>Ga0265780_10010440_pt1 | contig 11066 bp, 9 predicted proteins | sample P1T30metagenome_FD_192432 | JGI IMG/M metagenome (GOLD analysis project Ga0265780, IMG submission 192432) | Plant litter microbial communities from East Loma Ridge, Irvine, California - P1 T30 | ecosystem: Environmental > Terrestrial > Plant litter > Unclassified | place: USA: California... | reverse complement strand
ATAATTTTGTTAACATATTTTTAGTAATTTAGACATTATTTAAATTATTTGCTAATCAACAACTTACAGATTATGAATTCAAAATTTACCTCCATTGTCCGAATTGTATTAGGAATTATTTTACTTGTTTTTGGGCTCAACAAATTTTACCCGCTTCCTTTCATGCCCGTTCCAAAATTACCAGAACACGCCTCTGAATTTATGAGTTCCCTTGCTTCTTCAGGTTATGTACTGCCAGTTGTGGGTGTTTTAGAAGTCTTCATCGGCATCCTTTTGTTGTCTAAAAAATGGATTGCTTTTTCATTAATTCTGCTAGCTCCGATATCTTTAAACATACTGCTTTTTCATCTTTTTTTAGACTTGCCGAGCATCGGTGGCGCCATTTTGGTAGCAGTGCTGAATGGCATTTTGATTTATAAGCACTGGCCACAATACCGCCCGCTATTTAACTAAGAGTTAGCGGTTATTTTGCTATTTTTGTAGGAAGTCAAAAAATAAAGTAATGAAAAAAGTAGTCACTACGGTAATTATTGCGTCCATTTTTTTATCTTGTAAGACCACAAAACAAGAAAAAACAGTGTTGCGATACCCCGAAACAAAACAGATAGAAAAAACTGATATTTATTTTAATAGCGAAGTAAAAGATCCTTACAGATGGCTTGAAGACGACAAATCTCAAGAAACTGCTTCGTGGGTAAAAGCAGAAAATGATGTCACTTTTGGCTATCTAGAAAAAATTCCTTTTCGAAAGGCATTAAAAGAAAGGCTTGAAAAATTATGGAATTATGAGAAGATTTCGGCGCCTTTTAAAGAAGGCGATTATACCTACTATTTTAAGAATGACGGACTGCAAAATCAATCATTGCTTTACCGAAAAGATAAAAACGGCAAAGAAGAGTTGTTCCTAGACCCAAATACATTTTCTTCTGACGGAACCACTTCGCTTTCGACCGTTAAATTTTCAAAAGATGGATCTTTGGTCGCCTATTCCATTTCTGAAGCCGGAAGTGACTGGAATAAAATCATCGTCTTGAATGCCTTTACCAAGCAAAAATTAGAAGCAGAATTGGTGGATGTAAAATTCAGCGGCATCGCCTGGACAGGCAACGAAGGTTTTTACTATTCGAGTTATGACAAACCGACCGGAAGCCAGCTTTCTGCCAAAACGGACCAGCATAAATTGTATTTCCACAAATTAGGAACAGCTCAAAAAGAGGACAAAATTATATTCGGAGAAAATGAAAAACGCAGATATGTCGGCGGTTATGTGACCGAAGACGACAAATATCTGGTTATTTCAGCGGCTAATTCTACGTATGGTAATGAACTTTATATCAAAGATTTAAGTAACCCAAAAAGTAAAATCGTCACGGTAGTCGACAATTTCAAGAGCGACAGCAATGTCATTGACAACGTGGGAACTAAATTATACATCGCGACAGATTTAAATGCTCCAAATCAAAAAGTGGTGACCGTTGATGCCTCAAAACCACAGCCAGAAAATTGGAAAGATTTTATTCCAGAAACAAAAAACGTGCTTTCAATCAGCACCGGTTCGGGGTTTATTTTTGCAAATTACATGAAAGATGCTGTTTCTCAAGTGAAGCAATATGATTATTCCGGAAAAATGCTTCGGGAAATAAAATTACCAGGAATTGGTTCTGCGTCAGGTTTTGGAGGTAAAAAAGAAGATACTGAATTGTATTTTTCATTTATGAATTATACCACTCCGGGAACAATATATGCTTTTGACTCCCAAACAGGCGCCTCTAAACTATATCAAAAACCAAAAGTAGATTTTGATTCGGCTTCTTATGAAAGCAAGCAAGTTTTTTATACCTCAAAAGACGGCACTAGAGTTCCGATGATCATTACCCATAAAAAAGGCTTGAAACTAGATGGAAAAAACCCTACAATTTTATATGCCTATGGCGGTTTTAATGTCAGCTTGACGCCAGCGTTCAGCATTTCAAATGCAGTTTGGCTTGAACAAGGCGGTATCTATGCGGTGGCAAATCTCCGCGGCGGTGGCGAATATGGCAAAGAATGGCACGATGGCGGCATCCAGCAAAAGAAACAAAATGTTTTTGACGATTTTATTGCTGCCGGAGAATATTTGATCAGGGAAAAATATACATCTCCTGATTTTTTAGCCATCAAAGGCGGTTCAAACGGAGGCCTGTTAGTTGGCGCAACAATGACACAACGCCCTGATTTGATGAAAGTGGCATTGCCGGCTGTGGGTGTTTTAGACATGCTTCGCTACCATACTTTCACAGCTGGCGCAGGCTGGGCTTATGACTATGGTACAGCAGAAGATTCAAAAGAAATGTTCCAGTATCTAAAAAATTATTCCCCAGTACACAATGTTAAAAAGGGAGTAAAATATCCTGCAACGTTGATTACAACTGGCGATCATGACGACAGAGTCGTACCAGCGCACAGTTTTAAATTTGCGGCGGCATTGCAAGAAAAACAGACCGGAGAAAATCCGGTTTTGATTCGAATTGAAACGAATGCGGGACATGGTGCCGGAAAACCGGTATCTAAAACCATTCAAGAAGCAGCAGATATTATGGCTTTTACCTTATTTAATATGGGTTACAAAGAGCTTCCGAGTAAAAAATAACTTATCATAACCGAAAAAAAATCCGCAGCTTGATTGTTCAACTGCGGATTTTTCATTTATTTCAAAGCCAATTTACGCAATAAATCTTCTGAAGCATCTTCAATATACATTCCATAAGAAGTCACTAAAATGCCTTTCACACCATCTTTTGATTCGATTCCGTACACCGTCGATTCTTCATCTGGATTAGAATCTCCTTCATAGCGGTAAATTTCTGTGATTTCAAAATCATCGCAAGCATAAGCCGCGTCATTGACCGTCAAGGCATTTCCTGAAATATTATAGTCTACCATAAATCCTGCATCTCGCAATTGCTTGATAGCTTCTAAAACCGTCGCATATTTGTAGTTCGCACTCATACTTTAATTTTTTAAGTATTAAAGTTTGGAAAAAAAATAGTTACGCTTCATTTTTAATACAGCAGGTAGGAAGCGCTTATCGACCCGAAAAAATAACCTTCATTGCGTGCATTTTCAATTTCTTTACTGCGATAGACGAAAAGATAATGCAGATTCCAATGGTTTTTTCGGTATTTGAATCCGGCTTCGCCGTAAAAACGAACCGGTCGCAAATCAAACGTGACCGGACTTTCGTCGTTGAACATGCTGCCTTGAATCGTGGCATCATAAACCTGAACATTCACATTCGGATTGACATAGAAATAGAATTCGCGCTGTTCTTTGTATTTTTCCTTGTCGGAATTCAATGCAGCGCCATATAGATTTGAGTCATAAACCGGAAGCAATTTTTTCAAGCTGAATCTGGCTAGAGGTCCGGTCGTAACTCCGTTTAATACCGTTCCAAAATTGGCTTCTCCTTTAAAGTGGAGGTCCACATTTTCGTTGCGTTTTGAAGCAAACATTTTTTTGGAGTAGAATAATTTCCCCTGAACAGCAAGCGCGTCGTGAATTTGATAGTCCCAGCCTTCCACATCCTTATACCCAAAGGCTTTGTGGAACATTTTTTGAAAACCTTCAGCCCCAGACGACGGACCCACAACTCCGAGTTGCGCACTGATTTTTAAAACTGACTGGCTTTGGTAAAACTTGTGGATTCCCGCTTCGGCAAAAAGATAACCGGCAAAAGGCCGATCTTGCTTAGAAACCCGTTTTGCTTCGACCGTGTGAGGATTAAAAATGTATTGCCCAAACTTGAATTCGGTAATTTTCTTATTGATATTCGTATTTTCGTTGGCATTCAGAAATCGGTAAAAAATCTCGATTCCGTTCGTATAATATTGGTCATTTACGGTAGAAGTAAATAAATCATTGTCAATTAAAAGACCGATTTCAGCCGATTTTTGCTGCCCAAATAACAGCGGAGCAAAAAGCAGAAAACCCATCAAAATGATTTTTCTGCACATCTTAATAATCTAATTTGATATAATTCATATATTTCATGATGCGTCCTTTTTTTCTTTCAATGTAAGACGAAGATCTGGTTGGTCGAAATTTCCTAGGATTTGGAAGTATGGCAGCAATTCCCGCCGCTTCTCGTTTTGAAACTGCAGCCGCGCTTTTGTGATACCAATGTTCAGAGGCGGCTTCAACGCCATAAACGCCGTCGCCCATTTCAATGCTGTTCAGATAGACTTCCATGATGCGTTCTTTGCCCCAGAATATCTCAATCAGAACTGTAAAATAAGCTTCCAAACCCTTTCTCAGGTAGCTTCTTCCCTGCCACAAGAATACATTTTTTGCTGTCTGCTGTGAAATCGTGCTTCCGCCTTTTAGTTTTTTTCCTTTTGAATTGTTTTTGAATGCCTTTTGCATAGCCGTAAAATCGAAGCCGTTGTGGCTCAAAAAAGTCGCATCTTCACTTGCGATGACTGCTTTTTGCAGATTTTTTGAAATCTTGTGCAGCGAAACCCAGTCGTGGCTGCAGGTCATTTCTTTTCCCGCTTTCTTTTGTTCTAAAGCGCGAACACCCATCAAGGGCGTAAACGGAACCGGAACAAATTTAAAAAGTATGACAAAAAACACCGAGATTCCGATGAACCAGAGTGCGCATTTTATTAAAAATTGAAGTATTTTTTTACCCATAAATTCTGATCTAGCCAGCTGCAGTGTCACTGCTGGATTAATGGCAAAATTACTGTTTTAAAGTTTCTTCGGGAATTGTTTTGCAATAAATTTAAAGGCGCTACATATCCACCAGCCTGACACGCATTTATGTCCTGAAGTTAAAAAAATGCGGATGGTTTGAGGTATAGCCCCGATGGTGGCAAATATCCTTTTGTTCTGGGGTTCAGAACAAAAGATAATGCCTCCAGCGGGAACATGGACGGCCGATAAATTACTGGCCTTCCGCTTCAAATAAAAAAGATTATTCTGGCGTATTTTCTTCGTTTTTAATCTCGGTCTTGCGTTTGAAATAGTTGATAATCAAAGGAAGGGTGGTGATGGCTACGATGGCCAGAACGATAAATTCGATATGCGATTTCAAGTCAATTCCGAATTCTTTCAAAAAGAGGTCGTACAGGTAATGGCCGGCAAAAATCAATGCAAAAGCCCAGAGAAAGGAGCTCAAGATGTTATAAAACATGAATTTCTTTTTTTCCATGGCCACGATTCCGGCAATAATTGGCGCGAAAGTGCGGATGATTGGCAAGAAACGGGCGAAAATAATGGCGCGTCCGCCGTGTTTTTCAAAGAAAATTCGCGACTCGACCAGATATTTTTTCTTGAACCAGAAAGTATCTTCTTTGTTATAAAGATAGTAGCCACTTTTAGAACCGAACCAGTATCCAAAGGTATTCCCGATAATTCCGGCAACAGCAACGAGCGTTGACAAAAGTACCAGATTCATAAAATCATTTTCGATGGTGACGATGGTTGCCATCAGTTCGCCGCTGTAAATTCCGGCAAGGAAAAGCAACGTGTCGCCTGGAAGAAAGAATCCGGCGAAGAGGCCTGTTTCAGCAAAAACGATAAATAAAACGACGTAAATTCCGACTGGAACGCCGCCGATCTGAATGTTAATATAAAATTCTGGATTTAATAATTGTGTCCAATCGAAGCTATTCATTATTGTGTGATTTCTGGTGTTATTGTTTCTGGCTCTGATTCCCATTTGTCAACGGCAGTCGTGGCTAATGCATTTCCGAGTACGTTTGTCATGCTTCTTGCCATGTCGCAAAAATGGTCAATCGGCAAGATCAAAGCGATTCCTTCAGGTGGAATTCCGAACATGGCGCAAGTGGCAACAACAACGATTAGGGACGCTCTTGGAACGCCTGCAACGCCTTTGCTAGTCAGCATTAACACTAAAAGCATTGTTAATTGTTCCCCTATTGACATGTCAACTCCATACACTTGGGCAATGAAAATACTGGCAAAAGTCATGTACATCATGCTTCCGTCAAGGTTGAAGGAATATCCGAGCGGCAAAGTAAAGGAAACTATTTTGCTTTTGCATCCAAAACGCTCTAATTCTTCGACTAATTTTGGAAAAACAGCTTCGCTGGAAGTCGTAGAAAACGCAATCAGCAGCGGGCTTTTGATTCTTTTTAATAATATCCAAAGTCTCTTGCCTAAAATAAAGTAGCCGACAAGCAGCAATAATGCCCAAAGAACTAGAATTCCGATGGCAAAATCAAGTAAGTATTTGGCATAAAGGCTAAAAATTTCAAATCCATAATTGGCAACGGCCGCTGCAACGGCTCCAAAAACTCCAAGAGGCGCGACCCACATGATATAGGTCACCATTTTAAGGATCACGTGCGAAACAATATCTAGCGATTTAATGATCGGATTTCCGATTTTTCCCATAGAGGAAAGTGCGATTCCGAATAAGATGGAGAAGATGACGATCTGCAAGATTTCATTGGTTGCCATCGCTTCAAAAATACTTTTTGGAACAATGTGAACGACGAAGTTCTCTAGTGAAAAAGTGCCTGTATTTTTTAATAAGTCATCTGCAGATGAAAGATTTTCCATTTTGATAGAAGTTCCTTTTCCCGGTTGCAACCAGTTTACAAGAACCAAACCCACGGAAAGCGATACTAAAGAAGCGGTGATAAACCAAGCCATTGCTTTGGCTCCCACGCGTCCGACCATTTTCATATCACCCATTTTTGCAATTCCAACAACCAAAGTTGAGAATACTAGAGGTGCAATAATCATCTGGACTAGCCGAATGAAAACGGTGCCGAGAAGTTTTACATTTTTAGCAAAATCAGCTTTCCCATCTGGATATTGGTAATGGATAAATCCTCCTAAAGCCACGCCTAAAATCAGTGCGACGATGATTGCGATGAACAGTTTATTATTATTTTTCAAATCAGTTTATTTTAGTGTGTGAAAATAGGCATATTTTTTAAAAAAGCCTTGGCTAAAACGTTTTTTTGACAATTATGACCCATGAATAAAGTCTCTCACAAAAGAATCGGTAGCTTTTGTTACAATACTTTTTCTAAAAAATGCCTACATTTAGGCCTTCTTTACAAAATTACATAATGAAAAAAATTCTTCTCTTAACAATTGGTATGATTGGATTATCTGCTTCGGCACAAAACGTAATGACGCCAGAACTTCTTTGGCAACTGGGCCGTGTCAGTCCGCTTGGAATCACAAAAGACGGCAAAAGCATTATTTACAAAGTTTCGATTCCTTCGGTCGAAGAAAATAAGTCGAATTCAAAGGTGTATTCTATTCCCGTTTCTGGCGGAAAATCCATAGAAATTACGGATTATGAAACTTTACTGAAAGACAAAAATCTTTCTCCTGATGGAAATTTTTTGTTGGCGAGCAAGGAAATAAAAGTCGGGAAAGTTTTGGGAAAGGATTACTATCCAAATCTAGACAAATCAGATGTTCAGGTTTATGACGGTTTGGATTACAGACATTGGGACACCTATAATGACGGGACGCACAATCACGTAGTATATTCAAACGCGACTGACAAAGAGAATTTCATTGACATTATGAAAGATGAGCCTTTTGATTCGCCTCAAAAACCTTTTGGCGGTGATGAAGATTTCATCTGGTCTCCTGACGGAAAAAGTATTGTTTATGTTTCAAAAAAATTAGAAGGGACAAAATATGCGATTTCCACCAATACTGATTTGTACCAATATGATCTGGCTACAAAAACCACGAAAAATTTGACCGAAAAAAATCTGGGATATGACACGTCGCCACAATTTTCTCCTAACGGAGATCTGACCTGGTTGCAGATGAAACGCGACGGATATGAAGCGGATAAAAACGATATAATTGTTCGTTTCAAAGGAAATGACATGAATTTAACAGGCGCTTGGGACGGAACTGCAGACAGTTTTAAATGGAGCGAAGACGGTAAAAAAGTTTATTTTCTAGCTCCCGTAAATGGAACAAAACAATTGTTTGAAGTGAATTTTCCGGGAATGACGCGAATTGCCGTGACTGTAAGACAGGTTACGGATGGCGATTTTGATGTGAATGATATCGTAGGTTTTTCTGGAGATAAGATCATCGTGACGAGAACTGATTTTAACCACGCTGCTGAGATTTATTCGTATGATTTTAAAAAGAAGACTTTCTCTCAGATCACAAAAGTAAATGACGCGGCCTATTCAAAAATCGCGTTGAGCAAATTTGAGAAAAGATATATAACCACCACTGACGGCAAAAAAATGTTGGTTTGGGTGGTTCTTCCTCCAAATTTTGACAAGAATAAAAAATATCCAACTTTATTATATTGCCAAGGCGGACCGCAGTCAGCATTGACACAATTTTATTCTTTTAGATGGAATTTTCAAGTTATGGCTGCGCAAGGATATATTGTTGTAGCTCCAAATCGACGCGGCATGCAAGGCCACGGCGTGGAATGGAACGAACAGATCAGCAAAGATTGGGGCGGACAAGTGATGGACGATTACCTTTCTGCGATTGACGATGTTTCAAAAGAAAGTTATGTTGACAAAGCAAGATTAGGAGCAATTGGAGCAAGTTATGGCGGTTATTCTGTGTTTTATTTGGCCGGAATCCACCAAAAAAGATTTAAGACATTCATTTCGCACTGTGGCGTTTACAACTTACAAAGCATGTATGGAACCACCGAAGAAGTTTTCTTCAACAACTGGGATCACGGCGGCGCTTATTGGGAAAAAGATAATGTGGTTGCTCAAAAAACATTCGCAGAATTCAATCCGATAAATAGCGTGGCGAAGTGGGACACTCCGATTTTGATTTTTCAAGGCGGGAAAGATTATCGCGTTCCGATTGGACAGGGACAGGAAGCTTTTCAGGCGGCGCAACTGCGTGGCATCAAAAGTAGATTTGTACTTTTGCCAGAAGAAAATCACTGGGTTTTAAAACCTCAAAATGCTCAGGTTTGGCAGAAAGAATTTTTTAGATGGTTGAAAGAAACTTTGTAGAAATTTTAAATATAAATCCCGCAAGTTGATTCTTGCGGGATTTTTTTTTGAGGAATATTGGTTCAGCGCAATGGTTCAGAACGATTACAAAAATGCGGAAAGTCTCTCAAATAGCCCCGATTGGTGGCAGTAGCCTTTTCTTCCTCCCGACACTTCGGGATGGAGAAAAGCTACTGCAGAAAGCGGGAATTGCCCCCGAAGCTTCGGGGCTGAAAATGCCAGATGTTTCGCTTCTGAAAAATAAGCGCAAAAAAAATCCCAACCTTTCAATTGGGATTTTCTATTTATTTTTGATCGTTCATTTTGAAGCTTTCCATGAATTTTGTGGTGTAATCTCCAGCTACATAAGCCGGATCGTCCATCAATTGTCTGTGGAACGGAATCGTGGTTTTCACACCTTCGATTACAAATTCGTCTAAAGCGCGTTTCATTTTGTTGATGGCTTCTTCACGAGTTTGCGCTGTTGTAATCAGCTTGGCAATCATTGAATCGTAATTTGGCGGAATCGTGTAACCTGAGTAAACGTGCGTATCTAAACGAACTCCGTGACCTCCTGGCGTGTGCAACGTCGTGATTTTTCCTGGTGACGGACGGAAGTCGTTGTAAGGATCTTCGGCGTTGATTCTACATTCGATAGCGTGCAATTGCGGCAAATAATTTTTACCAGAAATCGGCACACCTGCAGCTACTAAAATCTGCTCACGAATCAAGTCATAATCAATAACTTGCTCTGTAATTGGGTGCTCTACCTGAATACGAGTGTTCATCTCCATAAAGTAGAAATTTCTGTGTTTGTCAACCAAAAATTCTACGGTTCCAGCACCTTCATATTTGATATATTCTGCAGCTTTCACGGCAGCTTCTCCCATTTTCAAACGCAAATCGTCTGTCATGAACGGAGAAGGAGTTTCTTCGGTCAATTTTTGGTGACGTCTTTGAACAGAGCAGTCTCTTTCAGAAAGGTGGCAGGCTTTTCCGTAAGCATCTCCAACCACTTGGATTTCGATGTGACGAGGCTCTTCAATCAATTTTTCCATGTACATTCCGTCGTTTCCGAAAGATGCAGCGGCTTCTTGACGAGCGCTTTCCCAAGCTTTTTGAAGTTCTTCTTCTTTCCAAACGGCTCTCATTCCTTTTCCACCACCACCAGCTGTTGCTTTAAGCATTACTGGATAGCCAAATTCACTTGCTAATTTTTTAGTTTGCTCAAAAGATTCTAACAAACCTTCTGAACCTGGAATTGTTGGAACTCCTGCCGCTTTCATCGTTGCTTTTGCAGAAGCTTTGTCACCCATTCTGTCAATCATTTCTGGTGAAGCTCCGATGAACTTAATACCGTGTTCTTGACAGATTTTTGAAAATTTTGCGTTTTCAGAAAGGAAACCATATCCTGGATGGATGGCATCTGCATTTGTAATTTCTGCAGCTGCAATGATATTTGACATTTTCAAGTAAGACAAGTTACTTGGAGGCGGGCCGATGCAAACTGCTTCATCCGCAAAGCGAACGTGCAAGCTTTCAGCGTCTGCAGTTGAATAAACAGCTACAGTTTTGATTCCCATTTCTCTACAGGTTCTGATCACGCGAAGTGCGATTTCTCCTCTGTTAGCGATTAATATTTTTTTAAACATCTTATTTTAATTAGATAATTAGACAATTCGATAATTTGATAATTTGATTTTTAGATACTTCAATGTTCTAAAAATCTAACAATCTAATACTCTAAATTAAGATGGATCTACTAAGAATAAAGGTTGGTCGAATTCAACTGGAGAAGAATCGTCAACTAAAACTTTTACGATTTTACCTGAAATTTCAGCTTCGATTTCGTTGAAAAGTTTCATTGCTTCGATAACGCAAACAACGTCTCCTTTTGAGATTGTAGTACCAACTTCTACGAAAGGCGCTTTATCAGGAGATGGTTTTCTGTATAATGTTCCGATAATTGGAGATTTGATCATTATATATTTTGCATTATCGTCAGCTGCTGGAGCAACTTCTGCCGGTGCAGATGGAGCTGTTGGCTGAGGCGCTGCTGCTTGTGGTAAAGCCTGGCTCACTGGCGCTTGCTGAATGTAA
>Ga0265780_10010439_pt1 | contig 11066 bp, 7 predicted proteins | sample P1T30metagenome_FD_192432 | JGI IMG/M metagenome (GOLD analysis project Ga0265780, IMG submission 192432) | Plant litter microbial communities from East Loma Ridge, Irvine, California - P1 T30 | ecosystem: Environmental > Terrestrial > Plant litter > Unclassified | place: USA: California... | reverse complement strand
AGGAGCTGCAGAGCAATCTGCCTTCGCTCCATCGATGCGCAGTGCTAGAGCTGCAGAGCAATCTGCTTTCGCTCCAGATATGAGCAACAGCGCAGAAGCTGCAGAGCAATCTGCTTTCGCTTCACGCACGAGCAACAGCGCAGGAGCTGCAGAGAAACCTGCTTTCGCTCCATCGATGCGCAGTGCTGGAGCTGCAGAGAAACCTGCTTTCCCTCCATCGATGCGCAGTGCTGGAGCTGCAGAGAAACCTGCTTTCCCTCCATCGATGCGCAGTGCTAGAGCTGCTGAGAAATTCGCTTTCGCTCCATCGACGATGCGCTACAATGTCACAGACGAAGCCAGCAAACAGCGCCACGCCTCCGCGGCAGCGCCACGCCCATCACCACCAGGTCCAGGAGGCAGTTCCCCTCCCCTCGTCAGAAGACGTGATCCCAGCGAATATATGTCAGAGACAGAGCCAGGCCGTGTGCCAAGGCTATATGACTATCCGCCCGATTTAGAGGCCAGGATCAACGCGCAACATGACAGCATTGACTTCGAGCACTTTACGAGCACAATGAATGCTATCGTAGATAAGCAGGAGTGCGTGCTTGAAGGCGTCAAGAACATACTTCAAACTCCTGTCCCCCACATAAAGTCGCATTTCCTACAAAGTGACGAGGAGAAGGAACGCATCGAAGCCGGTCGGCGTGCACTCTTGGAACAGCGAGAAGACGAAGGCGCAAAGCAAGATGAGCTCATGCGGAAGTTCAAAGCTTTGATGATGATTCCGCCTCCTTTTCTGAAAGCACGACAGGCCGCAAGCTCTGACTCGGCACCGAGTCCCTCAGAGCGCAGTGGGTTGCACAGGGCACAGTCCGAAGACGACTCAGACGCCAGCATCAATCGCGGCACTGCTGAAGAAGCCCGACTCATAGAGGAGTCTCTTGTTGAAGCGGGAGACTGGCACCGAGACGACGCGTTCGCATCCGAAGACGATGTGCCACCAGTCATGGGCGGCGATATGCCGTCCGAAGATGATGTCGATATGTATCCGATGGCAAGTGCCAATGAGCCCACCCAGGTCAATGAAGTAGCCTCGGAGCAACATGACTCGGGGCAAGACACTGCTCAAAGGCCAGCACCACAGTCGGAAGAAGTGAAACCCGCTGTAGGAGCTCGAGGCCGGCCAAAGTCCAAGACCAAGAAGAAAGAGAATCCTCTGCCTTGGGTAGTTCTGAACAGTGCAGGCACCGGCTGGGACACCGGTATGGCTCTGAACGCAGATACAAAGAGACTATTGCAAGCCTCTAATGCCAACATGGCGGGCCGCACCAAGCACAAAGAGGATCACGCGCGGTTTGTTCGCAACAATGCGCAAGGGGGTCACCATTGCGCGCAATGCGTCGTGATCCGAAAGAACAAAGGCAGTTGTCAGCTTCAAGACGATATTGTTGCTTGTAGACATTGCATCAAGAATAAGCGGCCGTGTGCAAAACTGATCACGCACAATGGAGAGTCGAAACTGGCTTGGCTGCCGCTGCCAGAAGAATACCGGGAGGAAGAAGCGTCCTGGCAGAAAATTGGATATTGGATCACTAGATAGACCGTAACCGGTCCTCACAATACCAATATTCAACAACTCAATGCGCCTCTCGATGTCATTTGATGTTACTAGACACCTAAATATCCATGTTTGAGACGACATCTTGACTGTTCATGTATGCGAAGTCAGTCTCGAGGGTGAACCGCACCCCATTGTTCTGGTCATTTCAATAGCCGATACCCGAAACTCAGCAGCACTTCACGAGCTCTTCGAGTACTTCATCGCATTTCCGCTATTGCGTACTCTGTCTGTGTCATGTCGCTTCTCAGTACCGTTGTAACACAGCTTCTAACAGTGACCATTTATCTAGACATGACTCTATTTTAACGCGACTAACATATATGAGGCCATTCAGCTCCACATACTTGTTTAATTGACTGGGTAAGTCCACTTATCATGCTGCTTGACTTAGAATCGTGGAGGAAGTCCGCCGAACATACACCAGCAATGCAATTTCTTCTCCATCGTCCGGAAATTTACAGTGCCTCAAATCTACGTATTGTACCAATGCTTCTCCATGCTCACCATGTAACCGTTCTCATTACTACTTCATCTCTTCTGCTACCGCTGGCATCTCCTCTCATCCCGTGCCTCTACTGCAATTTTCTCGGTGGTCGAAGAGAAATTCCTTCGCCTCTGCCTGAGTTCCCTCAACAGTTGCACTTCGCACCACAGTTGCAGAATCACGATATCATTCATGCTCTTTCATACGACCTCACGCAAGAATGAATAGAGTATGCTCACATATGACTCCACGTCATGGCCTTAGTCGCTATCTGTGGTGCCTTTCCGATTAGTATTTTCACTCATGTCATGTCAAAATCCTTCACAGTTGTCACAAACGGCACGAAAACACCAATATTGGTGGTGAAGATATGTATTTTCATCACCTATCTACCCGCCAGTTGCAGTGATGCTAGCGCTTCGCGCGCTGCTGCTTTGCTTACGTTGGCATCTTCGCCGCTGTCCGCTCTTCCACGAGCTTCTTCACCAGGGGCTCCAACTCGGCTGACCTCTCCCAAATTCCATCGTTCACGCCACACCAGAACGAGCCTTTCTTTGGCTGCTTTGTGTGGTATGGTTCGACATGACTGGTGCTGATGGCGTGCTGCTGCCACACACGCTGGTCGAACGGCCTGTGCTTGTGGTTCAGAGAGAGAATTGCACCGGCCAGTGTCACACCAAGCTCAAAGCCTCTTTGGTACGGATGACGAGGGTTGCTAACATCGGCTGTATGCTTCGGGGCTGTCGCCGGGTCGAATCCCACATACTCCTTTGGGTAGTGGCCTGACAGCGCATCGACAAGATCTGCGTCTCGCGCGTACTCAAAGTAGCCCATGTTTCTACCCTCTTTGTAGATCTGCGCGGCCTGCATGTTATTGAAGCGCGGCACGTGTGGTGCGTTGGCGAGGGCAGTCTTGGTGTCCGGAGGTTTCGCCTCAGGTTCTACCTTGGGTTTTATCTTGGCAACAAAGCTCTTTATGCCTCCTTCAGTCCACTCGATTGACTCTAGGAAGCTCCAGAACCTCTTCACGAATGCTTCGTCGTACTTTACGACGTCCTCGCGCAGTTTCATGTGTTGACCGGCCTGCACAGCCTTCTTGTCGGGCCTGGCTTCGTCTTCGGCCTTGATAGCATTGCGTGCCTGCAGCCTTAACTCATCCAAGTCAATGCCCTCTGCACTAATGAGGTCCTGCTTTGCTTCTTCTAGTAGCGCCTGGGCGTCATAAAGCGCCTCCTCATCTTGCTCGAGCTTGTGCTTGCGAGCGAGGTCTTCTGCCTCAGACTTTGCGAGTACTTCGCTTCGAGCTTGGAGATGCTTCATCTCTGTTGTGCACTCTTTCAAGGCATTGACTCGGTGCTTTTCGTACAGTGTTTCGAGCCGTTCACACTTGCTCGTGAGCTTTTCAAGCTCCTTTTCGAGCTGCTTCCCAGAGGCCTCGGCGCTTTTACACGCTGCCTTGAGATCGCGGATCTCGTTGGAACTGTCTTCGAGCTGCTTGCTCAATGCGGTGACTTGAGCCTTAGAGGTGTTGAGTTCCTCTTGCTTTGCCGCGAGCTGCGTGTTGAAGGCGAGGCTTTCCTCGGTAGCCTTCTGCTTGAGCTGTGAGAGTTGAGTGAAGGACTGTGACAACTCATTGTCCTTGTCCGCGAGCTGTTCGCGCAGCTTGTCGCACTCCTTTGCATGCTCCACGACCTTCCCATCTCGCCACATTCCTTGGCGAGTGGCTTCCTTTTGAAGCTCTTGGTTTTCGAGAGACAATTCGCGGAGTTTAAGCCGCAGGTCTTCTTCTCCATGAGGCGGCACGTTCTGTGCAGAGGCCTCTTGAGCAGGAGGTGTTTGTTGGGGCTTGACGCCCGTTGATGCCTCTAAGGGCGGTGCCTTTAAGGGCGATTTATCGGGTGGCTTTTGAACATCTACCATGTTGAAAGCCTACGCGCCGATAAACAGCGTCAGTATAAGTACAAAGCGTGGTGGGGGTGTTGCTTACGTACCAGATGTGGTTGTTGTTATGGTCTGGAGTCACGATGCGAAATTTTGCTATTTGCTACTCAGCACCTAGTGCGTGCGCCGCTGCGGCACAACAATTAGCCGATATGGACGGCGGTGGAAGCCGATAGCAAGGTGAAAGCGCGCGGGGGCCTGTCCAAGCGTTTGTCTCCACGGCTCATCACTGTCCCATATCTGTCCGACTTTTGCGGGTGTCCTTGACTTCCTGTGATTTAATTGCTAAGCAGGTGCATATCACGGCGACTTATTACAAGAGGGGTGCAGAAGCGGAGATTTCATGGCGTGGGAGGGTTGTTGATGGCCGCTTTCGCAGCACACCAAATATGAATGAATAAATTGTTAACATGCACCCAACGCAACATATAGGAAATAACCGAGGAGCCACTGATCGACTGATCGACGAGACTGAAAGACTTGGTATGAATGCCTTAAATCTTGGATGGCAGGACTACTCATGTCGGCTTCGCCATGTTGTTGCTGGCCGAAGATCAGATGGAACAGAACGGTATGCACCCATATCCTGAATACTTGAGGCTATAGGCAGTTTCGGATCCGTGTAACAGTGTGTAGAGTGTCTAGACACATGATCAGCCGAGTGTTTGGGGACCTGAATATCGTGTTTTAGCTCCAATCTCCGATTTCTCACATGTACATATTGAAGAACATGGTACTTAGATGTCGAACTAATATTCACTGCTTGGAAGGGTGAGCGTACAGAATGCCTGGTCACATTGTATAGGAAGATGGGTGTGTTCATTATATTTACTACGTATCAGAAGCTATGCAGTTCTGCCACCACTCCGCTATCGCGGTATGTCTCGGAGCCCCCCAAAGATGTCGAACGGACCGTTATGGGGCAGTGGTGGTGTAGTGGGGATTCTGTCTTGGGCGTGTATTGGCGAAGGAGTTCGCGACACAACATCCAGCATCTGGTCGCCATGTCGAGGCAGTGGCGGTGTATCAGGGATCTCATCCTGGGCGTGCATTGGCGAGGGAGTTCGCGGCACTTGTATACCCATCCCTATTTCTAAGCCTATGAGGCGATCCATCGGGTGCTGGTCTCGCGGCTCCCTTTGCAGATAAAGTCGCTTCGCGTGTGCATACGCAGACTCCGCGCCTTGAGCAGCAACTCTCTCGTCATAGTTCATGACGAAATGCATGCCCTGTTCAAAGCCCTGCGCACGGCGGGCGGCATTGAGTTCTGCCAGGTGATCACACTCTTGCTCACTCTCACGGAGCATGCGACCAGTGTCTCGTACAACAAAGGAGCTATGGGTGCACTGTGCCTGCGCATTGTCGACAAGCATCTGTATCGCTGGATCTTGCAAAGCAGTATCAAGTTGCGCGATCAGCTCGTCGCCATCTGGCAGAGCTCTGATGAAGTCACGCCTCGACTCATCGAGCACTTGGTTATCTGCACTCGGAGCAGATCGGCGCCGAATAGGCCTGCTGCGGACCGATGATGCTTGTGTCAGTACTGATGGCATCTGGGCTCTAGGAGGTATACGCAAGCCCGAAGGCGGAGGCGTATTCAGTGAGCTGGCCAATGTCGGCTGTGCGCTCCAAGAAGGCATATGCGAGCCAGAAGGCGAAGGCATAGCAAACACGCTCGCCAGTGATGGCTGTACGCTCATACGCAGGCCCGAAGGCGGAGGCGTAGTCAGTGAGCTGGCCAATGATGGCTGTGCGCTCGAATATGCGGAAGACGCAATGCCGGATCCTGTGGCTTGCCGTGCCGGCGAGGAGCCATACACTGGATCTGATAGCGTGTAGTAAGCCGCATCTATTGTGGCTCGCTCTCCACTGCTCGCGATGTTGAGACCTGGTGTGACTGGCTGTAAGTCACGTCTCCGCGTCGTGTTAGAGCCACCCGCATCAGCTCTCTGGTGGCGTGGATGCAATGGACTTGAGACAGCCGACTTTCGTCGGGAAGCGTCTTCTTCACCACTGTCGTCACAGCGACAGACTGGCGTCCGAGTTGCATCGCTGCTCTGAGTTAATCGCAACCTTCCTTTGTCGCGCCCACATCTCTGGCACTTGGGCGTGGGCCGAGCGGCGTCAAGATCTCTTGACAGAGGCATGCGATCACGATCTGGGTCGTTGCCGGCACCCCCTGGGTCGTGTGGAGTTTGCAGCATGGCTGCTTTGTGGTGGGTGGTGTCGTGTGAAGACATCGTGAGGGTGAAGAGAAAACGGAAGGAGCCCTCCAACAGAAGACACATTTGGAAAGCACGCTAACTCAGATACGAAAAGAACGTGACATACGGTCGGCGCTTCGTTTCATTACTCCGATATGATCCAGTGCTTAATGCAGATAAGGTGTTCAGCAATAAGCATACCGGACCTTGCTGCCACCAACGCGTGTGCACATGTGAGCGCACCACGTCTTCCACGGTCAATTCGGATTTTGTCACGATGAGGGCAGGAAGACTGGGTTGCATGTGTCGAGCTTCGGCAGCCGTGTCTTGTATGTACTGAAGGGGTGTGACTGCTTTAGATGCGACCAACTGCTATGCATCTTGTCGTAATTAGTCGCCTCATTAGGATCCTGATGCCCGAGTTGTGTCGAGCGCGGGTGTGCCATACTCGACAAGTAGCACCACGTCGGCCATGCCATTGTTGGTCAAATGCCCCTTATTTGCAAAGATCCGTGTATTGGGGATCTGTGTGAGTAGGTGATAGTTCCGAGACTGACGAGACTCGATGTCGACTAGAAAAGAAGTGGAAAACATAGTTCTAAAAGGAAGTTCAGGCTTTGCTACGATATGCGACACCTCAGTACGTGGGTAGGATGTGACCATGAAGGACCCACTAAGTGCAGATTATACCAATGTAAGGGAATCTGGCATGATGAATATTTTGAACGATCCTGTTTAGCTTCCAATAAGGCCGTCCCGTTTTACCATACCGATCAAGCGGCAACTTGTGGCGCGACACCATGGGAGGTAGGTGGGTCCAAGTAAGTAGCACCCAAGGCCATGAATAACAATGCATGTCTGCGTGGAGGATCAGACATTGTACGATTGGCATGAAGCTCACTTACTGCTAACGAAGGTTTTCTCGATTTAACGTTTAATTCGGACACAAGCTCGTTGCACGATAACCCAAGGGTTGCCTAGACGCTGGCAGCTTGGTGTAGGTCTGAGGTCAGGAGCAACAATTCATGTTCGAGGGGATGATGAGACATTGTGCGATTGGCATGAAGATCACTTACTGCTAACGAAGGTTTTCTCTATTTAACGTATAATTCGGATGCAAACTCGTTGTACGATAAACAAAGATGTCTCTGTGTACTGATGCCACTACAGTGCCGAGGGAGTGGGAAGGCGGTTGTAGAGCGGTTCTCATGTGCATTTACTTCTCCGACCCCTGATCCAATGGATGAAAGCTGCTTCCGCTAATCGGACAATAACTGGCGTCGTGATGCGCCGTGACAACGGGGTCCCCATCGTGGCATCTACATATTGCTGTCTCCGAACACCTGCCAATCTTATGCAAGTGTAGTGAGGACGCTCTATGTTCACCTGAGCTTACTTGGTAGTCTCGAATGCATAATTTGAAAGGCGCACTCGCGATGAATATCTGAAGAGTCGTCTCCTATGAGTAGTAAGCGATGCACTCACGGGACACCCTTCGGTGGAGGTTAACTCCCTTTGTGTGGATCTGAGAGTCCTTAGAAACATCAATCAACAAGACTACAGCGATTTCACAAAAAAAATCTTTCATGGTGCCGAGGATGCGCCCGTGTAACATAGGTATAGACCTGTGCAGTGCTTGCGGAAAGGCAGCGAAATGTATCGCTGTCCAAATATTGAATTTGGACAAATTATTTTCTTTGCGACATGATGGCAAAACGTTTCAATGCCTGTAGACCAGCCTCAAGATATATCCGGTGAATGGGTCGTGTTCCTACGCTCTCTGTTGATCCTACCTGCCCCGAGATCACGGGGTCTTGGCGCGCTGGTTGTGGTGTTGCATCTTCGCGCTTCTCTCCACCTCACCACTTCCACGCTCAAAACACCGATCGCATATGGTGCTTACGGATGCCGAATGATCCTTGTGGGTGGCGCAAACATGCCGCTGCCATGCATGTGGTCGGCTATCGTGAAGAGGGTTTGCCTGTCGTGTGGCATATGTGTATGGTGAGTCGCTACACCGTGCAGGTGTACTTCGAACTCCTCAAGCGTCTTGTTGAATTCAAGAGGTGGATGACAAATTATCCGCTGGCTTCAATGACACCTATGTCGTTAGCACATAGCGATGCGATGCGACGAGCTTTGAATACAAATCCGGATCGCGCCCAATCACTGTCGAGTCGCTGTGAAGCTCTCATACTGCTCTAGAAGCAACGTGGGAGACATGACTGATCAAAAGATTCAACACTCGACTCGTCTAGGCATCTCTCGGGTTGCGTAATACTGGATGTTGTTGTATTTTGCGGCGACGTCGGTCCACAATCCAACCGACGCCTAGAGCGTCATACGACTAAACGCTCTTACCCACAGAACACCTTCTCCAGGGAAGTTCATCACGTTTACAGTAATCGGAATATACATGTGTTCGAGGCATAGCAACTTTCTATAGGCCTCGATTTTGGGGGCATCCAGTCATGTCCCAGCAAAAGCTCTCGTCCATTCAGTGTTCAGTCATCGTAACAAAAGGTCCATGTAATTAGCTCCTTTCTTCACTCTAGTCTCTTTCAGCGTTTCGTTCAGTCACAAGCCCCAACATGAGCACCTTAAATTATAGTGCATACCCAAATTGATCAATCTCCTACAATGTCGTTTCACTTCGAGTTTGCTGCCCTTTCGTATCCTCCCAACTCATTGACACGAGAGCTCGCAAGAGACAGGCAGTTCATGGGACTTTTGATCAGCTCGGCTGGTAAAGCAGCTCCCTGGCCATATTTACGGTCACAACCAGTGGGTATGCGGGATGTTGCGTTTGTTGTACAGCCACACAGGGATCTGGACAAGTAGATAGTCTAGCGCCTTCTATTCTCTTCTATTTACCCATATTACCCATACTGCGCGTCCTAGCGGCGAGGTGAAGGCGAGCCGCTCACCGTTTGCCGCTTAGTCATGCCGCAGGGCGGTGATAATTACCGCAGCGTTCCCCATCCTTTCGACCTCTACAACGACCTCCACGCAACTGCCTTGTAAGCTGCTCCACAATCCGCTGGACCAGTTGCTAACTTGTCAGTACAATGGCAGGATCAAGTCCTGGTCAATCCGCAAGCAGCGGCTCTAGCAGCCAAAAAAGTACGCCCTTGCCGGACTTGCGCAAGAAACATCTGCTGACAATGAAAGAACCATACATACCACCCTCTGGGCTGAGCAAAGCTGCCAAAGTGAGGCATGCAAAGCTCATGAAGATCCTCGACGATCGTGACGAGTTCATCGACAGGGAAGCAGAAAAGGCCGCCAAAGGTTTGGCTTTTGCCATACTGCCCCAACTCGGTCACGGCGTCTTGATGGAGGCATTGAATGTAGAGGGCTTCCATGAGCGCTGGCGCCTCCAGGTGCAACGCGCGACACAAGTTCTCGTTCAAAAGCCCGTTCAGAAGCCCGTCGCTGCATCGACATTGGGGCCGAACATCGGATTCACTCGTCTGGCGGCTCTGTCGAGCCGCAAAGCAGACAAAGAGCCAGAGCAGAACACGCAAACACCAGAAGAGCAGCAGCCCAAGTTACCGGCACCGGGCGTTAGCCTTCTGAAAAGCCTGAGCACACTGGGTATAAGCGCGGCCGACGACAAGCCTGCACACCCTCCCACCAAGTCCGCAGATAAGGACAAAGCGCAGCGTGGTCGATCAACTGCTGTAAACCGCGGCGGTGTCCATGGCTCTCGTTACGAACCCGGACGAGGCGGCTTGAGGAGTGCTCGAGGAGGAGCACAAGGTGACCCAGCCAAATCCGAAGCGTCACAAGCGCAGAATGGCGCACAGGCGCCAAACAAGTTCACTCCAAGGTACCCAATGGTCTGGTCCAGGTGGCTGAAGTGCGATGAAGCCACATTCAGAGTCGTCCAGGTGGGCGACAAGACCTTCCGCATTGAAAAGCTCGACCCGAAAGTCTACGGTGACGCCCACCACGACCTCGGCTTCTGCAAGGCGCACATGACAAAAGGCATGAGCTGTGCCCTTGGGTGGGAGCAGTGCCCTTACCGCCATTGGGAGCCCGAGCAGATTGAAGAGCCTTGGATCAACCGCAAATGGCTGAAGAGCATACGGGACTTGGATCGAGGCCCGCGGATGCCGCCCGACGCGCCTCATACGCGCTACGAAGGTAGGGCACGTCATTTCTACAACGGCGGATCCTTCTCGAGCTCGCGCAAGGCAAACACAAGCCTGGAAGATGCGCAAGTGCCACTGAGTAGTGCTTGGGTCGACCCAGATGTCGCAAAGACGCAGCCGATGAATGGCGCAGCGTCTGCATTCATCCCTGGCCAAAAGCAAGCCCGACACCCAGCAACGGGCACAGGAGATTGGGCTGAAGAAGAGCCCGATGATGCTCAGGACGCCCAGGTACCTGGAGCGAAGACAGAAGCCAATGAGAAGAGCAGCCGTGCACAGCGGCGAGGAGGAGGCAGAGGCAGAGGCCGCGGTCGTGCCGGTTTCAGCACCGGGTCGTAGAGCTCGACAGGGCGTAGGCCCATAAACATATGCCAATAAAACTTGTTCTAAACATTCACATTATGCTGTGATCCCAGTGACAAGGTAGGCTAACCATACTCAACATTTCCTGTGTCATATATCAGTGCTGTTCAGAGGATGCGCACCCCCCCTAATTTAGCTATTCTAAGAATATCTATGACGAATAATGATGTACCTAATAATATCATAAGCAGGCAGCCCGTTAAGTAGTTATTATTCTTTAGTTTAGTCTAAAAGTGACACCTGTTAACAGCTATCTAGACCCTTAAAGACCTTCACGAAGATCTCTGCCAATAGGAGTACACGGAGGAGTT
>Ga0265780_10010438_pt1 | contig 11067 bp, 9 predicted proteins | sample P1T30metagenome_FD_192432 | JGI IMG/M metagenome (GOLD analysis project Ga0265780, IMG submission 192432) | Plant litter microbial communities from East Loma Ridge, Irvine, California - P1 T30 | ecosystem: Environmental > Terrestrial > Plant litter > Unclassified | place: USA: California... | reverse complement strand
GAGATTTTGAAGAGGAATTATGGTGGCCGCCCGCCTGCTGCTGCGTTGTTCGCGGACAACATGTACTACAAGGTGGAGAGTTACGTTGGCAGTGAACAAGCTGGCAAGATCTTGCACGAGAGCGGTATCACTCCTGTTTACGTCTCTGACAACCCGGTGATCAACGCCCAGCACGTTCTGTTCGAAGCTGCTAAAGCTTACAAGTACGGACTGCCATACCACGTTGCTCTTGCCGGTGTCACTAGCGCTTCTGCTGAACTACTTGGCTTGGGCGAGAGAATTGGCAAAGTCAAGGAGAGCTTTGATGCTGATCTTGCTCTGTGGGATTCCGATCCTCTGTCTGTTGGAGCAACGCCTGTGCAAGTTTGGATCGATGGTACGCCTCAATTCAAGGAGCCTGTGGAGCTCAAGAAGCCTGAGGCGAAGCCTATCAATCACGAAGATGCCTTGGAGCCTTCCACGAACGCGGTCGAACATCAGAATGTGGTATTCACGGGTGTCTCACGCGTGATGATTTCCGGGCTGGAACACACAAGCAGTGACGAAGCTGTGAGTGTTGTCGTCAAGGACAGCAAGATCGAATGCATTGGTACTTGCAAGGATATCATTAGCACACTCTCGGATGCGAAGACAATTCACCTCACCAACGGCCACTTTGCTCCACCAGCCACTGCTTTCGGCAGCTATCTTGGCATCGAGGAGATTTCCGCCGAAAAGGTCACAAACGATGGTGGCAACAATGGAGAAAGTTTCAGCTCCGCCATTGACGGTCTGGCCCTGGACAGCAAGTCTTTGCAGGCCGCCTTTGCTCACGGTGTAACACGAGCCATCTCAGCACCTGCATACGACGAAGGTGGACACAAGGGTATCTCAGTCGGCTTCCGAGTCAGCGCAAAGCATGGTCTCGAAAAGCATGCTATCTTCGATGAGCAAGTCGCTCTCCACTACACTCTCACACTCGACGCGAGGAGAGGTAGCACGCCTTCGATATCCAGTTTGGTCAATGACTTGGAGGCCAAACTCTTGAAAGCCCTCGCTTCGAACGAAACCTCTATTACTGAAAGCCAGGAAGCGCGATCCCTACGTCGTGTCGTCCAGGGCAAGCTACCTTTGGTCATCACCGTCCACAAAGCAGACACGATCGCCTCTCTCCTGCGCCTCAAATCCACAATCGACGCACGCATCAAGAAGTCGAACACCAAATCTGACACCAGCCTCCGTCTCATCATCCTAGGCGCAGCCGAAGCCCACCTCCTCGCCCCAGAACTCGCCGCCGCAAAAGTCGGCGTCATTCTCGCACCACCTTTCCCATACGCCGAAACATGGGACCAATGTCGCAGCTTGACCGGCGCCCCTCTAACAAACGGCACCGCAATCGACGTCTTGCACTCAGAAGGCGTGCACTTCGCTTTGGGAACGGCCGAAGACTGGCAGACGCGCGACTTGTACTTGTTCGCTGGTATCGCGCACGCGAACAGCGGTGGGAAGATTGGCGAGAAAGAGGCTTTGGGGCTTGTTACGGGGAATGTCTACGATTTGCTTGGGTTGGAAGAGGTGAAGCAGGATGTGAAGGAGGAGTGGGTGGTGTTTGAGGGAAGTCCGTTGGAGATTAGGAGTCGGGTTGTGGCGGTTGCTGATGGGAGGGGGAGGGTTAGTGTTTGGGAGTGAGGGAGGTGTTGTTGTTGAGAAGCATTGGTCTACGCAATAGTATTCGGATGTAGCATATGAGGATACTTAGATTGAACAGCGTATTATGAAAAGTGCCCACAGTTTAGTCGGCATCACATGGCCCCGATCCATTCCGTTCTCTTGCCGACCGATAGGAGTCTCTATCCATCACTAAGATCGAATCCAACAACATGGCGAACAAGAAGACATCAAGCATAAATTGACAGCCACCGGAGATCGTACCGTACAGCACCGCGGAATACTGTAAACAGAGCATGGCAAAGCGGGGAAATCAAAGACAAACCCGGTAATCGGTGGCTCCAGCTGCCCTCCGGACCGTCGTCTTCACGACCCCTCGTCTACCGTCCTCTCCTCCTCTTCCCTCACAAATCAATGGTCTCGTCCCTGCATGTGCGTACGCGGGTTGCTGGTGGCTTTGCCGCAGAGGGACTGAAGCTCTGGATTTCTGGATGAGGATGTTGGACTGCCCCCTCCGATGGCTACCGGCAATAAGCGTCATGACAGAAACGCGTATTCTGGACATCATAAAGGGCTCATCGACCGGTAGGTATAAACATTCTCTTCTGCTCCTTTACAGATTCACTCCTGCGCAGCAACTTTACTCGTTTTTTCGAAACTCGAAGTAGTTCTACTCGTTTTAGTTTTCCACAATGCCCAAACGCAAGAGCGCGTCAACGACAGAGGTTCAAGATCCTGTTGCATCTACTCAGTATGGCAAGAATATGACCAATGGTCTCCTCAAGAGAGAACACAAGCCCAGCGCGCCGTCAGGCAAAAATGCCAGCCAGGATGATATCCAGCTGGTCTTGCAGAGCTTCCGAATCCTGGTAGCCGATCTCTGCGAGCAATTCAACATGGGACATCCAGGATCTGCAATTGGCATGGCAGCTCTTGGTGTGGCTCTCTGGAAATACACCATGAAGTACGCGCCGCACCAGCCGACATGGTTCAATCGAGATCGATTTCTCTTGTCGAATGGCCATGCCTGTTTGTTCCAGTACTGCAACCACTATCTTGCTGGCTACAAGGCTATGACTTGGGAGCAGCTCCTCTCTTACCACTCCGAAAGGCCGGACTCGTTGTGTCCGGGTCATCCTGAGATTGAGCACGAGGGCATTGAGCTTACTACTGGTCCGCTCGGACAGGGCATTGCAAACGCTGTTGGCCTCGCAATGGCTTCGAAACACCTTGCAGCAACTTACAACCGACCAGGCTATGAGGTTGTCAGCAATCACATCTGGGTGACTGTTGGTGACGCTTGTCTGCAGGAGGGTGTAGGCTGTGAGGCGTTTTCTTATGCGGGTCACCTGAAATTGACCAATATGACTGTATGTCCACAACCGATCGAAATGACTGGAGCGCTCGACTGACCAGTAACAGGTAATCTACGACAACAATCAAATCACCTGCGACGGAAGCGTCGATCTGACCAACACAGAAGACGTGAACAAGAAGATGGAAGCATGCGGCTGGGACATCATCGACGTCGAAGACGGCATAAACGACGTGGAAGGCATCGTGGCCGCCATGGAAAAGGGTCGCGACCCAAACCGAACAAAGCCACTCTTCATCAACGTCCGCAGTATCATAGGCGTCGGAAGTGCCAGAGCTGGTCAGGCAGCCTCACATGGCGCTCCGCTTGGCACCGACAACGTTGTCGAGATGAAGAGAGCTTACGGCTGGGATACAACTAAGAAGTACCACATCCCGGAGGAAGTGAAAGACTTCTACGCGGACATCCCAGCAAGAGGCGAACAGTGGGTGTCAGAATGGAACATCCTTGTAGATCGGTACAAGCAGGCACACCCGGAACTTGGTGCAGAGTTCCAGGCCCGGGTTGAGGGCAGGATTCCTGCCGACTGGACTAAGCTCATCCCGAAGAACTTCCCTACGGATGATACGCCGACACGCAAGAGCAACAATTTGGTTATGAAGGAGGTTATCGAGCAGGTCAACACATTCATGGTGGGCACTGCGGATCTGACGCCTTCGGTCAATCTCACGTACAAAGATTATGAGATCTTCAATCCTCCTGATCTGGTGCCAATCAGTAAGTATAATCATCGAGAACGTTCGAATCGGATCGATCACTAATGACTCCCTCTCAGGTGGTGCACAAGGCAGCTACAAAGGCCGCTACATCCATTACGGCATTCGTGAACACGCGATGGCAGCGATCGCCAACGGTCTCGCCGCATACTCGCCGGGAACCATCATCCCCATCACTTCCTCGTTCTTCATGTTCTACCTCTACGCTGCCCCTGCAGTCAGAATGGGTGCTTTGCAGAAAATCCCGGTCATCCACGTCGCCACGCACGACTCGATCGGAGCCGGCGAAGACGGTCCCACCCACCAACCCGTAGAGCTAGCAGCGCTCTACCGCGCAATGCCTAACATGCACTACATCCGCCCAGCTGACAGCGAAGAAGTCGCCGGGGCCTGGGAAGCTGCCGTTGGGTACAAAGAAGGCCCCAGCATGATCTCCGTCAGCCGGCACGCTCTGCCGCAATCGGGCTTGACCAAACGCGAAGGCGTCAAGAAGGGCGCGTACGTGGTCAAGGAAGAGCAAGACGCTGAAGTTACTCTGATCTCGGTTGGCGCCGAACTGCACTTCGCTATCAAGGTCGCTGCGCAGTTGCCTGTTAAGGCTCGCGTCGTCAGCTTTCCTTCGCATGCGCTGTTCCGCCAGCAGAGCAAGGAATACCAACGCTCGGTACTCCGACGCAATGAGAACATTCCTAGCGTCGTTATAGAGCCATACATGTCGTTCGGGGTATGTTTCCCTGTCCTGCCGAATACATGGTTCAAAGTAACTAACACATGTCTCTCAGTGGGAACGATACGCAGACGCCGGTCTAAACATGAGTACCTTCGGCCATAGCTTACCTGGCAAGTACATCTACGACCACTTCGGCTTTAACGTCGAGGGCATGTCGAAGAAGATCGAGACGTTCGTGGGTGACTGGAAAGAAGGTCGTATTGGTCGCGGCGAGTTCGCGGAACTGTTGGAGGGACATTCGCACTAAGTTTGTAAAATGCCGCAGCCTTTTTTGTGCGAGGGAGGTGTGAGGCTAGGCGGAGAATTATTGCCGTGGCAGATCACAACGAAGTACAGTTCCTACGCATGAGTTTACGTACAGCGGTCTCTCACCTCTGCATGGCCATGAAGTCGCTTCTATAACGTCTCGACAACTTGAATCTTGAATCATAGTTAACGACTACTATTGGGTTGCTTTTAGACTTTCTGTATATCTAAGCAACTAATCTGCTACTATAATGTATCTCGAGTCTAAAACGACTGCGTCGTACCATCGAGATGCGCCTGATCATACTGTACGTAGATTCATGCGCACGAACTGTACGAAGTGTTCCACTGGGTGGGAAGCACTGAACAGCCAGGCCTCGTGTCAAGGTCATAGGAAGCACAGTGTGGCTGTGACATCGCGGCAGAGTAACGAACCACTTGATGTCTCAGCGACTCTTGAATCAGTATTGCGAGTTAATTGAACAGAATCAATTGCTTGAATATATTCTATACTAGAACCCATAACTACAGATCCCAAAAGTAACAAGAGGACAACATCGCTCGGGAACCAGTTCCCTCGCGACATCGCAATATTGACACTGTCTCGTACCATGTTTATATCAAAGAAAAAAGAAAGAGACTGAAATCAACTCCCAACTCCCCTTTTATCGTCATCGAGATTGTCTCACTAAGCTGCAACCTTGCCCTGATCTTTGCCAAACTTCGGCAAGTAAGCGGGCATGGGACTTTCGGGTGGTGTCAGGAGTGCCGGTGGCGGACATAAACTGTCGTAGTGGCATGAGAACAGTGTAGCAGGCGCTGTGCCATCGCCTGGGGGTGGTGTGAGGAGATCGCCTCGCGGCAACAGAGAGCGCACTCCGCTGTTGATGCTGTGGGCTCCGTTCTGTGTGTTCCAGTCGTCCGCAGAAGTGCTGATTGAGAGGGAAGCGCGTAGCTTGGCGATGAGCTCACTTTCAGCGCGGAGTCTGTATGCCTCGACGTCGTCGAACTCGGGGGTCTCTTCTTCGTCTGGTTGGGCCATGATGCGGCGGTGCAGAGCGAAGCGCAGAGGAGTACAAGATGGCTTGGCTTTGCGGACGAAGTCAGAGCGGCGGCTGTGGTAGCGAATGGAGCGCGGCGACCAGAAGTCTTTGCTCATCTCCGCGAGTTCGTTTGCCCTTGCCAGAGCGAGAGCTGATGGAGAGAGGTCGGCGTTGCGCTTCCATAGACCTTTGCGTGGAACGCCATCTTTGAGCATCATCGAGACGTGGGTCTGAATGTGGTCGTCGAGCACATCACCGGAGCCAGGGAAGACGAAGTCGACAAGTCCGATTTGACGGGCTTGCAGTGGACTGAGGGGTTGCATGGCGCTGAGGAGTTTCTTGGCTTTGGCCTCGCCGCATCGAGAGTAGTAGGACAGGGTGTGATACTCAGACCCGTACAGCCCGATTCCCCGATAGGCAGGGTTGAGAACGATATCAGAGCCGGCAATGACGAAATCGCAGGCAGTAGCCAGGGCCACGCCACCTGCAGCTGCGTTTCCTCTGAGAGCTGCAATGGTGGTGATGTTGCGAGATGGGAAGTCGTGCAGAAGATAGTGCACCACATCGTCGATGCGGTTGATGTTGAGCCAAGATTCCTGGGCAGGATCAGACGCGGCTTCGATGACATTGAGAGCGATGCCGTTGCTGAAGTACGAGCCTCCCATCAAGACCAAGGCTCGGATGGATCGATCGGAAGCTGCTTTCTTGAGGATGAAATCCATGGCCTCGATGAGTTTCGAACACTGATCTGTGCTCATGGCACCGTTGTAGTATTCAAAGTACAAGTATGCAGTAGTGTTGGCATTCTCGTCGACCTCGAAGTCAACCCATACCTCTTGCAAAGTCTCGCCGTCCAAAAGAGAGAAGTCCGCCGGGCAAGGTAGCTTGAGGCTGTTGACCGACGCCACACTCAATACACCCAGCTGCATCAATCCGAGTACAGCAGGAACCTTGGGCCAGAGTGCCTTGTCGTTCTTTGTCTTGGGTCGGCGGACGTGCGTGATCCACACTCCCTTGTCGTCAGCTGTCTCGATACAGACGGCGCCGTCGCGAACAGCCAGAATTCTAGTCTTGCTGTTTTCCAAGCACATGGGTTCAACTTCGCCAAGAGTGTCGTCGATGGCGCCGCCATACAAGTACAAGTTTGGCCCAAAGACATTGCTGTAGACACCAGGCTGCGAGTCGGCGCACCTGATGCGACGGGAGATGAGTTGAGCGCTGTGGCGAGTGACGTCGAAAGAAGCGTACGATGCTTTGAACAGTGGTCTGGCGTGTGTTGGTCCGCCTTGGAAAGGCGAGTTGTCTGAGACCGAGAGCCTTGCGTACTCCGGGTTGGCCACGAGCCTGGCACTGCAAGGTCCGTTGTTGGCTCGTCGCTGCGGGTTCGATGAAGAGGCGGTCTCGATGCGCTGGACAGCCGCAAGGGTCGCAATGACAGCCGCCCGGGTGACGTTGCCACGGTACAGAGAGGATTTGGTGAGGCTCGGCTCGTCGATGTCGTCGATGGGGAACTGTTGGAACGCCCACACAGGCCCGGCATCAAAGTTCTCATCGGCCTGAAGCACGGTGACACCCCAGTGGGATCGACCCTCGAAGTGCTTTCCTCGGTCCATTTGTTCGAGTAGTTCGGCGGGATCCTTGACACTGCCGTCGTCGCCGAAAAGCAGCCAATCGAGAGAGCTTGGTCCGGCATCACCAGGTGGGCCAGGGTGGATGATCAAGCAGAGAACATTCTCGTAGATCAGCTTCGGAACAAAGGTGGTCAGGAACGGACAGAAAACCAGGTCGGGCTTGCTCAAAGCGACTGCCTCAAGCATGGTCTCGTCAGAGAGAGCATACTCGATGGTCACCTTATGCGACCGGGACAGCGCCAGGTAGAGGCGCTGCGAGAGCGAGTTGTGCGCTGTGCAGAGGAAGAGTATCTTCATCTTGGGATGATGGTGTAGTTGTAGCTGTAGCTGTGTTGATTGCTAGTGAGGTGATGCTGCTGTGTGCAAAGATGTGATTGATCGAGGGAAGACGAGGGTGGTATATATACTCGAGCAAGGTTGCCGTGGCTTGTGAAAGATAAATGGGGCTTGTATCTACGGGACCTCACATGCGTGCGATTGCGGAGAATGGCGGGATGCACATGTTTCTGGAAATGAATAGGGAAGACAAGGTGCGGCTGCCACGCGGAAACGACACATCGTCGATCTGGCTGATTGCACATGCCCGGGCTCAAGCCATCATGCAAAGAACACTCTTCGAAGGAGCCACCCGGGCCTTTTCCTAGTGCTGTGTCCCTGTTTGCTGCGAGTTGAGCGAGAGAGGCGCTCAGTCAATGAGTGGCTCGGACGGTTTCGAAGCCATCACACGCGAGCACGTGGACGCCTCTCAATTGAGGCTTCGCTCACTTTGGAAAAGGTGGTCGCCTCGATACTTAGCCCGTGTCAGCACAGAGGTACAGACCGTTCGAAAATATCAGGAGAGCGTTCGTCATGTCTACTGGAGATGCTCTGCCATTTACAAGATCTGTCAGGACTGCGGCTTGTCGTGTGCTCAGCCGCTGACGATTTCCATCATCGTATTCAACAGATCGGTCAAGTTGGCAGTGACTGATGACGATACGGGTCGCGCAGCCCTATCACCCGCTGGCCGACAAGCGGCGACCACTTGGTTGTGCAATTTCCGAACGCATGACCAGCGCTGAAACAGGTAGCCTCTCGGGACAATAGCATTGCCGCAAATCCCATACCATCGATCAAGGTGTGATGGGTGAGCCTGTTTGCGATGTATCACAGGTTTGGTGATTACCAACAGCGCTGTCTTACCAGACCTGGAGTCTTGGGGAGTCAATTAGCCGATTGGGCCTGATTGCATCGATATTTTTGATGGTGTCCAGTTATCAGAGCCAGTGCTTGGGCGTCCATATTGGTATGGGGTACCTGTACGTGTCATGCGTGGCTTTGTCGGCTGCCATCGGCATGCATTACCTGAGAATGCGATGATATCTACGAGTCAATACAGACGACTGAGATATCCTGTCGCAGCCAAGCCAAGCTTCCATGATGCCAGAACGAAGTGAGGTGCATATTGACGCCTCGCTGCAACTGCCCAAGTGGAGGCAACACCTGCCAGGGCTCGGCACCTACACACTTCTGGACAGCATATTCACCAAACGATCGTTGGACACGCTCCTCGGCTGTCGCAGCAACTCGTAAGCTTGCCGATGGTCCACGAAGTGCGCTGCGGCCGCGCCGCATCCAAACAAAGGACAAAGAAAATTTCAATGTGGTGGCATTGGTACGCTTAAGGGTACATGTCGTGGAACAAGAACATGGCGACATTTCAGGAGCAACGTGGTCGCCGAGTGAAAGTGGCGCTGGTTCGGCTTCGAGAACACTCGTGGCATGCTCGAAAAGGGCTAAAGATGTCTCAGCATACGAGTTGGAATTGAAATAAAGGGGAGATGGTCTAGATGTCGTTCTCGCGTAAAAGTCCTAGAGAGCGTCAGGCCGGATCATATCCCCCGATGGTCCTGATAGTGGCGACAAGCCGTCCAGAGCACGACGGACGCACTCGATGGCCACCAACTGAGAGGTTCGTGGAACGAGATCCCCGATCGAATCGCTTGGTCCGGTGGTCCATGGGGATGATTGCAGCTCTGATTCTCGAAGGCGACGTGGTTCTTTCGGAGGCGATAGGGCGGACACGCGAGAAAAGCCTTTGGCGCAGAATGTTCTAACCGCTGCAAGGCGTCTGCCATCTCCTAGCTCAGACAGACATGTTTGCATATGCACATTGCATCTTCCAGGCAGTCAAGCGAGTTCGTGTCTGCGTTGCGTATTCTGTCGCCCCAGGCGAGGTTGACGTCTCCCCCTTGTCGGCAAATTCCACCAGCCACCCACCTGCAGCTCTGCTGCCTCTCACGTGGCACTCCTCAAGCGAACGTGAAGAACATGAACTCTGAGATCCAGCAGCGCAACATTCACCGGGCGGCCCTTCGCCCGAGCATCGCCAGTCTCAGTCTTGTCCATTGCTCAGACGCTGAAGGCTCGATGACTTCTGCTTCTCATCTCGCGTCGAGCAATGACGAACGCATCAGGCCATCGCGAACCCCAGAGGCCGCACACGGCGTACTCGTAGCTTTCTCCCATCGAGGATCGAGACAATACAGGATTTACTGAGCACAAAGCTATCAGAATGACGAGTGATGAAAATAGGCTGGGAGGGAATGTGGAAGGCGCAAAACGCTGCGATGACGGTGCAAGAAAAACATCTTCCAACTGTACATGTCATTATTGGAAAAGCTTCCAGGGTGGATTTGAGCTCATGACCTAAGCTTCGTCAAGTAAGGTGTTGTCCTTGATGTCTGGTACTGGCGCGACTTCGAATCTCTATTCAATCTCATGCAGTGCGTTGCTGAAAGCAGCGTTAAAATTAAGATGTATGTACTCGTGTATCAATGTGCTGTTCCCATCATCATCGTCTAAAATGTATAGCGCTTCGAAATGCCCACGACTCGCTCGCTCGCTCAAAAAAAAACATCAACAAAACGATCGCAACCATCTATCGCAGCTGCTCAGCCTGCCCATCAACCCCATGCTTCTTGTCGACAGAAGTAGAGCTTCCATTCACGCTCTCCGTAAAAACATCCACCTTCGTCGCCGCAAACTCCCTCGCGCTGATACCGCGCTCGAACAACAAGTCCAGCTCCGCAAAAGTACGGCCGCGAGGTTCAGGCAGGCGGAAGTATGTATAGATGATACAGCAGAAGCAGATCCCTGCCCAGAAGAAACCGGCGTAATTGCCCCAGTTCCACGCGCTCGGGTTGAGCATATAAGGCGTAAGGACGCTATTCGCAATACCAACGATGTTGTAAGCGTTGCGGCCAAGCACGACAGTTTTGATCTGCAAGCGCCGGGTCGAGAGCTCGGCGACGAGGGAGTAGCAGACTGTGCCGACGGTGAGTTGGTAGACGAGGGCCCAGACGATCATCATGCTGCCGGTGGCGATAGCGGAGGCGTCGCGTTGCGCGGAGGGCACGAGACCGAGGAAGCCCATGATGAAGAGCATGGTGCAGAGGCCGCAGAGGCCATACAAGTACAGGGTCCTGCGGCCTAGGCCGACGGTCATAAGGAACCAGGCGCCGAAGACGCCGATCATGTTGATGGCGTATTGGCCCATGGCGAAGGAGTAGGAGGATTTCTCGTCGAGGCCGGCTTGCTGGAGGAAGTAGGTTGAGTAGTTGCTGAAACTGTTGCCGCTGAGGTTTTGTATAGCCCAGGTCATACACACGATTTCGGTCCGTCGGAGGTTGACGCCTTT
>Ga0265780_10010437_pt1 | contig 11067 bp, 8 predicted proteins | sample P1T30metagenome_FD_192432 | JGI IMG/M metagenome (GOLD analysis project Ga0265780, IMG submission 192432) | Plant litter microbial communities from East Loma Ridge, Irvine, California - P1 T30 | ecosystem: Environmental > Terrestrial > Plant litter > Unclassified | place: USA: California... | reverse complement strand
TTTACGTACATTTTGATAAGCCCTACTATGCCGTTGGTGATACTATTTGGTTTAAAACCTATGTAACAGACAACTTCAGGCAGCCCTCGCAGCTTAGCAAAGTGGTGTATGTAGAAATTGCCAACAGTCGCGACTCAATTGTAGACAACTTTAAACTTCCGGTACGTAATGGTGTAGCCACCGGAAACATTGCCTTAAATCCTCTTAGCTACAAACAGGATAATTACCACGTTAGAGCTTATACCAAATGGATGGCCAATTTTGATGCCTCCTATTTTTTTACAAAAAGTATTTCGGTTGGTAATGCGGTAGATAAACTGGTAAATACCCAGGTAACTTACAGCAAAACAGGTGCTGATAAATCAATGCATGTTCATCTGCGGTTAGTGTACAAAGATCCTGATGGTGTGCCGCAAGCTAACAAGCGCGTGAGCTGGGAAGTAATGAGCACACTCGACGATATAGCCAAAGGCAAGGGCAACACCGATGCCTCCGGCGCTTATACTATCAGTTTTGTGAACAGTAAGGGTACTGATTTATCAAACGCGTCAGTAGTTGCATTTATTGACCTGGGCAACAAAAAAACTGCCGGCCGCACATTCCCTTTAAAACCTTTGTTAAACAATAACGATGTACAGTTTTTTCCGGAAGGCGGAGAATTGCTTAACGCTGTGCGTACCAAGGTTGGCATTAAAGCGGTTGGCGGCAATGGTTTGGGCACAAGTTTTACCGGCACCATTACCGATAATACAGGCCAGGTGATGGCTAATGTAACTTCGCAACATGCAGGTATGGGCATGTTTGTGCTCACCCCCGAGGAAGGTAAAACTTACAAAGCCGATATCATTTTAGCTAACGGTGTCAAAGGCACTTATAACTTACCTAAAGTACAGACTACTGGTTTTGCCATCAACATTAATAGCGGCGATGCCGGCCAGTTGTCGCTCAAATTGTCGGCCAGTCCGGCATACTTTCAAGCCAATAAAGGCAAGGCTTTTTATATCATTGCACAAAGCGTAAATACCGTTTGTTTTGCCGCACAAACCTTACTCAAGGAACAAATTTATTCGGCCACCATACCTAAAAATAAATTTCCGACGGGCATTGTCCAGTTCACGCTGATGTCATCGGCTGGTGTGCCTTTAAGCGAGCGTTTAGTATTTGTACAACAGAATGATCAGTTGAACCTGAGTATAGCAGGCGATAAACCAAGCTATGCATCAAGGCAAAAAGTGAAGCTAAACATTGCTGCTAAAAACAAAACTGCCCCGGTAGAAGGTAATTTTTCAATTGCGGTTGTTGATGAAAGCAAAGTGCCTGTTAATGAAAGCGACGAAACTACCATCCTATCGAGCCTGTTGCTTACGTCAGACTTGAAAGGGTATATCGAAAAACCTAATTACTACTTTACTAAAATCAACGATAAAACCGCAGCCGACTTGGATTTACTGATGCTGACCCAAGGTTACCGCCGGTTTACTTATACAGACATTATTGCTAATAACTACCCGCGGGTACTTTTTTTACCTGAGCAGGGCATTGAACTTGGCGGAACATTGCGTACACTTAACGGCATGCCGGTTAAGGGTGGTAACATTAAACTGCTCATACCCGACAAGTACTTTTCGGCCAATGCGACGAGCGATCCTGAAGGGAAATTTAAATTTAATAACCTGGTGTTTGCAGATTCTGCCAAAGTGGTAGTATCGGCTAAAAATAATTACAATGGTAAAAACCTGATGGTGATGATGGATGGGCAAACTTACCCTTCTGTTCCCAAAAATCAGTTTTACCCGGATGATGATCAAAATATTGACAGCACCATCAACACTTATTTGCAAAACAGCAAAAAGCAGATGGACCGCATGCGCGTATTGAAGGAAGTTGTTGTACGTGCACCGAAGGCTACCCCACGGATAGACCACTCTGCCTACCCTGCCTTAACCGGGTTAAGCAACATACCTGACCATTTAATTACTGCTGAACAGTTGGGTGGCTGTGCTAATATGCTGTTATGTTTACAAGGCCGGCTTCCGGGTGTAACATTCGATAATAATGCCTTTTACGTATCGCGCGATTATAACGCGGGTCGGCGTGTACCTATGCAGCTGTTTGTAACCGGTATGCCGGTAGATGTAAGTTATTTAAACAACATGCAAAGCACTGACATAGAATCGATAGAAGTGTTTTTGAAAGATGAACTGGGTTTGGTGAGCAACTCATACCAGGCCAACGGTATTATAGTAATTAACAGCAAGAAAAAGCCTACAGGTGGTACCAAAATAAGTCTGGCCGAATTTCAAGACCTGTTGCCTCAGCCTAACGTGGTTAACTTTACGCCAAAAGGCTACAACTTTGGCCGCGAGTTTTACTCACCTAAATATGAGGTAGCCAAACCTGTTGGCGTTGATTTACGCAGCACTATTTACTGGAACCCGCATGTGGTAACTGATAAAGCTACCGGCAATACCAGCGTGGAGTTTTACAACGCAGATGGTAAAGGGTCGTACCGTGCCGTAATTGAAGGTTTTGATAAAGACGGTAACATTGGCCGCTTTGTTTACCATTATAAAGTGCAATAACCGGTTAATGCTTTTAGGGTGATGAAGAATCTGCAACAGTTATTCGGCAACATTGATATTTATTTGTTCGACCAGTTGCTGAAAGGTACGTACAGTGAGTGCCATAAGATACTGGACGTGGGTTGTGGAGGCGGCCGCAACATCGTTTATTTTTTGCAGCACGGATATGATGTTTATGGCATTGATCCTAACCCGGAGGCCGTAGCAGCAGTTCAGGAGTTATCCATAGCGCTGACCGGTGAAAATAAAGCCGGCAACTTTAAGGCAAGCTTTGCCGAAACGATGCCGTTTGCCGACCATACTTTTGACTTGGTAATTTGCAGCGCAGTTTTACACTTCGCACAAAACCCTGAACACTTTGAAGCTATGATGACTAAAATCTGGCAAGTAATAAAGCCGGGAGGATACCTGTTTGCACGGCTAGCTTCAAACATTGGTATAGAAAACCTGGTGCAGCCGCTGAGACATAACCGATATTTATTGCCCGACGGCTCAGAACGCTATTTGGTAACCGAGCAGAGTTTGCTGTATTACACACAAAAACTAAATGGATACCTGCACGAACCTATCAAAACTACCAACGTGCAAAACCTGCGCTGCATGACCACCTGGTGCCTTCAAAAACTATAATCCAGCTTGCGGATCTGCGCTTTATATTCGGCCGGTAAAATAGCTTCCTTTAACAACCAGTCTACTTTAATAAACCGGGTTATTTTGTAAATCCATAACAATGGCTTTAACAGCGGAACAGCATTTATCCGCAGCATCTCTTTCACCGTATCAGGCACTAAAATAGCCTGCACTTGTCTAAGCAGTAAATAACGTACCCATCCTAAATGCTGTCTATATTTTTTATACAAATCAATGGTATGGATACTTTTAATCATGTCGTGCTGCAAATGCGTTTCGCGCATATAGGTAAAGTGCACATAATTTTGTGGTAAGCCGGTAATACCCATACGCTGGCCAACCCGCTCAAAAACCTCAAAAACTTCCTTCTTTTCGGCAGCCGTCATGTTCCTTTCCAGCAATTCAAAAGATCGAATAGAGTAATCAATCAGCATAAACAATACATCACGATAAGCCCAGTCAGGTATTTGCGCTCCTCTCGCTGTTTCAACGCCGTGATGAATGTGGTTAATTTTATCTATCGCGGCTAAGGCTTGGTTGTTTGGTAAAAAGAGAATTTGCCGGGCATATTCCACTGTCGAAAATAAACGGCCCAAAGGGTCGGCAGGCAAACGGCCGGTAAAGTACAGCCAATCAACGGCCTTATTTAGCGCAAACTCGGCAGCTGCTCCTGCAAAAATAAAAAGTACGGTATCGGCTTTGCCCCATATTTTTCTTACAACACTGTCTTGGCTTACAAAATAATTCATCTTTAAAGATTATATCACAAACATATTAAAAGTACTTTTAAATAAAAAGCACATATTGAAATTTAGCTGTTTATGATCTTCGTTTCATTTACGCATATACTTCTGTACCCATTTAAATCTTACCTTAGCAAGTACCAATAACCAGCCATGAATTACTGTTTCCACCATAGAAAATTAACTTTATCATTGTTACTTTCCGTAATCATCAGTTCATCCTTTGCACAAAGTGCCGACAAGTTTTTTCCAAAAAAAGACTTGATGACCATTGGTTCATATTACTACCCCGAGCAATGGCCACACGCCTATTGGGCGCGAGACCTGAAAAAAATGGGCGAGTTAGGTTTTGACTTTACCCACTACGGCGAGTTTGCCTGGGCATTTATTGAACCCGAAGAAGGTAAGTTTGACTTTAGCTGGCTGGACGAAGCTGTTGAACTGGCACATAAAAATGGCATTAAGGTAGTAATGTGTACCTCCAGCCCTACCCCACCAGTTTGGCTGGCACAAAAGCATCCCGAAATATTAATGGTGAATGATAATGGCACCACCATGCAACATGGGTCGCGCCAGCAAATTTCGTGGTCTAGCCCAGTGTACCGACAATACGTGAGCAAAATGGTAGAAGCCCTGGCTAAACATTACGCTAACGATAGCCGCATTTGGGGATGGCAGTTAGACAATGAACCTTCGCATTACGGCCAGTATGATTACAGCGAAGCTGCACAGAAAAGCTTCCGCGACTGGCTTAAAAACAAATACCAAAACATCGACTCGCTCAACGCCACCTGGGGCACTGCCTTTTGGAGTTTACGATACAGCAATTTTGACCAAATACGCATCCCGAACGCCAAAGAGTTGATTGCCCAACCGAACCCGCACGCGGTGTTAGATTTTAAACGCTTTAGCAGCGATGAGGTGACTAACTTTTTGGGCATGCAATATCAGATATTGCGCAAGCACATACCCGCCAGCCAATGGGTTACCACTAACCTAATGCCCGAGCACGCCCCGGTTGAACCTACCCGCATGACCAACCTCGACTTTGTAACCTACACCAAATATTTAGTAGCCGGTTACGATAAAGGTATTGGCCCGCAGGGTTTCCGGATGGGGTCGCCCACCAGCATAGCTTATGCAAATGATCTGTTCCGGTCTATCAATGGTACCACCGGCGTAATGGAACTGCAACCCGGGCAGGTTAACTGGGGTAAATTTAATCCGCAGCCCTTGGCTGGAACGGTACGCATGTGGATATGGCACGCCTTTGCCGGCGGCAACAAGTTTGTTTGTAACTATCGCTTTAAACAACCCTTAACAGGTGGCGAACAATACCATTACGGCATTATTGGAACGGATGGCGTGAGTGTGAGCACCAGCGGTGTAGAATATACCCAGGTAATTAAAGAGCTAAAAAGCATTAAACCACAATACGATGCCAATGCCAAAATGCCTGCAGCTTATGCCTCGCGACTAACGGCAGTGTTATACAGCCCCGACAGCCGTTGGGAAGAAGATAACCAGCCGCAAACTTACCAGTGGGACTACATGCAACACCTTATGCGTTATTACAGTGGGTTAAAGCAACTAAATGCCCCGGTTGATGTCATTACCGAAGACAAAGACTTTTCCAAGTACCCGGTAATGATAGCCCCGTCATATCAGTTACTGGATGCCAAACTGGTGGAGCGCTGGCGCAAGTATGCCGAAAATGGCGGCCATTTAATAATCACCAGCCGTACCGGGCAAAAAGACCGTAACGGCAAGCTATGGGAAATGAAGTGGGTCGAACCTATTTATAACCTGATAGGCGCCAAAATATCTTTTTATGATTTAATGCCCGACAGTGTAAAGGGCACTATAAAGATGAATGCGCAAACCTATAACTGGAATAATTGGGCTGATGTTATTGAACCTAATACCGGCACCCAGGTTTGGGCCACTTACACCAACCAGTTTTATGCCGGTAAAGCAGCCGTTATTAATCGCAAACTGGGTAAAGGCAGCGTTACCTATGTTGGCCCGGATACTGACGATGGCGAACTTGAAAAAAGTGTTTTACGCCGCGTTTACCAGCAAGCAAACATACCGGTAAAAGAGTTACCTGCCGGTGTGATTTTAGAATGGCGCGACGGCTTTTGGGTTGGCGTTAATTATGGCGACCGCGCTTACAACGTAAACATACCTGCCAGCGGCAAGATACTGATTGGCAATAAAGTATTGCCGCCTGCAGGGGTTGTTGTTTGGAAAGAATAATATTCAAATATATAACAGTAGGTGGAAGTCAATAACTTCTACATACTGTTATCAAGAAGCAACAAAACTTTCTATTTTCTCTTCACTACCTGCATGTTCTTCTGATCATCCAGTTTAAAAAGCTTTGGATTTTGGGCAACAGTGGGCCAGCCGTCGGCATCTACGTAAACGGGTTTGATGTTGAGTAATGAGGCGCCCTCGGCTGATCGGGTGTAAGCGTGGTGCACAACAAAGGTGGTATCATTTTCGGTAAAGAGACCGTTATGGCCGCGGCCGGGTTCTTCGTTGTTGCCTTCCAAAAAAACAGTGTATTTATTATCCAGCCAGCTTTCGCCTCGTTTATTGAGGTACGGCCCTTTGATGCTTTTAGCACGGCCCATCACTACCTGGTAGGTGCTTTGTATACCCTTACAGCAAATGCCCCGCGATGCAAAAATATAGTAGTACTTCGGTCCTTTAATAATATAGCTCCCCTCGCCTAATGACGGCGTAATCGTGGTAAGTTCAGGATTCTCTGATTTCAATTTCCCTGTTTTTTTGTCGAGTTCTACCAAGCGCAAACCGGCTTTGTACGAGCCGTACAGTAACCATACTTTCCCATTTTTTTCTACCACGATATTCGGGTCGATAACATTCACACCTTTGCCGCCGTTTTTGACGCCAATCACTTGTCCTTCGTCTACCCATTTATAAGCAGGATCGTTAGGGTTAAGCGTAGTGTTGGTGGCGTAACCGATACTCGAATCAAAATTCATCCAGGCCGACACCGAATAATACAAATGGAACTTACCATCACGATAATGAATATCGGGCGCCCACAAAGAACCGTCTTGTTCGGGAACATCCATTTTAAACCATGAGGGCAAAGGATCACTAAAAACTCTACGACTGTTTTTCCAGGTAATTTTATCTTTTGATGTTTTAACAGGTATCCCTTTACCGGTCGAGAATATATAATACGTGTCGCCCTGCTTTATCATTACCGGGTCGTGCGCGCGGAGATCACCTTTTAAAAGGTTAACTTTTTCCTGGGCAAACGCAGGTAAGCCGCCAGTAAAAAGCAAGATGAAGATTAGAAAATGTTTGTAAAAAAGCGTGTAAAGCGTTATGATTTACTGCGATAGGTTACCAGGTAATCTTTAACAATTCTACATCCTGCCGCGCCAGTGCAGATGAAACGAATACCGCATTATTTTTTACGGTTAACCGTTGCGGCTGACCGTTTTGCTGTAATTGCCCGGCTTTCTGCAACTGAGTGATTTGTGCTGCCGTAGGCTTTTGCGGCGAGCCCATCTTTTTCCAAACGGTGTAGGCGTTACTATGCTCCTGGTCTATTTTAAATTTGGTTACCGTAACGTTTTTGCCGGTCAATCCGTTAATATTTACCTGCACATTTTCCGGAGCGGCAAACTGATCATCGTCATGGTAGCTCCACAGCATTACTGCCGCTTCGCGGCTACCGCCGGCAGCCAAAACACCAACATCGGCTGACTTGCGAATGCTCGAATCCAGGATGTTATTTAAAGCATACATGCGGTTGCTGGTAGCCGCAACGCGGTTGCCTTTCATCTGCCCAAACATCCTGAACACATTGAGTACGGGCTTGTCTACGCCATTGGTAGCCAAATCGCGGAAACCATAAAACCAAGGCTGGTCTTCAAACTCAAAAGCCCAGGTTACTGCGCCAATCAGATTAAGGCCATATTGATCTGCCAGTTCATATTTGCGTGCAAACGCAGCTGCTGTATAGCTCGAGTACATGGTGCCGTTACGATATGCGTTCTGCGGATCGGTAGCCATACCACAGGCTGCACATCCTTCCGGATCCGATTCACCGATGACTATAGGCGTATTTTTGAGTTCCGGGTGGGACGCAATCATCTTAAACATATCATTAATATTGCGTAACTGTGCCCTTACGTCCATCCGCACCACACCATTTACTAATTTTGGAGAGCCTTTAGCATGAAACAACACCAGATCTAACGGTGTGCCTGTTTTGCCGGTAACTGCATTGGTGCCGGTTAAACAGTGATTAATAAAATCATTAAGCCAGCGCGCACCACCACCCGTTACATCTGCTCCGCCTACCCTGGCAGCAGGCAAGGCCCGTTTCACTGCCATAGCCGAATAGTCATAAAGCTTAAAAAATTCTTCTTTAGTGCCTTTCCAGTACGGTGAGTTGGGTTCGTTCCATACTTCCCAGTACCAGCTTAGCACCTCTTTTTCGCCATAGCGTTCAACACAATGCTTTACCCATTGGTAAACCAGTTCGCCCCATTTATTGTAATCTTTAGGCGGGTATGCCCAGCCGGTAATAATGTCAGTATATGGGTCGCCGGGTTTCCAGTGGTGGCGGTAAGGTTGCGGATGAGAAGACAAGGCTTCGGGCATAAAACCAATCTGCGCCAAGGGTTTCATCCCGCGTTTAACATAGGTATCAAATATACTGTCAACAATGTTCCACTGGTAAATGGGTTTGCCATTGACATCTTCGGTATATACATTGGTCGATCCCCATTTTAGTGCTGCTTTACCATCGCCCGTAACCAACAAACTGTGCGCTCTAACAAATACCGGCACGGGGCTCAACTGCGCAATTTCGGTGAGCAGTTTCTTGCCGTCTTTCATGTAGGTATAGTTGGGCTCATCATAGCCAAACCAAGCCCAGATGGGCTTCATCGGTCCAACAGGTTTTTGTAAATCAACCTGGATGGTAACAGGGGCCGTTTCCTGTGCTTGTGTTAAACAAAAACAAGCCAGCAGACCGGTTAACAGCAGAAACTTTAGATTTTTTGCAGACATAAAAACAGTTATAATTGGCAATAAGCGCTTTAAGGGGCAAAGCTAACTGCCTAAATGTACTGCTTTTACTAATTACTTGTCGGTTTGACATTAATTAAATTGATGACGTTCCAGCTTACGTATATTGAAATAAGCGATGCCAAGCGGTAAAGAACTAACTATCCCAAAAGAGCAGTCGATCAACTGCCAGAAGAACGGAATCTGCCGGATACTCCCGGCAATAAACGCCAATGGGATAATGAACAGGCAAGCCACAAGACCAAACTGTATCACCCATATGTTTTTAACCGGATTGATTAACGGACCAATAAACAATACGGCCAGCATCAGGTGTGCAAAAGCCAGCCAATCGGTACCGTAACTCAGGAATGGATAGCTGAGATTAGTTTGGCTGATACCCTTGTAAATAATATGAAGCCAGGATTGCAAGAATTGAAGGAACCAACCCAGGTGGTTATTAAAATAAGTCAGTTCGCTTTCGATCGGAAAAGCAGTAATGCCGCTTATGGCGAGTCCGGCGATGATGAATAAAATGCAAAACTGAGTGCTATGTAGTAATTGTTGTTTAGTAAGCTTTTTCATGCCGGTTAAGGTTTAATGAAGTGATTGATTGAGCTTCTGCCGCTTGTTTAATCAACTGGTTACGTTGCACCAGCAGCTTGTGAAGGTAATTTTTTAAAACCCACCTATCAGCTAAGCTACCTAGCCAGCCCAAAGGCGATTTAAAAACAAACTCGTCTACCATCACCGTCCCCTGCTGTAACGGCCAAAAAGCATGATAGTGCCTAAACCATTTGAAGGGTCCGGATACCATCTGGTCGACAAAAAATTCGTTCAGCTCCATTTCGGTGATTTTCACTTTAAGCTTAAATGGAAGACTAAAGTGCCGTGCTTGCCAGGTTACCGTTTGGTTTAAACCGATTAAGCCCTGGGTTACACCGGCTACTGCTTGCTCATGATGCTGTTGCATAGATTGCACATGCAGATCAATGCTCCGTGCTGCATCAAAGCATACATTTACCGGTGCATTAATAACCGTTTTTAAATTGATGGCCGGCATAACTTTAATTTTTGCGTTCAATAATGTTACTTACGGCATTCTCCACCTCTGCAAAGCGGAATACATAACCTGCATTAAGTAAATGTTGTGGTGCAACCCAGCGGCTTTTTAAAATAAGTTCAGTTTCGGTGCCAATCAATCGTGCGCCTATCTCAAGTAACCACTGGGGTGATGGTAAGCCGAAAGGCATACCGTAGCTTTTCCGGATAACGCGCATCAGATCAGCATTCTTTACAGCCTGAGGCGCGGTACAATTGACAATGCCATCCATCTCCGGGTGTTGCAACAGCCACTCGGTTATGTGAGCCATATCCTGCTCGTGTATCCATGATACTTGTTGCTGCCCGTTACCTTGTTTGCCACCCAACCCCAGCTTTACCAGATTCAGCAACCTTGGGAACACGCCATCGTTACGGCCAAGTACAATACCCATGCGTAAAGCTACCTTACGGGTGCCGGGCGTTGGAGCGTCGAAAAAAGTTTGCTCCCACTGTTTGCAAACATCCACCGAAAAACCATGACCGATCTCTCCGGTCAACTCATCCTGTGGTTGGTCTTCCGCATGGCGATAGATAGTAGCTGACGTAACATTGATCCATAGTTTAGGCGGATGCTTAAGTTTATGGATTGCCCTGCCTAATATATCGGTTGGAACTATGCGTGATTGAATAATTGCCTTTTTATTCTTTTCGGTATAGCGGCAGTTTACATTTTTGCCGCAAAGATTGATGAGCATATCAGCACCATCCAGGGCTCTTTCCCAACTGCCCTCGCTTTGACCATCCCACAGTATGGTCGATACGTTGTCCACTGTTGCTGCCGGTTTACGACTGAATATTACTACCTGATGGCAAATGTTTTTGTAATAAGCAGCCAATACGTTGCCCAGGTAACCGTTGCCGCCAGCTAAAACTACTTTTTGATACAATAACATAATGGTATTAAGCTTAAATTATTACTAGGAGGATCAATAGCCGGTAAATCACCC
>Ga0265780_10010436_pt1 | contig 11067 bp, 8 predicted proteins | sample P1T30metagenome_FD_192432 | JGI IMG/M metagenome (GOLD analysis project Ga0265780, IMG submission 192432) | Plant litter microbial communities from East Loma Ridge, Irvine, California - P1 T30 | ecosystem: Environmental > Terrestrial > Plant litter > Unclassified | place: USA: California... | reverse complement strand
GCCAGCGAAAACCAGGCCACCGACCGCGCCTGGCGCATCGGTCAGGAGCAGCCGGTGTTCGTGTACAAGCTGATCGCGCGCGGCACGCTCGAGGAAAAAATCCAGGAGATGCAGCGGCGCAAGGGCGAGCTGGCGAACGCCGTGCTGGACACCGATGCCGACACGCAATCCGGCGCGGCGCCGGCCATCGGTGCGCAAGACCTGCAGGCGATCTTCGGGCTGACGGCTGGCTGAGTCGCAAGGCGCTTGGCCAGCGCAGCGCGGCTCAGTTCCTCGCCTGCTTGTTCTTCGCGTCCAGGAAGCTGCTCACCAGCTTGACGATGGCGTCCGGATTTTCCTCCATCAGCCAGTGGCCGGCGTTCGGCACCACGGCGCCGGTGACGTCGGTGGCGGCATTGCGCATCACCTCGGCCATGGTGGCGCCAAACGATTGTTCGCCGCCGATGGCAAGTACGGGCATGGGCAGCTTCCTGCGGTTCAAAATGGCATTGTCGCGCACGTCCTGGGCGCCGATGGCGGTGAACTGGGCAAAGGCGGCGCGCATGGCGCCGGGCTGGGCATACAGCTGGGTGTAATAGTTACGCGTTTCCTCGTCTATCCTGGCGGGCTGGCCGGCAAAATCGTTCCAGAAGCGGTCGAGGTAGATACGTTCGCGGCCCGCCACCAGGCGCTCGGCGTCCGGCCCCGAGAAATTGAAGTGCCAGAGCTTGGGACTGAGCACGATCTGGTTCCAGGGCGCGATGCCGGGCACCGGCGCATCCATCACCACCAGCTTGCTGACCTTGTCCGGATAGCTGGCCGCGTAGGCGTAGGCGACCATGGTGCCGATATCGTGGCCGACCACGGCGGCGCGGTCCTGGCCGAGCGCGGTGAGGACGGTGCGGATGTCCTGCGCCTGCGACTTTTTATCGTAGCCGGCGGCGGCACGCGAGGAGCGGCCCATGCCGCGCGGGTCGGGGACGATGACGGTGTGGGTTTTCGCCAGCTGGGCTGCGAGCGGCCCCCACATGTCGCCGGTGTCGCCAAAGCCATGGATCAATATCACCGCCGGTCCGCTGCCGCCGGAGCGCACGAAAACCTGCGCGCCGTCCTGCATGGCAAGGATGCGGGTGGTAAAGCCGGGAACGGGCTGGGGCGCCGCGGCCAGGGCCAGCGAGGAGGCGAGCAGTGAGAGCAGCGAAAACAAGGCAAGCAGCGCAGCGGCAAGCGCGCTGCCGTAGAGCGAAAGTCGGTTTTTCATGAGCGCCTCGTGGCTGAGTGATTGCTAGACCATTACTGGTCTTGGATCACTCAGCAGCCGATGCGTTCCGCAACGCTAGCGAAATGACACTTCGCTCCTGAAGCGCCAGGCGTAGGTCTGGCTTACTTTCAATTGTTCCAGATGTTCGCGGAGTTCGACCGTGATATTTCCCAGTTCGTCGCGCCGGGCGCGGGCAATGGCGCGCACGGCGACCAGGGTGCCGCGGTGGATTTGCCAGAACCCGTCCGGATCCAGCCCCGCCTGCAATTCCTTCAGCGGCTTGCGGATCAGGCCTTCGTCGCTGGCGCTGACCACGCGCGTATAGCGTGAATCGGATTCAAAGAACAGGATTTCCTCAATTGGAAAAATCTTGATCGTGCTGCCAGCCGTGGCGCTGATCCAGCGGATGCGTTCCGCACGCGCCACGCTGCGCAGGCGCTGGTCGAGTTCCGCCATGGCCTTCAGCAGGCCGGCATTCTCGGCATTGTTGGTGCCGGCGGCGCGGCCGATGTGCTCGCGCAGCCGCGCCACGCTCTGGGCCAGGCGTTCCTGGCTGACTGGTTTGAGCAGGTAGTCGACGGCGCCCAGGTCGAAGGCTTCGATCGCATGGCTGTTGTAGGCGGTGGTGAACACCACGCGGCAGGCGCCGCCGCTGGCGCCGGCCACTTCCAGGCCGCTCGCGCCCGGCATGCGGATGTCGAGGAAGGCGATGTCGGGGCGCAGGCGCGCGATGGCGTCCAGGGCCTCGCTGCCGTCCTCGCACAGGGCCACGATTTCCAGCTCGGGCCAGGCCAGGGCCAGCATGCGCTGCAGGTCGCTGCGCTGCAGGTCTTCGTCGTCGGCGATGATCGCGGTCGGCATTCAAGGCTCCTGCTGCGGCAAGGCGCGTAGCGGCAGCACGATGCTGGCCACCACGCCGCCGCCTTCGTTTGCCCGCAACGCCAGCGCCGCGGCGCCGCCATACAGGTGCTTCAGGCGTTCGCGGATATTCGCCAGCCCGATGCCGCTGCCGCTGGTGGCCGCGCCGAAGCCGATGCCATTGTCGGCCACCGCCAGCTCCAGCAGCTGTTCGCCACCCGTTTGGCGGCGCGCGGCCGTTACCGTGATCGTGCCTGGGCCTGGCTTCAGTTCGATGCCGTGCTTGACGGCGTTCTCGACGAGCGAGATCAGCATCAGCGGCGGGATCGCCACCTCGCGCAGGTCTGGCGGGCAGTCGATGCGGACATGCAGGCGCGGCAGGCGCGCTGCGATGATGCCGAGATAGGCTTGCGCCGCGTCGAGCTGCGAACCGAGCGAAACAAAGCTGCGGGCGCGGTCTGCGCGCAGCTGGGGGATGGTGGCGCGCAGGTAGTCGACCAGGTGGTCGATCATCGCCACGCCGCGCGCCGGGTCGCTCAGCATGGCCGCGCGCACGCCAGACAGGGTGTTGAACAGGAAGTGCGGTTCGACCTGGCTGGCCAGGATCGACAATTGCATCTCGACTTCGTTGCGCTCGTCCTTGTAGCGCGCTACCTGGCCCAACAGTTCATTCTCGCGCAGCAGGCGGCGCTGGCGGAACCAGGCCCGCAGGTCGGTGCTGCCGCCCAGCCAGCCCAGCGCCAGTACCCAGAAAACCAGGTTGACCACCTGATTCTCGCGGGTCTGTGCACGCAACTGCTCGGCTTGCCGGGGCGTTGCGTTCGGGATTTCGGCAGGCGGCGGATTCAGGCGGGTGTAGGGTGTCAGCGGCAGCGTGCAGAGTGCGCCGAACAACAGGGCGCAGACCACGCCCGCCGCTTCGCGCTGCGCCGGCCACCGCTGGCGGCACACCAGCACCGCCAGCGCCCGGCCCAGGAACAAGGCGAGCACGACCACCAGCCAGACCGCCAGCAGGGCGCCACGCACCGCCGCCGCTTGCGAGCCCGGGATGAAAACGCCGATCAGGGCCAGCACCCCCGTCAACACGCTCAGCGGCACCAGGAAGGAGCGCGCCCGGTAGGTGAACCAGGTCTTGCCGAAGATCGGGTACTGACGCGCGACGCTGCCCCAGCCGGCGAGCTTGTTCGCCATGCTGTGCGGGAGCAACTGGTCCTGGCCCTGGGTTCGCGGCGTAGTCATTTCAATGTGTCATTTCCATATAGATATTTTACGCGTCCCCGTGGACGGTGGCCTGGATCCAGCGGCTGATTTCCTCGAGCGCGGCCGGGGCGAAGCTTTCCTCGATCTCGTTGTATTCCTCGATGCCGCCGGTCTTCGCCGTCTGGAACAGATGGTTCAGCCCCGGCATTTCCTTGACCACGGCGTGAGGGTTGGCGGCCAGCGCGCTGCGGATCGGCGGCAAGTCGAGCGCTGCCGGCACTTGCAGGTCGCGTTCGCCGTTCAGCACCAGGATGGGCTGGCGCACACTCTGCAGCACGGGTGCGGGTTCGTAGGCGAGCAGTTCGCGGAACCAGGGCGTGCCGAATTGCGCGAGCGCGGCAGCGCCCATGCCGGCCGGCAGATCGCCCTTGCGCTCGGCTTCGGCAAGGATCAGGCCGGCCTTCGTGCGCGCCGCTTCCAGCGTCGGGTCCTCGGCCATCGCGGCAAACAATGCCCGGTTCAGGCCGCGGTCCTTGTCGATGGCTGCTTGCGGCGCCCCGCGCGCGCGCGCCAGCAGGGCATGCTGCTCGACCAGCAGGCGGTCGCCGCGCACGCCTGGCCCGGCCAGCATCACCACAAAGACGATGTCGCGATCGCGCGAGGCGATCAGCGGCGCGATCAGGCCGCCTTCCGAATGGCCGATGACACCGATGCGTTTGGTATCGACCTCAGGCCGGCTGCGCAGGAAGCGCACGGCCGCTTCGGCATCCGCCGCCAGGTCGAGCGTGGTGGCCGCGCCGCGGCTGCCGCCCGACTTGCCGACGCCGCGCTTGTCGTAGCGCAGCACGGCGATGCCCTGGCGGCTCAGGTGGTCCGCCAGCACCAGCAGGGGTTGATGGCCGAAGACCTTGCCATCGCGGTCAATCGGGCCGGAGCCGTGAACCAGGACCACGGCGGGGAAGGGGCCCTTGCCCTGGGGGAGGGTGAAGGTGCCGGCCAGCTTGATCCCGGCGGCTACATTCTCGACGCTGACCTCGGTGCTGGCATAGGTGGCGGGACGGGCGGCGATCGCCTCTTCCTGCGGGCGCTTCGGCTTGGCTGCTTCCTCGGTAGTGCGCTTCAGGTTCAGCGGGGCGGTGCGGCCCTGGGTCCAGGTACCGGTCCAGGCTTGTTCTTGCTGGTTCCAGGTGGCGGCATAGCTGGCTTTCAGCCTGGGCAGCGCAAAGCCGATCTTGTCGGGCGCAACCGTGACGTCCTCGACTTTGGTGACCAGGTTCTGGGCTGGCACCGACAGCGTTGCTTCCCATTTGCCGTCGGCCGCCTTGTTGAACTGTACGGTCACGCGCAGGGTGTTGGCGATGCTGCCGGTCCAGAGGCCCTGGGCATTTTCGGCCTGGGCGTGGCCGCCCGCCATGGCGAGCGCGGCCGCCATACTGATGAGCATTGTCTTCATGTTGTACACAGAGGTGGTTGGGGTGATTGAATGTAAGCCACTCCCTGCTGAGTTGCCCGGAGATGCGGTGAATGCCGGGTTCTGTGTCATGAAGTACTGTTCGGAGCGCACGAGCGGGGCGGGCAGGTGATCACCGCTTGCGCTGCGGTTTGCGCGATGATTTGCACTGCTATTGGCCTTGCTATTTGCGCCAAAAACCTTGGCAACCGGCCTTGTCGGCGACATTGAATGCGATAATTTTTTCCAGCAGGGCGAAATCGAGGGGCGCATCCCATCGGATCTGAATCAGGTTGGCAGTGCGCGCGTAGCCAGCTTCAGCAATGGCGTCGGCAAAATGGTCGATCGCGATGCTCTCGGGGGCAACTGCCAGGTGCTGTCTGGCGGCACTGAAACCGATGATGAACGTGCCGTGGTCGGTGAACATCGGCTGGCCCCAGGCGATCCTCGCTAGCAGTTGCGGGAAACGGCTGGCCACCCAGTCCAGCACGTCGCGCATGCGCTCGCGCTGCCGGGGATGGTCAAGCTGCATTACGAAATCGTCCCAGACCGCCATACCGCCTCCTGACGAACAACGCTGCTGTTATCGGGATGGATCGCTGTGCGCATCGGTTGGCTTTGCCGCGCGGCGGCAGCGTTCCGAACAATACTTGACCTGGTCCCAGTCGCGCTCCCACTTCTTGCGCCAGGTAAAAGGCAGCCCACAGTGCGCGCACAGCTTGGCAGGAAGATCGGATTTCTTGCGCATTTTCATGAGAACAATTGTAGCGCCACCTTGCCTGGGTGGCTTGTTCCGCGCACGGCGTGCAAGTCCGCAAGCAATACAGCTAAGGCCAAGAAACATCCTTGCACACATGCATAAAACCGTTTGTTCCACCGCAAACCTGGGTGCGATTCCGACGGCGGCGTGACCATGCGCGCTCGATGCGGCGCATGATCGAAGCCCTCGCCTGTCAGCCCGACGGCGGGATTCTTTTCCATCTTTTACTTGGAGAGAAACATGCAACGCGTTCAAACAATCGGGATGTCTTCCAGCAGCACCATCCAGCGCCTGCCGCGTCTGCTCGGCCTGCTTGCCGCCTTCGCGGCAGGCGGCATGGCGCTTGCGCAAGGACCGCAGCCGGGCGCCACCGTCCAGGGCGGCGCACAGGGCAATCATCAGGGCGGTGCCTTCACGACCTACCGCGTGATCAACCTGGCTCCTGGCCTTACTGCCAGCCCCATAAAGCTCAACGCCAGGGGGCAGGTATCGTTCTCGATGCAGGCGCCGAACGGCGGCGCCATCGGCTACTTCTTTAACGGCAGGTCGACCCAGGATATCGCTAGTCTTGGCGGCAATTACACCCTCGCCAACGACCTGAACAACCTTGGCCAGATCGTGGGCACGTCGGATCTTGCACGTGGTGTGCCACATGCTTTCGTCTGGAGTGCGGAGAGCGGCATGCGCGACCTGCGCAGCGCCAATACCGGGAATGCGTATGGATTCGCCATCAATAACCGTGGCGTCGCCACTGGCTTCGTCTTCGGCGTGTCGGGAGGGGGCGCATTTCGCTGGAGCGCCGCGAGCGGCCTCGAAGACCTGGGAGCCCTGGCAGCCGGAGCGGGCTCCGGTGGGTCCGAGCTCAACGACGCAGGCTTGATTACCGGCACCTCGGGCAACGGGGCGAACCAGCGCCATGCCTTTGCCTGGACGCGCAGCGGCGGCATGGTCGATATCTCGCCGTCGGCCGGCATCCAGGATGCGCTGCCCGTGGCGGTGGCGCCGCAAGGCGAAGTGGGCGGCGCTTACCTGCCCGCCTTCGGCTATCCCAACTACCCGAATTACCAGCCCTTCCTGTGGTCACGCACCGCTGGCCTGATCAGCCTGCCAACGGCAGGCGCCATTGCCGGTGGGGTGTCCGCCATGACCGCCGACCTGCGCATCGTCGGTACCCTCACGCGAGCCGACGATACCCAGCGCGCCGTATTCTGGCGGCGCGGCGCGCCCGCCCGCGTCCTGGGCACGCTGGGCGGCAGATTCTCGCGCGGGATCGACATCAACAGCAAGGGCCAGATCGTCGGCGACGCTGACAACAAGGCCGGCAACAGGCGCGCCTACGTCTGGACCGCGCAGACCGGCATGCTCGACCTGAACAACTACCTGCGCCACAAGCCGCCAGGGCTGGTGCTGACCGGCGCCTACGCCATCAATGACAGCGGCGCCATCGTGGCGACCACGAATGCCGGGCTGGTGCTGCTGCGGCCCGACGGCGGCCAGCATGGCGGGCATGCACTCGGCCCGGTCATGGCCCCAAGCCTGGTGAAAGCCGGCGTGCAAGTCGACGCTTCGGTTGGTTTCGTCGACGAAGACGCGGTCGGCACGCGCAGCGCCAGCTGGTCGTGGGGCGACGGCAGCGCCACGCAGGCGGGCAAGCTGAGCGAAACCGGAGCGAGCGGCAGCAGCAGCGCCAGCCACAGCTATGCGGCGCCCGGCATCTACCAGGTGCAGGCAACCGTGGTTGACCGCAATGGCCGCGCCACGACGGTCAGCCGCCAGGTGGTGGTGACAGCAGCCGCGGGCGGTGCGCTGGCCGGCACCGGAGAACTCCTGTCGCCAGCCGGCGCCTTGCGCAAGGAACCGCTGCAAGGCGGAACAGCCAGCTTCAGCCTGATCGCGCCGACAGCGGCGTCGACGGGCAGCCCGGCGCGGCTGCACTTCTCGCTGCCGGGGCTGGACTTCCATAGCCAGGACCTGCGGCTGGTGGGGCGCCAGGGCGCGCAGTACGTGTTCGAAGGCAGCGGCAAGGCGGGCGGCGCCGACGGCTACCGCTTCAGACTGGCCACCGTGGCTGGGGCGGCTGGTGGTGAGGGCAGCGGGTTTGGCCTGAAGATCTGGCACACCGATGCCGTCAGCAAGGCGCAGGTGGTCGATTACGACAACACGCGCGCGTTGTCCGGCTCGGGCGCAGGACGCTTGACCGAGGGCCACATCGCACTGGAGTGACCGCCTACCGGCCAGGTGCCCGGTGCGGGCAAGGGGCCGGGCGCCTGGCAAGGCATAGGCGCTTCAGTTGCGCGCTTGCGCCAGCTGTTCGGACGCAATGCGCTGCAATGCGCCGGCGGTCGCGGCATCGATGCCGATGTCGCGTGCGACCGGCTCGCCGGCGCCGAGCGTGCGCGGATCGCGGCCGGTGACGTGGCCGAAGATGGTCAGCGCTTCCAGGTAGTAACCGTGGGCGCTGCCATGGTAGGCGTCCGGCGCCCACAAGTTCACCTGGCCGGGGCCGATCCCGTCGTAGGGATTGGCGTCGGCCAGGCCGGCGGCCATCGCGCGGTTCCAGGCCTGGCCAACCGGGATGACGGCGCGGGGCAGGCCGACCGCGGCTGCGGCGGCGTCGTAGCCACGGCGGACGTCGAGCGCCATCTTGTCGATGGCCGCGCCATACCAGGCGCCGCCCGGCTTGAAGGTCTGGTCGGCGCGCGACCAGGTGGCGACCAGGCGGATATCGACTTTCGGATTCTGGCTGCGGAATGTTTGCGCCAGCAAGCCGGTGTACTTGACCAGGGTTTCCGGATTGCCAGGTTGCGCCGCATCCAGTGTGCTGTAGCTTTGCAGCAGGACCACGTCCCAAGGTTTAACGATGGTGGCCAGCTTCTGCTCGTAATGCGCATTCAGCCCGGCGCCGGGCATGGTTTCCAGGCTGACTTCGTAACGCAGGCCGGCTTGCTCGGTCATCGCCTTGAACAGCGCCGGCACACCGCCGATGCCTGAGCCATTCAGGTCGGTAACGCTGGCGGGGCGGTAGAACTTGACCAGCGGCGCAGCGCCGGCCGGGTCGCCGTAGATGAAGCTGTTGCCGACGAAGAGGATTCTGGTCGCGGGTGCGGGCGTGGATACCGATACGGGTGTAGCTGTGGGAGGAGATGCAGTAGAGCAGCCCAGCGCCAGCATGGCGAACAGGGCGGCGCCGCTATGGCGCAGGAAAGCGGGAATATGCATGGCTTGCCGGATGGGGTGAGTGAGTGGATTGCTTGCGCAATTTCTTGAGAGAGATTGTAGCCTTGTCCGTGCTCAGCTCAGCTCGGATCAGCCGCTGAGCACGTGCGTGGGATAGCACATCCCGCAGGTCTTCGTGCCGCCACTGCAGCGTCGATTGGTCCAGCACAAACGATGGTCCGGTTCCTGCGCGTGCGCCATCGTGCGCGCCGGCTCCTGGCGCATGATCTAGCCCGCTTCCCGCCATCGCCATTGGTGTCGGGCCTGGATCATCTTCTTGGAGACAATATGCGATTTGCACGCGGAAACGGCGTGTTGGGTAATAAAGGGATATGGCGGCTGGCACGCAGGGCCATGCTGCCTGTGGTATCTGTCGTGCTTGCTGTATGCGGCGGTGCCGGTGTGGCATCCGCGCAGCCACTGCCTGCAGATGCGGATAGCAAGCACGGCAGTCCGCCCACGGCCTACCGCGTGGTCCACCTCGGCCCCGGCAGCATCGCGTCCTACCCGCACATCAATGCCAAGGGAGAAGTAGCCTTTTCGCTGGTCAGCGGTGGCCGCACGACCGGGTTCTTCTATAACGGCGCCGTTGTCCGCAACATCGGCTCGCTGGGCGGCGGCAATGTGTATGCCTTCGGCCTGAATGACGGGGGGCAGATTGCCGGCACCTCGTTGAACGGCAGCGGCATCGAGCAGGCCTTTGTCTGGAGCGCAGGCGGCGGCATGCTCGGCCTGACCACCGAAACGGGTAGCGGCCGCTCCTGTGGATTGGCAATCAACCGGCACGGCGTCCTCACAGGCTCGCTCAGTCGTGCGCTTGACGACGCGGCGCGCCCGCTGCGCTGGAGCGCCGCCAGTGGTGCGGAAGATCTGGGCTATGCCCCGGGCTTGCCCTGGCCTTCCACTGGCAGGGTGCTGAACGACGCCGGCCTGATCGCCGGCGTGGCCACGATCGACGACGAGCAGACGCATGTCTTTGTCTGGACGCGGGCCAGCGGCATGGTCGACATCGATACACTGGGCAGCGTCGAGTCGTCGCCGGTGGCGGTTGGCGCCGGAGGCGAAGTGGCGGGCAACCGCCTGGCTTCCTCCGACGATGGCGGCGACCGCCCCTTCCTGTGGACGGCGGCGGGCGGTATGGTCGATCTCGGCACCGGACGCGGCAGCACGGCCTGGGTGAATGCGATGACGCCGGGTCTGCATATCGCCGGCGGCATCGGTTACGCCGATGGCCACCAGCGCGCGATGTCGTGGACACGCCGCGGCGGCATGCGTGAACTCGGCACCCTGGGAGGCAGGACCTCGGTGGCGCGCGTCGTGAATGACCGGGGCCAGATTGCCGGCTTTGCCGAAAACAAGGCCGGCGCCATGCGCGCCTTTGTCTGGAGCGCCGCCAACGGCATGCAGGACCTGAACCGGCTGCTGCGCCATGCGCCGCCGGGTCTGGTGCTCGAGCATGCGATGGCGATCAATGACAGCGGTGCGATCGTGGCCAGCTCGAATGCGGGACTGGTGCTGCTCAAGCCTGACGATGGCCGCAAGCATGGTCCGGCGCTTGGGCCGCTGCTGGCGCCATCCACCGTCAAGGCGGGCATGCCGCTGCAGGCGGCGCTGTCCTTTGTGGACGGTGACAGCGCCGGCACGCGCAGCGTGGACTGGTCGTGGGGCGATGGCAGCGGCGGCGCGGCGCGCAAGCTGGAAGAGGGCGGTGCCGGCAAGGCCAGCGCCAGCCACAGCTATGAGGCGCCGGGGATTTATTCGGTCACAGCCACGGTAATCGGCCGTGACGGAAGCAGCACGGTGGCGAGCCGCGACGTGGTAGTGACACCGGCCATGGGCGCCGCACTGGCCGGCGCTGGCGCGCTGCTGTCGCCGGCGGGCGCGCTGCAGCAGAGGCCGCCACACGCGGCCAAGGCGCAGGTGGCTAAGGCGCACATGGCCAAGGCGCACTTCAGCCTGCTCACACCGCTGGCCACGGCGGCGGGCATGCAAGGCATGCCAGCGATGCTGCGGTTCGACCTGCCCGGGATGGATTTCCGCAGCCAGGCTTTGCGGCCGCTGGGCCGGCAGGATGGGCTGCAGGTATTCGAAGGCAGCGGCACCATCGGCGGCGCCGGGCATTACATGTTCAAGCTATCGGCAGCGCCAAGCATTGCAAGCGGCGAGCCGGGACGCTTGCTGCTGACGATCTGGCAGGCCGATGCGGCCGGCAAGGCGGGCGCGATCGTGTACGACAACACCTCCACGTTTTCCGCCGCCGAAGCCGGGCGTCTGGTGGAAGGAAACATCATTGTGCAATGAAGCGGCCGTGTCGCTCCCGTGACCCGCGAAGGGGAGGACCGA
>Ga0265780_10010434_pt1 | contig 11068 bp, 16 predicted proteins | sample P1T30metagenome_FD_192432 | JGI IMG/M metagenome (GOLD analysis project Ga0265780, IMG submission 192432) | Plant litter microbial communities from East Loma Ridge, Irvine, California - P1 T30 | ecosystem: Environmental > Terrestrial > Plant litter > Unclassified | place: USA: California... | reverse complement strand
CTCGGACGGGTGCAACATCGGAACTGAGTGTGCTGTTACCTGTGTACTAGGTGTCTCTGCCAATGGTCTTGAACAAAATACTAACAGATATATCCAGGACGGCGGTACTGGATTTGGCATATGCGCAAAATATCAATCATTGCATACATTAGACTACTATTGTGACACTAGCTAAACGGTAGTGATCGTAACAAGTCAAGCGTCCCAGCGTGTCGATACAAGGTACACACAGAGCATAAGGAACACAATCATTTCAAGACGTGTTATATAACTAGGATAGGATCCGGAGCCCACTCTAAGTCGTTATAGTTTATGGTGCTTTTAAGTGGCTGGGTTTTCAAGAGACTACACCAATACCAATACCAATTCTCACAAAACTGTATTCAATAGAAAGCTAACATCTACAAGACTTGCTTATTTGTTGACAGGAGCTTGTTCAGACTGCGTCTAAGCGCGCTACCTAAGCGTAGCTCGGTTAAGTAGTAGATACCGGATGGCTGGACATAGGTAGGTAGCACCTAGGATTTTGCGGGCTGAAGAGCTTTCAGAGTCACTCTCAGCCTCGCACAGAGATGTATCATCGGAGAATACTTACTAAAGAGCGTCTAGCCTGGTACATGAGCGCTAATGCTAACAGAGTCTTTTAGAAAGGTTATTAATAGCCGAGTTTAATAATTACTATACCACTAGTAAAGCTAGGTCTCTAATCCTAGGTAATAGAGCTAGTAATAGTATAAGAGGCTACCCTCGGAGAGCTATTACTCGGTAGCCTAATCACTAGCAAATACTCACTGTTGTATAGGGGGCTTCTTTTTCTCTATTCCATATATATATATATCTTTTTGCTCATCACAACGAACGGCTCCAAGAACAAGGTCTATCCTATATATTCATTCCTGTCTACTGTTTTCTATTCCTCTTTTGGTTTTGAGGTTTCTACATGTCATCTCCTACTCATACCCCTTCCTTCGCTACCTCCATCTCTACCCTTCTCCTTTTCTCTTGACCTGGTCCTTACAACCCTTGCAAACACGGCCCACACCACGCCCGCGACGAGGAGAAACGCGACAACGCCCATGGCCACACCAAGCCCTATACTCGCTGCTGCCCCAATTCCTTCTGTCGCCTTTCCTACATCAGCGGCTGAAGACGCTGAAGAAGCAAATGGAAATATAGGCGTAGACGAAGAAGTAGGTATAAAAGATACCGAAGAAATTATCGCCGTCGGTACACCCACTACAGTCGATACGAAGTCCACACCAGTTGGAAAAGAAGATTGAGTTTGTTCAGGGTCAAAAGGAAGAGGAGGAGGAGGAACAAGAGTTGAATCCGCTGATGAGAATAGGGTATCTGGTAAAATAGCGGTGATGAATGAGAAACTGAATGAAGGAGGAGGAGGTGGTAGTGGTGATGGTGGAAATGATGAAAAAGGCGGCGGTGGCCATGTTGGACTGGATAGAGTACTCCAAGAAAGGGTTTGTAAAGGAGATTCGACAGCTAAATCAGAAGTAGATGTTGGAACATTGCGAGTTGTTATACTTGGGCTGAGTACGTCTGGTCCCCTGGCCATTTCTTGGACCTTTTAACTGTTACTGGGGGGGTTCTGGCGTGTTTGAGAACAGTTGATGGACTTGGGTTGTCTGTGTTCTTTACAAGCTATGATAGTAATTGAGCGGCGGGGTGAAATATACCATCAGCGGACGTCTTATCCTTCCATCTTGGTAGTAAGTAGGCAATGGAGGGTTAATGTCGGTTTGCTTCCCATCTTGCTTGTGTCAGAGCGTGACGAACTGAGTGTGTTGGCAACATGGAGCTGGTAGGTAGCCAAGTATCGTTTGCCTGTGACACGATAACAGCGAATTTTCGACTTTTACTGAGCACACTCTCCCTGCTAAACACGAGTGCTTGTTGCCAAAAAAAACTTGTAATGTAGTGGTGATGTTTGATATTCAACTACATTCCAACAACGACATGTATTGTCGCCGCAATAGTGATAGGAGATTAGATGAGTTTTGGCAAATTAATAGCGGCCACGCCCACCCGCCCCCTCCTCGTCAATCTCGCCTTCTTTTCTCTACCGTCTTCCTCCCCGTCAAAATGCTACGCGACTTCCAATTCCAACTCAAGTTGATCCACAACGAGCTTTTATCCCACCATCCCCCCTAAACCTGGGAATGAACGCCAATGCTAACGGACAAGATGCGACAAAAGAGAACAGGGCTAGACAATATAAAGCATGGACAAACGACAATTCAAGAAACATATTAAAAGAAAAAAACAAGCTCGTCATGACAGATTCATCGCTCATAACATCGTTGATCGCTCTCTCTCTCTTCCCCGATTATGCGACATACGCTGGTGGGGCTTCAATCTCATCCTCATTCTGCCAGAAACCGCCAGTGGGTGCAGTTTTGGTGCGAGCGTTGGACGGTCGCCGGCCAGATGATTTATCCTTTTCTTCCTGCACCTTCCTTGCAATTTCCTGCGCCATCTTCTGCATCCAGGCTTGTTCTAGTATACCGCCTGAGCTAGACATGGCATCGGCGTTGGGTGGTGACGAGGTTCGAGGTGGGGAGCAAAGTGCTGATAGCGAGGAGACCTTGTCAAAGGACAAGGAGCGTAGGAGTGGAGAGGTGGACTGTTGTGCTTGCCGCAGTTTGTTGCGAGAAATCGGTGGACGTCGAGAAGACATGTGGGATGATACAAATGGGTCTTCGAGGTGAGCAGGTGGCGATACTGTTCGCTTCGACTTTGCTGCCTTGGAGGCCTTGGGGACTAGTGGTGCGGGTGCAAGGAGTGGCCCAAAAGCAGGAGGCTCCTCTGGTATCCGCTTCGGTGTCCCAACGTCCAGGCTGCCTCGCCGGCTCTCAAAGCGTCGGCCAGGCGGGGCAGGGCTCGTAGGTGGTGTAGCAAGCTCTTCCTCTGCTTCCCTCTCCTCTGGTATGACACTGGACGTGTCGGATACCTGTGTGCTTGGTAGCGGGGTGTTCGCTTCGGTCGAGACGCCAGAGTCTGCGCCATCTTTTTTCCGTAGGTCGACGACACGCTTCTTCCGTTTCCGCATGCCGCCAGTGCGCGAGCGACCCGATCCGAGGCTGATGCCCGCAGATGTAGAGTAGGAAGGGGCAAGGGTGGGTCGCGAGCTGAGTGTCTCGTTTCCGGTACTGCCAGAGGCGACTGACGATGCGCCCGACTTGAGACTTCCAAACGTCGACTGTATCCTTGACAGACTGCCTTGTGTGAGGGCGGGTGTAGCCGCGCCTGATTCTGCTCGGTCTGGGTGGCCTGCCCAAGCTCTGAAGACGGCTTCGCGGATACCGGGTGTGAAGAGCGAGAGGGTGCGTTGGGATTCGGAGAGGGCTGCGAGGCGAAGGATGTTCTTCTGTGAGAAGGAGGCGTGGATCTCGCCCGAGTCGAGTGACATGGCCGAGATTTGGGCTTCGTCTAGCGGGTTGCCAAAGGCATCAACAGCGTCTTCTGGTGGGGAGGCAAGGGGATCGATGGCTGCGGTAGTATCGTTCGCGCCTTCTAAGCGCTCTTCTGTTTCAATTTCTTGGTACTCTGGCGATAACATACGTAGTGACAGTCTGTGGATAATGGCTGGCAAATCCTCCATGAACAAGACACGCAGCTGCCCCTCAATCTCCTTTTGCAAGTAGTCGCGCACAAAAGGTATCGAGTCAAACGTCGACGAGACCTTGAGCGAGTCCAGCGGGTCATTCCTGAAGACCAGCGTCAAGCCCTTTTGTTTGGAGAAGACTAAGATGACAAAGCCCGAGAGGCGGATATTAGATAGAGTAATCTGCAATGGTATCGTCAAGCCTGCCGCGGCAGCCAGTGGCTGCGGCGAAGCAAAGTCTGGCTTATTGGAGAGATATGTCTTGAGCGGGTTTGCCTGCACTTTGGTCTTCAACGTTAGGAACGCGTCACCGGCATACGACATCTTGAAGATGCCCCTGAATCTATCCTCTGCCAAATCACCAATCTCTAGTATCTCCAGCTCGGGCGGGGTGGTGCCGAGGTTCAGCTCGGTGACGATGATGTCGTCAACGATGATGGGCGGCTTCGGGGACTTGTTCAAGGCAGTCGTCAGCATGTCGCGCGCCCGCGACGTGTCGGCGATGAGCGGCGACCAGTTGAAGTTGAAGGCCATGGTGGGCGGATGCGCTCAGCGTGCGATGCGTCGAGGGCTGGGACTATGACCTCGCGGGTGCTGGGGATTGGCAGATTATGCTGCTGTCGCGTGCATTCGCCATGCGACCACACGGGGTAAAAAGATTCAGGCCGGGCTGTGTAGTATCGCTGTGCGAAGTCGACGGTGGGGTAATTGATGGGTGGACGACCAAGTTCTAGCGGTGTGGACGAGCGAGGGAGTCGCGTCAACGGGTTATAATGGTGTGGGTGCAGACATGGCAGACTGAAAGTGCGTGGGCACTGCGGCACTGGAGGGGATTTTCCGGGCCAAGGTTAGCGACGTCAGGGATCCGGCCGCTCATTTCACGCCAGCTTTTTTTACACAGCTCCACTTCGGCTAGACTGCTCGATGATGCTAGACGGCTAGACAGCCAGACTACGCGAGCATCAGGAATGGCGGTGAAAGCGCCTGGAGCCATATTGCATACACTACAATGTGCCAGACTAGGGCCTTGGGCCTGCTGATTCGCTGCATTGTCTACCCTGCCTGTCGACAGTTTCAAACACCCGAGTCTGAGCCAGCGATGCCTCTATCCGCTGTCGCTTTGGCCGTTATCGCGTAATTTCCGACGGCGTCTATCCTGGTGTCGACGCCCCTCGTCATCGCGGCAGCTACCCCGGCGGCACCCATCATGGCGAGTACGCCATGGCCAATGATGGAAAAGGGGAGTTGGCGGGCACATCTGCCGACGTGCGCGGGTAGATCAAGTGTAGCCGTGAAATTTTGTTTCAATGCCACGGGCGTGGTGGCGTGAACGCATGCCTCGTGAAGTCTGCGTGGTACACGTACATGACCTGGCAACTGAGACACCTCATTCCACACTAGTCCTGCGCCTCGCCCTCCTTCAGCAGCTTCTCCACGGCCTCAACCTTGTCCTTGAACCCCTGCTTCTTATCCGTCCGACTTCCGACCCGGATGTCACTCTGGATCCTCACAATGCCATTCTGGTGCAGCATGGAATGGCACTGCCCGATGACTCGCATCACGTCGTCCCACGAGCCCTCTGGAAACTGTTAGCACTGCTCTCCAGAGCCCACTATATACCCCGCGCACGCCCAGGCCTTTCCCGGCCGAGAGGTGTTGTCTCAGACGCAAGGGGGCTGCCGCAGCATCTGGGCAGTCGAGCGACTCTATGGAGACACGTACCAACAGTCGTCCCTGCAGAGTGCATCGAGTAATCCAGTCCGCTCTTTTTGAGGAGCCGCTGTACTTCTGCAACTTCTTTTGATACAGAGGCTGTGGGGGTACCAAGCGGTATGAGACAAAAGTCCGCAATGCACGACGGCGGCGTCGGAATGTTTGTGTCGTTTGAAGATGCCATTGTGAATCCGTAAACTCAGGTCCAGATCGGAGTGATGTCTTTGTAACACGCGTACTTTGACAGCTCGGTGATCAGCTGGGATGGTGTTGGAGAAAGTGTGACGTGGTGCACAGATCTGATGATGCCGAGGTCGGATCTGAGGATCAAACACGGCAACCAACTAGAAACTTCTGGTATTGCCCCAACAAGGCCAGCTATTGGAGGAATGTTTGGACATGGTCTTATCAACAGGGAAAGAAATACCGGGCAGACAAGATACACGACCATGTCACGAGATGTGAAGATTCGGCCTGCCAACAGGTAAAACGCCCATCTACCAGAGGTGGCTTTCACATGCTTGCGCCTTTCGAGACATGCACTCAGCCGCGGCCTTTCAACAGGGACAGATCTACATTGGTGCAAAAGGATCGTGACTTTACCTATCGCATGATGCTTTTTACTCCCTGATAGTGTGCCCTTAGTGCCCAATTTAACTTCTGTCACCGCAATATCAGCTACACCGTGTGTAGAATGCCATCACATGCTCATCGTTGCTGAGCAAAAAGCAAGTGGGCATGCTGATCCGGGAGACGCAACAAGAGGTTAGCGTTCTGCCAGACGCCAATACCGAAATCTTGGCACTGTGCTTAGTAAGCCTTCGCGTACCTTCCCGGCGGGGCATGTTCCATTTTGCCCGTCAGGGCCAAATGGAACATGTCCTGTCGGACCCAGCCTCAATGTTAGGTAGAACCTTCCCCCATCTGGGTCAAACGCAGAAACCATCACGAATCCTATTCACACAGCTCGCCGTTATCCTGTATAGCAACCTCGTCTTGAAACTGATCCCAACATATCTTCCCTTCTCTAGGATAAGCCCCCCCCCCCATTCTAGTACTTTGAAGCGGGGGACCTGTATGCAACCTCTCCCTCTGCCTGCCCCAAATCCAATCGGTGCACAAGTCATGGATGAACATACCCAACGACTTTAGCAGTCAAAGCAAGGGTATGCGCTTGCCTCACATGAGCATCTCTTCATCCTCGTCCTCGTCTTCATGCTCCTCGACTACTGCCGCCAAGTCGGTCAGAGCACCAATCTTGGACGGGCTAGCGTGGCGCGAACGAGCTCCCGAACCCGACGCGGCAGTCGCAGCATGGCCGACCCTGCCTCTGCCGCGCTCTTGACCACGACCACGACCACGCATAGTGCGTCTCGTCTTGGCAACATGTACATGACCCCCCTCCTCCCCCTCCTCATCGCTGCCATCGCTGTCAACGGTACGGCGTGGACGCTTCCCAGCAGCCTTGCTACCCTCTACAGCCCTGGCACCAGCATCCTCTTGAACATCGTCTTCAGCCTGAACAGGGTCCTCGCCAGAAACACTGGGGTGGCTCGATGGCGCCTCGCTCGTCTCTGATCCAGCGTTGGAGCGAGAGCGAGAGCGAGATGCATAGGAGTTCTCCGACGAAACAGCGTCCAGGTACGCCAATTGGACGACTGCTGTGGTCTTGCCGACTGCAACTGGCCAACCATCCCTGATTTCCGAAACAGCCGCCTGGATATCCTCGCGCTTAGCCGTCTTGTTGTACAGACTAGGCTTGTCCTTGAGGTATGCTCTGATGTAGGCGCGAATCACCTTCTTCTCTTTGACGGAAAAATCAACAGGCCAAGTCAACTGGTCAGCTGGTGGAGCAGGAAAGCTCATCTTCCATGTTTCTAGAGTATAGTTGATGGCGGTCCAGATGACGTGTAGCTCAACGCCGACCGCGTTGCTGAGCTCTTCCGATAGAACCACCGTCTCATTGAAGCCAACGCCCATGGCCTTGAAGAATGGCTTATAGACGTATGCACCGTCAACAATTGGAAGACTCTTGACGATTAGTACCCTCAACGTCTCCAAGTTGGCTGCGTAGTTGTGTGACAGTGACGCGCTGACTGTGCTGTAGGCCCGGCCCCACTCCTTGACATACTCTAGAGCTGGGCCCATCGAGTAGGATATGTCATTTTCCTCGGTTTTGTGCAGGTAGCTGTCGATGCCAGGCATGCCAAGTATCTCTAGGCATTGATGCGTCGTGTTGGAGATGCTACGCTCAGCTTCAATGAAGATCTGTCCCAGCATGTTGGTCTGTGTCTCAATCCCGGCCTCTTCGTCAGCTTCATCGCTGCCTTCATGAGCAGTTGCAGGCTGGCGCCGAGTCGTGCGGCTTGCTGTCTTGGACGACTCGCCCGCATCCTAAGTCATGTCAGTGGGAGAGCACTTGTTGCACTGCAACCAGTACACACCTCATCATCCCCTGCTTCCAGCCACTCCAGATACTTTTGATACTCAACAACAAGTACCCCGACGTTTCCTGACGTCCTCATCTTATTCTTGTATGCAGCAATGGTTTTGTTCTTCTCCTTCATCAGACTCTGCATCTCCTTCCTCTTCAGCGCCCTGAATCTTGCCACCTCGGCTTCAATGTCCATGGTAATTGGCGCCCGTCTCCGGCAATCGTCGTCTCGAGGATTTGAATGCAAAATAGTGGGAAAGTTTGTGAGGAGGAAAGGTGTGAGAGAAAGCTTTGTGCGTTGCGGAGGGAGAAAAAAAAGGTGCCGCTATCCCACCCACCGCCTTTCCGTTTGCTCTCTACCAACCCCAACCAAGATCACACACCAACCAGTCACTGCTGCCTAGACCGAGATCGGAGCTTGCAATCTTGCCGCTGCACTCACTTGGTAAACTCCCAGACAGCTTCTCTCCGCCGCCTCCTCGGTCAACAACAACCGCACCGCCGACAGATTGCGAGCGACCATGACAGGCAATAGACCTGCCAAAGCGGCGCCAGTCAGCAAGAAGACCAATGCCAAATTCGCTGCTTTGGCTAAGAATACGGAGCTGCTCACACATCTACAGACTCCGGCAAACGAGTCAAAGTTCTACGATCACTCTGCCCCCAGCACAGTCGCTCGGCGCGCACGTGTCCGGGCAAACTACGAAAAATTTTGCGAGATTGTCTTTGGTGAGACCAAAGTCGAAGACATGTATCATGTTGACACCATCGTTGATCACACCTGCCGCTTCATCGAGGGCTGGGCATCCATGTCCGAGGGAAAGCTCGAGGAGAAGATCAAAGCCGGTACCCTTCATCAACAGAAAGAGAGCCTTGCATGGTGGATTGAAGAGTTCATTCCTACATTCAAGACCATTGCCACTTACTGGCACACCCGCGTTAGCCGACACATCCACCTTGTAGCCGTTCAGCAGCAGCTTTCGACCGCTAGGCGTGCGAAGAACAACTTGGGCGAAGTCGAACTCGAATTGTTCTTTGATCGCATCATGCAAGAGTCGTCTGGCGTGGCTGTGTGGAAACAGCACTATCTTGCTTGGGTCATCGCCTTCATTACTGGTGCCCGACCCGGCTCCTTCACCGTCACCCAGGGATATCAGCGTGGAGCCGTCGTCGGTGGCGCTGTGTCTGCAGAGGCACGACTACCAACACGCCAAGAGTCGCACACGCTTCGTCTCAAGGACCTCGAATTCTCCCGTCATAAGGATGGGATTGCGTGTACTCTTACCTTTCGCTTCAGCAAGGGTCATCAGGATCCTTATCGCCAGATCTACATACAGTCGGAGCGTAAGATGTTCTTCCCGCCAAAGAAGCAGCGCCTTCACCTCGACCTCTCCCTTCTCCTGTTCGCAGAGGCCTATGCTCGCGGATACTTCATTGACTCGCTTGACGAGCTCCTCCACGGTACAAATCGATATTTCAAGACTGTGTCGGAGATAGGTGAGCAAGCCGTGCTTGTAGCAGCCGATACCGAAGGTAACCATCGCTTTGCTTACAAGTTCCTCGTGCACAATGGCTAACATGTCGCTTCTAGAGCGACTCGTATACGAACAGGACATGGGCTACAACGCACTCAACCGTAAGCTACAGCAGATGTGCCTGAAGGTTGGATTGTTACTGTACAACACCATGTACGCCTTTAGACGAGAGGCCTTTCACACTACGAGAGTTGCTCATGGCACTGAGCTTGCCCAAGAGCTTCTGAATCACATGCCCCAGTCCAAGGGTTCCATTATACACTACGACCCAACTGGCCTTGGCGCAAAGGACATGACGGCCTTCAGACTAGGAGGGCCCGAACTATCGATGGAAGATATAAAGAAGTACTTCTCCCAGGCTTCTGCGCTATGGGAAGCGGGTGATGGTACCAAAGCCACACTAGAGGAGGAGCTCGACGGACTCGTCATGGCTCGATTTGAAACAAACGTCGAATATGAGGAGCTAGAGCTCACACTAGAGGCCATTCATATTGAGATTCACGAAGCCTTGAGGGCCGCTGGGCAGATTGACCAAGACTTTGCCTACACCATAGCAAATTCGAACAAGTACCGGAAGCTCCTTACCGCTGAAGGCACGCGCGACCTAGATGGCATGTCTACGCTACTTGACAAGATGGAGCAGCATCTCGCGCATCGCAAGATTCGACGCCGGGACATCCTAAAGAAGCTACGCAAGGATATCCGGGAGGAGTTGGCAGAGGCAGGCAAGGCTTCGCTGAAGGCGGACCGCGTTGAGACCGCTCAGGATGTTGATAGTGATGATGCCGATGAGGAAGCTCTGCGGGAGAGTGCTAGGCTGGCTCGTAGTGATGCTGAGCCTGAGGCATGGAAGGACATTGCGGAGGACGATGTTATTATCATACAAGACGACGACGACGACCAAGGCGAAGCCGTACCAACGGAGAGCAGGGAGAAATTCCTTCGGCGTTGGCTGGACAAGGTCGATTCCGATATCAGGACTTCCGGACTCGACTGTATGCAGTGTCAGGCCGATCCGACCATGTCTAACATCGACAAAGCACGTCTCTACACGCTCTCAAAGCTGAACGCGCATCTAAAGGGCAATTTGCACACCCGCAAGGAGATGGCCCGCCGTGCATTCAAGATCGATCTCGCCTCTAGAACTACGGTGGATCCCAAGGCAAAGGTCCCTTGCCCTTTATGCAAGGCGCCGTACAACAACCATTCGAAATTCCTTGCGCATATGAAGACTGAACATCCTGTTCAAATGTGGGTTCAGGAAGATGAGGATGCAGAAGATGAGTAGAGTCGCGACAGGGTCTTACTCAACCCATGGCTCACGTCGAACGCGCGCTTCGAATCTCGAGTTAGCGACAGCTTCGTACGTTATCAAAGGGTAGCAAGAATGGAGAAAACGGGGATACCACGCCAACGTGTATACTAGCAGTGCCGGTAGCAGCAGCAACAACCCATGAATGTACACGGTGTCGATTTCTCCCAGTGTGCAACCCTTGCCTATCAGATTACTAAGAACATCATGTGCTAGCGGAAACATGACTATGGGAAGTGTCTAACTAATACCAAGTCACGCTTTAGGGGACCGTGTTGCGTCCAAGAGACATGTCGAGTCAACTTAGGGCCGTCGAGAAAGATCCTAAGACGCAGTGGCTTCGAGCGAATTTAGTGGAATTGATTCACAGAGTTTCGCTGGAGCCGGGAAGGAGTTCGTTTCAACAAGCCGTCAGTCTTGGTCCTGACAAGTCAATCAACTAAAGTTAACAGCGA
>Ga0265780_10010433_pt1 | contig 11068 bp, 6 predicted proteins | sample P1T30metagenome_FD_192432 | JGI IMG/M metagenome (GOLD analysis project Ga0265780, IMG submission 192432) | Plant litter microbial communities from East Loma Ridge, Irvine, California - P1 T30 | ecosystem: Environmental > Terrestrial > Plant litter > Unclassified | place: USA: California... | reverse complement strand
GAGCAGACGCGCACGCTTGGTGATCGGGTAGGCGATCTCCTCGGTGCCGTCGTCCGGCGTGATGACCAGGCGACGGATGCGCTCGGAGTCGTCGACCGCCAGGCGACCGGCGGCCTCGCTGATCGGTGCCTCACCCTTGGGGGTGCGGGCCTCGAACAGCTCCTGGACGCGGGGCAGACCCTGCGTGATGTCCTCCGCAGCGGCGATACCACCGGTGTGGAACGTGCGCATCGTGAGCTGCGTGCCGGGCTCACCGATCGACTGGGCCGCGATGATGCCGACGGCCTCGCCGACGTCCACGAGCTTGCCGGTCGCGAGCGACCGGCCGTAGCACTTGGCGCACGTGCCCACGCGGGACGCGCAGGTCAGGACGGAGCGGATCTTGATCGTCTCGACGCCGGCGGCGACGAGCTTCTCGATCAGGACGTCGCCGACGTCGTCGCCCGCCTCGGCCAGCACGGTGCCGTCGGAGTCGACCACCTGGGTGGCCATCGTCCGGGTGTAGGCGCTGGTCTCGACGGTCTCGGCGCGGGTCATCGACCCCGTCGTGCCGTCCGGGACGGCGATGACGGTCACGAGGCCGCGCTCGGTGCCGCAGTCGTCCTCGCGGATGATGACGTCCTGCGACACGTCGACGAGACGACGCGTGAGGTAGCCAGAGTCGGCGGTACGAAGAGCCGTGTCGGCCAGACCCTTGCGGGCGCCGTGCGTCGCGATGAAGTACTCGAGGACCGACAGGCCCTCGCGGTAGTTCGACGTGATCGGACGGGGGATGATCTCGCCCTTCGGGTTGGCCACGAGGCCACGCATACCGGCGATCTGGCGGACCTGCATCCAGTTACCGCGAGCACCCGAGCCGACCATCCGCTGGATGGTGTTGCGCTCCGGGAAGCTCTCGCGCATCGCCGCGGCGACCTCGTCGGTCGCCTTGGTCCAGATGTCGATGAGCTCGGAGCGGCGCTCCTCGTCCGTGATCAGACCACGCTCGTACTGACCCTGGACCTTGGCGGCCTGGGCCTCGTGCGTCTCGAGGATGGCCTTCTTGCCCTCGGGGGCGATGACGTCGCTGATGGCGATCGTGATGCCCGAGCGGGTGGCCCACGTGAAGCCGGCAGCCTTGAGAGCGTCCAGGCTCGCGGCGACGGCAACCTTCGGGTAGCGCTCGGCGAGGTCGTTGACGATGACCGAGAGCTCCTTCTTGCCGACGACGCCGTTCACGAACGGGTAGTCCACGGGCAGCGTCTCGTTGAAGAGCGCGCGACCCAGCGTGGTGCCGAACAGCACGGCGTCACCCTCGGCGTAGCCCTCGGGAGCATCCCAGTCGACCGGCGGCACCAGATCCGTCATGCGGATGGTGACCTCGGCGTTCAGGTCGAGCTGACCGCGGTCGAACGCCATGATCGCCTCGGCGATCGAGGCGAACTGACGACCCTCGCCGTCGGCGTCCTTCTTCTCGCTCGTCAGGTGGTGCAGACCGATGATCATGTCCTGCGAGGGCATGGTGACCGGGCGACCGTCGGACGGCTTGAGGATGTTGTTGCTCGACAGCATGAGGATGCGGGCCTCGGCCTGCGCCTCGGCCGACAGCGGCAGGTGGACGGCCATCTGGTCACCGTCGAAGTCGGCGTTGAACGCGCCGCAGACGAGGGGGTGCAGGTGGATCGCCTTGCCCTCGACCAGCTGGGGCTCGAACGCCTGGATGCCGAGACGGTGCAGGGTCGGCGCGCGGTTCAGCAGCACGGGGCGCTCGCGGATTATGTCCTCGAGCACGTCCCACACCTGCGGACGCGAACGCTCGACCATGCGCTTGGCGGCCTTGATGTTCTGCGCGTGGCTCAGGTCGATGAGGCGCTTGATGACGAACGGCTTGAAGAGCTCCAGCGCCATCTGCTTGGGCAGACCGCACTGGTGCAGCTTCAGCTGCGGGCCGACGACGATGACCGAACGGCCCGAGTAGTCGACGCGCTTGCCGAGCAGGTTCTGACGGAAACGCCCCTGCTTGCCCTTGAGCATGTCGGAGATCGACTTCAGGGGACGGTTGCCGGGGCCCGTGACGGGGCGACCACGACGGCCGTTGTCGAACAGCGCGTCCACGGCCTCCTGCAGCATGCGCTTCTCGTTGTTCACGATGATCTCGGGCGCACCGAGGTCGAGCAGACGCTTGAGGCGGTTGTTGCGGTTGATCACGCGGCGGTACAGGTCGTTGAGGTCGGAGGTCGCGAAGCGGCCACCGTCCAGCTGGACCATCGGACGGATGTCCGGCGGGATCACCGGGATGCAGTCCAGCACCATGCCCATGGGCGAGTTGGTCGTCGTCATGAACGCGTTGACGACCTTGAGGCGCTTGAGGGCGCGGGTCTTGCGCTGGCCCTTGCCGCTGCGGATGATCTCGCGCAGGTTCTCGGACTCGGCCTCGAGGTCGAACGTCTCGAGCCGACGACGGATCGCCTGGGCGCCCATCGATCCGGAGAAGTACTGGCCGTAGCGCATCTCGAGCTCGCGGTAGAGCAGCTCGTCGCCCTCGAGGTCGGCGACCTTGAGGTTCTTGAAGCGGTCCCACACGCGCTGCAGGCGGTCGAGCTCGGCGTCGCTGCGCTTGCGGATCTGCGCCATCTCGCGCTCCGCGGAGTCACGGACACGACGACGCGCGTCGGCCTTGGCCCCCTCGGCCTCGAGCGTGGCGAGGTCGGTCTCGAGCTTCTTGGCTCGCGCGTCGACGTCGAGGTCACGGCGCTTGGTGATCGCGTCGCGCTCGATGTCGATCTCGTTCTGAAGGCTCGGCAGATCGGTGTGGCGCTTGTCGGCGTCCACGTCCGTGATCATGTACGCCGCGAAGTAGATGACCTTCTCGAGGTCCTTCGGGGCGAGGTCGAGCAGGTAGCCGAGGCGCGAGGGAACGCCCTTGAAGTACCAGATGTGCGTGACGGGAGCGGCGAGCTCGATGTGGCCCATCCGCTCGCGGCGGACCTTCGAGCGCGTGACCTCGACGCCGCAGCGCTCGCAGACGATGCCCTTGAAGCGCACGCGCTTGTACTTGCCGCAGTTGCACTCCCAGTCCCGGGTCGGACCGAAGATCTTCTCGCAGAAGAGTCCGTCCTTCTCGGGCTTGAGGGTGCGGTAGTTGATCGTCTCGGGCTTCTTGACCTCGCCGTGCGACCAGGTGCGCACGTCCTCGGCCGATGCAAGGCCGATCCGCAGCTCGTCGAAGACATTGACGTCGAGCAAGGTGTCCTACTTCCTTCGGTGTGTCACCGGTAAGTCGATACTTGTGATCTGCCACCAGCGTCCCGGGGCGCGCGTCGTGCGCGCCCCGGGACTCCTGGCTCAGATCTCTTCGACGCTGCTGGCGTCGGGGCGACGGGAGAGGTCGATACCGAGCTCCTCAGCAGCGCGGTAGACCTCCTCGTCGGTGTCACGCATCTCGATGATGGTGCCGTCGGCGGAGAGGACCTCGACGTTCAGGCAGAGCGACTGCATCTCCTTGATGAGCACCTTGAAGGACTCGGGGATGCCGGGCTCCGGGATGTTCTCGCCCTTGACGATGGCCTCGTAGACCTTCACGCGGCCGGGGACGTCGTCGGACTTGATCGTGAGGAGCTCCTGGAGCGCGTAGGCCGCGCCGTACGCCTCGAGCGCCCACACCTCCATCTCGCCGAACCGCTGACCACCGAACTGCGCCTTACCACCCAGCGGCTGCTGCGTGATCATCGAGTACGGACCGGTCGAACGCGCGTGGATCTTGTCGTCAACCAGGTGGTGCAGCTTGAGGATGTACATGTAGCCGACCGCGACGGGCTCGGGGAACGGCTCGCCGGAGCGACCGTCGAAGAGCCGCGCCTTGCCCGTGGAGTTGATCAGGCGGTCGCCGTCGCGGGTGACGAGCGTGGAGTCGAGGAGACCCGCCAGCTCGTCCTCGCGGACGCCGTCGAACACCGGGGTGGCCACGGGCGTGCCCGGGGCCCCCTTGAGGTTCTCCGGGGGCAGGTTCTTCGCCCAGGAGGGCACCTTGCCGGCCTTGGCGTCGGCGATGCCGGCGTCCCAGCCCGTCTTGGCCACCCAACCGAGGTGCGTCTCCAGGACCTGACCGACGTTCATCCGGCCGGGCACGCCCAGCGGGTTCAGCACGACGTCGAGCGGCGTGCCGTCCTCCAGGAACGGCATGTCCTCGATCGGCAGGATCTTGGAGATGACGCCCTTGTTGCCGTGACGGCCGGCGAGCTTGTCACCGTCGGTGATCTTGCGTCGGTTGGCGATGTAGACGCGCACCAGCTGGTTCACGCCGGGGGGCAGCTCGTCGCCGTCCTCACGGTTGAACTCGCGCACGCCGATGACCGTGCCGGACTCGCCGTGGGGCACCTTGAGCGAGGTGTCGCGCACCTCGCGCGCCTTCTCGCCGAAGATGGCGCGCAGGAGCCGCTCCTCCGGGGTCAGCTCGGTCTCACCCTTGGGCGTGACCTTGCCGACCAGCACGTCGCCGGCACCGACCTCGGCACCGATGCGGACGATGCCGCGCTCGTCGAGGTCAGCCAGGACCTCCTCGGAGACGTTCGGGATGTCCCGAGTGATCTCCTCCGGGCCCAGCTTGGTGTCGCGCGCGTCGACCTCGTGCTCCTCGATGTGGATCGAGGAGAGCACGTCGTCGGCGACGAGACGCTGGCTCAGGATGATGGCGTCCTCGTAGTTGTGACCCTCCCACGACATGAACCCGACCAGCAGGTTCCGGCCGAGCGCGAGCTCGCCCTCGTCGGTGGCAGGACCGTCCGCGAGCACCGAGCCGACCTCGACCCGGGCGCCCTCGTCGACCAGCACGCGCTGGTTGTAGGAGGTGCCCTGGTTCGAGCGCTGGAACTTCGCGACGCGGTACGTGAAGGACGTGGCGTCGTCGTGCGCGACCGTGATCGCGTCGGCCGAGACCTCGGTGACGACACCGGGCTTGGTCGCCACGATGACGTCGCCGGCGTCGACGGCGGCGCGACGCTCCATGCCGGTGCCCACGAGCGGAGCCTCGGAACGGACCAGCGGAACCGCCTGACGCTGCATGTTCGCGCCCATGAGGGCGCGGTTGGCGTCGTCGTGCTCGAGGAACGGGATCATCGCCGTCGCGACCGACACCATCTGGCGCGGAGAGACGTCCATGTAGTCCACGTCGGCGGCCGGGACCAGCTCGGTCTCGCCACCGCGGGTGCGGACCAGGACGGTCGCCTCCGCGAAGCTCGACTTCTCGGTCAGCGGCGCGTTCGCCTGCGCGATGACGTAGCGGTCCTCGTCGTCGGCCGTCAGGTAGGTGACGTCGTCGGAGACGACGCCGTTCTCCTGCACCTTGCGGTACGGCGTCTCGATGAAGCCGAACGGGTTGATGCGCGCGTACGTGGCGAGCGAGCCGATCAGGCCGATGTTCGGGCCCTCGGGGGTCTCGATCGGGCACATGCGGCCGTAGTGCGACGGGTGGACGTCACGGACCTCCATCGAGGCGCGGTCACGGGAGAGACCACCCGGGCCGAGGGCCGACAGACGCCGCTTGTGCGTCAGGCCCGCGAGCGGGTTGTTCTGGTCCATGAACTGCGACAGCTGGCTCGTGCCGAAGAACTCCTTGATGGAGGCGACGACGGGCCGGATGTTGATCAGGGTCTGCGGCGTGATCGCCTCGACGTCCTGCGTCGTCATGCGCTCGCGCACGACGCGCTCCATCCGCGACAGGCCCGTGCGGACCTGGTTCTGGATGAGCTCGCCCACGGCGCGGATGCGACGGTTGCCGAAGTGGTCGATGTCGTCCGTCTCCACCACGACGGTGGTGCGGGCGTCGGCCGGGCCGACCTCGACCTCGTCGACGCCGCGGTGCAGCGCGGCCAGGTACTTGACCGTGGCGACGATGTCGGCGACCTGGAGGACGGACTCGGTGAGTTCAGCGGAGCGTCCGAGCTTCTTGTTCAGCTTGTAGCGGCCGACCTTCGCGAGGTCGTAGCGCTTGGGGTTGAAGTAGAAGTTGTCGAGCAGCGCCTGGCCGGCCTCGACGGTCGGGGGCTCGCCCGGACGCGTCTTGCGGTAGATGTCGACGAGCGCCTCGTCCTGCGTGGTGACCGAGTCCTTCTCCAGGACCTCGAGCACGACGGGGAACTCGGCGAACTCCTCGCGGATCTCCGACTCGGTCATGCCGAGCGCCTTGAGGAAGACGGTGACCGACTGCTTGCGCTTGCGGTCGATGCGCACGCCGACCGCGTCGCGCTTGTCGATCTCGAACTCGAGCCACGCGCCGCGGCTCGGGATCATCTTGGAGGTGAAGACGTCCTTGTCGGAGGTCTTGTCCGCGATGCGCTCGAAGTACACACCGGGCGAACGGACGAGCTGCGAGACGACCACGCGCTCGGTGCCGTTGATGACGAACGTGCCGCGCTCGGTCATGAGCGGGAAGTCGCCCATGAAGACCGTCTGCGACTTGATCTCGCCGGTGGTGTAGTTGACGAACTCCGCCGTCACGAACAGGGGCGCGGAGAAGGTGAAGTCCTTCTCCTTGCACTCCTCGGCCGTGAACTTGGAGGGCTCGAAGCGGTGATCGCGGAACGACAGCGACATGGAGCCGCCGAGGTCCTCGATCGGGGAGATCTCCGCGAAGATCTCCTCCAGCCCGGACGAGGCCGGCACGGACTGGTTGCGCTTGGCAGCCTCCTCGACACGGGCGCGCCAGCGCTCGTTGCCCAGGAGCCAGTCGAAGCTGTTGGTCTGGAGGCCGAGCAGGTCAGGCGCCTGCATGGGCTCGGAGATCTTGGCGAAGGAGACCCTTCGCGAAGCAGTGCGGTTGGCGATGGCGTCAGCGATCGAAGGGTTGCTCGAGGCAGCCAAGAGGGATCCTTCCCTACGAAAAGGGTGTTCTCAGACGAGGTTCTGCTTACCCCAGGGTCCGCCGTCGATGTCCGATCCGGGGCCATGTGGGCACCGGGGACGAGGCATCACGGAGTGGAAGAGTGGGCTGGGGGCACAGGACAGCGCAAAGCGCGAGCATACCCATGAATCTGGGCACGGTCAAACCCCACCCCGAGGAGAGGCCCTGAAGCCTCCTCCACGGCGACCGGGAGGGCGTCGTCGATCACCCGGGAGCCGTGCGCGCACGTCGTCGTGCGACACGCAGTCTGCCCCACGCGGGGGGCTCGCGTCGAGAGGTGTGGAACCACGGCGCGTCGCACCGTGGGACCTCGGCGCGTCGATCGCGTGCACGCAGCCGGTCCGGAACGCCCGCAGGGCCCGTACCGCGTGCGGTACGGGCCCTGCAGGTCGTGCTGCGGCCCGAGGGCCGCGGAGAATCGCGAGGGGCGATCAGATCACTTGACGGTGACCGACGCGCCGGCGCCCTCGAGCTGCTCCTTGGCCTTGTCGGCGGCCTCCTTGGTGGCGCCCTCGAGGACGGGCTTGGGAGCGCCGTCCACCAGGTCCTTGGCCTCCTTCAGGCCGAGACCGGTGAGGGAGCGCACCTCCTTGATGACCGCGATCTTCTGGGCGCCGACGGCGTCGAGGATGACGTCGAACTCCGTCTGCTCCTCGACCTCCTCGGCGGCGGCGCCGCCGGCGGCGGGGGCGGCAGCCACGGCGGCCGGAGCCGCAGCGGTGACCTCGAAGACCTCTTCGAACTGCTTCACGAACTCGGAGAGCTCGAGGAGGGTGAGCTCCTTGAAAGCGTCAATGAGCTCGTCGGTGGTGAGCTTCGCCATGATCGGCGTTCCTTCCTGTAAGTGTCCCAGCGCCTGCTGCGCGAGTACTGGTGTGGGTGTCTGACGACGACCGACCCGGATGGGTCAGGCGGCGTCCGCCTGCTTCTCGCGCAGGGCGTCGATGGTGCGGACCGCCTGCGACGCGGGAGCGGTGAAGAGGTAGGCGACCTGGTAGAGCTTCGCCTTCATCGCTCCGGCCGCCTTGGCCAGCAGCACCTCGCGGGACTCGAGGTCCGCGAGGGCGGTGATGTCGGCAGGAGAGATCTCCTTGCCGTCGAGCACACCGGCCTTGACGACCAGTGCGGGGTTGGCCTTGGCGAAGTCACGCAGACCCTTGGCCGCGGTCACCGGGTCACCGGTGACGAACGCGATGGCCGTGGGACCGGACAGCTTCTCGGCGAAGCTCTCCAGACCGGCCTCGCGCGCCGCGATCGCGGTCAGCGTGTTCTTCGACACGGCGTAGTGCGCATCAGACCCGAGGGCCTTGCGCAGAGCCTTGAGCTGAGCGACCGTCAGGCCGCGGTACTCGGTGAGCACCGCCGCGTTCGAGTCGTGGAACAGCTGCGTCAGCTCGGCAACGGCTGCTGCCTTGTCCGGCCTCGCCATGGCATTCCTTTCCGATGGTGACCGCCACCGTGGCCACGAAAAAAGCCCCGTGCGCAGGCACGGGGCTCGGATCCGGCGCTGGGCGCCGCAGTCGTTGCTCGAACCTGCGCAGGCTTCCCGTGGGAACTTCGCTCCGACCGTCCGCTTGCGCGCACGACCGAGGACCGGCGGTCTGGGGTACGGGAAGAGAATACACGCCGTGCGGGGCGTTCCCGACCACCGCGACCGCCCTGGCCGACAGACCCGCACCCATCCCGAACCTTGTGTGCACCGAACAAACGGTGACAGCGTGAACAAGGTCACGCCGGAACCGATCCGGCACCAACAAGGAGCGACCCATGACTTCCAGCCCGAACCGCCTGATCGCCGCCATCTTCGGCGCCGTCTACCTGCTCGTCGGCCTCGCCGGATTCGCCGTCACCTCCGGCGCCCAGTTCGCCGGCACCGACGGCGGAACCCTGATCATCTTCGAGGTCAACCCCCTCCACAACATCGTCCACCTCGCCATCGGCGCGGCCCTCCTCCTCGGCTCGCGCAGCGTCGCCGGCGCCAAGGGCATCAACACGACCGTGGGCGCCGTCTACCTCCTCGTGGGCGTCGTGGGTCTGTTCCTGCTGGACTCCGGCGCGAACATCCTCGCCCTGAACGGCGCGGACAACGTGCTGCACCTCGCCAGCGCCGTCCTGCTCCTCGGAGTCGGCCTCACCCAGGACCGCGGCGTCGCCCCCGCCGGCCGGGCTGCGTGATCTCGGCATGACCTCGCAGGCCCCCACGTCCACGGGCACCCCCAGCGGCGTGGTCGTGACCGCGCTGCTGGGGCTGGGGGCCGGCATGCTCCTGCTCGCCGCCGTCCCGGGCATCGCCCGGGACGGCGAGGGCACGGGAGCCTCCGTCGCCCTCCTCGTCGCCGTCCTGCTCCTCGGACTGGCGGCGCTCCTGTGGGCGCTGGCCTCGCTCCGCCGTGGCGCCGTGCTTCTGGCCCGCACGGCCGTCGCGGCCTCGTTCGTCACGACGGCGCTCGGCGTCCTCGCGTACACGGTCGCGCAGCCCCTGCTGCTGCTGGCGCTCCCGGGCGTCCGCCTCCCGGGCGCCGACGACTACGCCACCGCCGCCCTGCTCCTGCTGAGCGCGTTCGGCGTCGTCCTGACCACGCGCCGGGCCGCAGCCCCGGAACCGACCGGGGAGGCAGCCGTCCCGCCACGCGCGGGCCGTCGCCTGCTCGCCCTGGCCGCCGGTGCGGCCGTCGTCGGCGCGCTCGTCACCCCGGGTCTCGCCGCGTCCGCCGCGGGCGACTACGCGGTCCCGCACGGCGAGCACGGCTCCCCCGCGGCCGAGGCCGCGACACCGCGCCCCCAGGCCTCCTACCTCGATCCCGAGCGCTCGGGCCGGCCCCCCGTCGTCCAGGTCCACGGGAACCACTGACCGGCGAGAGCCTGCACCGCACCGACGGGTGCCGCACGACCGGACGGCGAGAGCCCCGCCCCCACCAGGGGGACGGGGCTCTCGCCGTTCGTGCGGGTGGAGCTCAGATCACGCGGCGTCCTCGGACGTGACGTTGCGCGTCTTCGTGACGTCCAGCGGAACGCCGGGGCCCATCGTCGTGGAGGCGGCACCCTTGATGATGTAGCGGCCCTTGGAGGAGGACGGCTTGAGGCGCAGCACCTCCTCGAGCACGGCGGCGTAGTTCTCGACCAGCTGGGTGTCGGTGAAGGACGCCTTGCCGACCACGAAGTGGAGGTTGGAGTGCTTGTCGACGCGGAACTCGATGCGGCCACCCTTGATCTCGGTGACGGCCTTGGTGACGTCCATCGTGACCGTGCCCGTACGCGGGTTCGGCATGAGACCGCGCGGGCCGAGGACGCGACCGAGGCGGCCGACCTTGCCCATGAGGTCCGGTGTCGCGATGGCGGCGTCGAAGTCGGTGTAGCCGGCCGCGACCTTCTCGATCAGCTCGTCGCCACCGACCTCGTCGGCACCGGCGTCGAGGGCCTGCTGGGCCCGCTCGCCGACGGCGAAGACGACGACACGCGCCGTCTTGCCCGTGCCGTGGGGCAGGTTGACCGTGCCGCGCACCATCTGGTCCGCCTTGCGCGGGTCCACGCCGAGGCGGAAGGCGACGTCGACGGTCTGGTCGAACTTCGCCGAGGCGGAGGACTGGACCAGACGGAGGGCCGTCAGGGGGGCGTACACCGCGTTGCGGTCGATCTGGGTGGCTGCCTTGCGGTAGCTCTTGCCGTGCGTGGCCATGCTCTGCTCCTAGGTTTCTCTTGCAGTCGTGGTCGACGGGTCCACGCGGACCCTCCCACTGGCCGCAGCCCCGGCGGGGCTGCGGAGTCGTGCTGGTCGTTCGGTCGTGCTGGGTCAGTCCTTCTCGTCAGTCCTGAACCGTGATGCCCATCGAACGGGCGGTGCCGGCGATGATCTTCTCGGCGGCAGCCAGGTCGTTGGCGTTGAGGTCGTCCAGCTTCGTGCTGGCGATGTCGCGGATCTGGTCGCGCGAGATCGTGGCGACCTTGACCGTGTGCGGCGTCGCGGAGCCCTTGGCGACCCCGGCGGCCTTCTTGATCAGCTCGGCGGCCGGCGGCGTCTTGAGGATGAACGTGAACGAGCGGTCCTCGTAGACGGTGATCTCGACGGGAATGACGTTGCCGCGCTGCGCCTCGGTGGCCGCGTTGTACGCCTTGCAGAACTCCATGATGTTGACGCCGTGCTGACCGAGCGCCGGACCGATCGGCGGGGCGGGGTTGGCCGCGCCGGCCTTG
>Ga0265780_10010431_pt1 | contig 11069 bp, 16 predicted proteins | sample P1T30metagenome_FD_192432 | JGI IMG/M metagenome (GOLD analysis project Ga0265780, IMG submission 192432) | Plant litter microbial communities from East Loma Ridge, Irvine, California - P1 T30 | ecosystem: Environmental > Terrestrial > Plant litter > Unclassified | place: USA: California... | reverse complement strand
GGTTGTGGCTCCCGCTGTTGCGCCCAAGCGCGATTGCTATCTTGGGATGTGGAGTGAAGCTTTGGACCTGGAGGTGACGGCGCGGTCCCTGATGGCACGTGCGCGTCAGGTGGGCGGGATGACGAAGACGAGGGGCACAGCCGGGTAAACACTTGGGCAGGGTTACTATATGGTATGAGATCGGATGCTCTACGGATATCTATGTGGCATGTGCTGTGACTTTGTGGAACCAGGTAACGAGTTCCGTGGGAGCCTGACAGCTACTGAGCTAGTGCATGGTGAGATGGTGTGTAGTCAGCTGGTGACGCACGTGAGGGCACGCTGAGCTGAAATACCTAGGTAGTCCGGATACAGTCGTGTCAATGGGAACCGAGAACATGAACAGTCGACTAAATGGAAAGCATCCTCTGCATCAGATCGTTGACAGACACCCTGTGACAAACCACAGCCACGCCAATTTCCTGTTCGGGGGATCATTGTCGGTCTTGCTGCCTTTGAACGTCTCTCCGCAACGGCGAGTCATCGTATAAGCGCTTGTCTACCTCAAGTCATCTTCTCGGTGTTGTTGTTGCCATGGCCGAGTGTATGCATGCACCTGCAAACAGAGAGCGTTTTACATTGGCACACAAAGAAGCAGGCTGGTGGTTGAGAGGCCAGCGCATCGACGATAAAAAGGACGATGAGCGTTGGTAGTGGACAGACTATCGCATCCCCTATGCAAGGTATTGTTGTCGTCTGTTGATACTGCGCGTCCCAGCCTCTCTCCGCGGATTGGGCGAGTCGGATGCCCCACTCGAGGTAGTCCTGGAGTCCCACAGCGTATAGTCGTGTGTCGAGAGTGAGAGAAAGGTAATTGCAGAGCGTTTACCGCTTCCGCGACGTGCCAACGGGCAGTAAGTCGGTGCCGCATGCAGGGCGATTGGCGTGGTAGGCGACTATCAGCCCAGCCTTCCGATGCACGTCCGCTGCGGCTTGACTCTGTGGCAGAAGTGCTAGCGGGCTTAACCTCGCTGATATGGAACATTCTAGCAACGTTTTTAGGACCAAAATCCCAGCTTAATTTTTATCCGCCCTGGATCTCAACCAACAGTCGCTGCAGCCAGACTAATTTTCTAGTGACACCGTCCAGGCCGCTATCCTTCCGCAGCTCGCCCCCATGGTTCTTCCCTCCTTCTTCGCATCCTCAAAGAAGTCGTCCAAGACCAGAGATATCCCCAACCTTGCCCCCCGACCCTCCCCCCAGGCTAACTCAGGCACCCCTCCTGCCTCGCCTGACAAGCACACCCACTCCAAGGTCAAGGACCGGGAACGCTCCTCCAGCCGCCGCTCGAGCTCCTACTCGTCCAAGCGCTCGTCCAAGTACGACCGCGACTCCCACCCGCTAAACCTCCCGCCCGAGGAGCGCCAGCGCCTGTCCTCGCAGATGTCCGCCATGGACCAGCCCACGCCCCAGCCAATGGACGTGGACCGGGACCACTCGTCCTCGCCCGCCCCCTCGAGCCCCGTCGCCGACACGCCCAAGACGAACGGCAACGGCGCCCCCGACGGGCCTGCTCCTCCACCACACCGCTACACCAAGAGCCCGCCGCCGCCCACTGCAAACTACGCCGCGACCCCCGAGGCTGCCACCCCGCCCGCTGAGCCCCCGACGATAGACGCCGAGGAGTACAAGGCGGCCGGCAACAAGTTCTTCAAGATCAAAGACTACCCGCGGGCCATCGAGGAATACTCAAAAGGTGCGTAGTGACACTGCCCATGCTCTAGCCGAAGCTTTGCACTACAGTACACCGGGAGAGCTTCTGGCTAACCAATCCGCAGCGATCGAAGCCGACCCCAAAAATGCCACCTACTACTCGAACCGGGCCGCCGCCTACATTTCCGCCAACAAGTTCTACGAGGCCATGGAGGACTGCAAGATGGCCGACGAGCTGGACCCCAACAACATGAAGATCCTCCTGCGGTTAGGCAGAGTATATACTAGCCTGGGCCGGCCGGACGAGGCTGTGCAGGTGTACGACTCCATCAATGCCACGGCCAAAGACAAGCAGCCCGCGTTGACAATGCAGAAACACCTCCGCATGGCCGAAGACACATCACGGAACGAGGGCTCGGGTTCCATGGTCATATACGCCCTCAACGAGGCTGAGAAGGGTCTTGGCGCTGGTGTAGACAAGCCCCGGAAGTGGCAGCTCATGCGGGGAGAGGCACATCTGCGCATGGGCAATGCCAATGCACTCGGAGAGGCACAAAACGTAGCCATGTCGCTACTACGGTACAACAACCAGGACCCTGACGCCCTCGTACTGCGCGGCCGCATCCTATACGCCCAGGGCGAGAACGACAAGGCTGTACAGCACTTTAGACAAGCACTGGCATGCGACCCCGACTTCAAGGCCGCTGTCAAGTACCTGCGAATGGTGCAAAAGCTGGACCGCATGAAGCAAGAGGGCAACGCTGCCTTTAAGTCCGGCAGGTACCAAGAAGCCATCGACACCTACACGCAGGCACTCGCAGTCGACCCCTCGAACAAGGGCACAAACTCCAAGATCCTACAGAACCGAGCCCTGTGCCATAGCCGGCAAAAGAGCTGGAAACAAGCCATTGCAGACTGCGAGAAGGCCCTCGAGCTCGATCCCAGCTACACAAAGGCACGGAAGACCCGGGCGAAGGCCCTGGGAGAGAACGGTAACTGGGAGGAGGCTGTACGTGATCTCAAGGCTATCCAGGAAGAGAACCCATCGGAGCCTGGCATTGCTAAAGAAATCCGCGATGCCGAGATGGAGCTTAAGAAGAGCAAGAGGAAGGACTACTACAAGATTCTCGGTATCGAGAAGGACGCCACAGAGACACAGATCAAGAAGGCATACCGCAAGCTGGCCATTGTCCACCACCCCGACAAGAACCCAGACGACGCGGATGCTGCGGACAGGTTCAAGGAGATTCAAGAAGCACATGAGACTCTGAGCGACCCACAAAAGCGCGAGAGATACGACTCCGGCGCTGATCTTGTCGATCCCAACGACATGTTCGGCGGCGGAGGCATGGGAGGAGGCATGGGTGGCATGGGTGGCGGCATTGACCCAGAGATCCGTAAGTATTCTCATGTCTATGAAAGAAAGTTCACGACTAACGCAATTCACAGTCATGCAAATGTTCGGCGGCATGGGCGGAGGTATGGGAGGCGGCCGCGGAGGGGGAGGTGGTTTCCACTTCAGCTCCGGCGGCGGTGGAAGTCCGTTTGGCGGCATGGGTGGCATGCCCAGCGGTGGCCGGAGAGGAGGACCGCCCGGTGGTTTCCCCTTCTAAACGCCCCGATCATACCCACGTAACGACAACCACCACCACGCTCCGTTTTAAACACATCATCCGACCTTTGATTCGTGTGTATAGCCTTGGCAGAACATTTCCGACAGATTTCATTCATGGCGTTGGATACAGGAGATGCGCGAGCAGTAGATGCATAGACGGTCGTTTGGATCGCTCTCCTGTATTTGGGTGCGAAGCATTGATTTTCACATTGGCCTTCGAGGGATTTGAGCATTGCCTGGCGTCTCTCATTATTATCTTATGCATGAGATCTGCTTGAGGAAATGAATGCCGCTTGTGACTTATTGGAAGAAGTAGTGTGAAACGAAATTTCAAAAGTTAACGATGAAGAAGGGAACGTCTTTGCATATGTTATATGTATTGGTGATTGTTCTTCAGAGATTGTGATAGTGTCACGAGAGCATACTTGTATGCCGAACGCATCAAGACCTCCATTCCCAGGTACCTCATCCCCCAAAATGCTCCTCAACATGATGCGCAACCGCCGCCTCATCCCCCTCGAATTCTCCACAAACCGGACACGTCGCCACCTCCACCCCACCTCCACCCTGGTGTCTCCGATCCGCCTCTTCCAACGCAGCAAAAAGCCCCATGTCAGCCGGCTGTCTCCGAGTCCTGCCTTCATCATAAAGATACTCGTCATCATCCCTAATATCTCTCTCCACCCTGCCTCCAACCATCCTCCCACCTGCTCTTCCCATACCTCCGCCACCCTCACCATCCCTACCCAGCCCCGCCCCAGCGCCCCCAACAACAGCCTCACCCTGCTGTCCCTCACTCTCACTAACAAGCTTCTGCACCCTCCCCACCCTTCCATCTCGTAACCTCACTTTCACACCTCGCGGATGATCACCCCGCGTTAGCAGGTCGGCGACGATACCGCGGACTTGGTGTCCGGTGGGTTGATCCTGTTTGAGAATGATTGAGACGCTTGTTCCGGGGTGGATATATGCGAATGAGGGGACAGGGGGTTCGTCGGGGTCCGGTCTGAAGTTGGGTCTGCCGCGACCGCGGCCTTGTCCTCTGCCCCTGGATGCTCCTCGTCCTCGTCCTCGGTCTGAGATGGGGTTGGAGTCGCCGCGGCCGCAACCGCGGCCCGTGTGGGTACCTCTTGATGGTTCTGAAGAAGGCGGTTGCCGGTTTGGACGGCCGCGTCTGGAGGGCGGTTGTTGCATAATGTGTATAGGTCGGGTTTGTTGGCGCAGAAAGAAAAACAGCGTTTAAAACCCGTCTTAGCGAGCCCTTTGTTCCTCCAATGAACTTTTCAATCTCTTTCTCAGGATGTGTTCGAATAGTCGTTGTGTTCGCCTTCCCAAAATCGCAAAAGACGACTCAAGATCAAATGCTGGTGGAAATGATCGTAGCTTAAATTGGCACAGAGCTGATCTGAAACAGGAAAAAGAGTTGGCGTGAAAGCCGGCATTTGTCGGAATAACTATTATCCCTGTAAAATGAAATGTTGATGTTGAGATCAAACGGGATGAGGATGTTGTAGGATATTGGTGTTAGGGCGGTTTGCACAGTATTTTAGTGCGCATTACGTCATTCGCTCGCTCCCTTCACATTATGTAGCAATGCCTATGTACCACACTCCAGGTACCACACTCCAGACCGTGAGACACACAGGGATGTAGGCAATAGCCAAGCTCGTTTGGAGATTTTTCTATGTACATGTACGTCTGGTTAGAGTAGCGCATCGTTATCCTTGCGATATCAGCGTCTTTCATACAAACCACACACATCACACCGTACACCTCCCGCCTCCATCGTCATCATGCCTTCCGCGAGCAGTACTCGTTATGCAGTCATCATAGACCCGTATATCCGCCCCGTCCATCCCGTCATAACATCAGTTGTAGGTGACGTTGACCCTACGTTTGGAATCAACGTGGAGGAATTCGTCCCGAATCCACCCAGACCCATCTCCCCGACCGCGCTTCATGCTCTCATGCGCACGATGATGATTGAGAATGTGTTGTCTAGCGCTGTTGTACTCCACCACGAACTCGGCATCCTCCTCCCAATCTCGGAAGAACTCTTCGGCTACTGAAGCTTCGTCCCACTGACGGGTCTCGTTCGTGTCTTGGACGATGTTGTTAAGATTATTGTGACCGCAGGTGTAGACTCGGGCATCTCTATATGCCAGGTCGAGGTGAGCGATATAGTAGGCTATGTCGCGCTTCAACCTAGGTACTTGGTCCTTTTTGCCTTTCACCTCTTTACTCAGCTTGGTGACCTCGGTCTTCAAGCGGTCGATCTCGGGCGCACGTCCGGCATTGATTGTGTTACGGACTGCCAAGATCTGAGTGTGCTCATCACGGTGCCTGTAGACATGTTAGCGACATGTTCGGTAAAGGGAAACTCGATTAGCAGCTCTTGGGGAGGCTTGGAGGAATTCGCAGCAGTTTCAGGATTCCTAGGAGCGCTGGCAACACACTGAATGTCTCCAGGGTCTATCGAGAGTCGGGAAGGGGGATATTGAAAGACATACCAATCTCGCGATGACTCGGCCGCGGCAAGCTTGGCTTGAACGTCGTCTAGCTCTCTCTTCTGACCGTCGATCTGTGCCTTCAGGCGCTCTGCATCGGTTGTGCTCATTTGCACCCTCTGAGCATATTGTCGATTCTGACTTGAGTGCTGGGCGAGCTGGGTTCGCAGATCGTCGACCTCCGCTTGGCTCATGGCGGCCTTGTTTGAGCGAATGTTGGCTTCGGACAATTCGCTCTCAAGAGACCGCACTTTGCGCTCGAGTCGACTGTTGTGGTCCTGGGACGAACGCAGCCGGGCGTGAGTGTTCTCCGCATCCTGTACCGCAACGGTCACATCATGTCGCGTGGCTTTCAACTCCGAATCTTTCTCTGCGGCAGAATTCTCGAGTGCCTCAACTTTCGCGCGAAGTGCCTCTGCTTCGGAGGCCGCGGCGACGTTGAGCGCATTCGTCTGCTGTAGATTCCTGTTTGAAGCTCTGACCATGGCGACTGCATGTTGTGAGCGCTGAAGCTCGCGCTCTAGATCGCTGTTCTTGCGGTCTGCAACAACCAGCTGTAGTCTCAGTTCGAAGAGATCTTTCTCATCGTCGCTGTCGGAGCCGTTGTTTACCGAGGTAACCGAGCTGTTGGAGAGGGTTGTGGGCTGCTGCTGCCGTGCTGGATGACCGCCGGAATCGTCGTTCTCGAAAGCCGCGGAAGCCATGATTTTTTTTTGAATATGGTCACCTCGTGTGTGCGTTGTGGCGATGGGGTGCGAGCTTGGGTCGTACCTACCTGATATGCACAGCAGGGTCCATGCTTGGCGGAGCGTCCTCGACAGGGAGGAAGCCACGCCAGGCGCAGATATGAGCGATGAGCAGTGAACTACGGAAGAGAAAGTGGAAAATCAAAATGACAACGGCTGGCCTCTATAAGAGGTTAACCTGTGAGGTTCGCAACAAGCTTTGACGCTTTCCAAGCTACGCGACAGGATGATGGCCGTTTGCTCACACCGTCTATTCGCGCTGGTGAGAGAGCCCAGCCCTTTCAAGCAAGCAACTAGGGTATTTCTTGAAGTGTGAGCTGCAGAAATGTGATCATTGTACAGAGATTTATAAACAAGTGAGAAATACAAAGGAAATGAACAGAAAGGGTTGACACATCCTTGTGTTGGCAGGCGGCCAATTCTCACTCATTACCTGCTAGTGTTGCGTCCCCATTAGCGGCGATGTTGATACCGTTTGACCCGCCGATTGACTTGCTGCCGTCGGAGCCCTGCGTGATGCCCAGGTTTCCACCGAGGTTCGCCGCGGCACCGTCCTCGCCGAGGGTGATACCAGATTCCTCAGAGAACTTCTCAGACTCTTCAGTAGCCTTGACGCCGTTTGACTTCTCACCCTCGGCCTCTTGAGCTTCCTGTTCAGCTTCTTTCCTTGCTGCTTCTCCTTCGGCGCGTCCGGGCTGGTTCTCCGTACCAGCGCCAGCACCAGCCGCACCTTCTTCTGACTCTTGCTCGGCGGCGACAGCAGGCTTTTCACCGGCGGTGGCGGACTTCTCGCCCTCTGCTGCTGAAGACTTGGGCTCCTCTGCGGCTGCCGCAGTACCATTGCCCTGCTGATTTCCGCCGAGCTTGAGACCGTTGCCAGTGATACCACCGCCTGGGCCGCCTAGAGTGAGGCCTCCGATCGTGAGACCACCACCTCCGCCACCTTGCTTTTGAGCCTCGCGGCGGCGACTTCCTCCTTGGGTCAACGAGTCCAAGCTCTGAAAGTCTGCGTCACGTCTGACAGGGTGTGCGCGATACGAGCGAGAGGCAAGGTTTGCTTTGGTCTAGCATGAGTGTCAGCATATGCAGTGAGTGACAGGCTTTAACAAGAGAGATAACGTGTTGAGTAGCCAAGGTGGTGCATCGGATCAACATACTGCCCATAGCGTGCGAGGGGGAACGACGAATGCATCGACGCATGATACGGCCAGTAGACCGAGAGTCAATTCCAGAGAGAGCTTCATATCGAGAGAGTTTGTTAATTAGCGGATCGAAAGAAGACGTAGACGAGAAACAGCTGTCCGGCAGCAAGATGAACAGATGACTGTGAAGTAAAGCGATGGTACCAGTGAGCTCATCAGGTGCACCTCCTGAGGCCTACTGCGAATAAATGCTTCTGAATCCCATGAGTCTCAGTGACATCTGCTTCCCTCAGCCACCCGTCGTTGGCATTGCCGGAATTACATGATGGAACGCTTTCACAACGTTTACAGGCCAGCTTGGCGATCGAGAGTGGTCGGAACAGTGTGTCAAACGCCAGTGCGCGGCGGGGCCGACCGCTCGCTAGGATGCTGGGGTTCTTCATGTCGCACAAGCGTCGCAGCTCCCGTCAGGGCCATGATCTTCGACTCTTCGGAATTTTCGGCCTCAGATGAAGCCGTCTTTGAAAGGCCAGATAAGAGCTATCCCCATGGTTAAGCATTGCAAGTGCTGTCTTGTGTGTAGTGCCATGAAAGCCAAGACCGGATTTGAATGGGATCCTGACATTTGTGTACGGTGTGTTGACTGCTGGGTTTCGAATCAGAACAGAAACTAGTTGTCGTACGAGTTTCTCGGTTGTCAGAGAGCCTCGCGGTATTGCTGCGTGCATCGCGGGATCCCGAGGTCTGTCTAGCAAAGCAAGACCACGTGTGGACGGACATGATCAGTAGCTCCACATATCCATCTTGTGACTGCCTCTATAACACGGATGAACGCATGTTATTCGCGAAAAGCATGAAGCGAAGTGAGGAGAATGTGCCCGGAAGGAGATGGGATGAGATGCGTTTGGTGAGAGGACAATGACGATGACGACTGGCGGCCACGCGAGATTGACGCGCTAATGTCGATGACTAATCCCGCGCAACACGCGCCTCACGTCACGATGAGTCGTCATTCTTTTCAGTTGATTCATTCCGACTACTCGTTCAATATTCAACACATATCTGCGTCGCGGACTTGGGCTTGGAGCCATTTCCTGTTCGGACGCGACGATATGCAAAACATTATCGCCTTTCAGACGTATCCTCATACTATGGCCTGATGGGGCACAGCGCTATATTACCCATTCAATCCAACAAGTTCACTGACGTGAAGCCAGCATCCCAGATCGCATTAATGTCCTCCGTCCGTCCAACGAATACGTATACGTCCTACCTGAATCCAAACACCACCGGTCCTGCGCACCCTTATCCGTTCAACAAACGCTCTCCTTCATTTTTGTACAACTTGAACGCCTCGTGTAGTGAATCCGCAGTCTCACCAGGAAAGAGATGCAAAAAGAAAGGGTAGCCCTTCTTGCGCTTTACTTTCCACATGAAGAGCTCTCGCTTGGCTTCGTCGTTCCAGTCGGTGAACACGAATTCACCATTGCTGCTAGGTGATGGGGCTTTCACGGTCTTTCGAGGAGCTACAGGTGTACCTCGCAAGGCACCATCACGGCTACCAGGAACTGGAGTTGACAAAACTGCGGAATAATGATTTAGCGGGAAGACTACCAAGGTGTTTTGAGTCATCTTACTGCCTGGCTCACGCTGCTGAAGATCTACTGGAGCTTGCGGCTGTCCAATGGAGCCAAAGACAACAGGACCATGTAGGCCCCTCGGTGCTTGGCTTTGCCTAGGGTTTTGTGGAGCTGCAGCTGCAGTTGAAGATCCAGAGGCATGCGGATTGGCTCTGGCTGTCCTTGTATCAGGCCGAGTACGACGGGAAACCACGAAGGCCTCGCCGGTCCATACCCTGTCGTCATCCACGTACCGCCAAGCCTGAGCCGGGTCTTCCCATGGGGGTGGATTTGCCGCTGGGGCTACGCATGAAAATTAGATTGAAGACTACAGTATCGTTATAATGGCTTACGTCGAGTGTGTAGGCGACTGGCTGGTCCATGTGGCTGCATGAATGAAGGTGCAAAGTCCCCGTCGTTGTTGGGGAATAGAGATTCGTCCAGGTATTTCAGGGGGCGATATCCAGCACCACCAGAAGGTTCTTCGTGATTGGGGCTGTCGGAGTTCGAGTTATTGGCCATGATAGTGTATATGATGATTATTCGTTATAAGTTTGACGTTTCAGAGGGAAGACGATGGTAAAAAGGAGAACTTATAAACACTGAAGGTATGGGAAGTAAGGCAGAACCGACCGTGAGCACGACATTCTTCTGTGTGTATATACCAGGTGAAGGCAGGAGAAGTTGAGTCAAACATCCCTGAGCTATTCAAAGACGACATGACCTTATTGTTCCTCGACTCACACGTGTATACTCCTTCTTTATGCAACAATACGAGTACGTTTGCTTGTTCCGCACGTAGATGGAAGTTGATCACTTGTCCTTTGAGCAAGCTAACTATTGTGTAGGCTATGCTAAACGCTGGTAACCTTGGAATGAAGTCACATTCAAGGTCGATATCATGGCTAAGGAATCAAGAGCTCGGCAGCCTACCGACCAAAGGCGAAGAATTCATGAAACATTGCAACCCGATTAGCTTGTTTGTACAGAATACCACAAATGTGTCATCAAACCCAGCCTTCCGCTACGTCTTTCACGAGTGGGCCAAACTCTCGTATCACTCACTGATACCGACCGAAATATGGACCGACTGGAAGTACCGAGGGCGCCTCGTTCCTCTGACTAGCCATTATAGGACCTTGGTGACCTGGGGAGACAGGAGATATGTGGTTCGTCGACATCACACCTGGCTGTGACGCGTTCCTTAGGGCGTTATAATTATAGCCTGAGCCCCACGGCAGTGAATAGTTCTGAGTTTGGTAGTGTGCTGCTACCGGGAAGTTATAGTGTTGGCCAACAGGCTCGCCGGATCGAAAACCTGGGGCAGAGTACCGCGGAGGACCAATATGTACGTTTTGATCTGAATACGGCCCATGGACTTGACTGTAAGTTGCCCGGGCGGGTGTCGCATACTTGACTGAGAAGTTCTGTCAGCGTGGAACTATATTGGACTCTCTGTAACACTGACCTCGTTCCATACTCAGAGCGCCGCCGAATGCTCGTCGAAATGTTATGATAATCTCGACCAAAGCCTTGCTGTCAATGTGGTACGACAGCCGTTGAAAGCTCATTTGCAGCGCAAGCATTGTATTACCTGCGGCCGCGGGCAGCAGATCGAACGCGCCATTGAGAGCCGTCTTCAGCGCGTTCTCATTGATGTTCAGAGTGGCTGCGAGCGCGGCCAGAGCAGATTGCGCTTCTGGGCTGCCCTCGTTCGTGTGGACGGCGACTACTGACTCCATGTGGG
>Ga0265780_10010430_pt1 | contig 11070 bp, 18 predicted proteins | sample P1T30metagenome_FD_192432 | JGI IMG/M metagenome (GOLD analysis project Ga0265780, IMG submission 192432) | Plant litter microbial communities from East Loma Ridge, Irvine, California - P1 T30 | ecosystem: Environmental > Terrestrial > Plant litter > Unclassified | place: USA: California... | reverse complement strand
GTATCGAATATAGCAATACGTTTCTTTTGCGGCTTGGGATCGTACTCTACAGGCTCTATTGGTATTTCGTAAACGTTGCGCTGTAGGATAGATTTTCCGGTGCGGCGGATAATCTGAACCATTACTTACCCTTCTTGGCGTTCCTAGATTTGGCGCTGCGGGCTTTCGCCTTGGCGCGATAGTCTGCCAGCTTAGCAGGATCAGCGACTAGAGCCGCCCGCTTCTCTTGGCTTTCCTTAGCCATGCGCGCCCGTATGCGGTTCGCGCGAGCAACCGGCATTTCTGCCAGCTTTTCAGACAGGGGCTTGCGGTAACGGGTACGTCCGGTAGCGGTGTAGTTTCCGTTCTTAATATCCTCCATACGCTTAGCTTTCTTATCCTCGCGACGACGACGCGCGCCCCGGATATTCAAGTCTACCGCGTTGGGGTGAAGCCTAAAGATAGTGAAGTTAGAAAACTCCTCTTGCAAATCCTCCGGCTTCATGGACGGGCTAAAGTCAAACGCCCCTTTGTAGTGGCGCAAGTAGTCAAGCATCTGGCGCGTATCTAAGAAAGCCCTGTAGCTTTCCGCGCCATGATACTTAAACGCGAACTGTTCTTCTGGTAGCTTCATGGAGTCTATGCCGCCCTCTAGCTTTTCCATAAGTGTACGCATGTCGTACACGTCATGGGGCAAGGTGACTTCCTCCATAAAGCCGCCGCGCACTGGCTTAATACCAGTGACTTCGCCAGCTTTTAGACGCTTGCGGAATGTAGGGGAGGCGGGGCCGATGATCTTAGTTCCGCCAATAGTCTGATAGCCGCGCTCTTTAGCAGCAGACACTACAGACTTAGGCGCTTCATAGGCTTTATAGCCAAGCGCCGCTTGGTGCTGATACTCGCGAACTTTTTTCAGAACGCCTTTGCTAATATAGCTACCAGAGTGCAACTTGGCTTGCTTGCTAAGGATGCCAGCTTTTTTAAGCTGTGCAGCAATAGCTATATTAGTTTTATCTCGTTGCGCGGCTGATCGCTTTGCCTTAGTCTTTGCCACGCCTTACCCCTTTCCGTGCGGGTAGAGGGGCAAAGGGGGTGCGGGGCTAGATACAGCGTATCTAGTCCCGTTCTCGTTACGAGAATATAATGGGGAGTGCCCTCCGCCCGACGCACTCACCATAGCGTAACTAGCAGCCCGCGCAAGCGTTTTCTTGTAGATATGGGGAACCCTATGGTTGACAGTGTAAATGTAAGCGGTCTTACGATCGCGGGACGTATCGACGCGCCCGATCCTAAGAATGGTCAAGTTGCCATTCAAAAGAACCTAGATATGAGCGGTGCTAAATCGTATAGCATCGACTTTAATAGCATCAATCAGCAACAGCAGATCGGTGTTATTCGCACGATGTTTTGCGACAACAGCAATAACCCTAGTGAGATTGTCGTTACTGCTTTGGGTACGGGGCAGCGTTTCACTATTCCCGCGTATGCAGAAGGTTACTTTCCCATTGTCTCGCGTCTTAACGCGGGCATTGTTCTTGAAAGCGACGGCGGCACTAGTAAGCCTGTAATTGTCATCTTCTTTAACTATGACTTCCCTATTGGCGTTTGGTATAAGTACGGCGCTGTCAATAAGGATGTTGCGCAGAAAACGCAGGGCGCGCTACCCGATGGTTCCGATGTTGGCGGGCAATACGGCAATGGTAACATTATCGCGGGCCGCGATCCCAACGGTAAAGTTAAGACCGTAGCGACGGACGCCAACGGCGCTCTTATGATCGCCAACCTTAACGTTACTATTGGCGCTGTCTTTGGCGTTGATGCTGTAGGCGTAGTTCCCACTAAAGCGCCTAACTTGTTTGCGGTGCTGGATAAGGACGGCAAGGTTGCCATCCCAACGCTTACTCCTAACAGCGAACTAAAGACTAAAGACGTTGATGTAGCGACTAAGCTTGATACGCTTAACGCCAACGTTGCGCGTCCTAGCAACGCCGCCCGTACCGCTGTTGTCGCGGCTATCGTTGACACGGCTGTACTTGCGGCCAATGCCAACCGCAAGGGTGCTACAGTCTACAATGACAGTATTGCCACGCTCTACTTGGCGTTTGGCGATGCGGCTGCGGCTACCAATAACTATACGGTGCAAGTGCAAGCCGGTGACTACTTCGAAGTTCCCGCCAAGTTTACGGGGGCGCTGCGTGGTATTTGGAGCGCTGCTAACGGTAGCGCCTATGTGACGGAGATTAGCTGATGTTGGTTCGCGCGCCTGTTGCTGTTGCAACTCACGCTTACGCTGTCTCTACGGTTGAGCGCGCAAAGCTTATCGCTATTCCTCTGATCGTTCGGCGCTTGGAAGTGTTGGGCTATTATATCGCGCGCGATGGTGGCGGCGGTAACTACAAGCGGGTTGCTGCGCAGCCCGCCCATAATGGTAAGTTTCAAAGTGCGGACGGCGCTTGGTGGGAACTTACGGAGAATGTAGTTAGCCCGCTTATGTTTGGTGCTATTGGTGATGGTGTCGCCAACGATACCGCACCGACACAAAGCGCGTTTAGCTTCGCTCTTAATGTTGTAATTCCCGCTGGCTATATCTTTGCCGTCGATCCCATAACCGTTCGCGCTAATCAGAATGTTAGTGGGACTGGCACTCTCAAACAGCGCGGGAACCTACCCGGTGCTTCGCAAGGTGTTTTGTTTTGCAACTCTGGTGCCGCTAACACTTTCATCGACGGTATCACTATTCGGGACATTACCGTTTACGGGCGTGTAGAGGTTGCCGCGTTTCTTGAGTTCTACCATAACATTTCGTTTAGCGGTGTGAGCAATTGCCTTATTGAAAACGTCCGGTCTATCGCGGCGCAAGGCGATAACATCTATATTGGTAGTGGCGATATTGGCGGACAGGAACGCCATAATAAGAATGTGACAATTCGCGGCTGCTATATTGATGGGGTTATCAAAGACAACCGCAACGGCATCAGCGTTATTGATTGCAACGGCATCTACATTTACAATAACACTTTCACCCGCCTTAGCCGTAGCAATATGCCGGGGCCTATTGACTTTGAACCGGATGCGGCCGCGTTCCACAGCATCAAAAAGGTTCGGGTTATCGGCAATACCTTTATAGACAATACTGGAAACCTTGGCGTCGTTAGTTTCTTTTGCGCTGCGGTTGTGCCTCACTTTGAGGATATTATTGTCTCTAACAATATCATTGATGGCTACGACGGACCCGCCCTCGCGGCTTTCAGTTACGCAACGGGCAAAGCGCCTAGTGATGTTAGTGTTGCCAATAACGTTCTCTATGAAGGTAACGATGTAAAGAACGGTGGCAACGGGGCGCTGTGTCTCCAAATCTATGACGGTAAGAACTTTACGTTCCGCGACAATAACTTTGCAGATATTGGGAACGGTTGTCTTATCGGTTACAACCAAGCGGCCAACAAGTATCGCGATTTTACTTTCGAGAATAATACGTTTACACGAGTTGCCAAGATTAATGCTGGTACGGCGCTGTCTGTATTTGGTGGCGACTACATTACGTTTGATGGTAACTTGTTTGACGATTGTGGTTCTGGTGTCGGTGGTTCGGCTAACGCTATCGACTTCAATACTGGAACAAGCAGCTATGTCACCTTTGTAGACAATACTTGGATTAGCCCCACGGGTAAGACGCTTGTGGCGATCCAGAAGGAAGCCGCTCACACTTTCACGCCTAATACCAATAAGTTTATTGGCAACAAACTTAACGGGTTGGCTAACGCCTTTACCGCAGAAGAAAGCGATGTTCTTTGGACTAGCTATGCGCCTGTCATTGCTGGCACGGGTGCGGCTGGTGTCGGGACGTACACTAATCAGAACGGGCGTTATCGCCGCATCGGTAATAAGATTTGGGTGCAAGGTCTTGTCGCTGTAAGTTCCCATACGGGAACGGCGCAGATACAAGTTTCGCTTCCAAAGAACGCGGCACCCATCGCCAACAATGATACCTTCCCTGTTCCTATTAACGTAGTTGGGGCGGCGTCTACTGGTGGACAAATTGGAGTTGTCAACGCGGCGGCAGTAGTTAATAGTGTCACTGGCGCTATTCGTTGCTTTGCCACAAACACCGGGACCGCTCCCGCGCAGATGGTAATCCCGAATGGAGCCGCTTTTAGTGTCGGCTTTCAGTTTGAATACGAAGCCGCGTAATAAGGAAAACCCGCACAATGTTTAACATGCAAGATATGCTAGCGGATATGCTCAAGAAAAGCATTCCGCCAGAAGTCATGGAAAAGCTTACCGCCGAAAACCTTAAAGCCATTGGCGATCAGGCTACCGCCTTTGTTGCTGATATTCGCGGTTCGCTAGATCGCATCGAAGCTAACCAAGCTACGATACTTATGCAGAATGAAACGGCTTATGAGAGGCAGACCCGCCTACTTGAAGCTGTAGCGGAGATTAAGGAAAATGGTGGACGTAGCAGTCAACGGCGCGGTGGAAAACCTAGCGAGCGCGGCGGAGCATCTAGCGGAGACGGTGGAAGCGGCGTCGGTGGAGCCGGAAGCGACAACGGATAACGCTGTCGCCATTGCCGCTATTGAAGCGGAACGTGACGTTACTATTGCGGCTATTCGCGCTGACACAGAAGTCCAAAGCGCGGAAGCTTACGCGGAGGCTAACGCTACCGCCCATGAAGATAGGGAAAGTATCGAATGGCGTATGAACCATTTAACCTCGCTGGTGGAGACAATGGCGGGGCAGATAGCAGCACTGACAGCGCCAGCATTGGAAGTCCCGCCGGTTTCCTCGGAGGAAGTGACGGAGGCGATAGCGGAGGAAGTAGCGGAGACGCTGGAAGCGACGTCTTCGATCCCGAACTCCACATCAGCCCCGACAAGCGAAACGCAGACGGAAGCTTCCGACGTAAGCGACAGCGACGGAACGCTGGAACTTCCGCCCCTTCTAGAAGTGGGAAGAAAGCCGATTATTCGGCTAGTGTAGACAGTCTGGCGCGGATGCTTGGTTATCTCCACATGGGCGTAGCAGCGGCGACTAAGACGCCGGAGTTAGTTCTTACGGAAGATGAAACCAAGGCTTTGTCTAATGCTACCGCCAATGTCCTTAGCGAGTTCGATATTAGACCTAGCCCCAAGGCGGAAGCTATTGTCGGCCTAGTTGTTACGGCTGGTGGTATCTACGGGCCGCGCGCTTACTTCATTCGCGAGCGTGTCCGTAATGGTAGAAGGGATCACCTAGACCAATGAGTGTACGGGGGCCGACAGATCAGCAGCGAACGCTAGTTATCGGCCGCACCGGCTCTGGTAAGTCACAGTTCGCAATTGCTCTATTGTCTACGCGCAACTTCGATGAAATGCCGTGGGTAATCATCGACTATAAGGGCGAAGATTTAATCGACGATATACGGACAGCGACGGGCGGGAAAAAGTACGGGCAGATAAAAGTTCTCTACCCGGATGACAACCCGCCCACTGAACCCGGTCTTTATTACATGAACCCCCGCCCGCTAATTGATGACGCGGCTGTTGAGGCTTTCTTGTGGAAGGTTCACGGGCAAAAGCGCGGGGGTTTCGGTAAGAAAAAGTATAGAGGCAATATCGGGCTGTTTATTGATGAAGGCTATTGCCTTCCCCAAAAGGGTGCCTTTGACGTTATCCTTACGCAGGGGCGATCACTCTACATTCCGGTTATTTGTCTTTATCAGCGGCCTGTATGGATGAGCCGCTTTGCAGTAGCACAAGCCGACTTTGTGGCAGTCTTTGCGCAAATGGACGAACGCGATCTAAAGACAAGTGCTAGCTTTGTGAAACCGGCTAAAGAAAATGGGAGACTAATAACAGTATTTGACGAGTTGCCGCCCTATTATTGCTTGTGGTATGACGTTGGTCGGGGGTTGTCGTCTGTCCTTCGTCCCGCGCCGGATCGACAAGCAATTATAGACACCTTCAAACAGCGGCTGAAACCGCCGCATAAACAAAGGGCGTTAGTATAATGGATGCAGTGCTTTTGACGTGGCGCTGGCAAAACATTCTAGCCATCTGGATTATGGCCGTTCTGTTGTTCCTTATCATTACAGTTGGACAACAGGTCATGCTCCGTAGCGATGGTATGAAAGCGGTTGCCGATGCCTGATCTACTCCCCAACTTCGCTATTCTGCGTAGCCCGTCAAATTGGTTTTTGGTGGGCTTTTCTCTGGCAGTATTGGCGTTCATCGTTCACGTTTTCTTTAGGGACAAGTAAACAACATGGGTAACATTCCTAAGCAGCAGCCGCAGACCCGCGCGCAGCAGAACGTTGCCGCGCGCAACGCTATCCTACTTGGTGGCGTTGATCGTATGCAGCAGATTTATTCGCAGGCGACGGACCCGGCGAACGCAACTATTCTCAACATTGCGCCCGCCGCTGTTGGTCTAGTGCGCGGCTTCCTTGTCAAGATTGAAGGAACGCTGCGTAATACCGGCGCGCTCACCGCGACCCGTACCCCGTTCGGCGCAAGCAACTTGCTGCGTAATATCGCGTTCACCGACATTAATAATCAGCAGCGCCACCAGACGCAGGGCTGGCACCTTTCGCTTATCAATAGCGCAAAGCAGCCGATGGTTATTGGTGGCGCGTATGCTCCCAATATCCCGGTTGGCTACGGCAACAATTGGGATGTACAGAGCGCGCCCGCTACCGTTGCTACGGTTACGGATACGCCCGTACAGTTCTACTATTACGTCCCGCTCGCCTACAGCAAGGTTGACTTGCGCGGCGCTATGTGGGCCGGCGTTGTCAACGCTGTTGCGCAGTTGCAGCTTGAGATTAACCCGAACCCGATGGTGGCAGCGGGCGCGGACCCGACGCTTGCCGTCTATTCCGGTAGCGCTGGTGGCTGGAAGGCTGGCACTACTGTTAAGGTGACTGTCTGGCAGGATTACGTTGACCAGATCGCTATGGATAAGAGCGGTCAGCCGATCTTGCCGCAGGATGATCTTGCGCAGCTTTACAGCCTGAATACCACGACGCTTAGCGCGCTGGTGCAGGGGCAGGACTATGGCGTTCCGTTCGCGAACTTCCGTAACTTCCTGTCTACCACTATTGTCTATGACAATGGCGGGCAGCTTAACGCGGGTTCGGATATTAACAGTTTTGCTTTGCAGACTGCTAATAGTTCCAATATCTTTAAGTACGGGCCGGAGGAAGCCGCGTTTCTGGCGCGCTCTACCTTTATGGCAGACCCGCCGCTTGGGTGCTATTACTTCGATCACCGCAGCAAGCCTATCAGCACGCAGCAGTTCGGTAATACGCAGATCACCGTCAACCCCTCGGTGGTCAATAACAACGCGGCGCTTATGTGCGGCTTTGAATACTTCTCGCAGGCATCGCAGGTTGTGTTCGCCGGTTCGCTTCCGTCTGGCGGCTAACAACTATGGGGCGGTTAATAGCCGCCCCATTGCTCTTGCGGAGTATTAGGCAATGGACGTTGTTACGACTATTACCCGCCCGTGGCGGGAGCCGATGGATTACCTTACGCTTGTGTTTGCAGTGGTAGTCTTTGTTATCGTGGCGTTTGCCATGTTTGACAGTATGCGAGTTCTTTCCGCGTTCGTGCGTAACGCGGCATAAGGGGTTTTATTCTATGCGTATTCTAGGTGTTTCGGTTGGTACGCTGGTACTGATCGCGGCTGTTGTTTTCATTGTTCGCAAGTGGGGCAACAGCATTCCGGTTGTAAACGCCATCAACTAAACGGAGGCTGCATGAAACAGTCTACGGTTACGTTTGGCGTTTTGTTGTTCGCGTTTGTAGTTTACATTACTTTGCGCGGACAATTGCCCTCTTACCTTGCGCTGTTCAGCAGCAAAAAGACGGGGGTTTAGCCATGCCGCTTATAGTCATCTTTATTGGCGTTTTGCTTGTAGCCTCTGGCATCAACAACAAAATACCAGAGTTGACCGGATTGCTTAAAGAGGACTTCAAGCCCTCTGGTAGTCAGCCGGGTTTCCAAGTCTGGATTTTGGCAATCGTTATCGTTGGTGCCATTGGTTATGTGCGGGCGTTCAAGCCGGTGGCGAATGCTTTTCTTGTCCTTATCGTTGTTGGCATGTTGCTGTCTAACGGCGGTTTCTTTGCCAAGTTCAACGATGCAATAGAGGGTAAAGTCTAATGAATAACGCGATGGGACAGGTTGTCACTATCCTTACCGCCATCATCGGTGTTGCTATCCTTTCGGTTATCGTCTCGAAAAAGGCGCAGACCCCGGAAGTTCTCGATAGCTTTTTCGGTGGTTTCTCCAAGGCGCTTAGCGCCGCAACGTCGCCCGTTACTGGCGGCTTTGGTTCGCAGTTCTAACCCAAGCGGGAGGCTATATGTTTCGGAAGTTTATCCGCCACATTACGCGCCCGCTTCTAGGTGAACAGAGTACGGCGCGCTTGGCGTACCAGCCCTATCAGGGCTTGGCGCTATCTGGCGTGAACGGGAATGGGGGACAGGGCGTAAGGCGCACTATGAGCGCTACCGGCCCTGTCACTCTTGCTCCCGGCCCTACACACGTTACGCGCGATCCCACGGGAACGGGCAACCCTAGTGCGGGCCTAGTGCTGCAACCTTTGAGCGACGATGCGCTTACCCAAGCAATCAACGGTGCCAAGCAATTCTAGGAGGGTCTAATGGGTAATGTTATTACCTACATGAAAACCCATCCTTGGGCGACTGGTATCATTGTCGTTGTGGGTGGGCTTATTTTCTTCATGCTTACGGGGCTTGGGGGAGGGGGTGGCGAAAGTTCGGACGGCTCGTCAACTCCTAAAATGAGTGATGCGGAAATTGCCGCTAATGCTCAAATCACCGCCGCGCAAATATCAGCGCAAGCGCAAGCAAGTGCGGCGGGTGCGCAAATACAGCAAGCGCAAATTGGCGCGGGCGTGCAGATGAATAGCGACAAGCTAGCGGCGGAAGTCGCTATGCGCGGGCTTGAAGTCCAACAGGCTCTAGGCTTGGGTCAACAGGAAGTAGATAAGGTATCGGTAGGTGCGCAACGTGATGTGCAGATTGCTGGTATCAATGGCGCGGTGCAGCAGCAGCAAATCCAAGCCAATACTATTCTTGGCGTTACCAAGTCTAATAACAAGCAGAAAACCACTAGTGGTATTCTTGGCGCTATCGGTGGCATTGCTTCTATCTTTTCGGATCAGCGTTTGAAAGAAAACATCCGCTACCTTGGGGAAAACAAGCGAGGCATTGGCGTCTATGAGTTCAACTATAAGGGCAGCGACAAAACCCGGCGCGGGTATATTGCGCAGGATGTTGCCCGCAAGCGGCCCGATCTAATCCACATGGATAAGAGCGGATACGCCAAGGTTGATACTCTAAGCTTGGCAATGGGCGCGTGAGTTTTGTAGATCGCGCCATCGCGTTCTTTACTTCGCGAGGGTGGAGTAGCGAACAGGCGGCGGGTATCGCTGGTAATCTACACTATGAGAGCGGCGGTGGAAACATCGCCGCTGTCGGTGACGGGGGCAAAGCCTACGGGCTGGCGCAATGGCACCCGGATAGACAGCGTACCTTCGCTAGCATCTTTGGTAAGGATATTAGGTCTAGCACGGAGGAAGAACAGCTAGCGTTTGTAGATTGGGAACTTAACAACAGCGAAAAGAAAGCGGGCAACGCTTTGCGAGGGGTTTCTAATATAGCAGACGCGGTTCGAACCTTTATGTCTAAGTTTGAGCGCCCCGCCAATATGTCTAGTCTCGGGGATCGTATCGCCGCTGCTAGTGGAGGGTCCGGGGACGGGTATCTAGACACGGTAAAAGGTTGGCTAAACTATGATCTAGGGAAGCCAATTGGGGAAGCCTTGGATAGTGTAAATCCGTTTGCGGCTTTACTTAACGGTGAGACAGCGGCCCGTATTACAGCCGTAGTTATTGGCGTTATACTTGTAGGTTTGGCAATTGCCGCCTTTCTTCTAACGTCCGATGCTGGTAAACAGGCTGTGGCATTAGCCAAGCCCATTTAAGGAACAAGTAACATGGCACTTAAGTCTTTCCTCTCGAAGTACGCGGGCGAAGCGCTTAGCATTGCTGGCGCACTCAATACTATGCTTGAAGGTCTGGCGCTGTCGCCTAAGCAGACTGCTACCGTGCAGGCTGTAATCGACAAGCTTACCAAAGCTTCCGAAAGCATCACCGATGGTATCGACACGGTAAAGGAAACCGTTGTTAAGATTGACGCCAAGGACGTTGCTAAGGCGGTCAACGACTACATGGCTAAGAACCCTGTGGTTCCCGATCAGGCTACGCTTGACAAGGCGGTTAGCGATGCTGTTGCGGCTGCAATGGCTAAGTATACTGCCCCGCCCGTTGCCTAAGCGCGGACTTCGCCGGGGGATGCTTTTTGGCATCCCCCTTTCGCTCGCTCTGTGGGGCGGTATCTTTAGTGTAGCCGGATGCGTCTCTACCCCTTCCTACGTTATCTGTAACGAGCAAGGCGACGAACCCGGTTGCGGCGACAGCGTGGAAGTTGTCGTAAGTAACGAGGGATAAAATGGCAGCGTTAGGCGCAATCAAGTATTTGACTATACATTGCGCCGCTACGCCGGAAGGTAGGGACGTAAAAGCCTCTACCATTTCGGAATGGGATCGCGCCAAGTTCGGGCAAGTGTCTTACCATCATGTTGTCGAATTAGATGGCACCGATGTTAAGACCTTGCCCGATACTGTTAAGGGCGCGCACGTTGGCGGTGCGAATACTGGTAACATTGGCGTCTGCTATGTCGGTGGGGTAGATAAGAACATGCGCCCCAAGGATACGCGGACGCTGGAACAAAAGGCAACGCTAAGGCGCATTGTCGCGGACTACCGTAAGCGGTTCCCTGACATTGTTGTTAGGGGGCATAGGGATTGGCCGAAGGTAACGAAAGCTTGCCCGTCGTTCAACGTAGCGACAGAACTGTAATGGAAGCGGGGCAGCTTCCCAAGTTGCCTAGTAGCGATATACGCGAACTAGAAAAGCGGGTGGCCGCTGTTGAGCGTGTAACCGCTACTCTGCAACGAAGACAGCGCGAAAATATGCCTCTATTTAAGAAAGCCCTAAAGAGGCTGGATGAATTGGG
>Ga0265780_10010429_pt1 | contig 11070 bp, 10 predicted proteins | sample P1T30metagenome_FD_192432 | JGI IMG/M metagenome (GOLD analysis project Ga0265780, IMG submission 192432) | Plant litter microbial communities from East Loma Ridge, Irvine, California - P1 T30 | ecosystem: Environmental > Terrestrial > Plant litter > Unclassified | place: USA: California... | reverse complement strand
GACCGTGGGAAGCGCGCATCCGGCAACGACAGCAGTTCGTACGAAACGCCTGGCTCAGCGCAGCCATCGCCCTGGACAATACGGTTCATTTCCATATGGAGCAACGCCATGCACGACCCGAATACGACAGACTCGACCCCGCTCGGGTCCGCGCAGCCCAACGTGCAGCCGCTGTATATCAGTCCGGTCCTCAGGGACCTCAGCTCCGTATACCGGCCGCTGCCCTCGCCCGCATGCGAGACATGTCCCGCCTCGATGTGGTTCAGCACCAACGACCAGCTCAAGTGCTTCTGCACGCGCATGCACCTGATGGTGTGGGACGAGACGGTGGAGCCGATCATGACGTGCGATGGCCGCGAACTGGCGCTGCTGCAGTTGCAGCAGGAACTGAAGGTGACGGAAGACGGGCCGGCCAGCTGACCGGAAATCCTCTGACCGGACATACCCTCGCGGCCACGATCCGGAGCTTCGTTCAGACCATGCCGCCAATCGACACCGAGCGACACGAGTTGAGGCGACGTCTGATCGGTGAATTCGGCCCGGACCGCGGGCGCGGCAACCTGCCCGCTGCGACGCACGACGTATCGACGTCGTCCCCGATGATCCGAAGTCTGCCGAAAGACAGGGAGCCGGGTTGAGAATGTCTGCATCAGGCCGTGCGTCCAGCAGTGGCCGCGAAAGCTGGCCAGCTTTGAGCTGCGGCCACGTGCATCTGCAGCGCCGTATTCCTGAGGAAGGACGTTCGTGCAGCGTAAAGGCGCTCCTCGCCTGCTGGCCCGTGGGAGGCATGGCCGACATCCAACCAATTAACAGGAAATATCGGCGCAGAGGAGCGGTATGCGCGACCTGTCCGGTCAGTCTGACTCGAACTCGATCTTATGCCCGTTTTTGCTGAAGTCCGCCTTGATGTCCTCAACAATGGCCGTGCGTTCGTCCCCCGATATCACCTGTTTTGCCGATTTCGGGTCCCAGTAGTCGATCTGATCGAGGTAGACAACGAATCCCATCCTGCCATCGGCCGGGAAAAGCATTTCGCCAGGTATCGTAGCTGTCTTCTCGCCAAGCTGGACATAGATATGGCCACGGTCGACATTCAGAATCATGGATCCTCCTCTTCGGTAATGGTTGCGTGTCGGCTAGCCGACGGGGTCGGGAAAACGGCTGTTCAGCGTTCGTGCGAATGTTCCTTCACAGCTTCGCTCTTGTCGCGTATTTTGATATCAGGATATTGTCCCTGCTGGATGCTTTTCGCAATGTTTTCTCGGGCGGCCGCAACTATCGTCGACTGCTGTTTGCTGTCGAGCCCGGAGGCGTGCGCCTGTTTTTCGATCACGGCCATGGCTGCATAAGCTCCGGCCAGCATTGGATGCTGCTTCACAGCATTTTCTTGTGATTCGCTCGCGAAGGCGAGAGCGGCGCGACGATGCGGGTCGCGCCCCGTGTCCTGCTGCATATCTGTCCGGTGACGTGCAGACTCTGCCGCGCGATCGAACAGCACGGTTTCTTTTAATGTTGCCGGATCGATCGCAATAATGTTTGTAACACGGGCATTTTCCATCAAGCGGGGCAATTCCTTTGTGGCCCAGACGCCTTCCGGGTTTACTTTCTCGCCGAGTACTACACGTACGCTCCCGGACACACCTGCAGCAAAATCAGCCGACGTCTTACCCCACCAGTCTTTTGTCTCCCTGGAACCGTCAAACACGGGCGCGGCAATGCCCCTCTCGGCAAGAATCATCTCAAGCGTTTTGCCATTTGCCGCTTTCGCGATTTCCGCCGCCCGATCCGGTCCACCGACACCCTTGGTCTGACCTGACCAAAAATACGCTGTATTCGGCTCAGTGGCGAGCAGGTGAACGGTCGTCTCGGGAAAAGACTTTTCCGCGCCTTGATCTTTCATTTTCGGTAACTTTCCGGGCGGTGTCGTATAGGACCTTTGCTGCCGGCAGCGAAGGCAAGTTAACGGAAAGAATAGCGTGCCGACAGATCGGATCATTGACTCAAGGCAACGAACGTGGTACTTGGGTTGGCAGCGGTTGTGATACCGCACATTGCAACAGAGGCGTGCTGGCCTTGCGGCAATACGCAGGTGCTAAGCCGTCTGTGATGGTCGGCATTCCAGTCGACGGGCCGAGGCAGGAATCGGTTGTCGCTGTTACTCAGCGCGACTGAACTGCGGAGCCGTGGCGTGGGGAGAATTGTCCACCGGAGGCGAGAGCCGGCAACGTCATGATGGTTACCGGTCCGGCCCCTGTTTCCGGCTACACCAAGCTCGCGGAGGTCTATTTCTATATTGTGACAATGTGCGCATTTCTTTCCATGGTGCATGGAGTATTCTGTTCAGCTATACGCACGCACCGCCTGAAGGCTTTCTCGGCTCAGGCCTCAAGCCAGAGTGAATCCATGGACAATCCACGCACCGCACTGACCCTGTACGAACAAACGCAAATCGGGGAAATCCTCAAATGGAGGGCCGAGGTACCCTCCGTGATGTCGAAGGCGCTCGGCGTGGCCCTGTCTCCAGTTACGTGGCTGATCGGTAAAGTCGTTCCGGAAGCGGCAATCCGTGGCGTGCTCGACTTTTCCTCCGGCGCGGCCGAATGGATGACGGACACGAACGACATCACCAGGGATGCCGGTGTCGCCTCGCTGGGGGAGCTGCGTACGCTGGATCTGCAGACGTCGGACCGCTTGGCGAACGCGGTCCATAACTGGGCGATCGGTCTTGCTGGTGCCGAGGGTGGTCTGACCGGAGCGGGCGGACTTATCGGTCTGGCTGTCGATATCCCGGCAGTTATCGTCATGGCCCTGCGTACCATTCACAAGATCGGCGCATGCTACGGCTTCTCGATCGAGACGAAAGAGGACCGTGATTTCGTCCTGGCCATTCTCGCAGCATCGGGTGCCAATGACATGGAAGAGAAGGTCGCGGCACTGCTGACGCTGCGAACCATCGAAGTCGCCCTCGCGAAACAGAGCTGGAAAAAGCTGGCCCAGAAAGCTGCCACGGAGAAGCTGAGCCGTGAGGCCGGCATCATCACCCTCAAGAACCTGGCGAAGCAGCTGGGCGTGAACCTGACGAAGCGGAAAGCTTTACAGGCCATCCCGGCAGTCGGTGCGATCGTGGGCGCTTCCGTCAACGGCTGGTATATCAAGGAAGTCGGCTGGGCGGCGAGGCGCGCTTTCCAGGAGAGGTGGCTGATCGAAAACGAAAAGGTGGTCGACCTATAGCGTCCGTTTTTCGTGACGGGGTATTGCGATCGATGACACTGGAAAGACAGCCGCGATACTCTCGAATCGCGCATGTTTGCGAGCGGCTGCCATACGTTCTGACCAGTCTTTTTCCGACAATCATGTTCTTTGCGACATCAGCTGTCGCAACCGCCCCTACACTTGGCCTGATCGCGGCAGCGGATGTCTCGTCTTGTTAGGTGGACGTCCTGGGTGAATCGGCATCTGTCACCTCCTGGCATTCCGTGCCCTCATATCGGGTAGCGATGACCGGCACCGTGACAACAGAACTGATACAAAAAAGAGAACGTTTTAAACATTTCGACTCGACAGCATGACACCGTTTTCGTACACTGACGTTATTTCCAAAATGCAATTATCATGATGTGTTCGCTACCCGGTCATTCGGTATGTTCAACCGGTCATGCGCCGGTTACGACCGGTTTGCCAGCAGGCCGGTACGTCAAACCTCATCCTGCACCGACATGCAGCCCGGTCCCCAGCATCTTCTGACATGAATCCTGCCAATTCCAGTACCAGCACCGCCGAGATCACTCCATTCGAAATCCGCACTCCGCGCATTACTCTCGAGGATGACGTCATCCTCAACACCAGTACGCGCCGCATGTTCGAAGAGGCGATCGGCGCGATGCGTCATCACAAGACGATCTACACCGATTGGGGCTTCGGCGCCGTCGACCCGACCGGCCGCAACCTCATCCTGAACCTGTATGGCCCGCCCGGCACCGGCAAAACGCTCGCCGCCGAGGCGCTGGCCGGTACGCTCGGGCGTCAGTACATCCATATCGGCATTTCCGAACTGGAGAGCAAATACGTGGGCGAGACGGCCAAAAACATCACTGCCGCCTTCCGGCTCGCGGAGGCCGAGGGCGCCCTGCTGTTTTTCGATGAAGCCGACACCCTGCTGGGTGCGCGCCTGTCGTCCGTCACCCAGGGCATTGACAACGAGATCAATGCGATGCGCTCGACCTTGCTGATCGAACTGGAACGCTTCGAAGGCCTCGTCGTGTTCGCCACAAACTTCGCCAAAAACTACGACAGTGCGTTTGTCAGCCGTATCCGTTACCACATTGAGTTCTGCCTGCCGGATCACGAGGCACGCGTCCGCCTCTGGGAACGCATGCTGGTCCCTGGCATCCCGCTGGCAGAAGACCGCGCAGACCTGATCGCGCACTGCGCAGAGGCCTCCGATGGTCTGTCTGGCCGCGAGATCCGCACCGTCCTCCGTACCGCGTTTCCGCGCGCGCTGCTTGCCAGCCCGGAGCAGCCGCTCGTGCGCCGGGAACACATCGGGACGGCGATCGCCGACGTCATCGCAGCGAACCGCAACGTCGGCCGTCAGCAGGCGAAAACAGGTGCAGCCGGTTCCGATGCCGGCCGTCGCCTGCTGGGCTTCTCTGACTGATCCGCAGCAACCGAATCCACCATCAACAAAGGAAAAGAAATGGGTTTTTTTAGCAGTGTATGGAGTGGCGTGAAAAGCGTGGCCAGCGCCGTGGGACGCGCGGCGAGCTCGGCATGGAGTGCGGCGAAGGAGGCCGCCGGCAAGGCCATCGAATGGATGGCTGAGAAGGCCGAGCATTTCGTGGACGACGTCAAGAAGGCATGGGCCGCCGTCAAGCCATACGTCACCCACATCCGTACCGCGCTGATCGCTGCCGCCGCCGTGGTTCCCGTGCCGTGGGTAAAAGCCGCGCTGCTTGGACTCGAAAAGGGGCTGGGAGCGCTTACGGCATTCGAAAACTCGCCGATCGCGAAGAAGATCGAGGCCGCCATCCAGTGGTCGATCCGGATGGCCAAACGTCTGCAGGAACAGAGGAGGGCATCCGCCGCAGCCACCGATGAGCAGATGGCCGCAGACGAACTCACGGACGAGGAACTGAAGCTCGCGAGGCAGCACCAGGAGACCTTCCGGTTCGCGGAGCGCGAAGCGGTCTCGGACGAGATGCGCCATCAGCTGGAACTGGCGGCGGCGATCAACGACTTCCAGGTTGCCCAAGCCGAACTGAGCAGGGCGATCGCGGCATCCCCGGCGGACTTCGAACACTACCTGCGTCTGCGTGCGACCCAGAAACTGCTGGACATGGCGGACAAAAAGTTCCGTTCTGCAGCCACCATCGACGACCTGAGTGCGGACGACCTGTTCCTGGTAAGGATTGCAGCCGACCTGATCAAGCCATCTCCAGAACTGAGCCGCGAAGCGGCCGCACGCCTGGACCGCGTGCTGGGAGAAGTCTACGGGAAGAAGCTGGCGCCTTTCGTGTTCGAGGAAATGATTGCTTCGTGGGCGAAGCGGGCCGAGGTGCTGGAATCCCAGTGGGCTGCCGATAACCGCAATTACGCCAGGGAGAACATGCTGCTCAGGCGCCTGACGCTCGCCGCGGAGATCCAGGAAGAACTGGCACCCGAGGAGGCGGCACAGCTGGCGCAGCTGCGCATTGACGTGCCTGCCAAAAAACGCGAGCTGGACGCGCTGGCGCAGCGCCAGCACGATCTGGAGCAGTACGTGGGCGCTGCCGAAGGATTCCTTCAGCTGCTGGAGAAAACGCCGGAGCAGCTCGAACAGGAAGACCGCGGTTACCTGGTTGAAGAGGGACCGAAGGTGGGTCAGATCCTGATCGAATGCGCGCAGAACGACACCGCCTTCGCTGCGCTGGACGCCGATGCGCAGGCGCTGGTGACCGATTTCGCCAACGCATTCAGTACCGATTCGAAGAACCGTATGAAAGACATTCTGGAAGTGACCGTATGAACCCCAACGACGTTCTTGGCTTCCTGCTGCCGCGGTTTGGCGATCCGCTGCAGCTCACCTTCTTCCTCGTCATTTCGATGATGATCGGCGCCACCATCGCAAGCGCGCACCGGATGGCCCGTCCCGTCTCGTGGGAGCGCAAGTGGAATCGCGGTACCCCCGACGATCCGACCGATGATCTGGGCATCGAGCATGGCAGCGTGACCGATCTCTGGCACGCTGTCGCCACTGCCCCCGAAAAACTGGCCGAGATCATGCCGGGCATGCTGCTGGTGGTCGGTCTGCTCGGCACCTTCCTCGGACTTGGTCTTGCTCTGAACAATGCCTCGAGCATCCTGGGGCATTCGAACCTCGCCGATCCGGGCGCGGCGGCAGACAGCATGCAGAACCTGCTGGGCATGCTGCAGGGTCTGGGTACCAAGTTCAAGACGTCGGTCTGGGGCATCCTCGGTTTTGTCACGCTCAAGATCTGGAGCGAATCCACGCGTTTCGACGAGAAACGCCTTGCATGGGTGATCGGCAAGGTCAAGGGCGAGCTGGAACAGCGCAAGCGTACCGAAGAAGAGGTCCGGCAGGCACGTCAGCAGGCGCTGTTTATGCAGATCGGCGGCACGGCGCAGCACGTCGTGGACGGCTTCGGCCACCAGCTCGGCATGCTAATCAAGAGTAACGAGTCGCTCCACCTGCAGCAGCTGGCACAGCTGGCCAGAATCGAACAGGGAGGCGCTGGCATCCGCACGGACCTTGCACGGGTACAGGCCGGGATCGAGCAGGGCAATCAGGCGGTCCGCACTGAACTCGTCCAGGTACAGGAAGGGATCGGACGGGGCAATGAGGCGGTCTGCGCCGAGCTTGCCCGGGTACAGGCCGGGACCGAGGCCATGCGTACGGCAATGGCCAGCTTTACCGGGAGCACCCAGAGCGTGGTCGAGAAGATGGGACAGGCGGCCGAGGGGATGGCGGAGGGTGCGGACCGGGTCGGGGCCGGGGCCACCCAGCTCGTGGAGGCTGTCAACGCCTTCGAAAGCCAGTTCACCGAAGTACTCGACAATGTCAGGCATGACCTGAGCGGAGCGATCAACAACCTGAGTGCCCAAGCGTCCGACACGCTCAAGGAAGGAAGCAGCCAGCTTAACGAGGCGACGACCAAGATTTCGACGGCGCTGGGTGTGCTGTCCGCGGACGTGAAAGAAACCATGAATGCGGTCAACGTTTCGATCAACGAGGCCCTGAAGATACAGGACCGCGCGGCGAAGAAGTTCATCGAATCAAACGATACCCTGAACCTGAATATTGAAACAACCACCGGGATGGTGGAGAAGCTGGCCAAGCCGATCGAAACCGGTCTTCAGGCCGTCTCCGCGGCAAACCTCAAAATTGGAAGTGTGGCCAAGGCGGTAGAAACCTCGACGGCAAGTCTGGTTGAGGTGGTCGGGCAGCTGAAGGGCCTGCCCGACGCCCTTTCGCCGCTGGAAGGAATGACCGAGGAACACAAGGCGCTGCTGGCGATGCTCAGGCCGCTGGGTGAAACCGTCAGGGTCCAGCAGGCCATGCTTGATCTGTTGAAGGAGATCCAGCGCGACCGGGGGCATCTCCAGCCCGCAGCCGCGCAGGCCGCTGCCGTGGAAGAAGCGCTCAGGGTGCAGCAGGCCATGCTTGAGCTGCTGCAGGAAATGCAGCGTGATCGGGCTCATCTACCGCGTACAGCGACGCCTGCCGTCGCCGATGTCGTTGACGTCGTTGCCGACGCCGGTATCGTGGCACTGTAAGCGGAACGGATCATGAAAGACAAACCAAGTGAATGGGTGGCCATCTCCGACCTGATGGCAGGTGTCCTTGCGGTGGTCATGCTGCTGCTGGTGGTGGCGGTCCTGCAGAAAGGCGTCAGCGAGCTCCGCTATCAGGACGAGCTCGCGAAGCTGAAGGGCTCGAAGGACAACGCCGTCGTCAAGGTCACGCAGGCGCTTGACGCCATGATCAGCCAGCGCGGGGCGGCCGGGCTGATGGCAGTGGACACCCATACGCACCGGCTGACCCTGCGTGACGGGGTGTTCGAGCGCGGCAGCGCCTGCCTCAAGCCCGAGGTCAAGGCTGCCATTGCCGAGGCAAGGAACGAAATCGCGCATTTCCTGCTCGAGACACCGAACGCACGTATTCTCGTCGAGGGACATACGGACAATATTCCGGTCAACCATGAGGTAACGGACAAGAAACGTTTCTGTACCGTCTATGACGACAATTTCACGCTGTCCGCTGCCCGCGCCCGTGAAGCCCGTCTCGCACTGATCGGCACGCTCGACCCGAAGGCGGCCCGGCGCGTGGTCGTTGCCGGCTATGGCGAGTCGCGCCCGCTATCGGGTATCGACCCCAAAGACCCGAAGAACCGTCGGGTGGAAGTCCAGTTTCTGGTCGAAGACGCGGGTCCCCGGAGCGCGCCCGCCAGAATTGCCCAGAACACGACGTCCGGCTGATGCCGGACAGTGCGGTCAGCCGGTGGCAGACGGTGGCTTCCTGGCCACCACCTCAGCACAGTACAGTACAGTTTACGCGATAGGAGCATGCATGAAGTTTGAACCCGGTGACCATCTGATTACCAGCCGCCTCGGCTATACACATCACGGCATTTATGCCGGTGATGGCAAGGTCATCCATTACGCTGGCCTGGCCAATGGCCTGAGCTCCGGTCCCGTTGAAATCACCACGCTGGACGGTTTCAGCGCCGGGAAAAAGCTTCGTGTCCGTTCCTATCCGAAATCGGAGTATGACGGCGAGAGCGCTGTTGCCCGCGCCCGTTCGCGTCTCGGCGAGGCCCTCTATGACATCCAGGCGAACAACTGCGAGCACTTCTGCAGCTGGGTCAGGACCGGTAAACATGTCAGCACCCAGGTTCAGACCGTCGAGTCGCTGGTGGGAGCGGTTGGCGCCGGACTGGGAGAATTTCGCAGGCAGCGTTTTCACAAGGCGACAGCCACCGAAACCGCGCTCGAAACGGGCAAGGCAGTCGCGAAAGCGTTCGTCGGGGCTGCGTCGCCGAAACTGCCGTGGAAACCGTTTTGATCCGCTGAAGCAGCACTGCGGGGATGGCGGACAAGCGAGGAGGGCAGGGATGACGCGGTACCGCTACATCGGACATACAGGATGCAGGGACGGGTCTGCGTCGGGCATAACTGCGGCGCCCGGGATGCGCCTCCAGTAAACGTCTTCGCCAGCCCTTGGGGTGACATCATTTGGTGAAAGGGTAGTGATGCAAACAGACCACCAGCCCCGGCCCGAAGCAGGTCGGACAGGAGCGGGGGGCCGAACCGCACGCCGCGCCATCGCGTTTCTTCCCTGGGCCGTTGTCGCCGTGCTCGTCTTCACGAACATCGCCGCGCTGCTGAGCGAGCGGGCCCGGTCGGCTGCGCTTGACATCCTTGCGCCCGCAATAAAGGCGGTGTCCGCAGATGCGGCCGGTTTGTTTCCGGGCCACGGGGACCGGGGCAGATCCGAAGAAGCCCTGCAGGCCGCCGCAGGCATGGCCAGACAGAACGCCATGCTCGTGAGGGAGCTCGAGTCCACCGTTGCCCGGCTGCGGCTCGAAAACGGCGATGTAAAGGCCAGGAAGGCCGATGTCGAAGACCGCCTCGTGAAATTGCAGACGGAACACGCCGGCCTGCGAAACCGCCACGCCGCGCTCGAGACGGAACGTGATGCACTGAAGGACATGTCAGTCAGGCGCGCAAAAGCCGTGAAGACTGTCGCGAACCGGATATCCGGAAAACTGGCCGTGCACGCCGGCGAACTGATCGCGGAACTGCCGGTTCGGGCGGCCCCCTACGTCGGAGTCTTTGCGTTGGTCACCGGAACCGCGTATGACATCAGGTCCGACTGCGAGCTTGCCCGGACTCTGAACGGTCTGGTGCTGGAGCATCAGGAAGCACCGCTGGATACGCACGCGGTCTGCCAGTACACGGACAGGATTCCGGGCGCGACTCAGGTGTGGGCCACGGTGAAGAAACGTTCAGGCTCGGTAGCGGCATCGGTGTACCAGACGGTCGAAAACCTTTATCCACGCTGATCAGGTGTGAACCGCCATCCAGGCGAACCGGCTATCTGTCCGGACTGCCCGAGCCGTCGGTGCCGTCGGGAAGGCATCGGCCATCACGTCTGCCAGAGCCCGCCTTTGTCGAGGGACACGTCCCGGGCGTCGCGCTATGGGAGCGCATCAGCTGGCATGTAACAGAAATAATTTGTACAGGAGAGAAAACGGATGTCATTACATGAGCGGATCAGGGCCGCAGTCCTGGAAGGACGTATGAAGGACCCCTGGACGACGGGTGACCTGCTGGCAAACGCTGACCTTTTCGAAGGTTTTACGCAGAGCAGCCTGCGCACGCAACCTCCGAACCGCTCGGTGAGCCTGCCTGGCCTCGATCTGGGTACGGGCGCAAACACTGGCAACGGGACCGAAGCGCCATTTCTGCGGGTCGGCATGCGGGGCAAAGCGATCCTGTACTCCGTCCGTGAACGTGCGGACGAGTGGGCACTCACATACCGGGCCACCGTGAGCGGGGAACAGCCGGAGGCCGTCTCCGACAGCACGACTGTCGAGCTGATTGTCGAATCCGATGTCACCGTTGACGAGGCCCCCACGGCGCCCTGTCTGCCCGCCGGCCAGGCCCGCGAGGCGCTTGTGTTGCTGGTGGAGCGGATGCAGCTGGAAGAGCCCTGGGATGCGCGCCTGCGCAACTACGTCTGGAAAGGACGTACCTTCGAGGAGACCCAGCGCGACCTGGCCGACATCATCCTGCGGGGCAGTGTGCTGACACGCTGCATCCGGCAGGGGAACGAATGGAGCAGGGAGGATGAAGTCCGGGCCGTGACGTGGGCCACAGAAATATTCGGCTGGGGCGGGACGCGCCAGAAAAGTCCAGTCACCTGGCAGAAGGTCCGCCATACCCTTGCCAACGCTGTATTCAACCGGGTGGAATACCGGGATGCGCCGATGAACAGCGGTTACACGAAAGTGGCATCCTTTGGCACGGCGTACCTCGATGACGGCTCTTCCGGTACGCCTCAGGTGATCA
>Ga0265780_10010428_pt1 | contig 11070 bp, 14 predicted proteins | sample P1T30metagenome_FD_192432 | JGI IMG/M metagenome (GOLD analysis project Ga0265780, IMG submission 192432) | Plant litter microbial communities from East Loma Ridge, Irvine, California - P1 T30 | ecosystem: Environmental > Terrestrial > Plant litter > Unclassified | place: USA: California... | reverse complement strand
CGGAATGAGCTGTAGGATCGGTAATAACCGGTAGAGTATGCTGTAGGCCGATAGATGAGGTATCCTGAACGCGTCTGACTGAACGAACCAAGCATCGATGAAGAGTGCTGATTGCCTTCGACTAGGCGGTGCGGTGGGAGGCAGGAGAACGAGCATCGCGATGACCAAGAACTGAACAAAGAGATCCACGGCGAGATGTATCGTCGTCTGCCAATTCGTCCTGACAGTGTCGTGCGATAGGAACCAGTACATGATCATCAATGTTGGTATGTGTGAAGCGAGTATGAATATAGGTATCGAGATAGCTTTCGTCCTGGCGTCTGGCGAAGGGTATTCGGCCAAAGCGGCCATGACTAACAATGCGATATTACATCCGAACGGCAGGAGCATAGTAGCGAGAAGCCCGGCTTTGCGTTTCCATGTTGACGACCAGAACTTTTCCGGATAGACTGGTATGCCTTCCCTGCGTACTGCTGGATCATCTATATCGAAAGGATCCTTCTCCACTTCTTCTCTTTCACCATCCAGTCCTTCGTCTTGATGTGTCGGTAGAGCTATATGCTGCTTGGAAAGACTGCGGGTAGGTGATCGAGGGTGAGTCGATAGGAAGATAGATAGCGAGATAAATGAAGTAAGGGGTAGAAGCGCGGTACTAATAACTCCTACGAGCTCTGACAGAGGCTCGTCTTGAGGATTGGCGTGACCGTGGGACATCATTATACACTGGCGTAGTGGTAGGCGTTGAAATACTACTCCCACCAAGCTGTGAACGATTCACACCACCTGTCAGATATGAGTCGGATCAGAATCCAGAAATCTAATTGCAGCTCGCGACTTCGGAGCCGGTTCAGACGGTCATCTCCGATAATGGACCGGTTAATTAACACGTCATTGATAGCCACGTTCCACAACCGCTTAGTGATCCCCGGTGACGTAATTGGAGCCCCATTCTGTCCCCTTTGGTCTCCCTCATTCGCTCACTCTCTAGAGATCTCTTTCTGTCTCATTTCTATTTCTATCTTATACTATACTACAATGTCAACATCTCAAGAAGTACCAAAAGCCATCTTATACTCGTATGTATCTCAATATACCTGTCGGCTAAGACACTAATCACCTAGATGGCACACATCAGTCTGGTCTACCGTGCCACGACTATGTCTAGTCGAGAAGGGATACTCCGAGGATGAGTATGTCGTCAGGAATGTCGATATCACGAAGGGAGAGGTCAGTCGAGTCTCTCAGATCTGTCATGCAGGAGCTGATTTGACAGAACTTCTCATCATCTTACCTCAAGTATGTTTGAAGGGCACTTCGATTATTTAGCTGACGTGACCAGGATCAATATGAACGGTACCGTGCCCACCCTTGTCGTACCTATGCTCGAGACTACTGGTCCAGAGTCAGACAGCCGATACAGGTCGTTGAGAGATACTATCGTGCGTCGCTTGAGTCACTGAGCTCGGACGATGAGACTATCTGCTGACGTGTAGACGATCTGTGATTTCCTCGATTCCGCTCGAGGATCCCATACTCAGAACACTACTTCCGAGAGACCCGCTCCTGCCCTCGCACCCGCTACCATCGAAGGTATGTGAGACCGCTTGTTCCCTTTGCCACCGATATCTTGAAACATGCTCACAAATAGGCAAAACTATTTCCGACAAGGTCATTTCTCTAGTCCACCTTCCCACTGTCGACCCCAACTTCCTCAACATGGCCGCACGAAATCAAGAGGAGCTCAAGGTGAAAGCCGGAGGAAGGCAGGGAGCCATGCTCAAAGCCCGCTCCGAGGCTTTATCGCATTACCTTAAAGAAGCTCACCAGGCTGTGTCTAGCGCTCCTCAAAGTGATGGATCAAAGGGACCCACCTACGAGCAGCGACAAGTTCAATTCTTGGAAGACAAGCTGGCTGCCAACAAGATGTTGTTGGATACATACCAGGGACAGACTGGGGCAGAGGGCCAGAAAGCGTTCTTTGACGCTGCGACCAAGAGCTGGCATGAGGGCGTCCCGGATGTTTTGAACCAGTTGGAGGAGAACATCAAGGGTCTTTACGTACTTGGAGATCAGGTCGTGAGCATTCCACAGCAATTAGAATGACCTTGACTGATAAATAGTCGCTCGGAGACCTTCACTTGATCTCATGGTTGAGCCGAGTCATCGAAATCGCAGGTGGTGACCGCACAGTAGCAGGTCTCCAAGCTCTCGAACAGAGCCTCACCAACTTCAAAGTCGGACCCAAACTCGAGGCGTTCTGGGCAGCTTGGATTGAAAGGGAGAGCTTCAAGCATGTGTACGTGTAATCGTTTCCAATTTCGTTGCAATGTCCTAAGTGTTAGGTATGCTACCGGTCTGCACTAGCGGTCTTATCAATCGAAATACGAATACCTACAAGTCCAGTCCGATTCAATATACTATTGCATAGCATTTCTGATGCATGCAATATCACCAGCTGTCGTCATTTTTTGACTTAATTTCATGACATTCGGTATATCATACATTGCCTAAATGATGTACTACTTATCCTCCTCCTCGCCAGGTTTACGACCACCAGACTCGTGAGCCTTACTACCCTGACCCCACTTTCCAGCCTTACCTCCCCACTCATCAGCGATCCCCCAAACATGTTGTTCCTTGATGATAGGCGGAGAATGCCTGGATGGACCTTTGATGGGATGATCAATAACCCTCTCATCCGTACTCTTTGGGCTCGCCGCTCGCTTAGGAATGGCCTTTCCAGGGTTCGAGCTTGTCCTCTCCTTTGGCGGTTGGGTGAGTCGGCCTGGGCGAGAGTAACCAGCTTCAACTGCCAAGTCGTCGCTTAGATCTTCTGGTCCTCGGATCTTATCCTGTACTGCCCTCGCCCCAGGTGTTGGAAGGGAGGTATTGATCTTTGTCTCCCATGTCCTACCGGTAGGATCTAGAGGTGTCCATTCTTCAGCTTGATATCCTTGACTGGTAGTCATCTCCACTAATCTCGATACTGCCCGTTTCTACACATCAGTTTTCTCCCTTGTACTTGGAAAAGACGGACATAAGCAAATCTCTCATCTTCTCCTGTGAAGATCCCCAAATTACCCCAGACTCCACCTCTGTCTTCTCGATCTCCCGCCTCCCGTTTCTCGGTAGAAGTCTCATCGTACAAACTGATGTTTGGCCTGACTGGAGCAGCGAGGGTCTCAGATAGGGCTTCCGCAGCCATGATAGCTTCATTCGATTCGAATCCTGACGGATATGAGGAAGGGGGAACTGAGAGTGCATCGGGGAAGAAGAGGGTTGCGAGGGGAGATTCGGCCCTGATGAAGATTTGGCAGCGGGCCTCATCTGTATGTTAGCGTGACTTCGGGAGGGAGTCGCTCACAAAGCGCATCCACGAGATTAATCAGTCGCCTCGCCTCGTTCTTGTTTTTGAGCAAGAGAACGGGGACCTGGTCAATAAAGATGGTAGAGTACTCCGAAGTGATTGTCAAATAGTCGGCAGGACCAAGCGGCTACTCGTCAGTCCTATACAGTGGGGTTGACCGAAAACGGACCTGCTCGCAAAGATCCGAGAATGTGAATTGACATGCCCGACCTTTAGCTTTCGGAATAGTAACGTTTCTCCCATACACTCCCAGTCCCTTCTTCTCTACTAAGTCAGCGTTTATTAAATTGATCATCGGGCGAACCAACCTTCCGTGCCCGGAACCTCTGCCCAGGCAGTATCGAATCTCTCATCCCCCAACCCAAACCACTTGGCTTGAGGTTCTGCCTCTGAGGAACGCCTGTAATCTTTCCCACCATCCAGGGTTACTAGTTCACACCTAGATTTCAGGGCGGAAAGGAAAGAATACATTCGATCTCGCTGGACTCCGTGATGGTACAGATCGTCTGGGACTCGATTCTATTCTCAGTCAAGAATGCAGGATGTGGGGACTACTGGACTCACTGAGCAAGAAATGATGACTCCTCCAAAACGCCAGTACCACGATAAGACGTCTCGCAATAAGGCCGCTGAACTGGCATCTAGTAATTGTAATTCGTCGAAGCTGTCATCAGCCTCCTTCTGATATCGCTCATATTGTCAGTGGACGTACTAGAGGATATGATACTCCAAAATCATCTCCTTGGCAATAGTATAAGCCATTCCCTCCTCAACTTGCCCTTTATCGCCCTCATCCCCCTCCCATCTTCCACCAGCGAAAACAGCTCTCCAACCTCTCTTTCCTGCGATTTCCATTGCTTGAGTACGATCTGTATTGGAGATGCCTGATTTCTGTTTTTGCATTTCTTGGAACACACGACGGTAGAGCGAGAGGAGGAAGGGGTGGTAGTGTGTCCGTAATTTGTGAGGGGTTGGGAGAAGTTTGAAGAATAAAGATAGGATCAGGGATTTACCAGTTCCTATCGGTCAGCTCTGGTCCCAATTCTCTTCTGCCAAGGATATGTACCTGGTGGACCAGTGATCAAAATACCCTACTGATCAGCATTGCGCCCATTGGAAGACGATAGCCAGAACTCACCTTGGGAGTAGTCAATCCTTCAAGCTCCTCCTCCCCTGTGAGAACCCTCACCAGCTCCTTCCCCTCATTGCCCTTTACAGACTTCAATGCGCTCATCCATTCTTTCTCCTTCCCTTGTTCAGACCACCATCTAGCTCTTCTTCTGCTCTGAGAGAAAGGGGAAGAGGGGAGTTTAGCGAGAAGGTCGAGGGGTGGTTGATAGTCTGCTAATTCTTCTAATAGGTGCCGTAGCTGGGATCAGTATGTTCCTATTCAGACTCGTTACAGGAAATACGCACCTTCATTACTATTCTGACTTGTTCTGGATCATAGGCGAGGCGACCTTGAGCTACCATTCCCCTGTACACCTCTAGTAAGTCCGTACTAGTCGGCAGTCCTTTAAGGTCCGGTCCTGGCGTTCCATCCTCGACATCTTTACCTACAGTCTCCTCTTTGTGTGATTCTCCGTTTTGATGGGAGCTACTCGTACTAGCCCCAGCGCGACTAGTGCAAGTTAAACCCCGTCTCGTAAACTCGAATTCTGGTCGATTGTTTCGAGCTCTAGCGACGATCGATGGTCGAATTGCGGGGGTCGTTGCGAGGTTTCTTGTAGCCTGAGAGGACAACAGACTCCTATCTATCGTTCTGACTGCTCTCGATGCCCTCATGGTGGTTGATTTCCTGGTATTCTGGTGTCTACCTATGTATATGATCTGTATCTGATTACGACTATTACCCGATCTATTTAATTGTGGGCCTCCACATAATTCGATGATCGCCGTGAAACCCGGTTAGTCGTAATTGATGCGTCATTGCTGACTCTCAGTCTAGTCTAGTAGTAATAGCTATATAATCAATTACTAGGCAACTCATCTCACCTCTCAATCATACATACGATAACCAAATATAACAATGACATTCCTACCAACACTACGAACATCATTCCCTAGGCTCGCAACCACCTCCCGAGCCCTCTCCACTACCGCAACGAGGTTCACTACGGCAGGTTACGGCGATCCCCAAGATGAAAAGATCGAGAACAAGACTCCTGGAATTGAAGGTCAAGGAGGATCAACCGCTCCTGAGATGAAGGAAGCTAAGCAGAGTAATGGAAAAGGAAGTGTTGGAAGTCAGGGTGGAAAGGAGGGAGCTGGAGATAAGGGAAAGGAGGAGGTTAGCGCTAAGGATATCAGGGAGACCAAGAAGATTGGAGAGGAACCTAAGAAGACCGAGGAGGGTGGTGCTGGACCCAAGGGCGGATAGACTGTCTGTTCCGATAGTTAATGGACAGGTAAGTTGACTTGCTCCAATTGGTCATTGCTAATGACGAGAATCGATTACTACATGCATGATGACTTGTGATGGCAGTAGGAGGATATTATTGACAATGGCAAATGAGATGAATGTAAAAGTGTATTGATGGTATTGGCCCCTTGGGCACTTTGATGTGTATCTCTCCGTTCCGGCAATTTCCTGTGCGTGATCGTGATCTCTGACTCTCTCTGGTCTTTCCACCCTCGGACACTCCTCTCGCGTATGCGAACCTGTCCATTCCCCTACGACTTCATCGCCTTGATAAAGTCGCTAAACGTCTTTCTGAAATCCTTTGCCTGCTGAGTCCTCAGACTTTGGATCAACTCGTTGGCGATATTAGGCGGGCACTGCATTTTCGGCAGAAGATCATTACTGAGGAAATCAATCGCTTCCTGACCTCTCGCCTGCAGGGTGTTCCGAAGAAGCATGGCAATTTCGAACAAGACCTGAACGTCAGCATGAGATACAGAGGAACCGGGAAGGATGTACCCTCCAGTAAGGATTATTACTAACCTGTTGACTTGATTTGAGAATGAACTTAGGATTGGCTGGGACTTCGAAACAAAGTGGAACGAGGGTTTGGTAAATGAAACTTTCGTAACCCGCGAATGCCTGAGCAGCTCGACTGCTCCTGGTGATAGCGTGTTGATTCGTAGCTACAGCCGTACCGTTGTTGACGGCTTTACTCTGTGCCGATAAAGCACTATCGGCAAATACCGAAGGAGCGTTGGCAGCTTCCACTGAAGATCCCCAGGCAATGACTGATTTGGAAAAGAATCCGAATGCAAGCCTCTGGGAAGCCTGGTCGGAGGAATCGTTGGCGAGTCGGAGCAAGGTGGAAATGACATTTTCGAATTCTGGTTTATTCCTTTCCGAAATGAACACGCCGTCGAGGTTCGCGTTCATGAGGGCAGTAAAGAATTGAAGATAGGCTGATTTGAGGGATTTGTGGATCGTCGCATCGTCCGTACCAGTTGCTGGGGTCGATAGGACAGAAAAGATCCTGGATAGCAGAGGGAGTAGAAGCATATCGATGGTCTCAAACATCTTCTCCGCCTGTTCGTCAGCTTTCGTCCTCCACCGGATAACGACAGCTTACCTTGAGCCTATGCATAAGGAGACAGAGGAACGTCATGAAATCGGTCAATTCGGTCGGCTCGAATTCGGTGACGACCCGAGAAACGAATTGGGGAACGAGCTCAGCGACGGTAGTTCCGATAGCATTGACGAATTGGGAGAATGAGAATCGGGCCTAATCGTCAGTATTTCTTAACTTTCAGGAAAGATAGTCGTACAGAGTCCCTGACGACCCTCTGAGTCTTCATAACGTCCAAAGCCTGCAACAACGCCTCGGTCATCTGCTTGAATGGCGGAGTATAAGGAACGGTCTCCAACTGCCTGTCTGAAATACTAGGGAATCCTTTCGCGAAGTTACCAAGAGCCAACAAATTGTGATGGACATCCAGAACAGCTTGAAGATCTTGATTATTTCGTCGATACCTCTCGACCCCGTTTCCGATAGCAGCCATGAGTGGACCGGCGATAGCTTCCAAGAGTTGAAGCTGGGTGTTACCATCTGTTTTGGTGGTGTAGACAAGAATACCGGCTGCGTCGAATACGTAGAGTTGATCCTGGAAATACGATTTTCCAGATGTCGCTTTTCGGAGAATGTCTGGGATTTCTTCTGGAATGTCGGCTTTGGGAAGCTCAGCAGTGATTGTCATCATGTCCTACTTGTCAGCCCAATTGCTCCCTTCATACAGCTTGACAAGACTCACCATCATGCTCTGGAGGATGGGCGGGACGATCTCAGGATCTAATTCTGGTCTACACTCCTTGACAAACTTCCAGAATAGATAAAAGCACCTCCTCCTAACATGTTCATCCTGATGATGAATCCCTCTCTGGTCCAGCATAGCTTCGAAAGCAGGTTGTATAGACCCAGTCCTAGCTTTCCAGAATTCGACATATCGGACGCAAATCTCGAAATATTGTAGTGTGACACTTGGGTGGGGGTAGGAAGAAACGCCAGATTCCATACAGAGTGTGAGGAGCTGACCGAGAGTGGTGAGTGGGAATTGCTGATAATTGACTTCAGCCTTGTTGGAAGCCGGACCACCATTTGTACCCTCGACTGGGGTGTTTCTACCACTTGACATAGAATCGTCGGCGGATTTACCGCTGAAACTGTCTTTTCTGGCCCTGTTGTTCGGCACGAGGAGCTCAGGTGGTAGCTCAAAGAATGCAGCTCGAGTGTTGTCTGTCATTAGCTCAAGTCTGGCTATTCATAACTTACTTTTTGCCATCTCGCCAAAAGTGTAGACGAGGTGCAGAGCCAGTTCTGTCTGTTGCCAGGGCACAGCAGATGGTCCACTGCTCTGGAGGGTGTTGAGGGTACTACCGACGATATTGGCCACTACCTCCGTATGTAGCGACTTGTCGATACTGGCAATATGTTCGATGGATGATCGGCACGCCTACTTGTTAGTACAGGTCCCTCTTTAGCCGCAGACTCACAATTCTTAAGTTCTGAAACATGGCCATATCATCTCCAGGATCAGGATCCTCAGTCCCAGGAGCTTCCCAGTCCGCATCCTGAGGCCAAGCAAGTTGCCTGACCAGAACATCGAGGAGAGAAGAGAGGAATTGTCGTTTCGCAGAAGGAAGAGGGATAGGATTAGCAGGAGGGGGCATAGCTCCTGGAGTAGCTTTGGAGCTTCGTGATGTGGGGGCACAATGGTATTTCTTGTACTGTCATATAAGCTCCAGATACGAGTCCGGCTGGGGAGCTGACTTACAGTTCGTAAAAGGTCAGATACCATGGCGGAAACCGCCAATGGAACTTCGTGATTTCGGTCGCTGAGGAATCGTAGCAGAAGTGGGACAGAAACGTTCAATAGAGTCTCTGCTTCCTGTCGTACATTTTCAGGAGCCTCGGCCTGCTTGTCAGCACGATCTCACCACTCTCCAGTAAAGAATCGACGCACATTCTCTTCCAGCTCAATAAGGGCGGTCGCATAAGCAGCATATATAGCTGCGAGGGCCGCTCGGAATGCTAGCAGTTCCTGATCATCGCCTACTTCTCCCGTCTGTGCCTCGAGCGGTTCCAGTAATCCAACAATATCGAGCACTTTTAGTTCTTCTAATTTATCTTGTGGTTCCTTGATTCCTTTTGCGACGAATGACCGGAATATTACTGCTGTTGAGGTTCTGAGTTGAAGTGATGGATTTTGGATCAGTCGCCGATAAAACCCTAGCGTTCTTGGTGTGAGTGAGACGGATAAGTCAATCCAGGCTAATGTGTCAGCTGTACTCTCAGAGTGGGGAGCGAAAGCTTACGGATCCAAGCCCCTAGAGCCTTCAATGCCAGATCTGCCGTTTCGACCCATTTTTGACTCCCATCCCCGCCCCTCTCAACAACCCCTAATGAAGTCTCCACCAGTCCGACCAATCCATCAACAGCCAATCTCTCATCCCCACTCGACCTGACGGAATCACGAATAAAACCATCCCTAGCGTGCCTTCCGTCCGTGAATGATCGTGCGGATTTGATGACACTGTCATGCACTTCCTGGGCAATTTCAATCAATAATCGAACGGCGAGAAGGATTGGGTGGAAATTTGGTGATTTTGATGATTGTGGGTCTTGAGGCGATAGGAGCTCGAAGAAAGGGTGGAGGAAGGTTGGGATATTGTTTGGATAGGAATCGATAAAGAGGTATGCTAGAGTCGAGGATAACTTGTTTCGAAGGACTGTCATCAGCTTTTGCCTCTGTTCGGAGAAACGGTTCCTCTAGCTTACAAGCTTGATTGTTCTCGCATGGCCCATCGATCCATTCCGTCCTCACAAACTCCATCAAAGCCTGATAAGTCGCTTGTTGAGCTTCCGCCGAAACAACTTCAGCCCTATTGTTCAGCTTCAATTCAATTCGTGTGACATAGATCTCCCTTCCTTGACTCACTTTTGCGTAAGAACGACATCAACGACCTGCTCGCAATACATCCTCAATTCAATACCCAGTTTCTCCTTCCCATCCCTCCCTGACGATGAAGGTCCAGGTGCACCGGCTCCTTGAATATATAATGCCAGGCAGTCCTACTAGGTCAGCACGAACTAAAATTCAGGAAAGTGTAACGTACCTGCCATGTCTCCTCGCAAAGTTCTCTAACTTTGTTCAAGTAGTCGATTGCTTGCTGTTTGAGTCCTGGGTCTGTCGAGGGGTCGGTGCTAGCTGCAATACGAACTGCTTCTGGGATATTCGCCAGGTGGGAGGACATGGCGAATGGCGGAAGAAGGATTCGCGGGACAGATGACTCAAGGGAGTGAAAACTGCTTGATAGCTATCACTGTAGCCTGATATCTGTCGTAGTCGTGATATGAGAAGGTGAATTAGAGAAAGAAGAGAAGATGAGTCGAATTCTATACCTCGCACGACCACATCACGACGACATTTCAGCTAACGGGATCAAAATTTCGGTAGACAACTATTCATACAATGTGCAGTCTGACCAAGGCGCGTATCGTTTGTAAAGTGCAGGGGAGAACAGAACGTAACCTATGCATACAGTTCCCAGCCTAAGCTCAAGGAATTAGGAGAAGACTGGCACATCCCGCCACTGCAATCCTGCCAGACAGCAACTCATCGCTCGACACCACATCAAGTACACGCGCTCCCATCTACTTCCTGTACCATCGGACACCAGCCCTGTTCCTCCTCATCTTTCGCTGCAACTGAAGCATACTAGAGGTCAGCGTATTCTCGCAAAACCCGGGTCAGCGAAGCTGAGCTTACCCGTAAAGAAGAGCTTCGGCGGTGGGAGGACTGGTCAATCAGCTATTTGCGCATACGCGTGAGAGGTCGGGACTCACCATCCTGGAACGTAGATGTCGACTGGTACGACTCGGTCACATCCTCGGACGACCGAGTAGGAGTAGTGGTAGTATCCACCTCTGTTAACATTAGCCTGGGCAGATTTACTCCATTCGACGACTTACCCGTTGGCACAAGATCCCATAGAGATGACCCATCTTGGCTCGGGCATCTGATCATAGACTGTGTCATCAGCATGTTGCACTTCGCTCACCGAGCGACCGCATAGGCCATAAAATCGACGCACCCTTCCTCAAAGCAGGAGCCATCTTGTTCGTCAAGGTTCCGGCGACAATCATGATATCACTCTGTCGGGGACTGGCTCGGAAAACAACACCCAATCGATCCTGATCGTATCGTGCAGCAGCCATGTGCATCATCTCGACGGCACAACATGCCAA
>Ga0265780_10010427_pt1 | contig 11070 bp, 12 predicted proteins | sample P1T30metagenome_FD_192432 | JGI IMG/M metagenome (GOLD analysis project Ga0265780, IMG submission 192432) | Plant litter microbial communities from East Loma Ridge, Irvine, California - P1 T30 | ecosystem: Environmental > Terrestrial > Plant litter > Unclassified | place: USA: California... | reverse complement strand
AGTACTGATAGAATAGGCATTCATCATCTACTCGACATCCAGGCTTGACAAGGCCCAAGTCCAGTCAGAAGTCCAAAGGCAATTCGGTATGACCCCTTTCCTTACCTTCATACCATCTGTGTAAAGTAGACTGAGACAATATACAGGTCCCGACCCAATCCTCAGTACCACCATCTCCAGAGCTCCTGAAGATATCGGAGAGGCATACGGTGCTCAGGGCCCTCATGATATTTACCTCTCTATCAAACCCTCCAGGACCTTGAGTCAGGCTGAGGAGGAGAAGTTGATCAATGCCGTGAGGGAGACTGGAAGGGTTGTTGGGGGTACCTGTACGTTGTATTTTTGGTCGTGATGGGATGGAGCGCTGATTTCAGTTTCCCCGGTCAAAGGGGGCCACGCTAGTAAGGAGGAGCATAAGCATTTCGTGAGGTTTTGGAAGAACAAGTAGGTCGGCAGGTGGCCGTCACAAGGTACAGAGGGAATGTAAGGTAAGGGAAGGAGGCGTTGAATAGACGAAGGGCGATGCAAGGTGATGCAGAAATGAGGACGATCGAGCATCAATAGATCGTGCTTCATGGTTCATGCTTCATGCTTCATGTTGATACGACTTTCCTTGCAACTAATCAATCCTCAATCCGTTGACCTCCTCCTTCTTCTCCTCCTTAGGGGCATGGGTTTCGGTGTCATCGACATGTCCACCAGGGGTAGAATGGGCGGGTCCATCCTGCTTCCTGACGCTCTTCAAGTTGAACTCTCCAGTATCGGCAAGGACAACAGGTGCCTCAGCGGCTTTGTTGGCCTGCACAGAGGGTTGAGCCTGTTTATCAGCATTGAACTCCTGATGGTGAGTTGGAACATACGACTTTCTCGACCTTGGAGGCGTCGGTCTTTTGGTGTTGGTCTTGTTCGGTGGTCGACATCTGTCTGTCAGCCTGGCTTGATGGGACGGAGAGGCTGCTCTTACTGCTGTTAATTTGTGATTGATGGTTGATGATTGATGATGGATGAGGAGAATGACGAGGAACACTGAAGTATTAATGTACTTAGCCGCTTCCACTAATTGATCAGGGCGATGAGGTCATTTAGCCTAACTGAAGAAACCGATCACATCATAAGTCATACTTCAGACACCGTACAATGAATTCTTAATATTCCATGCATGTCACGGATCTCGCTGCGACAAAGGCTCCCTCCAATCTTGCACTACCATATTCTGTCATGCAGTTCATGCTTACTCAGACAACCATAAGTCGACCGCCATACCAACAATGTCAATCGGTAGGCATACGCCGGCTACTCGATGACCGCCGATGGACAGGCACGGCACTTCACGTGGAGCACAGTGGAGCCTCGCGAAAGATCAGCCTGGGCCTCAGAACGACTGAATGAGCAGATGGAGATCAGCTCAAGCTTAAGCTTAAGTTTGTGTCCCATGGAGCCAGGGCCGCACCCTCGGCCTTGGAGCTCGACTCAGCTCGAGACGCTCTCAACAAGGCCTGCGGTACGAGACCATGGGTTCGTATGAATGCGCCAAGGCCATTGCTTGGCAGTCTCTTATCAGTCAACCTCTCGGCGAGGCGGCAATCAGGGAAGAATGACCAGTGGAGCACTTGACAAGGAGCTGGACCGGGAAGACTCCTCGGCGGTCTTGGAGTGACGACAGAATCCTCGTCAACTCTTGGTTTGGCGATAACCATAATTGCCTCGGCCCAAACTGAAGATCAAAGCTATAATTGCGTAACGATCATCCTCTTTTATGGATATTAACATTATTACTTCCCGTGATACCATTAGCAATATGTCTGGTAGCTTATCGCCTACTTCAAGCAGTCCAACCTCTACTCCGCCCACATCGACATCACCGAGTCCAGGGGTAGGAGTGTGGACTTCGGAAGGTCAAGGACCGTTGAGACATGTCGGTCCTCCATTCCTATCCATGGAGTGTTAGCCTAATGAGTAGTGGATGCTATTTGAGCTGTACTCAAAGTATGCTCCAGAGGAACTACATCGTAAACTTGACGGTTTAGTGTCGAGAGTCCTCAAGCAATCTGCTTCTGTCGGTAAGTCAGGGCTGCTACTCCCTATCATCGTTCCCTGGCCCGTTTGCCCTTCGTCATGCTATCGGATAGAAGCTGATTCCTGACAGCGACTGGGAGCGGGACGATCAATCTCTTGCGTAAAGAATCTCTAGAACGGCAGTATCTCCTCTGTGTCGGGCGTGATGCACCCTGGCATTCAAGGCTAGCTGAAGAAATCATGACTGCCATTCAGTATGATGGATTAGCAACCGGTACGTCTTTTCCTTCCTTGAAACCAGCAAGGAGCAGGATTATTCTGATCTGTCAGCTCGTCATCTTGGAACCACTGTGGTGCGGAAGGGGGTGATCGATTCTGGTTCGAGTGTCAGGGAATTGTTGGAGGAGGGTGAACTCTGGAAGAAGGCCCAGCACTAAAATCGTTATCAAGCAGTTGTACCCCCAAGTAACTATAATACCTATACACGACTCGGCATGAATGAGATATCTGAACCTTGAATGTGTCAACAACCGTGATCAGGTCTTGTCAGAAGGGAGTCAGCCCCCCATCGTTTCCCGTAAAGCCATCGAATAAAGCATTCCATATATACAACGAACTATACGAGAATCTAGGAAAGAATCTATACGTCAGCCATGTATTCAAGAGATAAGGACTAATTAAGCTTACAGCAAGCAAAACAACCAAGATTACCACGACGAGGATGATCAATAAACAAAGCATCCTCCGTCCCGCCTTTCTTTGATACTCATGTGCTGTTGTTAATTCCTCTGATGCACTCGATGTATTTTGAGCCACTGAGGTGATATTGCTCTCAATGTTGTCTGATATGTTAGCCGTTTTGGCACTGGCAGAGATCGAAGGCTAACGCAGGACAAAGAGGGGAGAGAGCACTCACCTATCAATCCACCCTGTTCCTGTACGATCGTCCCCAGATCCCTGAAGATATCATTCAACTCGTGAATCCCAGATTCAATTTCTCGAATCTCAGCTTCTCGCTCTGCTATCAGAGTCTCCTGGAATTCAAGTTCTTGAGGCGAGACCCTGTTAATTTAGTGTGAATTCCCCTTGATTTGAATGTAGCAGAAAGAACAGGGACAAAACGTACTGCTGCTGCTGAAGTAATTCTTGACGTTGTACAGTCCCTAACTCTACACTATCCCTCTCATCACCCGCTACACTCCTGCTTTACGGTCAGCTCCCTCTCACTTCAATCGATGACCCCTATGAACCGTCGCGAAGACTCACTCGTCGTCTTCAACCATCCTGTCAACTGTCCGTTTCTGACTTTCAACTGTGCTCCTCTGTTTCTCCGCTGAAGCCCTCTGCACCCTCTGGAAGGCAGTGATGGCAGTGGTAAACTCCTTCGACAGTTTTGTTTGAATTTGTTTCCTCGATGCCTATCATCAGCCTTCTCCAGTAGGTATGAGTCGACAGGTCATACATGTGGACCTCCTGCTGGAAAGGATGCTAGATTCTTGACATCGTCTGTACTCTTCTTGACCATCTCTCTGGTGGCTTCCGTGAGATTATGTCTGCATGTCAGCTGAGAACATGGCGACTGATGATGGCTAAAAGTGGATGGAGATATGAATGATGGGCGTGGGACAGACATACAGACTCGTCCGTAAAGCTGGCCCATCCCCTTGTGCTCCTAATTTATCCACTAATCTCTGTATACCCTGTACATTCGATTGGATCTTGAACACTTGAATTGACACTGCATCTTTCGCCGTTGTGAATGTCTTGTCTTCGTCTGATGGGTTGAAGTGTAGAAATATGCGGCGGTGCGGGATGATTGACGAGAACAATGAAGGTGGAGGGACTAGGTCAGAGTTGGTCCAAGTGCATATCAGGGGGCGGATGCTCACCTGCTGCTCCACCACGCAGTAATGGCTGAGACGATTGCCCCCGTTCAAGATCATTGAAACTCATCTTGTCGAGAATATGTCGGTGGATGTACAAGGTACAATTGATAAATGGACAGGTGGAATGGCGGCGGATTGAGATATGACGCGAATCAACTTGGACACCACCCTTCACTCAGTCTCGACTCATATTTACAGCAATCCACACCTTCCAATATGGCAGTCGAGGTGCCCAGTAGCGCGTGAGTACTATCGTGTCCATGCATGTGTGCTTGAGCTCAAGTCAGAAACATCACAGCGCATACAACAGCGCTCATAGCTCAAGATTGCGATATTCGAGGAACGGTCTCATTCGGTCCAGGATGTATAATCCACCCCAGAGCTACTGTCCACGTTCTTTCGCCCAATGGAGAGATCAGATTTGGTAAAGATTGCGTAGTAGAAGAAGGAGCGAGGATTATACATTCGTATGTGAAATCAACTACTATTGATGTATCGCCAAGACTGATGGACAGAGGGCAGGGTATTATGGAGATTGGAGAAGGGAATTGGTTCATGGTTGGATGTCGTATCTCTCTATTCTTGGTCAAATGAAGTCGAGACTGATCGGCAGTAATATCCTCACCTTCGATAGGATCGTTCAACAATTTCCAAGCTCGCTCTCAAGCCACGTCCGCTGTGACGGTTAGCGATAGATGTACACTTTCAGCTGGGACCACACTGGACGGGCCAGAAGGAGAGGTATTGAGCCCATACACAGTCATATATGGATCTCGATCGGAGAGGAGAGTTGGAGATAGAGGCAACTCGGAGGGAGAGGAGAACCTAAGGATCAAGCATCTCGAGTACTTGAGGGAGATCATTCCCAAGTGGGTACACTTACTTGACTGATTACCGTCCATGCTGATCGATTAGATTCAACCGTATGCGGCCAGTCTAACGAATTCACGACCTTCGAACGTTGTGTACAGCGGCTATGCCCCGCTACATCGAGAATCGTACCGAACTCCGACGAGATGGCGTGTTGTGGTCGGCCACTTTGCGGTTCACCTCAGATCGACAAAGCGTAACGACCTCGACCGGTAATCGAGCTCAGCTGTTGAACCAGCACCAAGTTGGTATATGATGTATATAACATGCGGACTGAGCGTGGGGGACAATGTGCAGGTCTATTGTGTATAATCGATAAGATCTTCATCCTTGTCGGCTCAGTGAGGCCTAAGCATGCCGACGCAATCGGCGAGGGGCAATTGATGAAGCGTATTGTCAACACAGCGGATCACAGTGGTCCCACGCGAACCGCGTCTTCAGCCATTCAAGCAATTGCAGATCTCGGGTCAGCAGCAATACATTCTACAGTCTACAACATAGATACAACTAGAACCTGATCTGATACGACCCATTCGCCTTCGTCAAATACCTAACCCACTTGACGCTCTGATATCCACTCTTCTCAAACACCTTTAAGAATCTAACAAGAAGTCCTGAAGCAGTAAACATGACTACTGAAAAGTCTACTTCGATAGGCGGTCTTGACCAGGCTTGACGATGTGTTGTCGTCGCAAGATCGGCGGAAGCTGTCAATGTACATTCTTGTCCTCCTAGTATTCGTGGTATTCTGTCATCAGCTCAATCGATGTGCGGAGAGATCGAACATACTTCCAAACAATCATATTTTCAGCTGGGACATATTTGGCTTTTCCTATTGGTACTTTGACTTGTGCTCCAGTGGTATTCAGTGGCGTGGGTATACGTAGAACGACATTGTTGGCGTTTAGTTTTCCCTCGAAATTAGCTCGTAGATGTATCGTATATTCCACTCTCGATTTGGTAGGCTCGGTGACATGTGTTTGTAGCTTGAAAGGTAAATTGATGTTGGATGTGGATCGGTATCTATCAGTCAACACGGATCCAAAGATAAATCACGTTAATTCTGCTTACCTCATGAGCTCGAACTCTCCATCTGGAGGTATAAAACTGATTGATCGGTCGGAGTCGAATTTACCCAGACGAACACATTGATGGAATTGACAATCGTCTAGCTCGACCGCACTCTCAGACTTTGGTGTCGAGTCCGTACCCCTGGTCATCAGTCATGAGCCGTGATTGCGCGCGCAGAACGGACCTCTTTTGTAGGATGAGCTTGTCATTCAGACCGAATTTACATTCGGGTGTTCCACTCAGGTATGCCCTCATCATGACTTGTCCATCTACGTCCGCACGTAGTACAGCACCTAGTCGTCAGCTTCTTTATCCCATCACGAAAGCGCAGGCGAGAGCGTACCATCCTTGCTCATCATCAAGTTGACAGTCTCGATAACATCGACAAACGCCTCGTTCTTGCGGTATTTCACGTCCGACCGTCTCCAAGACGTAGCTCCTGTAGCTTGTATCGTGATTTTCGACGAATCCTCCCTCTGCAGATGTCAGCTTGCATCGTATTCGGATATGCCAGCTTACCACTGCTAACTCCGACTTTATGCTTTCTGTCGTGATATACATTTTTAGGGTATCAATTTCGGAGTTCTGGGGATACCCAAAGTCGAGGATTTCTAGTTCATCAGCTATACAGTCGATAATAGGATCAGAGCAGCTCACCATCTAGAAGCTCGTATATCAGGACAAAATTGTTCTTAACGCTCTCCTCGTCCAGCTTTCCGAAATAGCTTTTGGAGATGTTGACAAAGCGATACAAGAATTCGAATACCAGCGCAGCAGAGGCATTGCATCTGGTGATCAGCAAAATGCTAAAACTGAATGTATCAGCGCTCACTTCGTCACTCCTACAATGTAGACGTTGTTCAGCCTGACGTGGAAGAAAGATGTCGACCCAAGGGTGATGATTGGGGATCTGACATCGGGATTTGAGATGACTTGGATACGGAAGACATCAGATATGGATCGCCTGATGATCAGCTGCGATTCTGAGGAGGGAATCAAAACTGACTTGAGGTCCGTACGGAATAAGCGGGAGATGAGGACCTCGCCCTTTTGATTGAAGATGAAGAATGCCTTTGATGTCAGCGGAAGTTCGCAGTCATCGATGTGACACCAGACTACTCCATGAGGACTTACAGAGATCATCTTGCCGCCAACAGTCTATCTATGCTATCGATGAGCTTTGTGTATATATACTCTGACTGCGACTGTTGACCTTTAGGTGATACCATTGACCGACGTCAGTGCAGGCGCGTCTGTGATGCATGTTCTCCATGGGGAAAGATGACACGTCATGATCTTATCACTCCTTGGATTAGATTGACTGGAATTTCAGGTTGACTCGTCCATAGCATAGTGCACCTCTCCTTTGTAGCATACAGATCGTGACCAAAGGAAGAGACCGACTCGAATAAAAAGCAGACAGAGATAGTGTATGCTACGTTCTCTACTTCGCGTTTCTGTTCGTACCGCCAAACACACTTCATCACCGCAAATCAAGTTATCCATACCTACCGGTCCAAGCGCTTTATCTACCCGACTGTTCACCTCGACGTATCTGACAAACACGATGTCAAGCGAGCCGAAGACAGAAACTCCTTCTGCCGAGGCACAAACTCCTGCTTCAGCCTCCAAAGGAGAAGTCAAGTCCGCAGGAGCTGTTGCAGGCGAGGAGGGAGAAGGAGATGGCAAGATCTCCAAGAGTGCAGGTGGGCTGCCTCGGCGACTCAGGAGGCTGTAGCTAACAGGACAGCAAAGAAGGCCGCTAAAGCTGCCGAAAGGGAAGCTAAGCAAGCTGCTCGAGGTGTCACCGTCAAGCCAGCATGGGGAGAGTCTAAGAAGGAGAAGAAGGAGAAGGCAAAGGTCGAGGGAGTCTCCGTCACCGAATGGGTCAACCCGACCCCAGAGGGTCACAAGAAAGGCAAGCTAGCGCAAACTCTGACACCTTGAAGCTGACTGTCAGATGTTTCTGGCGATATGCCTGTCACGGGATACGATCCAATCCAGGTCGAAGCTGCTCATTACGCATGGTGGAAGTCGCAGGGATACTTCCGACCAAAGTATCAGGAAGATGGCAAGCCGTTACCACGAGGATGCTTCAGTATCTCTCTACCACCTCCGAACGTCACTGGATCCTTACATTGTGGTCATGCCTTGACAATAGCGCTTGAGGATGCTATGGTCCGATGGTGAGCGCAGATTGGAACACAAATGGACCGGTGCTAACAGCCAGGAAACGTATGCAAGGCTATACCGTTCTGTTCACCCCTGGATACGATCACGCTGGTATCGCCACGCAAGCCGTTGTCGAGACAAGACTGATCAAGACGGAGGGACACGGAAGACATCACTATGGTCGTGAGAAATTCCTGGAGAAGGTCTGGGAGTGGAAGGAGCAGTGAGCCAATCAAGCCTTGATGCGACCGGTCCACGCTGATAGTCAGGTATGAAGCTCGAATCTCGTCTCAATTAGCGAGATTGGGAGGATCGCACGATTGGGACAAGATGGCATTCACCATGTCCGAGGTAGGCACTTCGAGGAGCGTCAGAAAATGGCTAACCCGCAGCCCTTGAGTAAAGCAGTTACCGAGGCTTTCGTCACTCTCCATGAGCGAAAACTCATCTACCGTGCGAACCGTCTCGTCAACTGGTGTGTTTACCTCAACACCTCGCTATCGAACCTGGAGGTAAGCCCCATACATGATCACCTGGACCTCTACTGACTCTCAGGTCGATTCACTCTCCCTTACCGGCCGTACACTCATGAACGTCAAGGGCTACGACGCCAAGGAGCGATTCGAATTCGGTGTCATAACATCCTTTGCCTACCCAATCGAAGACTCGGACGAAAAGATCATTGTGGCCACTACCCGACCAGAAACTTTGCTCGGAGATACCGCCGTCGCTGTCCATCCTGACGATCCACGATACACTCACCTACACGGTAAATTCGTCATTCACCCCTTCAACGGTCGTAGAATCCCCATCATCACCGACTCTATCACTGTCGACATGGCATTCGGTACTGGTGCTGTCAAGATCACCCCAGCTCACGATCCCAACGATTTCGAGTGTGGTCAGCGAAACAACCTCGAGTTCATTAACCTCATGAACGATGATGGTACATACAATGAGAATGCAGGAGAGTACAAGGTAAGTTCGGCAGCCTGAATGGCGTCCGGCAACTGATCAGCAGGGAATGAAGCGATTCCACATCAGGAATGAGATCATCAAGGCGCTCAAGGAGAAGGGTCTATACATCGAGGCGAAAGACAACGAGATGCAGATCCCCATCTGTTCTCGATCAGGTGATGTCGTCGAGCAGATTATGAAGCCACAGTGGTGGGTCAGCTGCAAGCCTATGGCTACCGAAGCTTTGAAGGTATGTATAATCGTAAAATCTCGCTGATGGCAGCGAACCGAGTCCGGTGAGCTCAAGATTCAACCCAAGGTCTCTGCTGGAGATTGGACTCGATGGATGGAGAACATGCAGGATTGGTGTATCTCGCGTCAATTGTGGTGGGGTCACCGATGTCCCGCTTATCTGCTAAAATTCGAGGGAGAGGCCGTCGACGTGAGTCCCCGTCGGATGGAAGATGAAAAAGCTGATAGTAGACTTCGGATAACAACAACTGGATTGTCGCGCGAACCAAGGAAGAGGCCGAGGCCAAAGCAGAAGCAGCAGCTGGTGGACGAAAATACACCTTGGAGCAGGATGATGATGTGCTTGATACTTGGTTCTCATCCGGTCTATGGCCATTCTCTATTCTCGGCTGGCCAGAGAAGGTTTGTCCCGTATCCCTTCTATTAAACAATCGCTCATTAAACAGACTCCCGAGCTATCCAACTTCTACCCCAACTCGATCCTCGAGACTGGATGGGATATTCTCTTCTTCTGGGTCGCCCGAATGGTCTTCTTCGGAATCGAGTTCACCGGACAGATGCCATTCAAGGAGGTCTACTGCCACCCAATCGTCCGAGATGCCTTCGGAAGGAAGATGTCGAAATCGCTCGGAAACGTCATTGATCCCATTGATGTAATCGATGGTGCTACTCTCGAGAAATTGCACAATGATCTACGAACCGGTAATTTACCCGAGAAGGAGATCATCAAGGCCGAAGACGGTCAAAAGAAGATCTTCCCTAAGGGTATTCCTCAGTGTGGTACCGATGCTTTGAGGTTTGGTCTATGTAATTTCACTTCTGGCGGTAAGTCTCAAGCCCTCTCGATGCTTGACCAAGCTGATGGACAGGACGTGATATCAACCTAGATGTTGGTCGAATTGAGGGTTACAGAAAGTTCTGTAACAAACTCTGGAACGCTACCAAATTCTGTTTGTTCCGAATGGGACTCGTCGACCTCGAGGGCAAGCGTCTGTCGGGCGACTTTGTCCCCAACAAATCTTCTCTAGTTTGTGTTTTGGCTCTATGACGAGGGGCCGTGGCTGACTCATAGCCTACCGGTTCCGAAAGTGTTGCCGAGAAATGGCTGTTCCACAAACTCAACTACGCTTCCGAGATTGTCAACTCTGCCATGGAAACGAGGGATTTCGAACGTGCATCATCCGCGGCATACCACTTCTTCCTCAACGATCTATGTGATGTCTTCATTGTGAGCTTCTCACTAACCCTGCGGGAATGTAATTGATTCTCGATAGGAAGCCACCAAGCCATTGTTTGAATCCAATGTCACTTCTGCTGAGCAGGTGTCTTGCCAGAACACTCTCTACACGTGTCTCGAGGGTGGTCTCAAGTTACTTCATCCATACATGCCATATGTCACCGAAGATCTATGGCAGCGACTACCCAGGCGTCCAGAGGACAAGTGTGAGAGTATCATGATTGCTTCCTTCCCCGAAAAGGCAAGCACCACCTGACTCTGCATCTGATTCAGTGACTGACGCGCAGATCTCCGAGCAGGACTTCTCTCAGGCAGCAGCCGATTTCGATCTCACGAACGATACTATCCGAGCCGCTCGATCTATCGTCGGTCTATACAATCTACCCACCAACGGCAAGACCATCGAAGACAAGATTACCCTTATCATTCAGAGCAAAAAGGCCGAGATTGCGGATATGCTCCAGAAGCAGACTGATATCATCGTCGCCTTGACAAAGGGATGTGGAACATGTAAATTCATCACTTCCGACTCGGAAGTGCCACAAGGTTGTGGTAGTGAAGTCGTCACTACGGATGTCACCGTCCACATTCCAGTTCAGGTGTGTCCCC
>Ga0265780_10010426_pt1 | contig 11071 bp, 9 predicted proteins | sample P1T30metagenome_FD_192432 | JGI IMG/M metagenome (GOLD analysis project Ga0265780, IMG submission 192432) | Plant litter microbial communities from East Loma Ridge, Irvine, California - P1 T30 | ecosystem: Environmental > Terrestrial > Plant litter > Unclassified | place: USA: California... | reverse complement strand
GCGCGATTATTTCGACCCGGCCGAGTTTGAACGGCAACGGGGAATGATCGATCGTGACAACCGGCCATGACATTCACTTAAATAAAAGCGACTCATCCATGCGACTGCTATCATGCGAGCTGACATACAAGCGAAAACAGGATGATGCCATCCTGGCATGGCGCAGTCGAGAGCATCGCTTCCAGCGCCAGTTCATAGCCGCATCGCGGTGGAAAAGGCCCGGATCATGCTCATCAACCCATACCTCGAATGCCTGCCCCCGGCCGACGGCAGCTGCAGCCCGGCCCTCGAGCAGCTCGTCAACGAGCGCACGGTCGAACTCAGCCGCGCGCTGGCCATGGTCGAAGCGCAAAAGCAGGAGCTGGAACAGGCATTGCGCGCGCGCGACGATGTCCAGCATCAGCTGGAAAACGAGCTGGAAGATGCGCGCCTGCTGCACAGCGTCAGCGCCATGCTGGTCGACGAGCAGTCGGTCGGCGAACTGTTCCAGCGCCTGGTCGAGGCAGCGACCCTGATCATGCGTTCGGATTTCGGCAGCATCCAGCGCTTCGACCAGGAGCGCGGGGAACTTGAGCTGATCGCCAATGCCAATCTCAATGACGAAGCGATGGCGTTCTGGCAGTGGGTCCATCCCGGCCGGGCAACGACCTGCGGCGGCGCGCTGGCGCTGGCCGAACGCGTGATCGTTCCCGATTTCGAGACCTGCGACTTCATCGCCGGTAGTGAAGACCTGATCGCATTCCGCGCGGCCGGCGTCGGTTCGGCCCAGTCGACCCCGCTCCTGACCCGCAACGGGCGCCTGGTCGGCATGATCACCACCCACTGGATGGGCCGCCATGAGCCGTCCGAGCGCAAGCTGCGACTGCTCGACATCGTGGCCCGCCAAGCCGCCGATTTGATCGAGCGCACCTTGTCGGCCGAGGCCCTGCGCGCGCAATCCGAACGACTGCTCGACGCAGACCGCCACAAGGACCGCTTCCTGGCCACCCTGGCGCACGAACTGCGCAACCCGCTGGCGCCGATCCGCACCGGCCTGGACGTGCTCAAGATCGGCAATCCGGCGCAGACACCGCGCGTGCTGGGCATGATGGAGCGCCAGCTCGGCAACATGGTGCACCTGATCGACGACCTGCTCGACGTCTCGCGCATCAGCCGCGGCCTGGTCACGCTCAAGCGCGCGCACGTAGCGCTCGGCGCCGTCATCGACAGCGCGGTCGAAACCAGCCGCCCGCTGATGACGGCGGCGCAGCACAGCTTCACCGTCACCATGCCTGAAGAAGCGATCCTGCTGGACGCCGACACCACACGCGTCGCGCAGATCGTCAACAATCTGCTCAATAACGCCGCCAAGTACACGCCGCCCGGCGGACAGGTCGACCTGGTCGTCGAGTGCGCCGGCAGCGAGGTGCTGGTGCGCGTGATCGATAACGGGATTGGCATCCCGCCGGTGATGCTGCCCCGCATTTTCGAGATGTTCACTCAGGTGGAAGAGTCGATCGAACAGTCGCAGGGCGGACTGGGCGTCGGGTTAGCACTGGCCAGGCAGCTGGCGGACATGCATGGCGGCAGCCTCGCGGTCGACAGTGCGGGCGCGAACCAGGGTTCAGTATTCACCCTGCGCCTGCCCCTCGCCGAGGCCAGGCACATCGCTCCGGCCTGCGCTTGACGAAGGTAGCAACGCTCAGGCTGGCCAGCCATTTCGCCCATCTGCAGTCGACCTTGCCGGCGGATGGTCCGGGGTTCAGCGCGGCCGTCCAGTGCAATGGCGAGACCGTCTTCGAGCTGCATCACGGGATGGCCTCGCTCGAACTGACAGTGCCGCTATCTGGTGACTCGGCCTATTACCTGGCATCCGAATCGAAGCAGTTCACCGCTGCCTGCGTGATGACGCTGGTACGCGAGGGGACCATTGGCCTGGACGATGATGTCTGCCCTCACCTGCCCGAACTGGCGAAGTTCGAGCAGGCCTTCCCGCTGCGCAGCCTACTGAACCACAGCAGCGGCATTCCCGACTATTTTCAGTTCCTCGAAGCCCAGCTGTCGCGCCATGAGGCCGACTACTTCAATAATGCGATGATCCTGGCACTGATCGCGCGCCTCGACACGGTTGTGTTTCCAACGTCGACGCAGTACGGCTACAGCAACAGCAACTACATTCTGCTCGCCACGCTGGTGGAGCGCCTGAGCGGGATACCGCTCGCTAAATACGCGCGTGAAAAGCTGTTCGCCCCCTTGGAGATGCGCCGAATCGCGTTCGACGAAGACCGCTTCAGCGTCATCGCGCATCGGGTGTTCAGCTATGAAGCCGACGCCGCGCGGCCGCTTGGCTACCGGCAGCATTTAGGCAATGCCAACACCGTGGGTGACGGCGGCGTGTACGCGAGCGTCCGTGACTTGCTCCGATGGGAACAGGACTGGCACCGCCAGTGGGCCGATCCGGCCAGTCTGCTGCAGGCGATGCTGCAGCCATCGCCCTTGCTGGACGGTAAGGTACCGAGCTACCGCTTCGGGCTCGAAGTGATCGAACGCGCCGGTCACAAGATCGTGTTCCACAGCGGTGGACTGTGGGGCTTCGACACGCTCATCCTGCGCATCCCTGCATTGCGGATGTCGATCATCCAGCTGGCCAACTGCGACCCGGCGTCGTCGAATATCGAGCGCATCCTTGCGGCTGCGCTCGAGTAAACGATCGGCGTGCGTTAGTGCGCCTCGTCCCAGTTCTTGCCCACGCCGGTCTCAGCCAGCAGCGGCACGTCCAGCTTGGCCACGCCCGCCATCAACTCCGGCAGCTTGACGCGCACCAGTTCCAGTTCGCCTTCCGGCACCTCGAGCACCAGTTCATCGTGCACCTGCATGATCATGCGGGTGCCGAGCTTGTCGGCCTCGAGCCAGCCCTGCACTGCGATCATGGCCAGTTTGATCAAATCAGCTGCCGTGCCCTGCATCGGCGCATTGATTGCCGCGCGTTCGGCGCCGGCGCGGCGCGGGCCGTTCGGTGAATTGATCTCAGGCAGCCACAGGCGCCGGCCGAACACGGTCTCGACGTAGCCGCGCGCCTTCGCTTCCAGGCGCGTGTTGTCCATGTACTGCTTCACGCCCGAGAAGCGCGCGAAATATCGCTCGATGTAGTTGGCGGCGGCGCCGCGCTCGATGCCCAGGTTGGCGGCCAGGCCGAAGGCGCTCATGCCGTAGATCAGGCCAAAGTTAATCACCTTGGCGTAGCGGCGCTGCTCGCTCTGCACTTCGTCCGGGGCGATGCCGAAGATCTCGGCGGCGGTGGCGCGGTGGATGTCCTCGCCTTCCGCGAAGGCTTTGAGCATCGCGGCGTCGCCCGAGATATGCGCCATGATGCGCAGCTCGATCTGCGAATAGTCGGCCGAGACGATCACGTGGCCGGGGGCGGCGATGAACGCTTCGCGGATGCGGCGCCCTTCAGCGTTACGCACCGGGATATTCTGCAGGTTCGGCTCGTTCGACGACAGGCGGCCGGTGATCGCCACTGCCTGCGAATAGTTGGTGTGCACGCGGCCGGTGTTCGGGTTGACCATCTTCGGCAGCTTGTCGGTATACGTCGACTTGAGCTTGGACATGCCGCGGTGCTCGAGCAGGATCTTCGGCAGCGGATAATCTTCCGCCAGCTTCTGCAGCACCTCTTCATCAGTCGACGGCGCGCCGGTCGCGGTCTTCTTGATCACTGGCAGGCCGAGTTTTCCGAAGAAGATCTCGCCGATCTGCTTGGGTGAGCCGAGGTTGAAGGGCCCGCCGGCGGCTTCATAGGCCTGCTGTTCCAACTCCATCATACGCTTGCCCAATTCGCCCGATTGCACGTCCAGCAGCGCGCTGTCGATCAAGACGCCATTGCGCTCGATCTTGTGCAGCACTTCCATGGTCGGCATCTCGATCTCGCGATAGATGCGGGTGAGACCAGCGTCTTTTTCCACTTCAGGCAGCATGCTCTGGTGCAGACGCAGGGTGATGTCCGAATCTTCGCCGGCGTATTCGGTAGCGCGTCCCAGCTCGACCTGGTCGAAGCAGATCTGCTTGGCGCCCTTGCCGCACACGTCCACGTAGGGGATCGTGGTGTACCCGAGGTGGCGCATCGCCATCGTGTCCATATCGTGCGGCTTGTGCGACTCGAACACATACGACTGCAGCAGCGTGTCGTGCACGATGCCTTTCAGGGTCACGCCATGGTTGGCGAAGATGTGCATGTCGTACTTGAGGTTCTGGCCCAGCTTGGGCTTGGCCGGATTTTCCAGCCACGAGCGCATTTTCTAGAGCACGTGTTCGCGCGACAGCTGGTCCGGCGCGCCGGCATAGCGGTGCGCCAGCGGGATGTAGGCACCCTTGCCCACTTCGACCGACAGCGAAATGCCCACCATTTGCGCCGTCATTGGATCGAGCGAGGTGGTTTCGGTATCGACCGAGGTCAGTTCGGCCGCATCGACCAGCGCCAGCCATTGATCGAGCTGTTCGTCGGTCAGGATGGTCTCGTACTCGCCCTTGATGACCGGCATGCCGGCCAGGCTGGTGGCGCCTTCCGGCGAATTGAGCGGACCGCCGCCCGGCGCACTGCCGGTGGCCGGCCGCACGCTGCCGTCGCCCGGCTTGGCGCCGCCCAGGTCGCGCAGCATGGTCTTGAAGCCATAGCGCTGGAAAAAGTCGCGCAGCGCCTCGGCATCTTCCGGGCGGGCGACCAGCGATTCTTCGAACGAGATCACTTCCTTGACCAGGTCGCAGTCGGTTTTGACGGTAATGAGTTCGCGGCCCTTCGGCAACCACGCCAGGGCCGCCTGCAGGTTGGCGCCGACGGCGCCGCCGATGCTGGACGCGTTCTCGATCACACCATCGAGCGAGCCGTGCAGTGCTAGCCACTTGACCGCAGTCTTGGGGCCGCACTTGGCCACGCCAGGCACGTTGTCGACGGTGTCGCCCACCAGGGTCAGGTAATCGATGATGCGGTTTGGCGGCACGCCGAACTTGGCCAGCACGCCGGCTTCATCCATGCGCTCATTGGTCATGGTGTTGATCAGCATGACCTTGTCGTTGACCAGTTGGGCCAGGTCCTTGTCGCCGGTCGAGACCACGGTCTTCATGCCGCGCGCGGTGGCCTGCACGGCCAGCGTGCCGATCACGTCGTCCGCCTCGACACCTTCGACCATCAGGATCGGCCAGCCCATATAGCGCACCACTTCGTGGATCGGCTCGATCTGCTTGCCCAGGTCTTCCGGCATCGAGGCGCGCGTGGCCTTGTATTCGGGATACAGGTCGTCGCGGAAAGTCTTGCCCTTGGCGTCGAATACGCAGGCGATATAGGCGGCCGGGAAATCGGCGCGCAGGCGGCGCAGCATATTGACCATGCCGTGCATGGCGCCGGTCGGGAAGCCGTCCGGGCTGCGCAGGTCGGGCAGTGCGTGGTAGGCGCGGTAGAGATAACTGGAACCGTCGACGAGCAGAAGGGTATTGTCCATAGGGGCGAAATTCGGGGGTAAGCATGCGGCGCCGACAATGGCGCCAAGGATGACGTCATTATCGCAGAATCCGCATGAATGGCCGCGTTAGGCGCCTATCCCAATTCCCCGCGGCAATCATGGGAAACGGCACACTTTTCACAGGGAAGCGACGCTGTTTGCTACAATGGACTAAACGACATTAGGTGACCAATATGCTGCGCTCGACACCCCGCCTTGCCCTCCTGACGCTGTGCCTGTTCGCCACCGCCGGCATTGCCACGGCACAACCGGCGACGCCACCGCAAACGCAGACCAAGCCAAATCCGCAGCAAACGCCGCAACCGACCCAACGTCCGAGCGACGCGCCGCCGGAACTCGAGCGCATCGAACCGGGCGCCGACACCCCGGCCACCACGATCCCGCCAAAACAGGGCACCCGGATCACCGAAAAGCGCAGCAACGACGGCCGCATCACCGAGGCTGAAGTGCAAAGCGGCCCGAGCCGCTACACCCTGAAACCGAATGTCGGCCCCGGCAACGCCCAACCCGGCGATGCCCAGAGCAGCAATATCCGCGCCCCACAATGGCAGGTGATGGAATTCGACTTTGGCAATCCCAAGAAGCAGGACACCGCCGACCAGCCAGTCGCGCCGGCGCCTGCACGCCCTGGCGTGCCCGCACGCGCCGACGTGCCGCCGCCGCCCGCGCTGGAGCCGACCACCAAACAATGATCCGCCGGCCGCTTCTTGCGGCCCCGGCGGTCAGCTCTCACCTATTATTTGCTAGCACATGGCAGTATTTACCGCGGTCTCGCTGGATGACCTTCACCAGTGGATCAAGCAGTTCCCGCTCGGCAGTGCCGTCGGGCTCGAAGGCATTTCCTCCGGCATCGACAACAGCAATTTCTTCTTGAATACCCAGCACGGACCGCATGCCGGCCAGTATGTGCTGACGATCTTCGAGAACCTGCGCTTCGACCAGCTTCCCTTCTATGTCCAGCTGATGGCCCATCTGGCGGCGCGCGGCATTCCCGTGCCGGCGCCCGTGGCCAACCATGATGGCGAACTGGTCGTCACGCTGCACGGCAAGCCGGCGATCATCGTCAGCCGCCTGCAAGGTGCTTCCCAGCTCGACCCGCAGCCGGTGCACTGCGCCGAAGTCGGCCGCATGCTGGCGCGCATGCACCTGGCGGCCCAGGATTTTGCGCTGCAGCAGCCGAATCTGCGCGGGCTCGACTGGTGGGTGGCCACAGCGCCCGAAGTGCTGCCATTCCTGAGCGCCGCCGAAGCCGCGCTGCTGGAAGACGAAATCACCTATCAAACCGGGTTTGCCGCCAGCGCTACGTACGCCACCCTGGCGCGCGGTCCGGTGCACGCCGACCTGTTTCGCAACAACGTGATGTTCGACGGCGAGCGTCTGTCCGGCTGCTTCGATTTCTACTTCGCTGGTATTGACACTTGGCTGTATGACGTCGCCGTGACGGTCAACGACTGGTGCATCGACCTGGCCAGCGGCGAGCTGGACGAAGCGCGCGTGCGCGCCCTGCTCGACGCCTACCACGCCGTGCGACCGTTCACGCTGGAAGAAAACACTGCCTGGCAGCCGATGTTACGCGCCGGCGCACTACGCTTCTGGCTGTCGCGCCTGTATGATCTGCATCTTCCACGTGCGGCCGAGTTGTTGACGCCGCATGATCCGACCCATTTCGAACGTATCCTGCGCGAGCGCATAGCGCGCCCGGCGCCGGCGTTGCCCCCTTCTACATGAATAACTTGCCTGCTACCACCGGCTGGATCTGGCTCAAGCGCGGCGCCAGCCTGTTCCGCCAACAACCCGCTGCACTGACCACGTTGCTGTTCGCGAATATCCTGATCAGCATCCTGATCAGCGCCGTGCCACTGTTGGGGCCGATGATCGCGGTGGTGCTGATTCCGTCGTTCTCGATGGCGTTCATGATGGCGTGTTCGATGATCGACAGCGGCCAGCGCGCGACGCCGGCGGTACTGTTGACGGGTTTCCGCAAACCTGTGCTGCGTGATCTGTGCAAGATCGGGATGGTGTACCTGGGTGTGTCGCTGCTGCTGACGCTGGTGATGCGCTTCGCCGTGAACGAGACTTTCTGGGAGCAGGTGCAGGCCCAGGGCTCGACCGGCACGCCGGCCGTGCTGGCCGGCTCCGACGTGCTGGTGATGTTCCTGATTTTCGGGCTCAATGCAGCAGCGCTGATCTCGCTGTCTTTTGCGGCGCCGCTCACCTACTGGCAGAAGATGCCGCCGTTCAAGGCCGTGTTCTACAGCTTTTTCGCGGTCAAGCGCAGCGCCGGTGTGTTCTTCGTGATGCTGCTGGCCTGGTTCGCGATCTTCTTCGGCGTATGCATGGTGATCGCGATGCTGCTGGGCGGTAATAGCCTGGCGCGGGTGGTGATCATGTGGGTGATCTTCCTGTTCATCCTGCTGCTGCAATGCGCGCTATATATCGGCTATCGCGAGATCTTCGGTGCGCCGCAGGGCGATGCCGGTGCCAAAGTCAGCCTCGAGAAATAAGCCCGGACCGACCAGCATGGCCAGAGACCGAAGCCAGCCGGCGTCCGCGGCCGATACCCGTCAACTGATCATCGACGCGGCGCTGGAAATCATCCTCAGCGCCGGCGCCACCCAGGCGACCGCGCGCCGGATCGCCGAAACCGCCAGCGTGTCGCCCGGCACCGTGACGTACCACTTCGCCAGCATCAACGAGCTGCTGGCCGAGGCCTTTGCCAAGATGAGCGCGGACATCGCGTCCGTGTTCACGGCGCGCCTCAAGGCGGCGCCGGACCTGGCTGCCGCCAGGGAAACCGTCGTCGACCTGATCTACGGCGCCGTCACCCCGCTGTCGCGCCAGATGATGTTCAGCTTCGAGCTGTACACCTTCGTGTCGCGCAATCCCGAGTACCGGGGCCTGGCCGAGGAATGGATGGAGCGCAGCCGGCAAGCCCTGCACCTGCACTTCGACCTGCCGACCGCAAAGGCGGTCGACGCGCTGCTCGAAGGTTTTACCATCCACAACTTCCTCAACCGCCAGCACGTCTCGCGCGAGGATGTCGCGCGCGCGGTCAGTGCCCTGACGCGCTGAGCGCGCCGGCATCCCGGGGTGCGCGTCCGGCCTGGTAGCGGCTGAACATCAGCGTCGCGACAAAGGCCATTACCACCGCCAGCATGACCGGAATCATCGCCATGCGCAGGCCGAACTGCTCGCCCAGGAAGCCGAGCATCGGCGGGCCGACCAGGAAACCGATATAGCCGCCGGTAGCCGCGATGCTGACGCGTCGGGCCGGATTGGCGCCGTCCGCCGCTGCCGAGATCGCCAGCGGGAAGCCGAGTGAGGCGCCGATGCCCCAGGCCAGCACCGCGACGATGGCCATCCACGGCCATGGCGAGGCGACGATCAGCGCCAGGCCCAAGGCGGCCAGCACGGCGCTGGCATACAAGGCCCGCACCTTGCCGACCCGCTCCACGAAGGCGCCGCCAGCGAAGCGGGTGATGGTCATCGCGAGCGTGAAGCCAACGTAGATCTGCGTGCCCATCGTGGCGTCGAAGCCGTAGCCGTCGATCATCAAGAGCGGCAGCCAGTCGGTAGCGGTGCCTTCGGCCAGCGCCATGGCCAGCACGATGTAGCAGATCACCAGCAGGCTCGGGTCGCGCAGTTGGTCCCATAGCCGGTCGTTGCGGCCACTTTCCTGGCCGGGAGTGCTCTCCTGGGCCATACGGCTCAGTTGTGGCATGTGACGGATTGCGATTGCCAGGGCGACGATGCCGGCTGCGGCGGCGATACCGAGATGGACCGGCGCCGTTACCTGCAGCGCCGTCGTCGCCATGCTCAGCGAGGCGCCGGCCAGCGTGCCCAGGCTGAAGAAGCCGTGCAGCGTCGTCATGATCTGCTGCTTGCCGACGCGCTCGACTGCTGCCGCTTCGATGTTCACGGCGATCTCGGCCCAGCCGATGCCGACGCCAAAGGCGAATAATCCCAGGAAGGCCAGCACGGCGCTGCCTGCAATCGGGCTCAGCGCAAGAATGCACAGGCCGAGATGGATCGACAGCAGTCCGGCGCAAGCCATGCACTTGGCGCCGAAACGGTGGGTCAGCCATCCGGCGCTGAGCACGCCGCACATGGCGCCGCACGAGAAGCCGAACAGGATCATGCCCATCTGCTGCGTCGATGCGCCAAGGGCGTCGCGTAGCGCGGGCGTGCGCGTGGCCCAGCTGGCCAGGCCGAAGCCGGGGATCAAAAACAGGGAAAACAGCGCGTAGCGCGCTGCACGTGAGACGACCATGCGGGACCTCGTTGTCAGGATGTGGAAATGCATCCATGAAGCAGGTCACAGATGTCGTACACTTGTACGACTTAAATCGTACACTTGTACGACTTAAATCGTACACATGTACGACAATGCTGTCAAACCGTAGGGCCCGCAAACACCGAGGGCCGGCCAACCCACCACTGATGGATCGACCGGCCCTCTGTTTGCCAGTGCGGTATTGAAAGCGCCGGATCAGCGGCCGATGCGCTCCAGCTTGGCCACCGACAGATCGAGCACTTTCATGCCGGCCGAACCGAAATTGATCTGCGCCCGCGCCGCACCGGCGCCGCCTTCGATATTCACGATCACACCCTCGCCGAACTTGGCGTGCGCCACCGACTCCCCTACCCGCCAGCCGCTGCCATTGCCCGACTTTTGCGTGATCTGCTGTGCGATCTTGTTGTCGCTGCCACCGTCACGGAACTTGGCGTCGTCCCAGGCCGTCGTCTGCTTGCGCCCGGCGAACCAGGCGGTCTGTACGCGCGGCGACAGCCACTTGAGGGCTTCCTCGGGCAGTTCGTCGAAGAAGCGCGACTTCATGTTGAAGCGGGTCTGGCCGTGCAGCATGCGCTGCTGGGTAAAGCTCATGTACAGGCGGCGGCGCGCGCGCGTGATCGCCACGTACATCAGGCGCCGTTCTTCATCGACCCCTTCGGCTTCGCGCGCGCTGCTCTCATGCGGGAACAGGCCTTCTTCGAGGCCGGTGATGAATACCGCGTCGAATTCGAGGCCCTTGGCCGAGTGCACCGTCATCAGCTGCAGCGCCTCTTGCCCGGCCTGCGCCTGGGCGTCGCCCGCCTCGAGCGAGGCGTGCGACAGGAAGGCCGACAGCGGCGACATCACGGTTGGCAGCGGCGCGCCGCCGTCGAGGATCTCGATGCCGTCCTGATAGACGATCGCTTCACCAGATTGTGCCTGGGCCGGTGGGCCGAGGTGGGCCGGGGCCTGGGTGCCGAAACCTTCTTCTTGCACGAACTGGGTCGCGGCGTTGACCATCTGCTCCAAGTTCTCAATGCGGTCGGCGCCTTCCTTCTCGTTGCCGTAATGCGTGAGCAGCGTACTGCGCTCAAGCACCACGCGCACCAGTTCGGGCAGCGGCAGTTGCTGGGTCTCGAACCGCGCGCCTTCGATCAGTTTCACGAAACCGCCCAGCACCGTGCCGGCCTTGCCGCTCATATACGGCACGGCCGCATATAGCGAGATGCCATGGCTGTCGGCCGCCATCTGCAGTTGCTCGATCGAGCGCGCGCCAATGCCGCGGGTAGGGAAATTCACCACGCGA
>Ga0265780_10010425_pt1 | contig 11071 bp, 9 predicted proteins | sample P1T30metagenome_FD_192432 | JGI IMG/M metagenome (GOLD analysis project Ga0265780, IMG submission 192432) | Plant litter microbial communities from East Loma Ridge, Irvine, California - P1 T30 | ecosystem: Environmental > Terrestrial > Plant litter > Unclassified | place: USA: California... | reverse complement strand
CCGCAGCGCGGCGCCGGCCAGTTCGACAAGGCCGACAAGATGATGACGGATAACCGCGTGCTGTTCCACCGCATGGCCAACACGCTCAACTACCTCGACATCAAGACGGTGCTGGTCTCGTGCGGCACCTGCTACGACCAGCTGGCAACCTACGAATTCGACAAGATCTTCCCGGGCTGCCGCATCATGGACATCCATGAGTATCTGCTCGAAAAAGGCGTCAAGCTCGAAGGCGTGAACGGCACCCGCTACATGTACCACGACCCTTGCCACACGCCGATGAAGATGCAGGATTCGCTCAAGACGGTCAATGCGCTGGTCTCGACGGTCGACAACGTGAAGATTGAGAAGAACGACCGCTGCTGCGGCGAGTCGGGCACCTTCGCCGTGACCCGTCCCGACATCGCGACCCAGGTGCGCTCGCGCAAGGAAGTCGAGATGGAGAAGGGCGCCGACAAACTGCGCGCCGACGGCTTCACCGGCGACGTCAAGATCCTGACCAGCTGCCCATCGTGCCTGCAAGGTCTGTCGCGCTACAACGACGACGCGAATACCTCGGCCGATTACATCGTGGTCGAAATCGCCAAGCACCTGCTGGGCGAGAACTGGCTGCCCGATTACGTCGCCCGCGCCAACAACGGCGGCATCGAGAGGGTGCTGGTATGACCAGCGCGTCTTTTGAGCCGGGCTGCGAATTGTGCACGCTTACCGCGCCCACAGCCTGGGCCGGCGAGCGCTTCAGCGTCATCGTCGTCGACGACGCCAACTACCCGGGCTTTTGCCGCGTGATCTGGCGCGACCATGTGCGCGAGATGAGCGATTTGTCGCAGGCCGAGCGCCTGCTGCTCAACGAGGCCGTGTTCAAGGTAGAAGAAGCGGTGCGCGAGGTAATGCAGCCGCTGAAGATCAACGTGGCCAGCCTGGGCAACGTGGTGCCGCACCTGCACTGGCATATCATTCCGCGCTACGCCGACGATGCCCACTTTCCGGCGCCGGTGTGGGCGCAGGCAGCACGCGTCACCGATCCTGCTATCCTGGCGGCGCGACGCGCGCTGTCGAACCAACTTGGCGCCGCAATCGCGCGCCGTTTTAACTGAATAAAGAAGTCATCATGCAAAATCCAACCGAACTGACCCTCCACCAGAAGTCGCGCGTGCTCGACATCGCCTTTGAAGACGGCAGCGCATTCTCGATCCCGTTCGAATTGATGCGCGTGTATTCGCCATCGGCCGAAGTCAAGGGCCACGGCCCTGGGCAAGAAGTACTGCAAGTGGGTAAACGCGAAGTCGGCATCGCCGATGTCGAGCAGGTCGGCAACTACGCCATCAAGCCGGTCTTCAGCGACGGCCACGATACCGGCATCTTCAGCTGGGATTACCTGTATGAGCTGGGCCGCAGCCAGGATTCGCTGTGGCAGCAGTATCTGGGCCGTCTGCAGGCGGCCGGCTACGACGAAGCCACCGGCCGCGCGCCGGGTACGCTGCTGCCAGGCGTGGCGGCGGCCAGCACGGCCAAGTCGGGCGGCGGCTGCGGCTCGGGCAGCTGCGGCTGCAAGTAAGTGTTGAGTGATGGGCCGCTTGGCGCAAGCGGCCCATCGTGTCTATTCGCGTCCACTGTTCCCGGCAGTGGAAATCAACTTGGCGCCACAGCTCGTGGCATGACCTTCAAAGGCGACCGGCACCCCGTCGATCAGCACTTTGGGGTCGCCTTCTGCAATCACACAACTCCCGTGGCCCTGGATCGGGCACAGGCAGCGGTCGCCCTTGCGCGCCACGGCCACGCCCATTGCTTTGGTGTTGGGGGCGGCGGCGATGACTTTGCCGCCGTGGGTGGTAGGGTCGCCCAATCGAATAACGCGTCGCATGAGAAGTCCATTCGGATTTGTTAATAAACCGCTGCTGTCAAAGTCAGAGCGCTTATGCCACCACTTATTGGGAGTAACCTTGGCGCGTGTCTTTTGCGTCGTGGCGTACGCCCCACCAGGCCAGATAGGTGTGATTTCCACTCCGAGCCCTGAACCACGGGTCATCCGGCCTGATTGGGCGGACCACGGCGGGCGGGGTGACCACCGTTGCTGTTGGTTGGGCTTCGTTGGAGGTTCCCGCCACGAGCACGTTCTTGCCGAAGTGGTTGGCGTAGGCGATGGCCAACGCGACATTGGTCAAGGCGGTGCCGGCGCCCATTTCTCCCAGCACGGCAGGCGTGTTGAACGTCTGTTTCAAAAAATCGAGTTCAGGAATGTCTTCGGTGACGGTACGGGCCAGGCTGGCCAGTCGCTCGGATGACTTTGCGTGCGCTGTGTTGGCGTCGTGGATCATGAAGCCGATGTCGGTTGGCTGCTTGCCTGCATTCAGTGCGGCTTTGTTTACAACCGCTTTCCATGCTTGTGCCGATCGTGACGGCAGGTTGGCGCCTGACTTGAATGCATTGACGTCGGTCGTGGCCGGATGCGAAAGCCAGGCCAGTGGGGCGCGTTCTGTTTTGTAATTGGGGCCTGCTAGAATTAGAAGAACAATATTCTCGTTAATTTGCTCGTCTTTCGGCGGATAGCTCGGAGCATCCCAGTTCATAACCCATACTGTTTTCGAAGGATTTGCTTCGAGATAGGCCAGGCCTCGTTCTAAAGAAGTGAAGCCAGCGTTGGCCCCTCCCATCGTAACGTGAATCTCGGGCAGCGTACTGTGCGTCCACGAGTTGGGGAAATTTTTATTTCCGATATCGAAACTCCCAACAATAATTTCATTGATGATCGCAGCGGCATCAATTGGATTTAATTTTCCTTCAGGGAGTGCATGCTCGACACGGATGCCAGCGAGTTCTCGACGGGTTGACTTATCTTCGATTGCATGTGCGTTATAAAAATATTTCGAATTGCTAAAATATATATCACGGAATGGCGCTATTAGTTTTTCTGTATATTTTAAAAAGTATCCATCAAATGTTTCAGATCCATTATTTCCATCAGCAATGGCAAGGATGGATTGTACCGAGCTAAATGTATTTGGTTCGGATTTCATCATATCATCGTTCTTATTTGGCCGTGCAAGACCCATTGTCCACAATAGCTGCCACTCGGTTGGATAATCCTTGCGGTGCAACGGATTGAGCCACTGCAGACCTACTACCTGCGCTGCATATGGATTTTTTAGGTGGTGAAGAGTTGTATCTGATATTTTAACTGGAGCTGCGGCAGCTAAACCCGAAGTTGATAGTGAAAAAGCGAATCCAGCTGCGATTGCTGGGATAGCAATTAGTCTGATCACGATATCTCCGTCAGTGAAGTAAACAGCTGAATTTGAATCACTTATCCAGGTTATGTATATGGAAGTTAATAATGTTGCAATAAAAATAATCAAACACAATCCCAAGCGGTACCAAGGTGAAATTTTCATTCGGTTCATGATGATCTTTTATGAGAAAATACTTCTTTTGTCAATAATTTTTGTTGGCATTATGCCATCTTCTTCTTTTGTCCATTCGGCAATGGACTTTCCGTTCAATAATCCTCGCTGAAAATATTCGTTGAAAAATCTGCTAGGGTCATTTTTATCAACCCCGTCTAGATAACGCCAGTCGGCAGATTTTCTGAATCCCACGAAATCACTTTGCTTGATATTGCATACACCAATCGCCACGTCATATGCCAATGCCATGCGAGCATGTTCACCATTGGTCATGATCGTTGAATGATCGGTCGCATGTGTATCGATGCTGGCTGCCAGGCTTTCCTTGATCTTTCTGGTACGCCATTCGTTATAGTTGGCATCGGCAGTTGATGGTTCATTTTCCATGCCTACATCATCCGACTTTTTGTACAAGCCTTCGCGCTTTGCTTCCATTCGCAGCATGGCGCGGTGTTCATACAACAACGCCGCTTCTGTCTCGGAGTCGGCTGCGGCGGCATCAGTGCCTTTGAGTCTGGCTTCTTCTGTCGCATGCGCCGGCATGTCCCGATCGCCCGCGTATGCTGAATTCGCATCCCGTTTCTGGTTTTGCGCCCGGTACTCTCCGGGTGCGTCGATGCCTTGGTCGAATTGCTTACAGACCTTTCCAAGGCGAATGGATTGCGGCTTGAAAGGCGTTGGCAATTCGGGGGCATGCAAGGGAGTCTGCCAGTCCTTGGGGGGCAGGGCATTAATAGGCTCCTTGACGAGATTGGTCGCGACGATCAGAGCCGGCGCCATCGCAACGGTCAAGACCTTTCCAGCGACGTTAGTATTTGCCTTGAGTCCCTTCGATAGCGAATAGCTTGCATTCAGGGAGTGGGGGAACCAGAAATCCTTGCTGCCAGGCTTAGGCTGATTATGGTGGTGGAGCCAGAAGTCGTATATTTTTCCTGTGCCGACGTCAAAACCCTGAGAAAAAACACGCTGCGAAAAAATGCCTGCGCCGCCCGTTGCATCGATTTCTTGCTGATTGAGACCCCGCCATCCGATACCCTGGATCGTGGTCGTCGAGATGACTTTGTCGTGCGGGTTGAAATACAGGGTGACGCGACCGTGCGTCGATTTCTCGGGGCCGAAGCCATACTTACTGCGATCCGTTTTTGCGTTGAAATTATGCACTTCATTTTTCATCGCTTCGTCGATGATGGCATTCGACTGTTGTGCGCCCGACTGCTGCCCGACAATGTCGAAAAAGGCGCGCAAGGTGCCGATCCGTGCTTCTACTGACTGGCGCCCGTTGTTGCCATCAGCGTCCTCCATACCGCGCTCTGTCCAGGCCTCTGTAAAATTCTTTTCAACCAGACTGTACGGCGGGTTGCACAGCACGTAGTTATCGGCGACGCATCTGCCGGATTTTCCTTGCGCGTCGGTGACTGAGGCAAGACGGTCACCAAGGAAGGCAGCGGCCATGCCGATCATATTTCCCTGGCTGTGACAGACAATCGTGATTGGCACGTCAGCCTGCTTCTTGCGGATCGATTCGATCAGTCTGGTCAGGCGCAACGCAGCCAATACGAAGTAGGGGCGCGGTGGGCAGGAATACACCATCCGGTCATTGGTGGGATTCAGGTGCTGCACATGCATCCACAGGAACAGGCGGCTTGTCAGGCCGCCGCCCCATAGATCGGCCAATGCCGTGCAGCCGTTGGCGAATGGTCCACCGCCCCAATAGCGATGTTCATTCAAATAGATCCCGTCGCTATACTGCTGCAGCTCGTCGGCGCTTGCTTTGTAGCCCCAGCGGAAATGGATTACCGGTGAGAAATTCTCGGTTGGTTCGATGAACGTCTTCGACCCCATTTTGGGATTCACGAAGCCGTCAGGCGTGAGCTCAGGTAAATATTTTACTGGCGTCAATTTCCCGCCTGCTGACGTTGCATGGCACAGATGTTCATTGCATCGTTTCAAGCGCTCGTCGAGGCCTTCGCACAAGCCTTCTTCCGCCGGCTTGTACCACTCACCGTCCGAATTAACGCCATGGACAAAGATCACGATGCCAGGCAAGGGCAATTGCATGATTACGTCAATATGTTTCGGGGTAAGGAAAGTAATGCCACACCCAACACCGATCAAGCGGTTTGTGGGGTCATCAAGTGGATTGGAGTAGATTTCGCTGCTCTCGGTGCATAAAGGTTGCATGATGTCGGATATGGTTAGCGTTACTTCAGCGGTTTGTAAAAAGTCGCTTTCAGCTGTTGCAGATGGTCGACCGTGATCTTCTCTGCCTCCCCGGCGCTGTTGGTCTGCCCAGAAACAGGGCTGTCACCGGAGCGTTCGATATGCACTTTCATGCCTTCCACCGGCTTGCCATCGGTCGCCCGCAACAGCCGCGGAATGCGGCCGAATTCGCCCGCGCTGAAGGTCGGCAGTTCGGTCTTGCCGCTGGCCGGACCATTCCAGTGATGACCGTCGGTCTTGATCGTCATTTCCTCCGGGCCGCCAACTTCGACGGCGCCGCCTTTGAGCTTGAGATAAGCGCCACCGCTGACGATGAGCGTGATTTCGTCTTCGGCCATAAACACCATGCGCTTGCCGGCAGTGACCTTCAGGTCCTTGGCCGCATCGATTCCCATATCGTCATGCTGGCTCTGCATGAGGAATTTCCCCTTGTGCGCAATCTGCGTGATGCCGTCCGAATGCGAAAACAGCGATATGCCCTTGCCGGCGTTCAGGTTCAGGCGCGCGCCGCTCGTCAGTTGCAGGTGCTGCTGCGCCACCGAATCGATGTTGACGCCCGCATAGCTGACGATCGTTTTCGGCGTGCTGAAAGCAATGCCTGACGGCGCAGTGACGCTCAGTGTTGGCTCGCCGCCTTGCTCCTCGGCGTCATCCGCTTGCTTGCCCGAGGCCTCGAGATGTGATTTCAATTCGTCCTGCGGCGCGGGATCGACCGGCAATCCCTGATGCTCGGCCGCGTATTGTCCGAGCGACTTGAACAGGTCGACGCAATCCTGCATCAGCGCCAGGTGTTCTTCGCTGCTCAGTTGCGAGCCGCAGGCGTCAAGCCGCTTCCACGCCGAAATCAGGAGCGACTTCGCGCTGCGAATTGCACCGCTGTCATTCGTCGCCAGTTCAAAACCGGTGCCGCGCGCGTCGGCCTTGCCGGCGCGGCGCGGGTGGGTGAGATAGCCGAGATTGAGCTGGCTCTGTCCGTGCGCGCTGGCCAGCTGCACGCTGATCTGGCCCGGCGTGTCGTCCATGCGCAGCTGGTTATAGCGCTCGGCGCGGCCTTCCTTGCTGACGATGCCGGACAAATAGCGATCGCCAGGCAGGCGACTGACGCGGCTGAAAGCAGGCGGCGGGGTCTGGCCGCCATGGGCGCGGCCAATGATCAATGGTTTGTCGGGGTCGCCGCCGACAAATGCGCACAGCACCTGATGCCCGACCCGCGGCAGTGAGATCGATCCGTATTGCGCGCCGGCCCAGGGATTGGCCACCTGCACCCAGGCTGAATCGCGATCGGTGTTCGATGCACCCGCGCCATGGGCATGGGCATGATCGTCCTCGCGGCAACCGGGAAATCGAATCTTGACCCGGCCAGATGCATCGCAATGAATTTCTTCATTGACTGGTCCGACGACGGTCACGTATTGCAATTCGGTGCGTGGCAGATCGACGCGCGGATCGAACTTCGGCACGATCGGAATGCCGCGCCGGACGCAGGTAAACCGGTTGCTGTAGCGAACCCCACGTTCGGCACGGGCCTGCGCCAGGTTTGTGCTGTCCTGGCGCCAGTGGTTCAGCGCGAACAGGCGGCGTACCTGCTCGTCGAGCGTTTTGGGCAGGTTGTTCTCGGCTTCGACATGCAGTTCGGTGATGACGAATTCGCGTTCCGCGCTCGGATGCGAATTGATCTCATGGTGATCGGCCAGGCCATTCCACTGGCCGACGCACATATTCCGATCGCTTCCCTCGCCGTGGAAATATTTGGCTTCGTATTCATGGCGCAGGATCCGGGCACGTCCCAGATTGCGACAGTCCGCGCTGTCGTTGGCCACGTGCGGCACGTCGACCAGATAATCGTCAAGGCTGGCGGCGAGGCGGTTGCCAAACGATCCCTGGTCGTTCAGGCTGGTTTCCTGACTCGTTATCATGCGGGCTTGAACATAATCCCAGCTGTGGCGGGTAACGCTGCCACTGGTGAGGGTGCGGACCGCATGCCAGGCAGTGATCGTATCGCGGGTTTCAGTGGCGTCGTCGCGATGAAAGCGGATTGTTCCGGCAGCGTTCTGTTCCAGGTTCCAGGCATCGTCAAACAACACCAGGGTATGCACCGGCATGCCATCCGGACCGGCGGCGGCCGATGGCCGGGCTTGTACGAACCAGGCGATACCGCGCCGTTTCCATAGCCGGCGCAGGAAGGCGGCGGTCGATTCGTTGTACTGCATCGTGAATTCGCGCGCCGGATAGCTTTTCAAACCGCGCAGTTCGTAATCGAATACGCTCGCAGCCACCGGATTGGCAAGGCGCCATTCGCGCAACAGGGTCTCGGTGATGTCGGCTTCGCTGGCATGACGAAACACCCGCGTATTGCAGGTCTTGTCGAGCAGCGCAAAGGCATCGCGTACGATCAGCTGATAGGTCGCCAGGCCGCCATCGCTCTGTCCTTCGGCGGCTTCGGCAACGATCCCGCATACGCTGCGCAGACCACCGCTGTCGGTGACGAACTGCAGTTCGACCGGGTTGGCGATAAAATTTTTGAGCGGCATCCCGGCGCACGTTGCGAGGCACAGGAGTTTGTAGTCGATCCCGCCGCACATCGTTTCGATGCCGCTGACATGCTTGACCAGCAAGACATCTTCACTGACACCGGATTGATTCCAGATGCGCAATCGGATTGGCCGGTTGCTGTCAGTCAGGCCGGCGGCGCTGATGAGTGCATGCATGGGCAGACTCCTCGAATGAGTGAATGCCGTGCCCGGTTATCCGGGCGATGTCGGCACTCAAAAACTCGTCAAGTGTGACCAATCGTCTGCTTGGAGTGATGCGATCGCGCAACTACTGAATGGGCCGATCATTGCGGCGTAAACAATGACGGCGTAAACGACAAAGAGCACGTCCTCGGACGTGCTCTTTGTCGTTTGCCTGCCCGTCAAGCGGGCAGCAAGCTTATGCCTGCGGCTGGATGTTCGCAGCCTGCTTGCCTTTTGGGCCGGTGGTGACGTCGAACGTCACGCGCTGGTTTTCTTGCAGCGACTTGAAGCCGGTGCTGTTGATAGCCGAGAAGTGCGCAAACAGATCTTCACCGCCGCCATCAGGGGTGATGAAACCAAAACCTTTTGCATCGTTGAACCATTTGACAATGCCAGTCGCCATTTTTTATTTCCCTCAAGAGTTATTTACGTTATTGCTTCGCAGGCGAATCGGAGGACTGGAACCAGCGAAACACTTGACGTTGCAAATTCGATTATAGAGAAGTTTTTTAAAATTTCAGCAAGATTTTAAAGATTTGTGAACATTTTTATACAAGCTATTCCAGCAGCAACTTAACCGGCGTAAAAGCCTCGCATACACCGCGTTCAGAACGTCATCGGCACCCGCATCGTGAGCGTCACGTCCGGCGTGTCGCGGGTTACGCCGGCGCCGACGGCGATGTTCAGCGAGCGCTGGGGGCTGAGGCGGTATGAGAAGCCGAGCAGCAAGGTGCCGAGCTGGGTGCGCACCGAGCCGGGGACCGTGACACCGTTCTGCTTCATGCGCGCGATGGTGCTGTGGTCATAGCCCAGGCTGAGCGATGCCTTGTCGTTCAGGGCCAGTCCCATGCCGAAATTAAAGCCGATCACGCTGCCAGGCTCGAGCGAGCCAAGCGGCTCGCGGTCGCCGTTGCGCACCAGGCGCGTGACGTCGTCGCGCTTGAAGTTGTGCAGGTAGCTCAGGTTGCCGAAGAAGACTGCGGGGTCGGACGGATAGAGCCAGGTCAGGCTGCCTTGCAGCGAGTGGAAGCCGGAGCCGGTTGGCAGCGACAACGGCAGGCCGGTGCCGGTCACGTTCTCGCCGACGCAGCGGCGGTCGCAGTCGGTGACGACCTCGAACGGATCGCGCCCGGTGCGGCTTTTATAGCGCAGGCCGCCGATGTAGTAGCCCTTGTCGGGGCCGCCCTTGTTGAGCTGGTAGCGGCCCGCGACTTCGATGTCGCCCATCGCCTTGCCGGTGGTGTCGAACACGCGTTCGACGGCGGTGCCGGTGAACAGCTCGCGGCTGACAGTGGCGTCCGAACGGTACACGTAGGGCACCTTGAGCTCGACTTCCATCCGGTTGTTGATGCCGGTGCGGCCGGTGATCGAGGTGGTGAAGGTGTTGCGCTTGATTTCACGCACGTCCACCAGGCCGATCAGCAGCGCCGGAATCACCGTGTAGCCGACCAGCGCCACCCGGTTGCTCGACGAATAGCCGAACTGCAGCGCCGGCTCGAGCACATAGGTGCCGCGCGGCGTCAGCACGCCGGGCTGATCGAAGATCGGGGCGACTTCGGGCGGTTTGTTGGTGGTGTCGTTGCGCTTGTTCTGGGCTTGCTGCGGCTGCTGTTGCGCTGCCGCTGGCTGGCCCGGTGCAGGCATGGCTGGCTGGTCGGGACGCGGCTGCGGCGGCGCCGGCGCCGGCACCCCGGTCAAGGCCGGTGGCAATACTGGCGGCTGGGCCACCGGCGCCTGGCCGGTCATGTTGCCACCCGTGCCGCGCTGCTGCGACAGCGTGACGCCATCGGCGCTTGCAGTCGGCAAGGCGAAAGGCGCGCCGTTCAATGGCGTCGGATCGGTGAGCGGGGAGTCTTGCGCCGCCAGCGCCGGCGCCGGCGCGTCGGCCGCCGGCGAGGCGATGGCAGGCGCCGGCTGCATGCGCTGCAGCTGCGCGCGCTGGGCGCGCAATTCTTCGACCAGCTGGTTGACGAGCGCGCGCTGTTGCGCCAGTTCGTTCTTCAGTTGCAACAATTCATTCTTCTGTTCCTGGGCTGAGATTCCAGCGCCCGTTTCAGATGGTTGGGCGAGCACGGGCGGCGCCAGGAAGGCGGCCGCCAGGCCGGCGGCGCCGAGCCGCGCGACATGTGGGTGCATCCGGATTCTCCAGAGTTATGATTAAAAATATTACAAGCTTCCGACTGCCCGTACTACCCCTTCACGGATGGTTGACTGAAAATTCATGTCCTTCAACAACGACATGCTGTTGACCGTGGAACTGATGGTGGTGGCGGCGCGGATGTCCTGGCCATTGAGCGTGTTCTGCAGCAGCGTGGCGCCATTGTTGAGCGCGATGTCGCTGGCCACGAAGTTGTTGTTGCCGAGCTGGATCACCTTGGCGGCGCCGAGCGCATCGTGTGCCAGGCGTGCCTGCTCGGCGGTCATTGCCGACAGATCGGGAATCGCAATATTCGTGCGCGACAGCACTTCACCATTGACCGAGACCACGCGTTCGATGCCCAGTGCAAGGTTCAGGCCGCCAGCGACTTCAAAGCCGCCGCGTGCCTTGTCGAGCGTCTCGTGCGCCACCGGGGTGCCGAGCACCGGCAGCGGCCTGGCGCCGGCGTCGCCCGCCTTGGCCGGCAGTGCGCCAAATGTGGCGGCGACAAGGGCCGGCAGGGCGGCCCGGGTTAAACGCGTCCAGCACATGATCATTCCTTTTAAAAGTCGCCC
>Ga0265780_10010424_pt1 | contig 11071 bp, 6 predicted proteins | sample P1T30metagenome_FD_192432 | JGI IMG/M metagenome (GOLD analysis project Ga0265780, IMG submission 192432) | Plant litter microbial communities from East Loma Ridge, Irvine, California - P1 T30 | ecosystem: Environmental > Terrestrial > Plant litter > Unclassified | place: USA: California... | reverse complement strand
GCGCGAAGGCGCGCCACTCGCCCACCGTCACCGGATAGCGGCCCATCGCGAACGGGCGCTCGATGCCGACCCAGTGCTGCGGGGTTTCACGCGCGATCCAGTTCTTTTGCGAGCCGGCCGCCATCGCAATGCGGCGCTCGTGCTCGGGAGAACCCATCTGGAAGCGGCCTGTCTGGATCAGCACCATCGCCGGACCACTGCCGCTGCCATCGATGAAGGCGTCGCGCAGGATGCCGGTGTCGGCGACCGGCGCCGCCGCCGTCGGGACATCTGCCACCGCCACGGGCGCCACTGCGTCTGGCGTCCGTTCCTGGCTGACAGGCTCGCTTATAGTGCCCGCAGCGGCCTCCTCGCGCGCTTTTTTCTGCTGCGCCAGATAGGCTGCAGCGGCCTTGAGTTGCGCCGCCTTGCGCGCGGCTTCTTCCTTGGCCGCCTGGGTCTTGGCGACTTCTTCATCGCGCCGGGCCAGCAGTTGCTGGCGCAGCGATTCCTTGCGCGCCAGGCGTGCCTGTTCGGCCTCGAGCCGCTCGCGCCGCTGCTGTTCGCGCAGCTGGACGCGGCGCTGCTCGTCCTGCTGCGCCTTGATAACGGCGGCCGCCTCGGCCTCGATCGCACGCCGCGCAGCCAGTTCGCGCGCCACGCGTTCCTGCTCGATGCGCTCTCGGGCATCCTGCGCCGCCAGTTCCACGGCGGACGGCCCGGCCGCCGCGCGGATCGCTGCCAGCAGCGCGTGCACGCTGGCCGGGCGCGCCGCCGGATCGCGCCCGAAACCGCTGCGCAGCACCTCCCACTGGCGCGCACCCAGCGTTTCGGGCACGGTGCCGCCCGGTTCGCCGGGCAGCACGCCGGTGAGCAGCTGGTGGATCATGACGGCCACCGCATACACGTCCAGCGTGGGCTCTGGCGTACGGCCTTCGATCACGGCTTCCGGCGCGCGGTAGCCGGCCGTGCCGGACGTGGCCGGGGCATCGAGCTTCGACGCCGGGCCGCTGGCCCGCGCGCGCGCCGCGATGCCGAAGTCGAGCAGCTTGACGTCGCCCTTGGTCGTGACGAACACGTTGCCCGGCTTGATATCGCGGTGGACCAGGTGATGCCGGTCCCACGCATAGTCGAGCGCAGCGGCGACCGGGTCGAGCAAGGCCAGCACGCGGGCCAATGGCAGGCGACCTTCGCGCGCCAGCACGGCGTCGAGGTCCTCGCCTTCGAGGTATTCCATGATCAGGAAAAAGCTCGACGTGGCCGGGTCCTGCGCCCATTCGTAGACGCGCACGATGTGCTCGTGCGCCAGGCGCCGCGCGCGCGTGGCTTCCTGGATCAGGAGCTTGGCGTGGCTGGCGGCAGACGTCGCATGGGCCGGCAGGATCTTGAGCGCGACCTGGGCGCTGTGCCCCAGTTCGGCGTGCGTGGCCAGGTCGGTCGCCTGCCACACCTGGCCCATGCCGCCATGCGCGATCAGACGTTCGAGCCGGTAGCGCCGGTTTTGCGGGCCGATTTCCTGGCCCGTCATCAGGCCGATTTCGGTGCCCGGGCGCGCTGCAGGTGCAGCGGCGTCGTACAGCGCATCCGGGTCCGCAGGCCGCTCGCCCGGCTGGTAGGCCGCGTCGAGGATCGCGTTCTTGCGCAGCTCGAACTCTTGCCGGCTCAGCAGGCCGTCGTCGTGCAGTGCGCGCAGTTCGCGGATCTTGTCGATGGCTGTTTGCATTGATCGATCAGGCAGACGGCGCCCCGCCGCAGGCGGCGCACACGCGATCGTCGCGTTGCAGGGCGTGGCCGTGCACGCACTGGCGCGCACCCGCCACACCGGCCTGCGCATGCAAGGCGGCCTTGTTCACGTCGTTCTGCAGTCGCAAGAGGTCGAGCTGATGGCGCCGGTCCTTGTCCACTTCGTGTTCGCGGCGCGCCTGTTCGTCGCGCACCAGCTGCGCTGCCGCGCGCGCTGCTTCGCCAAGGTCGACCTTGCCGGCGCTGGCCACGCCGGCCAGCGCCGTCAACTGGTCGGCATCCATGTCGGCATGCACGCGCGTTTTGAGGTAATCGGCCAGCACGACGGCATTGGCGGCATCGGCCAGGGCCAGCTTGGCCGTGTCGTCCATCGCGCCCAGCGCCGCGGCGCGTTCCATCGCCAGGCGCGCGAGTGCGATCTCGTGCGCGCGCTCGCCCGCGCGCGCCGCCTCGCCCAGGCCGGCGCGGCGTTCGTCGGCGTGCAGCGTCACGTCCTGCAGCGAGCGCGCCTGCAACGCTTCGAGCTCGATCGTGCGCTGCAGTTTGTCCTGCTGGGCCTCGGCATCGAGCTTGCCGGCGCCGCGCCGTGCGCCCTCGATGCGCTGGCGCGCCTGTTCGTCTTCCCATTCCTGCGTGCGGCCGGCCTCGCGCAGGCGCGCATCGTTGGCCAGCTTCAGGGCCTGGTAGCGCGCCTGGTACTCGGCTTCATCGATGTCGCGCATCCGCCGCGCCGCTTCGGCTTCGCTCTCGCGCAGGCGAATCAGTTCGTCACGCTGGCGCGTTGCGTCCTCGATCAGGCGCGCCTGGTCGATCTTGTGGCGGATCTGCTGCTGCAGCAACTGCTGCGAGAAGCGCTGCTGCGCCGACTGGCGCGCATGCTGCGCTTCCTGCTGGGCGCTGGCGACTTCGGCGCGCATGTGCACGCCGGCCAGCGCGCGCAGGTGCTGCCACTGCGCCGCTTCGTCCGCGCGCTGCGCCCCTTTTTGCGCGGCCTCGTGCTGCAGTTCGGCCAGCACTTCACCGGCGCCCTGCGCCAGCGCCTGCTCGCGCGAGTTCGCTTCGAGGATGCGGCCATACAGTTCGATCTGGCGTGCACGCACGCCGTGAGCGCGGTCGGCGCCCTGCAGCGACATTTCGGCACGTGCGATGGCGTCGTCCTGGCGCAGCTCGGCGCGCCGGATGCGCAGGCGCGCTTCTTCTTCGCTGCGCTTGATGCCCTGCCATTCTTCGGCCGTGTACAGCTCGTCCAGGTGGCGCTTGTGCGCCAGTTGCACGTGCTGCTCGTCGGCCGCGAGCCACATGCTGCCTACACGCGCGCGGTTGGCGTCGTATTTGTCGTGGCGCAGCTCCACCGTCTGCACGCTCGTCACGGCCAGGCCGTAATCGGCCAGCAGGAGCTTGAGGCCGCCCTGCAGGCGTTCGTCGAGTTCTTCACGCAGCGCGCCGCCGGCTGCCATTTCGCGGATCGAGCGTGCACCGATGAATTCGAGTGCCAGCTGGCGCACCGGATGGGCCAGCAGTTCGCGCAACTCGGGCGTGCCGATGGTGCCGGGCGTGGTCATGAAGTGGCGCGCAAAGGCCGGAACGTTTTCAATTTTAATGCTGACCGTGAAGCGCACCGAAATGGCAAGCTGCTCGCAGGTCGGAATGTCATCGAACTCGAATGGCACCGGCAGCGCCGTCGTGCGCGTGACGAGGATTTCGGCGTGCTGGTCGCGCAGCAGATGGTTCAGGCGCGTGAAGAAGCCTTCGAGTTCGTATTCGCCCTGCGGCACTTCGGTCGCCTTGTCGCCCTGCAGAATGAAGCCACGCGCCGTGGCGGGCACGCGCAGCGTCTTGACGAACAGCCCGGACAATTCACGCAGGCCGAAGAACACGGCCAGTTCATCGGGCGCGGGCACCCAGCGGTTTTCGACCAGCACCGGCTTGCTGCGCGGCGCCCCCAGGATCACGCCGCAGCCCGCACAGTAGCGTGCATCGACCCCATTCTTGCGCTCGCACCGCGGGCAGCTGGCGCCGTTTACTCCGAACATGTGCAACATAGCTGACTCCGTTTTCTCTCTTGCCTTCTGCTTGCCAACCTGCCGTTCAACTCACCGATTCTAGCAGCGCACGATCTGCGGCCGCGGTGCGCTCGCGCACGCCCGCGATGTCAAACCTGCGATCTCAAATGATGCCAATGCGTTCCACACACGCGAGGCTCGCGCCGCGCGCACGCAGCGCTTCGCGCATGCCCTGCGGCAGCGCGTTTTCCCACGCCTTGGGCAACAGGATGCGGTCGCCCGGCCCTGCTTCGCGCAGGATCAGCGCGCACTTCGGCGCCACCGCATCCACGGTCTCGACCTTGCCTGCATGCCAGGCGCTCGACGTGCCGGTGGCGATCACCCGGCCCCGCGCCATGAATTCACGGCCGCGCGCGATGCGGTCGGCCATCACCAGCGCCAGGCCGTACGAGTCGCCCGAAAAACCCGTCTCGCCAAAGCGCACTGTCGTTTTCCACTGACCCTGGCCACGCCCGTCAAAATGCCGGGCGCCGGCCAGAGCAGCTCGCACCTGGCCCTGGCGCAGCGCGTCCAGGTCGGGCACGCTGATGGCATCGTCGTCAGCGTCAAGCGCACCGGTCAGCGGCCGCACGCTCACCTCGACCCAGCCGAGATCATCGTGCTCGCCGCCGCTGTGCAGTGGGAACCAGGCACGCGCGCTGGCCGTGGCTGCGCCCGGATCCGGCTGGCCTGTCAGCGCGCCCAGGTGCGGCAAGGCGTCCGGGCCGCCGGCCAGCACGCCGTCGGGCACATTGACCAGGGCGCGGCCGTCGATCCGTCCCAGGTGCCAGGCGTCGGACCAGCCATTGGCCACCACGGGTCGCGCCGCCTGAAACACGCCACGCACGATGCGGTCGGCCAGCACGGCGGCCAGTTCCCAGTCGCGTGTGGCCGGATCCAACGCGCGATCTGCGCTGAGCACCACCTGGTCGCGGCTGTCGTAGCGCGGCTCGGTATGGCGCGCCAGGCGCAACACCTGCTGCATCCGTTCGGCCTGCGCCGGCGCACCGGGCACGCTGCACTTGACGTCAGCGCGGCCCGCGCGCGGGCGGCGCGTCGCGGTGATGGTGAGCATGCTGCCGTCCGGCAGAATGCTGCGGCAGCTCGCTTCGAACACGGGCGCCGTCATGTCGTCACCTCGTCCTGCACGTGCGTGACGCGGCGCGCGGCCGTCTCGGTCTCGAGATTGGCAACGATGCGGTCGGCTTCGTCGAACAGCACGTCGAGCGGGCCTTCGCCGGCAACCTTCATGCGCGCCAGCAGCGCCCAGGCTTCGTCGAGCGCAGCGGCGGCGCGGCGGCTGTGGCGCGCGCGGCGCAGTTGCTCGTCTAGCGCCAGTGGCTGGCCGGGCGCGGCCAGTTCGAGCGCCGGCATCGTGCCGACCGACAGGCTCACCAGGTCGAACCGGCGCAGCAACTCCTGGTGCTGGCGAAAGCGCACCTGGTCCGCCGGCAGCACCGCCATGCGCACCGCGCACATCAGGCACGGCAGTTCCAGGAACAGACGGCGCAATGCGCGGGCATCTTCGCAGGCCGGCACGAATGCTTCGGCGGGCATTGCAGCCGCTGGTTCGACCGATGCTGCCGCAGTCACTGGGACGGCCTGCGCCGCCAGGCGTGCTTCGAGCAACGCCGGATAATCGTGCGCCGCGCCCAGGTCGACCGGCACGCAATCGTCGACCGTCACGCCAAAGCGCGTGTACATCAACTGGTTGAACCCGGACCGGAACGTGTTCCATTCTTCGAGCGTCGTGCAGGGCGGCAGGTCGAGATTGCCCTGGGCCAGCTCGCGCTGCAGCGCCGTTTGCGCCAGCGCGCCAAAGCCCGCGAGGTCGACCGCGCTACCCGCTTCGCTGGCGAGGAACAGATCGAACCGCTGGTGCGTGGCGCGCGGATCGCTGGCGTCGACGGCGAAGCTCACGCGCAGGCCGATCTCGGGCGCACCGGCAAACGGGACGAGGTCACAGGTGTACGGCCCCGGATGGACGCACCAGGCGGTTTCCCCATCGAGGGCTGCGATGCGGCTGCCGGCCGCCAGACGCCGGCTGCGGCCACCGCGATCGACCAGCACGGCGGCGCACGGCGCAGGAATGGTGATCCCGGCTGGCGCCGGCAACGCAATTGCCACGCTGCCAAGCAGGGTCGCGTCGAACGCGTCCTGCCGTGGCGGGCGTCGCAGGGGATTCCTGAACAGTGAACCTAGCATCGTTATCCTTGAGCGAATTCGGGAACTGCACTATGTGGATGGGGGCACGGGCGTCGCGATGGGCACGACATCGAAGCGCGCGCCATGCCGTTGAAAATGGACCGACGGGGAAGCTGCAAACGGCCACGGGCCTTCGCACTCGCCGTCCGCGTCCAGGCTGCCCTGCACGATCACGCTGCCGGCGCCGTCACGCACGGCGATCGTCGCGCGCGCTGCCAGCAGTTGCGCGGCGCCCGGTGCGTCGAGATCGAGCTGGACGACCACGCCGGGAACGCCGCCCTGGTCGACGAAGTGCAGGCGCCACATCCGGTCATCCGTGCGCAGCACCTCCAGCGGTGCGCCGCTGTCGGCCGCGCGCAGCAGTCCCGCGCTGCCGGTCCAGGTCATGTGCTGCGTGCGGCGCACATCGGCCAGATGGCGCATGCGGCGCAGCGTCAGGGGCGACGCCTGCAGCGCCGCGCGTTCGCCGTGCGTCAGCGGCCGGCTGCCGTCCAATGCCTGCAGCAGGACGGCGTCGGCCAGCATCAGGCCATCGCCTTCCACGCGGCGCGCCAGCAGTGCGCCGGCCTGCAGTTTGCGATCCAGGTTCGTCATGCCCATCGTTGTTCCTCCTGTAGTCCAGCCACCTCGTTCAGGCGCAATATCGCGGCGTCGCGCCGCTTGCGCAGGGTTGGCAGCGAGACGCCGTCGAGCAGGGCCAGCTGGCCCATCGTCGGCAATTCGCCCGTGGCGGGGTCGCACCATTCGGAAGGATAACAGTCGTCGAATGGCCCGAGCAGCTTGAGGTACACCGCAAGGCGTACCGGCAAACTGTCCTGCGCCATCCGGCGCGCCGCCCAGCTGGCGCGGTCCTCGACCGTCGCTGCCACTACCAGGTAGTTGGGGGGCAGTGAAACGCAGGGCGCGATGCAGGTCCGTGGTGCAGTCATTGGCGCTTCGATGTCCGGCTCTGCATCCAGGTCGACGTCCAGCGCTTCCTGGCGTGCTTCCAGGATCTGGTCCGGGCCGGGCGTGCTGCCCTGTTCGGACTCGTTCAGCACGCGCCAGTAATCGTCGAGCCAGGCGTCGGCCGTGCTGGCGTCCTGCAACCAGTCGCTGTCGCGGTTGGCCGATAAAGAATCGTACTCGCCGATTTCGCGCAGCATCGCGCCGATCTTCTCGGGACTGGACTTCAGGCTGGCGAAGCGTTTCGAGCGCGTGTGCAGCGGCCCGGGCGCGCCCGTGTGCGCTTCCAGGCTTTCGCTCCAGCGCATGATCCATTCGGGCTTGCAGTCGCCGATCGAGCGCAGCTGCCGCACTTCAATCGGCATCGCCTCGACACTGCGGCCCAGGATCGCGCCGACCTGCGCCGCATGTTCGCGCCAGTCCTCGAACAGGCGCGCAATGTCATGGTAGGCCGTGTCGAGCATCCGGTACGCGTACATGCGGTTCGGGCTGCAGGGCCGGCCGCACGCCACCTGATAGTGATCGCTGTCGACCTTGTCGCGCAACACGGCGTACAGGTCATTGAATTTCTTGCGCAGCAGCGCTTCGCCGCCCGGTTGCGTCCAGAACGGACCGCTGCGCGCAGCTTCGGTGGCCACGGCCGTGCACAGTGCGGCCCAGTCGGCGGGCCGCGCCTGCAGTTCGTAGACGAGGCTCAGGGCCAGTTCGGCGGTCGTCTCGCCGTAGCTGTTGCCGGGGGCATGCGCGCGGCTGCCGCCTGCGTGCAGGATCGGCGCGACCGCCTCGACGTACGTGGCCAGCGACGCGTCCGTATCGGCGCCCTGCAGACTGGCGGGGTCGATGCGGGCGAGCGCCTGCAGGGAGCACTGACCCAGCAACTTGCGGACCTGCTCCCAGCCGTGCTCCTGATACCGGGTGCCCGGTAAACGCATACCTTCCTCGTCCTCGATTTCACTGCGCACGTGTTGCACAGTGAAATAGATGATGCCATACAACTACAGCATTCAGGCGCGATGGAGACCTCTATTTGTGCCTCTTTTCCAACGACTGCCCGGCCATGGATGCCAGCAGGGCCGCCACCACCGGCGCCGCATGGCCGCCGCCCGTCAGCGCCGAGTGGCTCACAAAGGCGGCAAAGGCCAGCCGGCGGGTCTGTCCCGGCAAGCTGCCCGGCTCCAGGTAACCCATGAACCAGACCGTGGCCAGATCGTCCGTGCCGGCCGGCGCGGTGCCCGTCTTGCCATACAGGCCGGGGCGCAGCGCAGCGAATGCCGGGCTGCGGAATGCGCCGGCCGCCGTGCCGTAGTCGATCACGCCCTTCATCCCGGCGCGCACCCGGTCCAGCCGCACGCCAAGGGGCGCGCCCTGGCTAGAAGCCGCGTCGCGGCCGTCGAGGGCCAGCAGCAGGCGCGGCGTCACGCTGCGCCCTTCGCCGACGCTCGCGGCCACCAGCGCCATCTGCAGGGGCGTGGTCTGCATGCGCAGGCCAATTGCCATCTGGCGCAGCTCATGGCGGCTGTGGACCGGATCGAGCTGCGATGCGGACGCCGACAGCGCATCCCAGTCATTCCAGCGATAGTCCGGCGGCAGCAAGCCGCCATCGAGCCGCAACGGCTGGCCAAAGCCCAGGCGCGCCGCCATCGCCGCGACCGGCCGCGCGGCGTCGAGCGCCCCCGGCTCCAGCGCGGTGGCGCCCGGCATGCCGCCGTCTGGCTGGCCGAGCAGCGTGCGGTCGCTCAGCTCACCCGTCCAGGCGAACCACGTATTGACGCTGTGCGCCATCGCGCCGGCCAGGCCCAGGCGTCCGTCTGCGGCGCGCGCACCGGTGATCTGGTCGCGGAAATTGGTGATGCGGGCACGCGTTCCGTCAGCCGGGTAGCTGGGCGCATCGGTGCGAAAGTCGTAGCCGCCAGCGCCCGCGATGCGGTCGACCTGCGGCAACGGCAAGCCGCCCAGCAGCGCGTCGAGCTGTTTGTCGCCGCGCGCGGCCTGCTCGAGACCGAGCGCGGTGATCACCTTGAACGTCGAGCCGGGCGCGCGGTGGGCGCCGCCGTCGTGCTGGAATGCGGCGATGCGCAACGGGCTGCGCGCCGGGTCGGCGCGGTCGAAGTCGCGCACCTCGGGCCAGTTATCTGGCGCAGCGGTGTGGCCGCCACTCGATGCGGCGGCCAGGATGTCGCCCGTGCCGGCGTCGAGCAGCACCAGGCCGGCGCGCCGCTCGGCGGGCGCGGGCTGGGCGCCACGGCAGACGTGCCCGTCCCACTGGCCGCCCTGCTGGCCTATGCAGTCGAGCAGCACCTGGGCGCGCCCTTGCAGCGTCAGATCGAGCGTCAGGCTCGCGGCATGGTCGCTCCCTCCCAGGCGCGCCAGCATGCCGGCCACGCTGCCGTCGTGCTGGCGGTGCACGCCCAGCAGCGGCGCCAGGCCGGCCAGCGTGGCCTGGACCGACGGCGCGCCATCCTGCCACAGGGCCTCGCCATTGCGATCGACCAGGCGGACTGCGGCGCCGGCGGGCCGCACGCTGCGGCTACCGGCCGGCAGCGCCTGCCATGCGAGCACGCCCCGTTCGACCTTCAGATGGCGATACGCCGCGTCGGCGCCGCCGGACAGCCTCGCCAGGTCGAGCGGCTCGATCTCGACCTTGACCGACGTCGCGCCCGGCAGCGGCGACAGCAGCAGGTGCGCCACGGCGCCCGCATCCGGACAGGCGCGCCCGTCGCAGACGCCACGGGCCGTCACCGTGGCGCCCAGCACGCTGCGCACGCGGCCGGCAACCAGCAGCTCCAGCGGCTTGCCTTCGGCTCGTGTGTTGAGAATCACGAGGCTGTCACGTCGCCCGCCCTCCCAGCCGCCGACACGATTCCACGGCGCCCAGTCTTGCGGCAACTGCGCGAACAGGCGCATCGCCGCCAGTGGCAAGCCAGCCTCGCGCACGGCCGGGCTGCCTGACACTGCCGCTTGCCAGATTGTCGTTGCGCCGGGCCGCACGCGCCACGCCACCAGCCGCCGTTCGCTATTAAACACGCGCACCTGTTCGCGCACGAAGGCGCCGTCGGCCCGGTGATGCAGGCGTTCGAGCAGGCGCCGGTCACCGGCGTCGAGCTGGAAATGCTGCCACCCCGGCAGCGGCGCGCGTACGGATTCGTCGGCCTGGAGCCAGGCCAGCAAATCGCGCGGCGCCAGTTCGATCAAGCCGTCGCGGCCAAGGCGCAGCAAGCCGCGCGCCCGCAGCGCCTCGAACAGCGCCTGGTCTTCCAGGCCAGCGCCCGCGACCAGCGGCACAGTCCAGACGCCGGGACGCAAGCGCAGCGACACCGGCGCACCCGCTGCAGGAAATGCCTGCACCAGCGCCGTCGTCGCCCCCTGTTGACCAGGCTGGAAATGCTGCAGCACCAGTTCACCGGCCTGCGGGCAGGCGCCGCTCGGCTGGCGCGTGAAGCGCAGCGCTTTGCCGCGCCACAGCAGCCAGCCCGCACTGCCCAGCGCGGCCTGTCCCTGGCGCGCATGCGTCGCCACCCCGCCGGTCGCGTCGCTGACCCAGCTGGCCGTGCCGAAGCCGGCGTTCCAGGCGATCGCCAGGCCGGCGCCTGCATTGCCGGTGATGTCGATGCGCGGCATGCTGGACCCATCGCGCGCCAGCAACACGCTGCGTGCTGGCCCATTGCCGCTGCGGGCGAGCGCGGCCGCTTCGCCGAACGGATAACCGACGCGCAGCGGCAGCAGCCGTCCGTTCGCCGGATCGAGCATCTGTGTGCACAGGTCGACCCTGACCGCCGTTCCGGCCTGCATGCCGCTGGCAATGACGAGCGCCAGCGCGCCGCGCTGCGTCAGCGATACGCCGCTGTCAGGCGGCACGACAAGCTCCAGACCCGGCGCCAGCGGCTGCAGCGCTGCCAGCGCCTGCGCGCCGGGGACGTCCTGCGCATCGTTCGGCAACGCGCGTGCGTGCAGCGCCAGCGCAACCGCGCCGCCCATCACCAGTGCCAGCGCGGCCCAGGCCCAGGCCGGACCGAGCGAAATGGTCCAGCCGCGGCGCAGATTGCGGGCGCGCCGCCGCGCCGTGCGTGACGCAGCGATGTTGCGGGTCAGGGTGGCGAAGGGGCCGGTCATGCACGAGTCCAGTCGTTAGCGTGGCGCCCATGCGCCCTTGCGCAGGA
>Ga0265780_10010423_pt1 | contig 11073 bp, 8 predicted proteins | sample P1T30metagenome_FD_192432 | JGI IMG/M metagenome (GOLD analysis project Ga0265780, IMG submission 192432) | Plant litter microbial communities from East Loma Ridge, Irvine, California - P1 T30 | ecosystem: Environmental > Terrestrial > Plant litter > Unclassified | place: USA: California... | reverse complement strand
CCTAACTGTAGTTTAAATGCATTGTCTTTGTAAGCCTTTGCACCTTGCATTGCTATTTGTGCTGCTTGTTCAAACGTGGCCAAAGTAGCCGGTTTGCCTACCAACGCCTTTTCAGCTTCGGTTAAGCGCCATGGTTTGTGTGCTACACCACCCATAGCTAAACGTGCGGCACGTATAGTGCCGTTGTCAATATCTAAGGCTGCAGCTACCGACACCAATGCAAAAGCGTAAGAAGCACGATCGCGCACTTTTAAATAATAGCTATGCTTAGCAAAGTTGTTATCGGGTATCTCTACCGCTATAATGAGCTCATCTTTCGCCAGGTTGTTATCCAATTCGGGCGTATTGCCGGGCAGGCGGTGAAAATCGATAAACGGTAAGCGCCTTTGACCTTTACGGCCGGCAATTACTACGGTAGCATCTAAAGCAGCCATAGCTACAGCCATATCTGAAGGATGTACGGCAATACATTTATCGCTGGTACCAAATATAGCATGCATGCGGTTGAAGCCTTCTAAGGCACCGCAGCCCGAGTTAGGGGTACGCTTGTTACAAGGCATAGTGGTGTCGTAAAAATATGGGCACCGGGTGCGCTGCATCATGTTACCACCTACCGTTGCCATGTTGCGCAATTGGGCCGATGCACCTGCATTTAAAGCCATGGATAACAACGGGAACTTTTCTTTAACCTGTTTATCTTCGGCTACCTGGCTGTTCAGGGCCAGTGCACCAATATGAAGGCCGCTTTTTGCAGGGGTAATGCTGCGGAGCGGAAGCTTGTTAATATCAACCAGTTTATCGGGCGACATAACGCCATGCTTCATTAAATCAACCAGGTTACTGCCGCCGGCTATGATTTTGGTGCCGGGTTTGGCAATGGCCTCTAAAACGCTTTGCTGCGTGGCCGGGCGTATGTATTGAAACTGCTTCATACCTGTTGCCCTCCGTTCTTCACTTCCTGTATGGCGTTCACAATATTAGGGTAGGCACCGCAACGGCAAATGTTACCGCTCATGTATTCTCTGATTTCGCCCTCCGAATTGGCATGACCCTCGCGAACGCAGGCCACGGCCGACATAATTTGTCCCGGTGTACAATATCCGCATTGAAAACCATCGTGTTTAATAAACGCTTCCTGCATGGGGTGCAACCGGTCGCCTTTAGCTAAGCCTTCAATGGTGGTCACTTTCTTGCCATCAACCATCATGGCCAGCGTTAAGCAGGAGTTTACCCGGTGACCGTCCACATGTACCGTACAGGCGCCGCACTGACCGTAATCGCAGCCTTTTTTGGTGCCGGTAAGGTCAAGTTGTTCGCGCAGCAGGTCGAGCAGGGTTACGCGGGGTTCAATAGATAATTTATGGGCGGTGCCGTTCACGGTTAAATTAAGCGGCAGCTTTTCAAACGCAGCGGCTACTTTTTCATCGAAGTGATTTTCGGCAGCCTTTACCGCTACACCTGGTGTTAAAGCCACGGCGGTAAGCAGGGAGGTCTGTTTTAGGAAATTTCGTCTCGGATTTTCTTTCGGCTGATCATTTTCATCAGTAAAGAAACCATTATTTTGGTCTTCCATAAGGTAATTGGATTAACTATACCAAACTACCTGTTTTTTTAAATAAGGTGTTAATAAAAAGCTTATTTATACTGATTCCAGAAAGCTTCTACAACCGCAGCTTATTCTTTATTCAACCGCACTATAGCGATGGATGAATGCTTAGTGGATTCTATAGCAGCTCTTTATTAAGCAGTTTACCTTCGTCTTTTAATTTTTTAAGATAAGTGGTTTGCAAGGCAATTTTAAATGCCTGTGCATGACGAGGATGATGCATATCGCTCGAAATAAAATCAACTAAACCAGCATCTATCATGGCTTCGGCGCTTTTTTTAACCTCTTTACCATAATAACCGGTTAAACTTATCGTATTCATTTGTATGCGGCAGCCCCAACTGCGCAGGCTCTCTGCTTCTTGTAAGGTTAAGTAAGGATAACGTTCGGGGTGAGCCAAGATAGGTATAAGGCCTTTATCGGTCATCTTTTGAATCGTATAAATTAAGTTAGGCGGTTTGCTGGTGAATGCTAATTCGAAGAGCACATATTTATCGTTGATCAGCATCAGTTCATCGTTATCAATAAGTTTTACAAAAAACTCATCAAAATAATGTTCAGCGGCAGCCTGTATGGTTATATCAATGTTTTCGGCTTTTAAATGCTCTTTTAACAGGTGTAATGCATCGTTAATGGTGGTGGCATTATTCTTATAATAATCGGCCATGATGTGTGGGGTAGCAATTATCTTTTTAACGCCCAAACCCATCATTTCCCTGATCAGCACAGCCGAATCTTCTACCGTTTGCGCACCATCATCAATACCGGGCAATACATGCGAGTGCATATCTACCGATACGAAATCATAATCAAACGTTTCCTGAGGTTGTTTTTTACTTTTACTAAATAATCCGAACATATTTGTAAGTAGCTATGCTAAGTCTTTCACAAGCTTGCAAATGTACAATTAAACCGTATTACATTAAACGGCCGTCTGTTATAAGTTAGAACACAGATAAAGGTTTGATGTTGCACAGATAATAATATTGCCTATGAAACAAAGCTTATTATATATTTGTAATAAAATAACTAAACGCCTCATTATCTGCGTATCTAACTAAATATTCTAACCTACTATAAAAGCACATCATATGAAAAAAGTTTATCTGTTCTTAACAGCCGTAATTGCGGGGGTGGTCCTGTTTGCCGGCATTAACCGCAATACTGGGCTAACAGCGGGCTTTGTGACCGGTACTCCCGAAATTAAGTCAGCTACATCTTTAACATTCGGGCCACAGGGTATTTTATTTATAGGCGATTCTAAAAGCGCTTCAGTATTTGCCCTGGATACCAAAGACAGCAAAAAGGTAAAAGCACAGGCATTTGACATTAAAAACCTGGATGAGAAAGTGGCAGCAGCTTTAGGTACTACTAAAGAGAACATCAGTATTACCGATATGGCCGTTAATCCACTATCTAAAAAGCTATACCTTGCCGTGCAAACAGCCGATGGCACACCAGCTTTGTTAAAGGTAGAAGGTAGTACGCTGCAAGCTGTACCTTTAACAAACGTAAGTTATTCATCAGTTACTTTAAACGATGCCCCTGCCGAAGATGCGAAAGACCAGCGCGGACGCCCACTGCGCGTAACTTCAATTTCAGATATTGGTTATGCCGATGGCAAGCTTATGGTGAGCGGTATAAGCAACAAGGAGTTCAGTTCATCATTCTGCAGTATTCCTTTCCCCTTTACCAATGCGCAGGAAACAGCCACTTTAGAAATGTACCATGCTTCACACGGCCGCTATGAAACCACATCGCCTATCCGCACCTTTACTACGGGTGCTGTAAATGGTAAACAATATTTAATTGCCAGCTATACCTGCACGCCGCTGGTTTTGTTTCCTTTAGATGAGCTGAAAGCCGGTACTCACGTTAAGGGCCGCACCATTGCCGAAATGGGTAACATGAACACCCCGGTAGATATGATTAAACTTAACGAAGGCGGTGTGGATTATTTAGTGTTGGCAAATGACCGCCGCCCGGTAGCTAAAATGCCTTATAGCGGCGTTGAGGCTTTTCAGGGTACACTAACCGAAAAGGTACCGGCTACGGCAGGGGTTAATTTTAGTAAATTACCTTTAGAAAAAGTGGTACAGTTAGACAAGCTGGACGACAACCGCGCCGTAGTACTACAAAAGAAAGCCGACGGCGCTTTAGACCTTTGGACCTCAGATGGTAAAAATCTGTAATTTATACCTACTTAAAAACACCAGGCAGTGCGTTGCATTTAGCCTGGTGTTTTTTTTATGTGCTCTTTTTTTAGCTTGCCAACAGAACAGGGCAACAGGCTTAACATTGGTTATGGTAAGGCAACATGCGGTAGGCTTACGCATCCCGGCATCGCTGCTGCAACAGTCGGGCGCTGGCCTATCAGGTGGAATGCAGGTGCGCTTGCTCGCAAATAACAATAGGGCGCCTGTGTTAGGTAGCTATACTATGGAGGGGAATAATCTTGTTTTTCGTCCGCTGGTTCCGTTTACGGCGGGGTTAAGCTATGCGGTATGGCAATATCAAAAGAGGATTGGCAGCGTTACTGTGCCGGTTAATTTCAAACAAGTGCGTCCTAACTTAGTAGCTATATATCCCAACAACGATACGCTGCCCGAGAATCTGTTAAAATTCTATTTCCACTTTTCACAACCCATGCGTACCGGCGAAAGTTTAAACTATATTAAGTTGATCAATAGCCGGGGCGACACGCTAAGCCAAACCTTCTTAAACCTGCAGCCCGAGTTATGGGATACCTCCAGAACCATACTCACCCTATGGCTCGATCCAGGCCGTATAAAGCGCGAATTAAAGCCAAACATGAAGCTGGGCAATCCTCTCCAAAAAGGGGAGCGGTATACGCTATTGATTTCAAACCAATGGAAAGATGCCCAAGCACTACCCTTGGCAGAAACCTATGAGAAACACTTTATAGCAGGTGCAAGGGATGCTGCGGCTCCCAATATTGCGCAATGGGAGTTAAATGCGCCTAAATTGAATAGCAGGCAGCCTATTATTATGAACACCATTACCTCGTTAGATCATTACTTACTGGCAGAAAGCATTAGCATTCTTAATAAGCACGGAGAGATGGTTAAGGGCAAAGTGTGGATAGACCCCAGCGATCGGCTTTATCAGTTCACACCATTGCAACCTTGGCAAGAAGGGGTTTATACACTACAGGTAAACGCCCGTTTAGAAGACCTGGCAGGTAATAATTTGAACAAGCTATTTGATAGAGATATAACCAAAGAGGTTAAACGCGAGGAGAAGGTTTATGAACGGAAGTTTATAATTCAATAAACGCTTAAAGCGCTTAACTGCCTGGAAACAAAAAAGGCCCGCAATTGCGGGCCTTTAATATATACGTTATTGTATCAATTACTTGGTTACGTACATAACCTCTTTAACGGCTTTAATTACACGCTCAGGGTTAGGCAGGTATTCGGCAATTAAAGTAGGAGCGTAAGGCAATGGAACGTCGCCGCCCATAATGCGCAATACAGGTGCATCTAAATAATCAAATGCATCTTTTTGTACTTTAAAGGCAATTTCGGTAGCAATTGAACCTAGAGGCCAGCTTTCTTCAACCAATACCAAACGGTTGGTTTTCTTTACCGAAGCAATTACGGTATCATAATCAATTGGGCGAACGGTACGCAGGTCAATAACCTCGGCGCTGATGCCTTCTTTTTCTAACTCGGCAGCGGCAGCGTTAACCACTTTCATGATCTTGCCAAAACCTACTAAAGTTACATCGGTACCTTCTTTGGTTACGGCAGCTTTGCCTATTGGAATGTAATAAGTTTCTTCTGGTACAAGGCCTTTATCGCCATACATTAATTCCGATTCCATGAAAATAACAGGATCAGGATCAATAATAGCCGATTTTAATAAACCTTTGGCATCGGCCGGGTTTGATGGAACAACCACTTTTAAACCCGGGCAGTTAGCATACCAGTTCTCAAAGCACTGGCTGTGCTGCGAGCTTAGCATACCTGCGTTACCGGTTGGGCCACGAAACACGATAGGCACCGAAAACTGGCCACCGCTCATGCTCATCATTTTAGCCGCACCGTTAATGATCTGGTCAATAGCCACCAGCGAGAAGTTAAACGTCATGAACTCTACGATAGGACGTAAGCCGTTCATGGCCGAACCAATAGCTATACCGGCAAAACCCAACTCAGAGATGGGCGTATCAATTACACGTTTAGCGCCAAATTCATCTAACATACCCTGGCTAACTTTGTAAGCACCGTTATATTCGGCCACTTCTTCACCCATCAGGTATATATTCTTGTCGTTGCGCATTTCTTCGTTCATTGCCTCACGAAGCGCTTCTCTGAATTGTATTTCTCTCATTATAATAGTAAAAATGAAAATTTTCCGTGGCAAATATAGCTAATGGCGCGTTAAAAACAACTGGCCTGATAAAGTAAATTAGCTTTACAAGCCCTTAAAGAAAGCATTTTGTAAAAATCTTATTTACCTGTCCTGTTCTTCAATAGTTTAACAAGGTAAACTTAAAATTATAACCCGCATTTTTTACGCTATATTAGCTTGTATAAACCTAATTTTCGAGGCCATGAATTTACCTAAGCAGTTATTACCGCTGGGTGTTGTTTTTGCATTGCTATGTATGCACCAGGTTAGTGCGCAAACTACAACACTGCCACCGGTTACCATTCCTAATTCACAACACCGGGTTATGCACTCGGCCTATGCCAAAGCCGATTACGAAATTGACATTCACCTGCCTGATGGCTATGATGCGGCTAAAACTACCCACCCCATATTGTTTGTGGTAGATGGCGCTAATGATTTTTCGCCCTCGTTAGAGTATTTAGGGTTACTAATGGCCGAATACCATATTCCCGAACCTATTGTGGTTGCCATTGGCGATGGTGGCCGTATTGGCACTCCCGGCAACAGGCGCAATCAGGACTTTACACCCAGTGCCGTAACCAACATGCCTAAAAGCGGCGGTGCTGCAGCCTTTTTACAGTTTATTGAAAAGGAACTGGTTCCGTTTGTAAGTAAAAATTACAGAACCGACAACAATAACCGCACGCTGTATGGCTACTCTATGGGTGGTTTATTTGCTACTTATGTGCTGTTTCAAAAACCCACATTGTTTAAAAATATACTGATCGGTAGTCCGGCGTTATCTTACGATACCGGGAAGATATTTGAGATTGAAAAAGCATATGCCGTAAGCCACCAGGATTTGCCTGTACATGTATTTATTGAAGTGGGCGAATTAGAAACTGCTGATATGATCGAGCCCAATAAACGCCTGGTACAACAGCTTAAAGACCGCCACTATACTACCCTGGATATGCACGCCATTATTCAAAATAAAGTAACCCATTTAACAGGCAAACCAACTACCATGCTGAAAGCCCTGGCCTGGGCTTACACACAGCCGCATGTGATAGATTAGCATTCATCAAAGCTTATTCACAAAAATAGCGGACTTTAGGGTCCGCTATTTTGTAAAATATTAATTGTATTAGCTTACTTCTTTCTTTCGCCTTTAATTTTTCCGGCTAAAATTACAGCCTCATACGCATTTACCACGCCACCGCTTCTGCTTAGTGTAGTAAAATCAACCTTTTCGGTGGTACTGCCCGGTTTAAACACCATGGTACCGGTTAATGGTTTGGCCGATTGCATAATGATTTGCTTTAGTTGTTTAGCGCTCAGGTCGGGGTAGTACTCTAACAGCAACGCAGCAACACCAGCTGTAATTGGCGATGCAAAGCTGGTACCATCGGCGGTATTAAACTCGGCATCTTTATCAACTGAGGTTACCTTTACACCCGGGGCAAATACATCTACATTGTTTTTACCGTAGTTGCTAAAGTCTCCTGGCAGCTTTTCATCTTTTTTTGCCGATGATGCACCAACGCTTAACAAATTATCTGCATCAGTAGCCGAGCCATCCTCAAACATATCATTCGGGAACTCCGGTTTAACATCTACATCCAGGTGGTCGTTGCCTGAGGCTTGCACCAGCAGCACATCATGCTCGCCGGCATACTTAATGGCATCATCAACCCATTTTTTATGTGGCGATATTTTTTTACCAAAGCTCATATTAACCACTTTAGCGCCGTTATCAACCGCATACCTAATAGCTTTGGCAATATCCTTATCATATTCATCGCCGTTAGGAACTGCTTTAATGGCCATAATGCGCACATTATCGGCCACGCCATCAATGCCGTATTTGTTACCGCGTACGGCACCCATTAATCCGGCTACACCTGTACCGTGTGAGGCATCATCAAATTTTAGTAAGCCGCTGCCGTAAGGCTTGGTATCCCAAACGTTAGGGTCATCGCCTACAATGCGCTGGCGTGCTTCCAGGTCGGGGTTTATGTCGTTGTTAAGCTTGGTAAGGTATTCGCTCAGCTCTTTAATAATTTTATCGTTTGTTGAAGTAGGGCCTTCTTCGGTAAAAAAGTAAGTCCATACATTTTTACTTTGCGCAATGGTATCATTAGTGCTTTTCAGGCGATCTAAATCGGCCAGTTTAAAAGTGCCGTTAGCTGGTAACTTTAAACCGTTTTTTACATAACCGCTGGTAATCATGAGCACATTCATCATTTGCGATAACTGCTTACTTTCACCGCTCGATTTGGTAATGGTAGAATCGTAAGTAGTGCGCACCGTTTGCCAGTATGCAAATTCTTTTTTGTCGGTAGCGTCGGCTTCGCTCAATTGCAGGTATTTACCTTTTAAGCGGTTGTATTCGCGCACCTCTTCGGTGGTTTCGGTAAAATCGCATTTACCACCGGGGCCGCCTAAAAAGTTCCAGCCATGTATATCATCAATATAGCCGTTACCATCATCATCTTTGCCATTGCCGGGTATTTCTTTGGGGTTCTTCCATAAAATAGATTTTAGATCGGCCTGTGCCGTATCAATACCGCTATCAATGGTGGCTATAACTACAGTTTTGCTTTTTTTACCTTTTAAAGCCAGGTAGGCCTTGTTTAAACTTATGCCAAAATAACCCTGTGTTTTTAAGTCCATGGTGTGCCAGTTCTTTGGCAATTCGGGTTGAGGGGGTTTTGGAGCAGTTTGTGCATTAGCCAATCCGCCCGCCATTAAAGCACCACTTAGCGTACAGGATAAAATGTATTTAGCGTATATATTCATTTATAGATAATTTGTGCAGAAGATATAATTAATTAAGATAATTTGCCTTTGTTAACGGATAATTTGTACAATAATTGCCGCAACCCGTCTATGCAGACCGGGGAAATAACAAAGCTGTTGCTATAACGTTTAATATTTATCACTTATTTATTAACCACTTTAACTATGCTGCTATCTAAATTTAAATCGTTTAAAAGGCATAAGTTTTGCCTAAAGTAAATGATGAACAGACTTAAATAATGAGGTTTCATTATCAGGAAGTTGCGTTTTAAATTATCAACATTGGTTTATTGTTGAAAACTAAATTATTAAACCATATCTTATAATTGTAATTTGAACTCAATTGCAACTTTGATACGAACCAAAATTTGTTTATATTGAGGTTATAGTTGTTAAATACGATCAGATGGAAGATGAATATGAGTTTGGTTTTACCGAAGATCCCAAGTTTTCGGTAGAGCGATATGAGGAGATGATCCGCAATCATGATCAGTACTTTTTTGATGCACAGGCATTTGAGAACATTATTGATTATTATATAGAAAAGAACGACGCCGCCAAGGCATTACAAGTAGTAGAATATGCGCACAATCAACATCCTTTTGCTGCGGTATTTTTAATAAAACAGGCCCAACTATTAGTAGTAACCAACCAGGTGACCGAAGCATTTGCCGCTTTGGATAAAGCTGCTTTGTTAGAAGCATCGGATGCAGATATTTATATCATTCGCGGTAATTTATACGAAAGTATGGACCGCTATACCGAGGCGCTTGAAAATTACGAAAAGGCCTTGGGCATGGCCGAGGAAACCGACGATATTTTGCTGCATATAGCTTACGTTTACCAAAACATGGGCGATTATGAAAAGGCTATTCATTATTTGAAAGAATGCCTGAAGCAAAACATGGAAAACCAGGATGCGCTGTATGAGCTGGCTTTTTGCTATGATGTGATTGATAATCAGCAGGAAAGCATACAGTTTTATCAGCAATATATTGATAACGAACCTTATAGCTACGCTGCCTGGTATAACCTGGGTAATGCTTTTACTAAATTAAGCTTATTTGAGAAAGCTATTGATGCCTATGATTATGCCATTTTAATTAAAGACAGCTTTGCTTCGGCTTACTTTAACAAAGGTAACGCACTGGTAAATCTGGAAAAATACGCCGAAGCTATTGAGGTGTACCGTCAAACTTTTGAGTACGAACAACCCAATGCCGATACCTACTGCGCCATTGGGGAGTGCTATGAAAAACTGGAGCAGATGGATGAGGCACGGTCGTTTTACAAGAAATCGGTACGGATGGATAGCAAGCTTGCCGATGCCTGGTTTGGTATAGGCGTAACGCTTGATTTTGAAGAGCGCTACTTTGAAGCCCTGCATTTTTACCGCAAGGCGCTTGACCTGGATGCCCTGAACGCCGATTACTGGTTTGCCATTGCTGATGCCGAGTACAAACTTGACCACCTGCCCGAAGCCGAAATTGCTTACGAAAAAGTGGTGGAGCTTAACCCGTTAGATGTTGATGCCTGGCTCGATTATTCTTCGATATTGTACGAGCAGGAACGACTGACCGATGCTATTGAGGTAATTGCCAATGCTATTAAAAATAACCCTGAAGCGGCCGAACTGTATTACCGCATGGTAGCTTACCTGTTTGCCAAAGGCGATTATAATGAAGCGCTGGCCAACCTGGAACAAGCGTTAACCTCAGACCCCGATAAGCATTATATTTTGTTTGACTACCTGCCTCAGTTACAGAAAAATAAGGTGATACTGGATATTATTAACCGTTATACTCGGTAATTTGTAATTCTTTTTTAAATAATAAAAGCCCAAAATCTACCTGATTTTGGGCTTTTATTTTATGTGTCAGTTTGCTATATAAAAGATTAGTAAATCAACTTTCTATTCCGCTTTCTCTATCCTCAAACCTACATCGCTTACCGAACGCAGTGGGTTATCGCGCATGTTTTGTTCAATTTCGAAGTGGTATTTGCCTTTGGCAGGGAAACGGTAATTTGTTTTGAAAGAAACCTGGTAGCTGTACATACTGCCCGAGCCTTTGCCCAGCCATTCGCCGGTAGGAGAGGCCAATTTAATTTCGTAACGGGTGGCTGTAGATTTGGTTGCTCCTCCGCCGCTTTGGTACACCAGCACAAACATGTTGGAGTATTTATAATTGGCTGTAACCCGTACATTTAAGTACAGGTTATAGCCAACAGAGGGGTCTTGAATATCTACATTATACTTTACCTTATTACCATAACTCCAGTTATGGTTAATTATAGACGTGTTTTCG
>Ga0265780_10010422_pt1 | contig 11074 bp, 10 predicted proteins | sample P1T30metagenome_FD_192432 | JGI IMG/M metagenome (GOLD analysis project Ga0265780, IMG submission 192432) | Plant litter microbial communities from East Loma Ridge, Irvine, California - P1 T30 | ecosystem: Environmental > Terrestrial > Plant litter > Unclassified | place: USA: California... | reverse complement strand
GCTGTTTTTTCTCAGCCGGCGCGTCGAATCGAAAACCGGAAAATTTTTGGGGGTAGTGGCGGCGCCCGTTGACGCCTGGCGCGTCGCGAACGTGTTTGACAAGGCTCGGCTCGATGCAGCCATGTCCATCGTCCTGACGACACGGGATAATGTGGTTGTCGCCCGGGCGCCATTGTTTGCGGAGTCTTTTGGCGTCGACCTGTCCAGATTGGGGCTGACGATCTCCCCTCTGCGTATTTCCAGGGGCTTTGAGGCAACCAGTCCGTTTAACGGCGAGCGCCGCCTATACGCTTATGCACCGGTTGGATCTTTTCCCCTGGGCGTGACCGTGGGCGTCACCCGTGAGTCGTGGATGGCCGGCGTGCGCGCCGACTTTCTCGCGGGTCTTGTTGGTTTGGCGGTGGCGCTGACAGTGGCGTTATTTAGCGGACGGTTCGCACTGGACCAATTTCGACGCCTCGAGCGGGTAGAGCGCGCACAGCGAAAATTGATCGACCAACTCAGCGCCGCCAAAGAGGTGATCGCGTTGGGTGAGCGGCGTCTTCGCATCATCGCCGACAGCGTGCCGGCGCAGGTGGCTTACGTGAACGCCGATGAACGCTATACGTTTCACAACGATGGCGAATGTGGGGCGCCCATCGGCGCGATGATGGGAAATACGCTGCTTGAAACGCATGGCCCCGAGATCTACGCACTTCTCAAAGATGATGTCGACAGGGCGCTGGCGGGCGAACGCGTGAGCGTCGAACGCAGCTACGCGGTGAACGGGAAAATGCGATGCTTCAAGCACGAATACACGCCCGATACCAATACCGCCGGCAAGACGCTCGGCTTTTATTCCACCGTGACGGACATCACCGAATTCAAGACCATCCAGAACAGGTTGTCCGCTTTAGCCCGCGTCGATCCCCTCACCGGGCTGCCCAACCGTGCCGAGTTGCTCGACCGGCTGGAAACGGCGCTCGCACGGTGCCGCAGGAATGGGGGAACGCTCGCATGCCTCTATCTGGACATCGACCGGTTCAAGGAAGTCAATGACACGCTCGGCCATTCGGGCGGCGACAGCGCCCTGGTGGAGTTCAGCCGGCGCCTGCGCCAATGCGTGCGCGAATCCGACGTTGTCGCCCGGCTGGCCGGCGACGAATTCGTGATCGCGCTTGAAGATATCGATCAGCCATCAGGCGCCGAACTTGTCGCCGCAAAAATCATTGAGGCCATGAAAAGCCCCTTTCATATCGATGGCATCTATCGGGTCATCACCACCAGCGTGGGCCTGGTGATCGCGCGGCCGTTACAGGACGATCCGCGTTCGCTGTTGCGGGCTGCCGACGAGGCCCTGTATCGCGCCAAACGCGCCGGGCGTAACCGGATTGAAAGCCATCCCGGAACACAGGATGGATAAATTCCGGATACTTGATTGTTTCGCCTGGAAGCGTGAAATGTGAGTGACGGTTGAAAAGTAAAAGCAACGTTGTGGCTGCCGCGCGAGTAGAATAAATTTGCTCGGGTGATGTCGCGCTGGCGCTTGCTGCGAGAATCGGAGGCGTTATGAGCATTGCGAATATCCCAGTTTCCGGCCAACCCCGCTGCGAAAAATGCGGTGATGATGTCCCGTGCTTCGCTTTCGATTTCGCATTTCAGCCCATCGTTTCTCTCGAACGAAAGACCATTGTCGCTCACGAGGCTCTGGCGCGAGGCCCGGAAGGCCAGCCGGCACTGTCCGTGCTGGATCAGGTCACAAGGGAAAATCGACATTGCTTTGACCAGGAATGCCGGGCGCGGTCGATTCAACGAGCGGCGTCGCTTTGCATGCCGGAGACAGAGTCGTTATCGATCAACTTTATCCCGAATGCGGTATTCAGTCCCAAGTTGTGCATCCAACGGACATTGCGAACGGCGCAAGAGCAGGGATTCGCGCTCGACCGGCTGATTTTCGAGGTTACTGAAGGTGAGCGGATTGAAGATGTCGAAGCATTGGTCAGAATATTTCAGGAATACAGAAAACTTGGAATAAAAACTGCGATTGACGATTTCGGCGCTGGCTACGCAGGGCTCAATTTGCTCGCTCGTTTTCAACCCGATATTGTGAAAATTGACATCGATTTGATTCGGGATGTCGATGCACACAAAACCAAACAAATCATTGTCGACTGCATTGTCAGTCTCTGCACCCGCCTGAACATTACGCCTCTGGCAGAGGGCGTGGAGACTGCTGGGGAGCGTGACTTTCTTGCGAGCGCTGGTATCGATCTCATGCAAGGATTTTTCTTTGCCAGACCGTCGTTCATGGCACTCGCTTCGATCGATTCGGCCTCGTGGCCATCGCCGCCTGACCTGTTGCTTAGTTGACCCGGTAAGCGGTCGCCCGCCTGCGTCAGTCGTACATCCAGCTGCGGCTGTCTTCGCTGTCAAGGAAGCCGGCCGTGCGACCGGCGCGATCGTCCGGCAGGCCCCGCCGGCCGCTACCGGCATTGCAACACCTGAAGAATATTTACGATGCTTACCAAAAATCAATATACAATAAATTGCCGGTAAGCAATCTTGCGGCGTCGTGCGCGCATTTGGGGCCGCATTGCCAGCGCATCGACGCACATGGTGCCGCCCCGGTTGCCGTCGTTCCGAACATGACCTTTGTCCTCCACTGCGAAACGAACCATGACGCCCAAACTTACCCTGAATATTTTCCATAAAGTCGTTGCGACCCTGCTGGCGGTAACGCTGATACCGCTGTGCACGCTGTGGTATGTCGCCACTAATTCGGCAGAACGTGAAATGCGTGCGAGCATCTACCAGAACCTCGTCGCGACGACCGATACCGCGGCCGCGCGCATCGACGGTTGGGACAAGAGCAACGTGCGCATGCTGCACCTGACCGGCCACCTGAACGACATCAGCAGCATGAAAAGCGAACGCCAGGAGCCGGCGCTGGCGACAATCGCCCAGGACTACGACGCCTACCTGGTGCACACCATCGCGCCAAACGGCATGAACGTTGCCCGTAACGATAGGGGCGCGTTGGTCAGTTATGCGGATCGCAGCTATTTCAAGGACGTGATGAAAGGTGCGCAGGTCGGCCGCCAGATCGTCATCAGCAAAACCACCGGCAAGCCTTCACTGCTGCTGGGCAGTCCGATCCGTAACGAGAACAACGACCTGGTCGGTGTGATTTCGATAGGCTTGAACCTGGGCGATATTTCGCAAGCGATCACCGACGTCCACGTCGGCGCCACCGGCCACGCGATCCTGCTCGACGCCACCAACAAGGTCATCGCCCATGGCGACGCACAAAAGGTCAAAACCGCGTTGCAGGATTTCAGCGCACACAGCGCCCTGAAAACGGTGGGCATCACCGTCAGCCCGATGGCCTATGAAGAAGATGGCCAGCAAATGATCGGCTACATGCAGAAGCTGCCACAGGGCTGGAGCTTGCTGGTGGAGCAGCAATACGACGAAGCATTCGCGCCGCTGAACCAGATGAAAAAAGAAGGCCGCCTGCTGATCCTCATCACGATCGCCCTGGTGGTTGTCATCGCTTACATGCTTGGCAAGGCACTGACCCGCCCGATCAACGAACTGACCGTCATCGCCGACAAGCTGAGCAAAGGCGACTTCAATGTCGACCTGACCCAGAGCGGGCGCAGCGACGAAATCGGCTCACTGGCGCGCGCAATTGAACGGCTTGGCATCAGCATCAAGCTGGCCATGGACCGGCTGCGCAGCAAGTCCGCAGCTTAAATCAGGAGCAATCGTTATGACACAAGCCGAATTCACGCCGTTTCCTTCCTTGATGGTGCAGATCGCCACGCTGTGTGGCCAGCGCCAGACCGGTACCGTGATGCTGGTCAGCGACGATAACCGCATGGGCAAGATTCATCTGCGCGCCGGGGAGATCGTGTTTGTCATGTGCCGCGGCCGGCGCGGACGCGACGCCCTCGGCCTCATGCGCACCATGCAGGCCGCGCGCCTGAGTTTTGTTGCGGGGGCGGTCGACGCGGCCGACGCGGTCGAATGGGCCAGCAAGACCGTGCTCGACTATTTGAACGGCCTGATGGCCGACTTGCCGGCCACGGGCGCTGCTGGCGCTGCTGGCGCTACCTTACAGTCGAAGCTCACCGATGCACCAGGGACCGCCACGCCGGCTGCACCTGCGCCAGCAGCCACGCAACAAACCAGCAAGGCGGCTGATGTGACGCCCGCCACCAGGGCGATGATCGAAAACGTCATGCTGACCTATATCGGACCGATGGCGCAAATCGTCTGCGCAGACCATTTCGCCGGCGCCACCGATACACGCGCCCTAATCCTGGCGCTGGCAACGGAGATTCCCGGCGCCGCGAACCAGGCAAAGTTCCAGGCTGAAATCGCCAAATTGCTGGACTTGTGAAGGCCAGGCGAAGCCTGTTGCCCAGCGCACGCGCCTATCTGCTGATCGCCGCCTGCCAGGATCGCAAGTACAGCTGAACGGCTGGCGTGGCGCGACGGTTCAGTAGTGCGCTTTATCGAATGGCGCCATCCATTCTTTGCATGCCGCACCGGGGAAGGCAGCCCCTAGAATCATCACATCCGCCTCCATCCAGAAAGCAGCCACCATCATGGCGAAAACCCTCTACGACAAGCTCGTCGACAGCCACACGATCCGCACCCTCGACTCCACCGGCCGGCAAGTGCTCCTCTACATCGACCGCACGGTCCTCAACGAATACACCTCGCCGCAAGCCTTCACCGGACTGCGTCAAGCTGAACGAAACGTCTGGCGCCCCGAAGCCGCACTCGGCACAGTCGACCACGTGAACCCCACCGCCGCGCGCCGCACCTCCTTGATGCCGGATCCCGGCGCCGCGCGCCAGGCCAGCTATTTTGCGGAGAACTGCCGCGACTTCGGCATCGAGCTGTTCGACGTGCTCCATCCGCTGCAAGGCATCGAGCACGTTGTCATGACGGAGATCGGCTCGGTGTTGCCGGGCATGGTGATTGCCGCCGGCGACAGCCACACCACCACCTACGGCGCGCTGGGCACGCTCGGGTTTGGCATCGGCACGTCCGACATCGAGCATTACCTTGCCACGCAAACCCTGGTCTACCAGCGCCTGAAAACCATGCGCGTGACAGTCGACGGCACGCTCGGTCCCGGCGTGCGCTCGAAGGACATCGTCATGGCGCTGATCGAGCAGATCGGCGCGGCGGGCGCCACCGGGTACGCGCTGGAATTCCAGGGGTCAAGCATTGCCGCGCTCAGCGTCGAGGCGCGCATGACGATCTGTAATATGGCTGTCGAGTGCGCCGCGCGCGGGGCGTTGATGGCGCCCGACGAGAAAGTGGTGGCTTACCTGCAGGGCAAGTCGCGTGCGCCGCAGGGCGCGCTGTGGGATGCTGCCGTCGCGGCATGGAGCGCGCTCAAAAGTGATCCGGACGCCGTCTTCGATGCCGAGGTGACGCTGGTCGCCGAAGCGATTGCGCCCATGGTCTCGTGGGGCACCAGCCCCGACCAGGCGATACGCATCGACCAGAACGTGCCCGACCCCGCGCAGGAACCGGATGCCGCGCGCCGGCACGACATGGAGCGGGCCTTGCAGTACATGGGCCTGTCCGCCGGCCAGCCGGCCGCGTCGATCGCCATCCAGAAAGCGTTCATCGGCTCCTGCACCAATGCGCGTATCGAAGACTTGCGCGACGCCGCGCGCGTGCTGGCAGGACGCAAGGTGGCGCCCGGCGTCGTGGCGATGATCGTGCCGGGGTCGAGCTCGGTGCGGCGCCAGGCCGAAGCGGAAGGACTGGACCAGGTATTCCTGGCTGCCGGTTTCGAGTGGCGCCAGTCGGGCTGCTCGATGTGCCTGGCCATGAACGACGACATCCTGGCCAGCGGCGAGCGCTGCGCCTCGTCCACCAACCGCAATTTCGAAGGCCGGCAAGGCACCGGCGCACGCACGCACCTGATGAGTCCTGCGATGGTGGCCGCCGCTGCCGTGGCCGGCCACCTCGCCGATACGCGCATCTATCTGGAAGGACACTGACATGACACCATTTACCTCCATGCTCGGCGTCGCGGCGCCACTGCCGGCTGCGAATATCGACACCGACGTCATCATGCCGAAGCAGTTCCTCAAGGGGATCGACCGCAGCGGACTCGACAAAGGCCTGTTCCACGACCTGCGGTTCGACGCCACCGGGGCAATCCAGCCGGGCTTCATCCTGAACCAGCCAGCCTGGAAGGACGCGCGGTTCCTGGTGGTGGGAGAAAATTTTGGCTGCGGTTCCAGCCGCGAACATGCAGTCTGGGGCCTGATGCAGTACGGTGTGCGCGCGTTGATCGGCACATCGTTCGCCGGCATCTTTTTCGACAATTGCGCGCGGAACGGCCTGCTGGCGATCACGCTGGCGCCAGGCGACGTGGCGCGCCTGATGACGCTGGCCGGGGAGGGCGCGGCGTTCACCATCGACCTGCCGCACCAGGTCATTCATGCGGGCGACGTCACCATCGGCTTCGACATCGATGCCGTGCGCAAGGAGGCGCTGCTGAACGGCCTCGACGCCATCGGCCAGACGCTCACCATGCGCGATGACATCCTCGCCTTCCAGCAGCGCCATCTCGAGGCCAATCCATGGTTCCGTTGAACGCGGCGCCATTTGCGGCCCTGGGCCCGTCGCCATTCCTGGCGGGGTTCTGGCTGCACAGCTTTACCACCTCGAGCGGCGTGACGATCCGCTTCGCGCTTGCGGGAACCGGGCCGGCGCTGCTGCTGCTTCACGGCCATCCGCAGACGCACGTCACGTGGCGCAAGGTGGCGCCGCAGCTGGCGCAGCAGCATACGGTGGTGGCGCCGGATTTGCGCGGCTATGGCGACAGCAGCAAGCCCGATGGCGGCGAGCAGCACATCGCCTATTCGAAGCGGGCGATGGCCGCCGACCTGGTGGAATTGATGGAAGCGCTGGGGCTGGCCCGCTTTGACGTGGTGGGACACGACCGGGGAGGGCGCGTGGCGCATCGCATGGCGCTCGACCATCCCGGCCGCGTGCACCGCCTGGCCTTGTTCGACATCGCTCCGACCGCCACGATGTACGCCCGCACCGACAAGGCATTCGCGACCCGCTATTTCTGGTGGTTTTTCCTGATCCAGCCGTATCCGCTGCCGGAACGCATGATCGCTGCCGACCCGGAGTTTTTCATCCGCACCCACATCGACGGCCAGAACAAGGTGCCTTGCGCGACGGAACCCGCGGCGTTTGCCGAATACCTGCGCTGCTATCTCGATCCGCGCACACGCCATGCGATCTGCGAGGATTACCGCGCCGCGGCAGGCATCGACCTGGACCACGATGCAGCCGACCAGGACACGAAACTTGCGATGCCAGTCCTCGCGCTATGGGGTGGCCTGGGAACAGTCGGCGCCTTGTACGACGTGCTGGAAACGTGGCGCGAGAAAGCTGTCGACGTGCGCGGGCGTGCGCTCGCATGCGGCCATGCGCCGCAGGAGGAATGTCCGGAAGAGGTGCTGGCCGAACTGCGTCAGTTTTTGCTGACCTGACCGGCACGCGCCAGCACGTGCTCCCAGAACCGCTCGGCAACACGCAACTGCCTGGCGCGGGGCCGGACCAGGTGGATGTCGATGCGTACTTCGTCCAGCGCATCGCCCAGTTGCACCAGGCGACCGGCGGCGAGGTCGTCGGCGACCAAACTCAACGGTGACCAGGACACGCCGCGCCCGTCGCGGGCCATCATCGCCAGCACGCTGGCCAGGTGCGACGAAAACGCAGGTGCGCCCACGGGCCTGCGCTGGTTGTCCTGCCATGCCGCGCGCAAGATGCGGCCCATGCCCGATTGCTCGGTATATGTCAGGAAAGGTCCATCCCTCAGCGCGGTCGCACTGGCGAGCGTGGGCGCGGCCACCGGGACCAGCAGGTCTTCCCCCAGCACGCAGGATTTGAATCGTTCGTCGGACAGGTGCGTTGACGCCACCGGATGCGCGTGGCACAGCAGGAACTGGACGGCGCCGTCGATCATCAGGCGCTCGCATCCCTCCATGCTGTCGGCAGTGAGGCGGATCGACGACACCAGCGCCTGCTCCCGTTCCACGGCCCGCAGCCACGGCGAAAAAAATGTCAGAGAGAGCGCATGGGTGGAGGCAAACAGCAGCGTCTCGGTGGACATCTGCGCAGCAGCCAGCGCATCCTTGCGCCCCGTTTCCAGTTGCCGCAAGACCTCTTCCGCGAATGGCCGGAGCCGTTCGCCGGCAGGGGTCAGCACCGTGGTGCGCGAGGTGCGATCGAAGAGGGGCGTGCCGACCCACTCTTCCAGGCAGCGAATGCGCCTGCTGAAGGCCGGCTGGCTGATGGACCGCTGCAGCGCGGCCCGTGACAAGCCGCCTTCGCGGATGACAGCGATAAAATCTTCCAGCCAGGTTGCGTCCACTACCTTATTGCCGCTTGTAACGCAGCCACACGCCGCCGCCGTCCTGCACGTCGGCAGAGGCAAGTGTCAGGTAGCTCGGCTGGGTCCAGGCTTCCTGCGCAATTTCAAACGACGCCGGATGATGCCCACGCCCGTCGATCAGCGGCAGGATCAGGACGCTGATTTCATCGACCAGGCCGGCATTGACAAAGGAGCCGCTGACGTGCGGACCGCCTTCAACGATCAACCGTTTTGTGCCCAGTTCATCGGCCAGGGTTTGCACTACCTGCGCCAGGTCGATGTCGGTTTTGCCGCCAAAGAAATAGGAGACTTGAATCGACTGCAGATAAGCCAGGTAATCGTCCGACACTGCTTCCGTCAGCACCGCGACCACGTGGGAGCCCAGCGCTTCGTTGGATTTCCAGGCCACCTTGCCGTGGCCATCGATGGCAATGGCGTAGGTCGCTGCATCGCGCTTGGCGAAATAGGGGGTGCGTGGAATCGGTTCCTTGGCCAGGCCTTTCGGATAGCCCTCGCCATGGGCAATTTCTTCCATGGTGGTGCGCCCGCAAATCCAGCCATCGAAGGCAAAGGTTGCAGCAAGCTTTTCATACAGCTCGCCCGCGGCTTTCTTGAATGGTCGGTCCCAGCCGTCGGTAAGGGCATGGCCATCGATGGACGACATCATGTGACAGATAACGTAGGGTTTCATTGATACTCCAATTTGAAAGGGATGGTTACTGATGATTCGGCGCGCGGCGCGCAGGCCGTGTCATGCCGCGTCATCAAAATCGGTGGACAGGCTCAGGTCGCGTTGCGCGGAGATGTCGCGCACACGCTCTTCCATTCGTTCGACAACGGCGTTGAAGCCCCACGAGCCAAGCACAAGATGCCTTGGCGCGTCGGCGCCACGCGCAACGCTGACCATAGCCTGCGCTGCCTTGACCGGATCGCCCGATTGCGCGCCACTGGTTTCTTTGGTGACGGCCAATCGTTTTCCCGCCGTGTCAGCATAGTCGGCGATCTGGTTCGTCGTCTGGCGCAGGGACCTTCCTGCCCAGTCGGTGCGAAAAGGACCCGGCTCGACACACGTTACGCCAATTCCCAGCGGCGCCACTTCAGCGCGCAGCGAATCGGACCATCCCTCGACCGCATGCTTGGACGCGGCGTAGTAGCCGGATCCCGGATAACCGATCAGGCCAGCCACGGAGGTGATGTTGATGATGTTGCCGCGGCGCTGTTCACGCATCACGGGAAGCACCGCGCGTGTCATGGCAAACAGGCCGAACACGTTCGTGTCGAACTGCGCACGGATTTCCGTTTCCTCGCCTTCTTCGACGGAGCTTTGGTAGCCATAGCCGGCGTTGTTGACCAGGACGTCGATCCGTCCGAATTTGCCTTTGGCTGCGGCAACCGCGGCGTCGATGTCGGCAGCGTTCGTCACATCCAGCGAGAGCGCGAGCACACGATCCGGTGTGGCGCTTTCCAGGTCTTGAATGTGGCTGGTATCGCGCGCGGTGACGACCACGCGCCATCCGCGCTGCACGATGACGTCAGCCAAAGCCCGGCCCAGGCCGGTTGAACAGCCGGTGATGAACCAGACCGGTGTGTTTTCTTGTTGCATAGGTTTCTCCGAAAGGGTGTCGTAGCTGCGTTCTTGCCGCTGGCGCGACGACGATTTCCGCGAATATGAAAGTCAGCGTGCGGACGTGTGGATGCAGCAATAATCAGCAGCACCAACGTCGTCGAGTGATGCTTCGAGCATATCACAATGTTAATTTTGGCTTGGTCACCACCATGGCGAATCCACCCCTTGGCACCGCTGGCAACCTCCGCATATTCAGCGCCAATTCCTGCGCCGGCACCCGATAATCCATGCCGCCAGCCAGCCATTTTGCCGCCCGCTTCATCAATTCCACGGTGATCCATTCTCCGGCCACCCGACAAACCGCAACGGCACGAACTGATCCGGCATGCGCCACGCGCGCGGATCGTGATTGATACCGTCCAGGTCGACCAGCACACGGCGGCCTGCCGGAAATCGGTAACCCTGCCATGTAAAGTCCTGCCGCACTTTCGCCACCGCTGCAGGAAAGAAGGGATAGAACCGGCGCACCTCCGCGACGCTGGTGGAGCGGCTGGCGGGCGGCGCAGAGTGCTCGTAGTGTTGGCGGGTCAGGTCAAGCACGCGCGACATTGCGGACCCGGGATGAGGGGGAAGAACTTTGCTCATTGGCGGAACTCACGCTGGGGCAGGCTGACGCGCCTGTGTGGGTTCCAGAGTAGCAGCGGCGCGATCAATCGTCGCGCACCGAACTGGGAGGAAATTATTTGTGGATGAGCTGCTTGGGTTTGGCTGGGGCCGTGTCGGAATGTCAGCCGTGATGTTCTTCTAAAGTCTGCCGCAGAGCCGGGGGCGTCAACACTCGCCGCCATCAATGCTTTTACCCGTGCGCAGGTCAAAGCCAAAGTAGCAGGTGTATCGACTGCGCGGACCATGGATGCACCAGATATGTTCTTCTCTGCGCTGGCGCTCACCGGGTTACACCGTGCATTCCGCTTTGATGTCCGGGTGCAGTGACTCGAAGATTTCCTTTGCGAGTTGGACCTTCACGACAACGGAAAGTTTTCGGTCGGTTTTTGTTGGAACGTACTGTTCACCGAGACCGCCAGAGTAGATGGCGTATT
>Ga0265780_10010421_pt1 | contig 11074 bp, 12 predicted proteins | sample P1T30metagenome_FD_192432 | JGI IMG/M metagenome (GOLD analysis project Ga0265780, IMG submission 192432) | Plant litter microbial communities from East Loma Ridge, Irvine, California - P1 T30 | ecosystem: Environmental > Terrestrial > Plant litter > Unclassified | place: USA: California... | reverse complement strand
CGAATATGAGGCGGAAGCTGTAGATGGAAACCTTTCCATCGGTGCTCAAAAATATATGCCTGTTGGGCAGCCTCGTCAATACGTTTGTTACTAGCTATGTTGTGAGGGTGACACGAGCAGTGTGCGGGGATAGCCAGGAACGGCAGCACGTCAGGCAAGTGCAATGAACGGATACATGCACGGCCGCAGGAACAATTGAATAAGCGAGCGAATAAGCGAGTAAACTAGCGTCCTCCCGCATTTGACCGCAGCATATGAATCAATCAATCGATACCGCGCAGCCGCGCTTTCGCCCCCGCCCCTGGGACCATCTCGAAACGCCGCAGGACGTCGAACTCTGGATCGACGAGCACAACGCCGCCTTGCAGGACCTGGTCAAGCCGCACGAAACCGGCGTCGGCATCTGCTTCACCCTGGCCGAAGGCGGCAATCTGTACATGCAGACCACCGGCGACGCCGTGCTGCTCGACGTCGAGCCGGATGCGGCCTGGATCGCGCCCCTGATCGTGGCCGCCACCGGCGCCGAGCCGCCGCGCGGCCAGGTCTGGATCCTGCCCGACGACCGCCTGGTGCAGCTGATCCTCGGCCTGTCGACGCTGGTGCTGAACACCACCCTGGTGGTCGGCCATCCTTTTGGTGCGCGCGCCCGCCGCAGTTACTGAACGCCCGTATCTGGCGAGCTGAGACTGGGACTGCGAAGCAGATGCAGAAACGCACCGTGGCAGGGCGGAGCCCGCGACGGTGCGTCTGGTGCAGCGAAGGAAGCTTACTGCCGCTTGCCCTGGCTGTCCTGCTGGAAGACCTGGGAAGCGTCGCGCGCCGATTCGCCCTGGCGCTGGCCGTCGAGGTCGTCCAGCGCCGGCGTGCCGCCGGAGGCGTGCTGGCCGCCGCCTTGCTGACCGGATTGCTGGTTGCCTTGCTGCTGGCCCTGCTGGCCCTGCTGGCTTTGCTGGCCGCGCTGTTGCTCGGATTGCTGGTTGCCGCTTTGCTGCTGGCTGCCCTGCTGGCCCGATTGCTGGTTGTCCCTGCCGCCGTCCTGCTGGCCAGCGGTTGCGACGACGTCCTTGCTCGGATCGTCGACTGCCGGATCCGGACGGGTGCCTTTCATGTCGTTACCTTGGTCTTGCGCCATGATCGTCTCCTTTACGTGAGTGCGAGTCACCATCATAGACCTCCTGCCGGGGCAGGAAATCGGACTCGGCCCATCATGCGGGTAGGACGGTCCTCACATCATGGGGCACAGGCATAAGAAAAGGCGCTGTTAGCGTTAGATAGGTGAACCAAGGCTGCGGTCGCTTGTCTCATCCACTGTCGAGCAAAATAGTGAAGAGACAGCGATGCAAGGCATGGCTTTCGAGGAATTGTTTGCGGCACTGACCGCACTGCGCCTGGAGACAACGGAACTCGTCCGCCTGCGCGGCTGGATCGCCGGATTGAGACTTCCGGATGAATGCCTCGCCCTGATCGCGCAGGCAGCCGGGACCCCACCGTGCCCGCATTGCCGGTGCGTCCGCGTTCACCGCTGCGGCCAGGCCAGCGGCCTGCAGCGCTGGCGCTGTCTGGCTTGCCGGCGCAGTTTCAATGCCCTGACCGGCACGCCATTGGCGCGGCTGCGCAAGCGCGAATTGTGGCTGCCCTATCTTGGCTGCGTGCTCGAGTCGCGCACCGTGCGCAAGGCAGCCGAGCAGATTGATGTCAGTCCCAGTACCAGTTTCCGCTGGCGCCACCGATTCGTTCCTGGCGCCGCGCGCGAGCGGCCCGCGGCGCTGTCTGGCATGGTCGAGGCCGACGAAACCTATCTGCTGGAATCACAAAAAGGCTCGCGCCGCCTGAACCGGCCGGCGCGCCGTCGTGGCGGCGTGGCCAGGCGCCGCGGCATCAACCGGGAACACGACTGCCTGCTGATTGCGCGCGATCGGAGCCGGCAGACACTCGACTTTCATACGGGACGCGGACCGGTCACCACCTCGCAACTGGAGCGTTGCCTGACGCCTGTGCTGGAGCCGGACGTGCTGTTAATCAGCGGTTCGGCAAAGGCGTATGCCGCCTTCGCAGCCCGCGCCGGCATCATGCGTGAGGCGGTGAGTCTACGTGCGGGAGAACGGGCGCGCGGCACGATCCACCTGAACAATGTCAATGGCTGGCATGCTCGTTTCAAGAACTGGCTGCGGCGCTTCAACGGCCTGGCCAGCTGCTATCTGGCGCATTACACAGGGTGGCAACGCATCCTCGACGATGGACACTTGAGCTCGCCGCCTCATTTGCTGCGCGCCATTGTCCAATGCTCCAAGAGGCGTAAGCAATAACCGAATTAACGCGAACAGCGCCTAAGAAAACACCGCGTCCGGCTTGACGCCGGTCGCGGTGCGGTGTGCTGCAGGGTTGCTGTGCTGGTGTCAGCGATTGCCGCGTTGCTTGTCGATGCTGTTATCCTGGCTGAACGCCTGGGATGCATCCTTGGCCGATTCGCCCTGGCGACCTTCCACGTCGTCCAGTGCCGGCGTGCCGCCGGAGGCATGCTGGCCACCGTGCTGCTGACTGCCGGATTGCTGGCTGCCTTGCTGCTGCTTGCCTTGTTGCTGGCTACCCTGGTTCAGCTGGCCCAACTGCTGGTTGCCTTGCTGCCTGCCTTGTCGCTGGCTGTCCTGCAGTTGGTCCTGGCCGGATTGACGATTGCCTTGCTGCTGCGACTGCATGCCATCCTGCTGCTGTCCTGGCTGCACGTTGCCGCTGGCAGTGCCGGCGTTGAGGTCGTCCACGTCGTCGTCGTGGCGCGGTCCTTTGATGCCATGGCCCTTGTTTTCACCCATACTGGTCTCCTGTGAGAGAGTCGATGGATTCATGATAGCCCTCTGGCCCGCTGCGACAATCGGAATATGTCCGGCACGCCTGTAGGACGCTTCGTACAAAGTCAGCAGTAAAAACGGAAGGTCAAGGGGTGGCCCGGCCGGACACTTTGTCGTCGGACTGCTGCGGATTGCCCGGCTTGTCCGCGTGCTCGGGACGGCTGCGTTCCAGCCGTTCGCGCTGGCGATTGACGTCGAGGTCGTCGAGCTGCTGTTCGCTCAGGCCTTTGTCGGCATTGGTATTTTCAGGCATGACTGTCTCCTTGCATCGTCGATGGTGGAAGACACATCATAGGCCGGCGCGCGATTCGGACAATCGGACGGCGTCCAGCCGGGGCATAGGACGCCGCGCATACCGACTGCGCGCTCAGCGCGCGGCAGCGGTGGCGACTGGCGCGATCCCGAGACTGCCCAGGAAGGTCCCGATCGTCTTGTACGCGCCTTGCACCTGCTCGAGCTTGAAGCCGCCATGCCCGCCGCCCTGGATGGTCAGCAGCTGGTTCTTCACGCCGGCCCGGTCGAGCGCCGCCTTCAGGCGCACGCCATGCGCGTAGGGCACCAGCGGATCGGCGTCGCCGTGGATGGTCAGCACCGCCGGCCCGCCGGCGCGCACATGGCTCAGCGGCGACAGCTCGCGCGCCAGCGCCTCGCGCCCAGGCATGCTGCCGAACCAGGCCACCGCATACGAGCGGATGTTCGGGCCCTGCAGCATGTCGGCGACGTCGGTGATGCCATACCAGTTGACCACCGCGGCCACCTTTGGTGCGGCGTTCACGTACGGGCCGCTCCAGGTGGGCTCGTTGGCCGCGCACTGGTTGGTGAAGCGCGAATCTGGCGGAATCATGGCGGTGGCCAGCGCCAGGTGGCCGCCGGCCGAGTCGCCCGAGGTCACGACTTTCGCCAGGTCGAAATTGTGCTGCTTCGCATTCAGGCCGACCCATTGCAGCGCGCACAGCGTGTCCTCGACCGCGGCCGGGGCCAGCGCCACGTTGGCCAGGCGGTAGCTGACGTTCACCACCGCGAAGCCCATGTGCAGGAAGGGCAGGGCCGACAGGGCGGCGCGTTCGCGCGCGCCCGCGACCCAGCCGCCGCCGTGGAAGTACAGCACCACGGGCAGCGCCTGCGCACCCGCATCCTTCGGACGGTAGATGTCGAGCTTGAGCTCCTTGCCGCTCGCGGTGAGGTAGGGAATGTCCGCCTGCACCGTGAAGCCCTGCTTGCGCAGCACGTCGCGGCGCGCCTCGACCCCGTTGGCGTCCTGCCCCTGCGCGACCGGCGCCGTCAGCACGACGGCCGCCAGCAGCGCTGCTGCCTGCATCGATGCGCGCATCGCCACCCCTTACATGTTCGGGTAGTTGGGACCGCCGCCGCCTTCCGGCGTCACCCAGACGATGTTCTGGGTCGGGTCCTTGATGTCGCAGGTCTTGCAGTGCACGCAGTTCTGGGCATTGATCTGCAAACGGTCCTTGCCTTCGTCCGTTTTCACGTACTCGTACACGCCGGCCGGACAGTAGCGCTGTTCGGGACCGGCGTACTTGGCCAGGTTGACCTCGACCGGAATGCTCGGGTTCTTCAGCGTCAGGTGCACCGGCTGGTCTTCGCTGTGGTTGGTGTTCGAGATGAATACCGAGGACAGGCGGTCGAAGGTGAGTTTGCCGTCCGGCTTCGGATACACGATCGGCGCGAAACTGGACGCCGGCTTCAGGCATTCGTGGTCGGCATGCCTGTGGCGCAGGGTCCAGGGCGCCTTGCCGCGGAAGATCAGCTGGTCGATGCCGGTCATGACGGTGCCGACATACAGGCCCTTCGACATCCAGGGCTTGAAGTTGCGCGCCACGTACAGCTCTTCCTTCAGCCATGACTGCTCGAAGGCGAGCGGGTAGGCCGTCAGCTCGTCGTGCTGGCGGCCTTCGCCCAGCGCCGCGAACGCGGCGTCCGCGGCCAGCATGCCGGTCTTGATCGCACCATGGCTGCCCTTGATGCGGCTGGTGTTCAGGAAGCCGGCGTCGCAGCCGACGAGGCAGCCGCCCGGGAACACCGTCTTCGGCAGCGATTGCAGGCCGCCCGCCGTGATCGCGCGCGCGCCATACGAGATGCGCTTGCCGCCCTCGAAGTAGTGGCGGATCGACGGATGGGTTTTATAACGCTGGAATTCCTCGTAGGGCGACAAATACGGGTTCTGGTAGGCCAGGCCCACCACGAAGCCGACCGCCACCTGGTTGTTCTCCAGGTGGTACAGGAAGGAGCCACCATAGGTGTCGTTGTCGAGCGGCCAGCCGGCGGTGTGCACCACCAGGCCCGGCTTGTGCTTGGCGGGATCGATCTCCCACAGTTCCTTGATGCCGATGCCGTACACCTGCGGGTCCTTGCCCTTGCTCAGCTCATACTTGGCCATCAACTGGCGGCCCAGATGGCCGCGCGAGCCTTCGGCGAAGAAGGTGTATTTCGCGTGCAGCTCCATGCCGAGCTGGAAGTCGCCGCCCGGTTCGCCGTCGCGCTTGACGCCCATGTTGCCGGTGGCGACACCCTTCACGGAACCGTCGTCGTTGTACAGGATCTCGGCGGCGGGGAAGCCCGGGAAGATCTCGACGCCGAGCGCTTCCGCCTGCTGCCCCATCCAGCGCACCACGTTGGCCAGCGAGACGATGTAATTGCCGTGGTTGGTCAGCATCTTCGGGACCATGAAGTGTGGGGTCGCGATCGACTTGGTCTCGGTAAGGAACAGCACCTGGTCTTCCGTGACCGGGGTGTTCAGGGGCGCCCCTTTTTCCTTCCAGTCGGGAATCAGCTCGTTCAGGGCGATCGGGTCCATCACCGCGCCCGACAGGATATGGGCACCGAGTTCTCCGCCTTTTTCCAGCACGCAGACCGACACCTCTTGCCCTTTTTCGGCCGCCAGCTGCTTCAGGCGGATCGCCGCCGCCAGGCCCGCCGGGCCGCCGCCGACGACGACCACGTCGTACTCCATCGCTTCGCGCGGACCGTATTGTTCTAAGATGTTGGTTGGCTCAGTCATGTCATGTATTGGGTAAAAAAAATTTAAGCACGAGTGTGCGGGTTTTTGCCGGCGTTTGCAACTTTCGCGCCATTTTACGGACATTATTAGATGCGGCAATCTAATACTGATGAATTGTGTAAGATGGTGCTTTCATCACCTGCACGGCAGACGGGAAGGGGATCGGAACGTGGGCATCGAAGTCAACTACGAAGGAAAAATCGCCATGGTCACCGGGGCTTCGAGCGGCCTGGGAGCGCGTTTCGCGAAGGCGCTGGCGGGCGCCGGCGCGCAGGTGGTGCTGGCCTCGCGCCGCGTCGAGCGCCTCAAGGAACTGCGCGCCGAGATCGAGGCCGACGGCGGCGCCGCCCACGTGGTGCGGCTGGACGTGACCGACCTGGGCTCGATCAAGGCCGCCATCGCCCACGCCGAGACCGAGGCCGGGCCGATCGACATCCTGGTGAACAACTCGGGCGTGCAGAGCACCCAGCGCCTGATGGACGTCACCGAGGACGACTACAACTACATCATGGACACCAATCTGCGCGGCGCCTTTTTTGTCGCCCAGCAGACCGCCAAGCGCATGATCCAGCGCGCCAAAGGCGACCCGCGCAAGCAGCACCGCATCGTCAACATCGCCTCGGTGGCCGGCCTGCGCGTGCTGCCGCAGATCGGCGTCTACTGCATGAGCAAGGCCGGCGTGGTGCAGATGACGAAAGCGATGGCGGTCGAGTGGGGCAAGTACGGCATCAACGTCAACGCCATCTGCCCCGGCTACATCGCCACCGAGATGAACGAGGATTACTTCGAGACCGAGCAGGGGCGTAAGCTGATCGACATGCTGCCCAGGAAGCGGCCGGGGAAGCCGGAGGATCTGGATGGCTTGCTGTTGCTGCTGGCGGCGGAGGAGGCGCACTTTATTAATGGGGCGATCATTACGGCGGATGATGGGATGACGGCGCAGTAAGCGTTCGTCTTGCAGTCAGCAAAGCACTACCCTCGTTTCATTGTTAACCTTAAATCCGTCATCCCGGCGCAGGCCGGGATAATGCCACTGGCATTATCCCGTCCAATTTCCCTCGCATCCCGCAAGCGCTTGCGTGCACCCGCAAACACAGCGGAACGAAATTAGGTTCCGGCCTTCGCCGGAACGACGGTCTTCAGGCTGAGGGTCCAAGCACCATCACCACATCTCCACCATTCCATCATCACCACATCTCCACCCCTTAAGGCAGCAATGAGCACCAAGCAGCACGTCCACACCATGCGCATCCCCATCCGATGGGGCGACATGGACGCCATGGGCCACGTCAACAACACCGTCTACTTCCGCTACATCGAATCCGCACGCATCGCCTGGCTCGATCAGGCCGGTGCGCTGGCCGGACCTGCGGGCGCAGGCGAGGGCCCGGTCATCGTCAACGCCCACTGCAGTTTCCTGAAGCAGCTCACCTATCCCGGCGAGATCGAGGTCACCACCTTCGTCGCACCACCGGGCCGCTCCAGCATCGAGGTGACCCACGAGATCCGCCTCGTCTGCCCGGACGGCCAGCCCGGCGCGCTGCACGCGGAAGGCGGCGCCAAGGTCGTGTGGATCGACTTTAAGGCCGAGAAATCGCGCCCGCTGCCGGACCGCCTGCGCGCGCTGCTACCCGTCGCATGAAGCACGACGCCACCATCCGCTTCGACGACAGCCGCCTCACCATCGAAGACATCAACCGCGTCGCTGGCGGCGCGCCCGTCACACTGTCGAACGACCCGGACTTCCGCGCCCGCATCGCGCGCGGCGCCGACTTCCTCGACCGCCTGCTGCGCGAGGATGGCGTCATCTACGGCGTCACCACCGGCTACGGCGACTCCTGCACGGTGCCGGTGCCCGCGCAGCTGGTCGGCGAACTCCCGCAGCAGCTCTACACCTACCATGGCTGCGGCCTGGGCGCGTATCTCGACCCGAGCCAGACCCGCGCCGTGATGGCGGCCCGCCTGGCTTCGCTGTGCAAGGGCTATTCCGGCGTCAGCGTGGCGCTGCTGGAACAGATCGTGCGCCTGCTGGACGCCGGCCTGCTGCCCTTGATCCCGAGCGAAGGCTCGGTCGGCGCCAGCGGCGACCTGACGCCGCTGTCCTATCTGGCGGCGGTGCTGTGCGGCGAGCGCGAAGTGCTGCGCGATGGCGTGCAGGTGGCCGCCGCCGAGGCCCTGCGCGAGGCCGGCATCGCGCCCATCACGCTGCGCCCGAAAGAGGGCCTGGCGATCATGAACGGCACCGCCGTGATGACCGGCCTGGCCTGCCTCGCCTTCGAGCGCGCCAGTTATCTCACGCGCCTGAGCACCCGCATCACCGCCATGGCCTCGTTCGCGCTGGACGGCAATGCCCACCACTTCGACGCGACCCTGTTCTCGGTGAAGCCGCACGCCGGCATGCAGCAGGTGGCCGGCTGGCTGCGCGACGACCTCGCCTACGAAGGGCAGGTCGAACGCAACGGCCAGCGCCTGCAGGACCGCTACTCGATCCGCTGCGCGCCGCACGTGATCGGCGTGCTGGCGGACGCCTTGCCGTTCTTCCGCACGTCGATCGAGAATGAACTGAACAGCGCCAACGACAACCCGATCATCGACCCCATCGGGGAGCGCGTGCTGCACGGCGGGCATTTCTACGGCGGCCACATCGCCTTCGCAATGGACGGCATGAAGAACGCGGTCGCGAATCTCGCCGATCTGATGGATCGGCAGATGGCGCTGCTGGTCGACCCGCGCTACAGCAACGGCTTGCCGCCCAACCTGTCCGGCATGACGGGCGAGCGGGCGGCGATCTCGCACGGCCTGAAGGCGCTGCAGATCAGCGTCTCGGCCTGGACCGCCGAAGCGCTCAAGCTGACCATGCCGGCCTCGGTGTTCTCGCGCTCGACCGAGTGCCACAACCAGGACAAGGTGAGTATGGGGACGATCGCGGCGCGCGACTGCCTGCGCGTGCTGGAGCTGGTCGAGCAGGTGGCGGCGGCGCTGCTGGTGGCGGTACGGCAGGGCGTGTGGCTGCGCTGCCGGATGGCCCCGGGCACGCCGGCGCCTGGCCCGCTGGCGGCGATGGCCGCGCAACTCGGCGAGGAAGTCACGCCGGTCATCGGCGACCGGCGCCTCGATACTGAGCTGCGCGTGCTGCTTGATCGCCTGCGCGCCCGCCACTGGCAGCTCGGGCTCTGAGGCCGTCCGAGGGCCAATGAAGGCGCAAGGAAGCTTACCCTGGCTGCATGAAATGCGCCGCCGGGCGTGCTAGATATTGCTGTATGGAAAATTCCTGTTTAATGTAGCGGCCACGCGCGCCGTAGCCCTGTTGCTGCGGCGCGGACCGTCGATAATTAAAACTAGGGAATCAGCATGAACAAGCATCTCCTCCTGTGCGGCAGCATCGCCGCTGCGCTCGTCCTGAGCGGCTGCGCCAGCGTCGGCAGCGAATCGCTGCGCAAGGAAACCGAAACCTCGGTGTCGCAGAAGATCGTACAGGGCAAGACCACCAAGACCGAAGTACGCTCGATGTTCGGCTCGCCGACCAAGACCAGCTTCACCGATGGCGGCCTGGAAATCTGGAACTACGACTTCACCAACGTCTCCGCCGACGCCATCAGCTACGTGCCGATCGTCGGCATGTTCGGCGCCAGCGCCAGCGGCAAGAAGAAGGAACTGGTCGTGATGTACGACGACAAGAACATCGTCAAGCGCTTCTCGATGAGCGAAGCCGACGTGCACCAGAAGACCGGCCTGTTCAACCGTTGATGTACCCGGCCCCGGCGTTCGCCGCGGGCTTTCCCCGGCGTGGGCGGTCCCGCCCGCGCATCCAGGCGCGGCACGTTTGCGCCCGCCTAGCGTGCCCCCACCAGCTTGTGCACCAGCTCCGACGAGGTCGATGCCGAGAACTTGCGCATCAGGCGCGCCCGGTGCATCTCCACCGTGCGCGGACTCAGGTCGGTCTCGCGCGCGATGATCTTGCTGGTCTTGCCCTCCACCAGCAGCGCCGCGATCTCGCGCTCGCGCGGGGTCAGTTCCGCCGATACCGGGCGCTTCTCGCTGACGTCCTCGAAGGTCCAGACGCCGGCGCCGAGCGGCTCGCTTGGGTCGAGCGCGCGGCCGGTCACGTGGCACCAGAACAGCTCGCCATCGGCGCGGCGCATGATGCGCTCGTCCGAATAGCGCCCCTTGGCGTTCATGATCGGCACGATGCGGTCGCCGGTGCGCAGGAATTCGTCCATGGTCGGATACAGCACGCTGAAGGACTGGCCGTGCAGCCTGCCTTGCGCATAGCCGAACATGTCCGCAAGCGCCCCGTTGCAGGACTGGATCACGCGGTCGTTTGATGCGCACATGCCGACCGGCGCCTGCTGGAAGATCATTTCGTAGTCGATGGCGCTGGCGGGATTCACTTGAGGTGGATCGAGTGCTCGGTTCATGGGAGGGGCGGGCCGTAGTTCTACGGTATTGTTATTCAGTACAGCGTATTTTATGCTGAGACGCTACTCTGTAGGACAGAACAGATTTTCGCTTAATCCATAAAAGGGACGGGTATGAACAAAGTGTATCCTGATGCGGTGTCGGCATTGGCCGGTATCGTGGCGGATGGCCAGACCATCGCCGTGGGCGGCTTCGGCCTGTGCGGTATTCCGGAAGCGCTGATCGCGGCGCTGCGCGATTCCGGCGCGACCAATCTGACCGCGATTTCGAACAATGCGGGCGTCGACGGCTTCGGCCTCGGCCAGCTGCTCGAGACGCGCCAGATCAAGAAGATGATTTCGTCCTACGTCGGCGAAAACAAGGAGTTCGCGCGCCAGTTCCTGGCCGGCGAACTCGAACTCGAATTCACCCCGCAAGGCACGCTGGCCGAAAAGCTGCGCTGCGGCGGCGCCGGCATCCCGGCCTTCTTTACCAAGACCGGCTACGGCACCATCGTCGCCGAGGGCAAGGAAACCCGCGAGTTCGATGGCGAGCATTACGTGATGGAACGCGCACTGGTGCCGGACGTGTCGCTGGTGAAAGCGTGGAAGGCCGACAAGGCCGGCAACCTCATCTTCCGCAAGACGGCGCGCAACTTCAATCCGAACGTCGCCACCGCCGGCAAGGTCTGCATCGTCGAGGTCGAAGAGCTGGTCGAGATCGGCGAGATCGATCCGGACCAGGTGCACACCCCGAGCATCTTCGTGCACCGCATCGTCCACAACCCGACGCCGGAAAAGCGCATCGAGCAGCG
>Ga0265780_10010420_pt1 | contig 11074 bp, 12 predicted proteins | sample P1T30metagenome_FD_192432 | JGI IMG/M metagenome (GOLD analysis project Ga0265780, IMG submission 192432) | Plant litter microbial communities from East Loma Ridge, Irvine, California - P1 T30 | ecosystem: Environmental > Terrestrial > Plant litter > Unclassified | place: USA: California... | reverse complement strand
GCCAGCAATGCGTCGGACAGGAAGCGCCACGCCTGCGCATTGTGCGGTTCGATCTCGGTGGCGCGCCGGAACAGCGCCTCGGCGCGCGGCCAGTCGCCCTGCATGAAATGGCAGTCCGCGGCGCCCACCCAGGCGCTCGATGCCTTGGGATCGGCCTCCATCGCCGCCTCGTACTTGAGCAGGGCTTCCTTCGGTTTGCGTTGCATGAACAGGGCCGAGCCTTCGGCCAGCAGCTTTGCGGCGCGGGGATTCGGCGCGTGCAGGGGCGACGCACCGTCGTCGTCCAGCATACGCAAGACCTCGTGCGCGATCGGATCGTCGGCGGCAAGCGTGGTCGCACGCTCGGCCAGCGCGCGCGCCGTTTGGCGCGCCTGCGCCGCCTCGCCCTTCGGGGCCACACTGGACAGCTTGAAGATCAGGCCGGCCTGCAGCGACACCGGCAGCGAGGCTTGCGGATCGGCCTTTTCAGCCGCCCGGTACTTGTCCAGCGCCTCCTGGTACCTGCCTTGCCCCTCGAGCACGTGGGCGTCGCGCACGAGCGTGTGGCATGGTTCGCCGCACTGCATGGCGGCCGATGCCGCCGTGTGGAAGAAGGCCAGTAGCGCTGCGAATGTCAGAACGCGAATCGATGTCATGGTAGGGCCAGGCGACAAAAGCCCATATTACCGCGCCGCCTGGCCCCCGTTGCTCTCCGAATGTCACGCGCCGTGCCGGCCCGTCATGCGGTCCCACCCATGACGCACGGCCGACTTCATTTTCTCCCAGGTCGACACGCCGCCATGGCGCGAATCCCAGTCGGTGCGCAGTTCAGGCTCGATCTCTTCCCACCGGCGGCCCGCGTACCTGCCGCTACCCGCAATTTGCGAACCGTAGAGATAGGCCGGCGCATAATCGTCATAGGCGCCGCCGCTCGCGCCGTAGGTCAGCTTGAAGTGCTCGCGATAATAGATGTCGTCGTCGCTCATGGAGGCGCCGAGCCGCTCCACGTCCACCTCGGTGTGGCGCACCGTGTCGTCGATCTGCTGCTGGCGTTCGCTGACCTGCTTGCCGATCGAGACTTCCTCGGTGATGCGGGCGGATTTCTCGACCACGGCTTCCTCGGCGCTCTCGCGCATCTCGATGGTCTGCTCCCTGAACGCGGCCACGTCGCTCGGGCTGATCGGCTGATCCACCTTGCGCCGCTGGACGTCGACGTGTTCTTCGCGCAGGCCGATGGTTTCGTGCACCGGGGTCTCGACGATGCGCGAGAAGATGCGCATGCCGCCGCGCTGGACTTCGCGCTTGCCGACCCGCAGCTGCTCTTCGACCACCGGGATGGTCGCGCTGGCCGAGGTGTCGCGCTGCATTGCCGCGCCCGCGGTGGCGCCCTGGCGCGGGCCGGACGCCGACTGGGCCGACAAAGTTTCTCCCCTCGTCGTGCCCTGCCTTGAACCGGCGCCGCCCGTCAGCAGCGCGCCTGGCGTAGCGACGCCATCCGAATGCTCGTCGATGTCGACCGGCCCGAAGGCCTCGACGACGTCGGCGGCGCGCTCGACTTCGGGCAGCGAATCGGCGCCCAGCGTCACCACGTGCTGGCCACGCGCGAGCGCGCCTTCGTAGCGGCTCGTGTGGTGCTTGTGCTCGTCGCCGAACAGGTCCTGGAAGAAGTGCTTGATGCCTTTACCCTTGCCTTCGGCAATAGTGGTGCTGCCGGCGGCGGCATTGGCCTCGGACAGCCGCACGCTCTCGCGGCTGAAACCGGTGGACAGCAGCTGGTCGTACGCGCTTTGCGCGTCGGTGCGGTTGTCGAAAACCGCGACTAGCGTATGGTGCATGATGTGCCTCCTTGGGTGATGACTTCAGGCACCCTGGTCGCCGGCCTCGTCGAAACGCTCGACTTCGACCCGTTCCGCCTTGAGCGAAACGGTATCAAAGTGACGTTCCTCGTGCCGGACCCGGGTGATGTGCAGTTCTTCCTTGATGCGGACCTTGCGCTCGACCACCAGCACTTCTTCGAGCACGGGAATGACCAGGGTGTCGCCCACGTAGTGCTGGCCTGGCGCCTCGCCGGCGCCGACGATGCGGTCGACCGGGACGTGTTGGACGCGCAGCTCTTCGCGCAGCAGCCGCTCGTCGATGGTGACGGGATGTTCGGTGACGGTCTTGTGGACGCGCACGCCGCGGCCGGTGTCGACCACGCGGGTGCCGACCGCGAGCTGCTCCTCGACGAGAGGAATGCGCACGGGCCCCTGTTCGCTCGGCTCGGTAGGCGTGCTGGACATGGTCCGCTCCTGGGCAAGGCTGCGAGAAGAACGATCCAGCCTACGCCAATCCGCGAACGGCATGCGCACCGTTGGCGTTCAATTCTGGCGGGCAGCTGAACGGAGAGCGTCGCCTCGTCAGGCGCCTTCGCTCGCGGCGGCCAGCCAGGTCAACGCATCGCGTCCCGCGGCGCGCCCGCTGGCAAAGCAGGCGGTGAGCAGATAACCGCCGGTCGGCGCTTCCCAGTCGACCATCTCGCCCGCCACGAAAGTGCCCGGCAGCGCGGCCAGCATCGCGGTGCGATCCGCCAGCGCGTCGAAGCGCACACCGCCGGCGCTGCTGATCGCCTCGTCGATCGGGCGCGCACGCAGCAGCTTGAGCGGCAGGCGCTTGATGCCCGCGGCCAGGCGCGCAGGGTCGGCACAGTCTTCGCGCGACAGGCACTCGTGCAGCAGCCCGGCCTTGACGCCCTTGATGCCGAGCCGGCTTTGCAAGTGGCTCGACATCGAGCGTGAGCCGCGCGGGCGCGTCACTTCGTCGAACACCCGCTCGGCATCGTGGTCGGGCGCCAGGTCGAGCCAGAGGGACGCGCTACCGTCGCGCGCGATCGCATCGCGCAGCGGCGCCGACAGCGCATACACCAGGCTGCCCTCGACGCCGCCCCCGGTGATGACGAACTGGCCCTTGCGCCAGGCGATCCCGCCATCCGGATCCTGGTAACCGGCGGCCACCGTGAGCAGGGGCGCACCGGCGTAGCGGCTGCTGAAATGCTCGCTCCAGCCGACGTCGAAGCCGCAGTTGGCGGGCGCCAGCGGGGACAGCGCAACCCCGCGTTCGGCCAGCAGCGGCTGCCAGGCGCCGTCCGAGCCGAGCCGCGCCCAGCTGGCGCCGCCCAGCGCCAGGATCGTGGCGTCGGCCTCGATTAGCCGCTCGCCTTCCGGCGTGTCCAGGCGCAGCCGGCCATCCCGCCAGCCCAGCCAGCGATGGCGCATGTGAAAGCGCACGCCGGACTCGCGCAGGCGGTGCAGCCAGGCGCGTAGCAGCGGCGCCGCCTTCATCTCAAGCGGAAAGACCCGGCCCGAGGTGCCGACGAAGGTCTCGATGCCGAGCTCGTGGATCCAGGCGCGTACGGCGTTTGCGTCAAACCCCTCCAGCCAGCGCGCCACCTCGCCCTGCCGCGCGCCATAGCGCCGCACGAAGTCGGGATAGGGTTCGGAATGCGTGATGTTCATGCCACCCTTCCCCGCCAGCAGGAATTTGCGGCCCACGCTGGCCATCGCATCGTAGACGTCGACCTGCGCGCCACCCTGCGCCAGCACCTCGGCCGCCATCAGCCCGGCGGGACCGCCGCCGATCACGGCGACACGCTTGGAGGATAGTAGAGACTGGGTCATGACGGTGCGGGGTGCGGAAGGAAGGACCAGCATTGTAGTCGAGTTCTGGCAGCCAAAGAGGATGTAAAGGATGCTTGACATGACATCGCCACGCGCATACGATGTAAAGCATCCTTTACTCCACGAGGGCTGGACCATGAAGACGAACACACATGAAAAACGGGTCGGCAAGGCTTACCTGCGCGAACTGGGCATCTCCTGCGCGGTGTACGCGGCCCTGCTGGTGGCGACGATCCTGTACGGACGGCCAATGGAAGAAGGCGTGCTGCGCACCGTCGTCCTGCTGTCGCCGATGCTGGGATTCTGCCTCATGCTGTGGGCCATCGCGCGCCACCTGGACCGGGTCGATGAGTACGCGCGCCGCTTCCTGCTCGAATCGTTCGCGCTGGCCGCCGCGCTCACCGCCGGGCTCACCTTCAGCTACGGCTTCCTCGAGACCGCCGGCTATCCGCGCCTGTCGATGTTCGCGGTATGGATGGTGCTTGGGGCGACTACCGCCCTGGTCTGCACGGTGCGGGCGCTGCGCCAGCGATGAAGAACCGCATCCGCGAGCTGCGCGCCGAGCACGGCTGGAGCCAGGCCGACCTGGCCGAACGCCTCGACGTCTCGCGCCAGAGCATCAACGCGATCGAGACCGGGCGCTACGACCCCAGCCTGCCGCTCGCCTTCGCCATTTCACGGTTGTTCGGCCTGCCGGTCGAAGCCATCTTTTCCCCCGATCAGGAGACCGCATGAAGAAAGCTTCCCTGTTGTTTGCACTCGCCGCACTGGTTGCCGGCGCCGCTTCCATCGCCCAGGCCCAAGTACAGGCGACGCCCCCGACTGCGCCGGTCGCGAACCGTTTCGCCGCCACCATCGAACCGGCCGAGCGCTTCGAGTCCGGCGGCCTGCTGGTCGAGCGCCACGGCAGTCGCGGCCGGCCCCTGATCCTGGTCCCCGGCCTGGCCAGCGGCCCCTGGGTATGGCAGGAAACGATCCGCCAGTTCAAGGATGAGTTCACGCTGTACGTGGTCACCCTGCCCGGCTTCGATGGCCGTCCGGCGCCAAGCGCCACGTCCGACTGGGCGCCGTTCGAAGGCGCGCGCGCCGCCCTGCGCGGCCTGATCGCCGAACGCAAGCTGGACAAGCCGGTCATCATCGGCCACAGCCTGGGCGGTACCTTGGCGTATGCCGTGGCCCAGGACCTCGGCAACGGCATCGGCGGCGTGGTGGCGCTGGACGGCCTGCCGGTCTTCCCCGGCACCGAGAACATGCCGCCGCAGCAGCGCCCGCAGGCGGCGATCAATGTGCGCAATCGCATGGCGGCCAGCCGGCCGGATGCCTACGCCGCCGAGCAGCGCCAGTATATGCGCGGCCAGGGCGTGCTCGACATCGGCAAGGCCGACGACATCACGCCGCTGCTGCTGCGCAGCGACCGCGAGGCGGTCGGCGCCTACGTGGCCGACCTGCTGGCGCTCGACCTGCGTCCTGGCCTGTCTAAAATCACTGCCCCGGTGCTGGTCGTGGCGCCGTTTTACCAGTACGATGCGGCTCAGGATGCGCTGACGGTGAACGACAAGGTCGAGCACTACCGGATGCTGGTCGACGGGATTCCCTCGGTCGAGGTGACGCCGATCGCGCCGTCGCGCCATTTCCTGATGATCGACCAGCCGCTGGCGCTGGCCGGCATCCTGCGCCGTTATCTCGACCGCCGTTGAAAGGAGTAGTCCCCATGCGTCCAGTCACCCATTGGATCGGCCAGTATTTGCTGGCCGCCGGCACCATGTTCCTGCTGCTGTGTGCAATCGACCTGATGCGTGGCGACAGCCTGGCCGCCACCTGGGGCCCGACCCTGGCCTGGTCGCTTGCCGCGGCCGCCATTTTCGTCGCTGCGCGCTGGCGTTCGGCAAGTCAGGCGATCACCGACAAGAGGCGCTGACTCGCACACGACAAGCAAATTCTCCAGGATGAATCAAGGCCGGTGCCACTGGCCTGCGCGATACTGCCGCGTTGGCATCGGTGTACCTTCACTGCATGCCTTTGTCATAGCTGCAATATTCCGCTTGACATGCGGTGTAGCAGGAATATTCTTGTACACGCCAATGTGAACGATGGCGCCCGCTCGACGAGGTTAGCCACGATTCACCCGGCAGTCCGTTAAAACATCTTGGAGGATGTATATGTCGGTAATCAACCGGTCGTTTACGACCCGCAGGGCAATGCTGGGCGCGATCGCGACCAGTCCGTTATGGATGCAGTCCGCCTGGGCGCAGGCCAGCAATCTCAGGATCTCGCACCAGTTCCCCGGCGGCAGCATCGCCCAGGGCGATTTTCGCGACCGGCTGTGCCGCATGTTCGCGGCCGAGGTCGAGAAGCGCACGCGCGGCGGCCTGAAGTTCTCGATCCACCCGGGGTCGAGCCTGATGCAGCCCAACGCCCAGTTCGGTGCGCTGCGCAGCGGCTCGCTCGACATGGCCCTGGTGCCGCTGTCGTATGCGGGCAGCGAGGCGCCGGAAGCAAATATCGGGCTGATGCCGGCGCTGGTCACGTCCTACGACCAAGGCTATGGCTGGAAAAACGCACCGGTTGGACGCGAGCTGTCGCGCATCCTGGGCGAGCAGGGACTGGTGATCGTCAGCTGGATCTGGCAGGCCGGCGGGGTCGCCTCGCGCGGCGATCCGATCGTCACGCCCGAGGACGTGCGCGGCCTGAAGGTGCGCGGCGGCTCGCGCGAGATGGACATGCTGCTGCAGGACGCCGGCGCGACCGTCGTCAGCCTGCCGTCCAACGAGATCTACAACGCCATGCGCAGCGGCGCGCTCGACGCGGCCCTGACGTCGTCGACGTCCCTGATGTCGTTCCGCCTGCAAGAGACGGCGCGCTCGCTGACCACGGCGCGCGGCGGCTCCTACTGGTTCATGTTCGAGCCGCTGCTGATGTCGCGCACCGTGTTCGAGCGCCTGGCCAAGCCGCAACAGGAAGCCATCCTCAAGGTCGGCGCCGACCTGGAGCAGTTCGCGATGAAGATGGCGCGCATCGACGATGCCGAGGTGGTGTCGGTCTATCGCGGCGTTGGCGCGCGCGTGGTCGACCTCAATCCCGACGCCCTGCGCGGCTGGCAGTCGGTGGCGCGCAATACGGCTTGGAAGGATTTCGCGGCGCGCAACAGCAATTGCGCGAAGTTGATGGCGTTGGCGGAGGAGTCGATTGCGGCGCTGTGACGAGAAAGCCGGCCCCGCTGAACCCGGGCCGGCTTCTTTCAGCCGCCAGTGACCGGCGGGAAAAACGCCACTTCGGCGCCCTCAAGGATCGGCGTATCGGCGCCGCACATCACCTGGTTATTAGCCATGCGCACCGCACGTTCCGGCGCCAGGGCCTCGGCCCACACGCCGCCGCGTCCGCGCAGCAGTTCGCGCACCTGGCCCACCGTCGTGACTTCCGGCGACAATTCCAGCTGTTCCTGCCCGGTACCCACTGCTTCGCGCAACGCGGCGAAGTATTTCAAACTGATCTTCATGACTTTCCTAATACTGTGCTTCTAATGCTGTAGTTCGGCGAACGGGATAAAGCGCACCAGGTCGCCCGCGGCGATGCGGTTGCCCGCCGGGTTGTCGACCAGGCCGTCGCCCCATACCGTCGAGGTGAGCACGCCCGAGCTCTGGTTCGGGAACAGGTCCAGTCCCCCGCCCGCATTCAGGCGCGCGCGCAGGAATTCGTTGCGGCGATCGCCCTTCGGCAGGTCGAAGTCAGCGCGCACGGTATAACCTTGCGGCTCGACCTGGCCCGTGACGCCCTGCAGGCGCAGCAGGAAAGGCCGCACGAACAGCATGAAGGTAACGAAGCTCGACACCGGATTGCCGGGCAAACCCAAAAAGAACGCGGAACCACCGTCACGGCGCACTTCGCCGAAGGCCAGCGGTTTACCCGGCTTGACGGCGATCTGCCACATCGACAGGCGCCCTTCCGCTTCCACGGCGGGCTTGATATGGTCTTCCTCGCCCACCGAGACGCCGCCCGAGGTGATGATCAGGTCATTCTCTCGCGCCGCCTCACGCAAGGTGGCGCGGGTCGCTTCCAGCGAATCGGGCACGATGCCGAAATCCGAGATCTCGCAGCCGAAGTTCTCCAGCAAGCCGCGCAAGGTGAACCGGTTCGAGTTATAGATCGCGCCGGGTTTCAGTCCTTCGGGCGGCACGTCGCCCGGCATGGTCAGCTCGTCGCCGGTGAAGAACACCGCCACGCGCAGGCGCCGCCGCACCGGCAGGCTGGCCAGGCCGACGGAGGCCGCCAGTCCCAGCTCCTGGCTGCGCAGCCGGCTGCCCTCATGCAGGATCACCGCGCCCGAGCTGATGTCCTCGCCCTTGCGGCGGATCCACTCGCCGGCGCGCGGCGCATGGTGGATGGTGACGCTGTCGCCGACCGCCTCGGCCTGTTCCTGCATCACGACCGCATCGGCGCCCGGCGGAATCAGCGCGCCTGTAAAAATGCGCGCCGCGGTGCCGGGTTCCAGTTGGCGGCCGACGCTGCCGGCCGGGATGCGCTGGCTGATCTTCAGGGTGGCGCTGCCGCTCGCGCAATCCTCCGCGCGCACGGCGTAGCCGTCCATCTGCGTGTTGTCGGCCGACGGCACGTCGATCGTCGCCAGCTGGTCTGCCGCCAGCACGCGGCCGTTGGCCTCGAGGGTCGGGATGGTTTCCACCTGCTCGATGGGCCGTGCGGCTTCGAGCAGGAAGTCGAGCGCCTCGCGCACCGACAGCATGGGGGCTTTGGGTACCGGTGCGTTCATCACAGCCCCGTGTGTTCCGCGATATAGGCCTTCATGCGGTCGACGTCGGCCGGCAAGACCACGAAGCGCTGCGGCAGCGACTCGATGTCCTCGAAGCCGGCGGGACGCTCGGCGTCCTGGCCCAGCGCTTCCAGGATGGTTTCGTTGAACTTGGCCGCCAGCGCGGTCTCGAGCACGATCATCGGCACGCCCGGCTCTAGGCGCTCGCGCGCGACCTTGATGCCGTCGGCGGTATGGGTGTCGATCGTGATGCCGTAGTCGTCGGCGACGTCGCGGATCGTTGCCAGGCGGTCGGCATGGGTCGAGCGGCCCGACAGGAAGCCGAATCTGGCTACCGACTTGAACTCGTCGCCATCGCTGCCCGGCGCGCCGGACAGGTCGAAGCCGCCATGGGTGTCGACCTTGCGGAACAGCGCATGGGTGCGATCGGCGTCGCGGCCCACCAATTCGTACACGAAGCGCTCGAAGTTCGAGGCCTTGGAAATGTCCATCGACGGGCTGCTGGTGTGGAAGGTCTCGGACGGCTTACGCACGCGATAAACGCCGGTGCGGAAGAATTCGTCCAGCACGTCGTTCTCGTTGGTGGCGGCCACCAGCTTGTCAATGGGCAGGCCCATCATGCGGGCGATGTGGCCGGCGCAGATATTGCCGAAGTTCCCCGACGGGACCGTGAACGACACTTTTTGATCGTTGCTGGTGGTGGCCGCCAGATAGCCGCGGAAGTAGTACACCACCTGGGCCACGACGCGCGCCCAGTTGATCGAATTGACGGTGCCGATCTTCTGGCGCGCCTTGAATTCGAGGTCGTTCGAGACCGCCTTGACCAGGTCCTGGCAATCGTCGAACACACCTTCCACGGCGATATTGAAGATGTTCGGATCCTGCAGGCTGAACATCTGAGCGGTCTGGAAGGCGCTCATCTTCTTGTGCGGCGACAGCATGAACACGCGCACGCCGCGCTTGCCGCGCATCGCGTACTCGGCGGCGCTGCCGGTGTCGCCCGAGGTGGCGCCGAAGATGTTCAGTTCATCGTTGTTCCTGGCCAGCGCGTACTCGAACAGATTGCCCAGCAACTGCATCGCCATGTCCTTGAAGGCCAGGGTCGGGCCGTTCGACAAGGCCTGCAGCACCAGCTTGCCTTGCGGGCCGTCTTCCAGCACGCGCAGCGGGGTGATGTCCGCGCCCGATTCGTCGGCGCGGGCGTTGCGGTAGACCTCGGGCGTGTAGGTGCGCGCGGTCAGGGCCTTCAGGTCGGCGTCCGGAATGTCGGTGGCAAACTTGCGCAGGATTTCATAGGCCAGTTCGGCGTAGGACAGCTTGCGCCATGCATCGAGCTCGGCGCCAGTCACCTGCGGGTACTCGGCCGGCAGGTAGAGGCCGCCGTCCGGGGCCAGGCCGCCTAACAGGATGTCGGAGAATTGCTGGGGATTGCGTGCTGCGGACGCGCTGGTCGCGCGGGTGGACACATAATGCATACAGTTGAAGATCCGGTTGGCTCACATTGAAACTTTATTATAGTGGGAGCGGGCGGAAATGTATGCTGTGCTGCAAAAAACGGGGTTGTGGCGCATGCGCCACTACCCCGCCCCCGTGCAGGCAAGAGGGCTAAGTTTGCACGAACGACAGTATCAGCAAGCCGCGTGATTCACCGTCACCACGTGGATCGCCAACCCGCCGAGCGAGGTCTCCTTGTACTTGACCTGCATGTCCGCCCCGGTCTGGCGCATGGTTTCGATCGCGCTGTCCAGGCTCACGAAGTGGGTGCCGTCGCCCTTCAGCGCCAGCGAGGCGGCGGTGAGCGCCTTGATCGCGCCCATGCCGTTGCGTTCGATGCACGGGATCTGCACCAGGCCGCCGATCGGGTCGCAGGTCATCCCCAGGTGATGCTCGATGCCGATCTCGGCCGCGTTCTCGATCTGTTCGTTGCTGCCGCCGAGCGCCGCCACCAGGCCGGCCGCCGCCATCGCGCAGGCCACACCCACTTCGCCCTGGCAGCCGACTTCGGCGCCCGAGATCGAGGCGTTCTTCTTGCACAGCATGCCGATCGCGCTCGATGCCAGCAAAAAATCGCGCACGCCGCGCTGCGGATCGATCGGCCGGCAATCTTCGGCGTAGTAGCGCAGCACCGCCGGGATGATGCCGGCCGCGCCATTGGTCGGCGCGGTGACGACCCGGCCGCCGGCCGCGTTTTCTTCGTTGACGGCCATCGCGTACAGGGTAACCTGTTGCACCGCGTCATGCGGCAAGGCGTTCAGCGGTTGCTGTTGCGCTTGCTGTGCCTGCTTCCACAGGCCGGCGGCGCGGCGGCGCACGTCCAGGCCGCCCGGCAGGCGGCCTTCGGTCACCAGGCCGTGGCAGATACACTCGCGCATCACGCGCCAGATATTGTCCAGGCCGGCGTCCAGTTCTTCGTTGCCCATGCGCGTGCACTCGTTGGCGCGCAGCATGTGCGGAATGCTCAGGCCATGACGACGGCCATGCTCGAGCAGCTGGGCCATCGTGTCGAACGGATACGGCACCGGCGCCGCAGCCGTATCGGCGGCGCGCCCCTGGCTTTCGCCGGCCGCGGTGATGAAGCCGCCGCCGACCGAATAATAAATGCGCTCGATGATGCTGCCGTCCTGCAACTGCAGCACGAAGCGCATGCCGTTCGGGTGCTCCGGCAAGGTCGAGG
>Ga0265780_10010419_pt1 | contig 11077 bp, 8 predicted proteins | sample P1T30metagenome_FD_192432 | JGI IMG/M metagenome (GOLD analysis project Ga0265780, IMG submission 192432) | Plant litter microbial communities from East Loma Ridge, Irvine, California - P1 T30 | ecosystem: Environmental > Terrestrial > Plant litter > Unclassified | place: USA: California... | reverse complement strand
CACATCGGCGGTCTTGCCCTTGATCGTCAGCTTGCCTGCAACATTCAACTTGCCAGCGCCAGCTGGTTTGATCGAGGTCGATACGAAAGTCGCTTTCGGGAACTGCGCCGTATTGAACCACTCTTTCTTGGCAACCTCGCGGTTATATTCGGCGTCGCCCAGGTCCATGCTGGCGGTGTTGATGTCGACCGTGGCTTTCGAGGCTTCCGGCTTCGCGGCGTCGTAGTCGATCTGGGCCGTGAAGGTCTTGAACTTCGCTTCGACCGGCACATTCATTTGCCTGAAGGTGGCCGACACGCCGCTTTTGGCGAGGTCGGTTTTCAAGGGAGCGGCATGAACAAGGCCGGTGCTGAGGAGGGCGGCGGCCAGCAGGGTGCGGATGGGGGCGCGGATGGGTTTCATCGGAATTCCTTATTTGGTCGAGAAAGGCAGCATGCGCTGCATCACGCCGTCGCGTTCGAACAGCAGATGCTTGAATGCGGCCAGCACGTGGATCGCCACCAGCGCCGCCAGCAGCATGTTGAGCCAGTAGTGCAGGGCGCCGAGCACGGGCTTCAACGCGGCATCGGCTTCGATCAGCACCGGCAGCGGGAACAGGCCGAAGTAGACCACCGGCACCCCGGCCGCCAGGCTGTAGAAGTAGCCGGACAGCGGCACGGCGAACATCAACAGGTACAGCAGGCCGTGCAGGGAATGGGCGGAGTGGCGCTGCCAGGTGGGCATGGCGGCGGGGTAGGCAGGCGGGCGCGAACGCAGGCGCCACAGCAGGCGCAGCGCGGCCAAGGCCAGCACCGTTACGCCAGCCCATTTGTGCCAGGAAAAGTAACGCAGCTTGGTCGGCGTCAGGCCAGGAATGTCGGTCATCACCAGGCCGAGCGTGAAGGTGCCGACGATCAGGATGGCGATCAGCCAGTGCAGGGCGATGGCAACCGAGGAATAACGCTGCATGGTGAATAGTCCGTGTTCGTACTGGTTAGCACCAAACTATAACAAAAAAGCCAAAGCGATGGGCGAAAGACGGTAGTTTCTTTCTGTACACTATCATGGAACGTTTAACGTGCACAGCCACAGGCTGTTGGAATGTAAAATCTAGACAAGTAAAAAGTCATAATTAAACGCGGCCTTGTCGCACCGTGTCTGAGGATGTATGCAAGATCTCCTATCACCGCGCCTGCTGGCCCTGCTCATTGCCATGGCGCTCGGCGCCTCGACGCCAGCCATGGGCGCCGGTCCGTCCACCACGGCCCAGCTTCCCGAAAGCAGTGCCGCCGACCTCGCCGATCTGTCGATCGAGGAACTGGCGAATATCCAGGTCACTTCGGTGTCGCGCAAGCCCGAGCGCTTGCAGGACGCGCCGGCCTCGGTGTTCGTCATCACGCCTGAGGATATCCGCCGTGCCGGTGCGCGCAGCCTGCCCGAGGCGCTGCGCCTGGCGCCCAATCTGCACGTAGCGCAATCGAACAGCTACGCGCACGCCATCAGCGCACGCGGCCTGAACGGCAGCAACAACAGCTCGCCAAACAAGCTGCTGGTGATGATCGATGGCCGCTCGGTGTATGCGCCGCTGTTCTCCGGCGTGTTCTGGGACATGCAGGACCTGCTGCTGGAAGACGTCGAGCGCATCGAAGTCATCAGCGGCCCGGGCGGCACGATGTGGGGCGTGAATGCGGTGAATGGGGTGATCAACATCACCACCCGCTCGGCACGTGCGACCCCGGGCAGCCTGGCGCTGCTGGGGGTGGACAGCAGCGGCGGCGCCGATCTCGCCTTCCGCCAGGGCGGCAGCACGCATGATGTCAGCTGGCGCGTGTACGGCAAGGCGCTGCGCCGCGCCGCCACCGAAACAGCCACCGGCAGCCGCGTGGACGATGCCTGGCGCCAGGCGCAGCTGGGGTTCCGCGCCGATTGGGCGCGCGGCGCCGACCAGTTCAGCCTGAACGGCAGCCTCTTGCGCGGCAAGCATGGCCAGCCCGAGCCGGGCGAGATTTCCGTGACCGGCACCGATCTGCTCCTGGGCGACATCGATACCGCGAGCGCCAACCTGACTGGCCGCTGGGAGCATGCGCTGGCCGATGGCGGCAGTCTGGGTGTGCAGGCTTACCTCGACCACACACGGCGCGAGGTGCCGCCGACCTTTACCGAGTCGCTGGCGATTGCCGACCTGCAGTTCCAGCACACCCTGCCGGCGCATGCCGCGCACAGTGTGGTGTGGGGCGCGAATCTGCGGCACAGCTGGGACCACGTCACCAACAGCGAGGCCATCGCCTTTTTACCGGCGCGCGCACAGCAGACCTGGGCCAGCCTGTTTGCCCAGGACGAGATCGCGCTGCGGCCCGACCTCAGCCTGACGCTGGGCATGCGCGTCGAACGCAACGATTACACCGGCAACGAAATCCTGCCGACCGCACGCCTGGCGTGGCGGCTCGACCCGCAGCACACGCTGTGGACCGCGGTCTCGCGCACCGTGCGCGCGCCGACCCGGCTCGACGTCGACGCCTATATCCCGGGCCGGCCGCCCTATCTGCTACAGGGCGGCCGCCAGGTGCGTGCCGAGGTAGCCAAGGTATTCGAGCTCGGCTACCGCGGCCAGCCGCTGCCCGGGCTGTCGTATTCGGCCACCTTGTTCCACAACGAATACGACCACCTGCGCACCCAGGAGATCGATCCGAGCTATACCTTCCTGACGTTTGGCAGCCTGATGCAAGGCCGGGCCACCGGCATCGAGATGTGGGGCAGTTACCAGCTGAGCCGGGCCTGGCGCCTGTCGGGCGGCTATACCGCGCTGCACGAACGCCTGCGCCTGATGGCGGGCAGCAACGATGCCGCCGGCCCGGGCACGGCCGGCAAGGATCCGGAACACACGCTGCAAGTGCGCTCGCATTATGCGTTCGACGAGCGGCGCGAACTGGAGCTGGCGCTGCGCAAGGTGGCGGCGCTCGAGAATCCCGACGTACCAGGCTATTGGGCACTGGATGCGCGCTTTGGATGGCGCGTGCGGCCGAACCTGGAAGTGTCGGTGGTGGGGGAGAATCTGAACGGCGGCCACGGAGAGTACGGGGCGCGTGCCACGCGCGCCGAGCTTGAGCGGCGGGTGGGGGTGAAGCTGGTGTGGACGAATTGAGGGGTTTGCGGCTGTCCATCTGATGCACCGCGTGGACACAGGTGTCCACCCTACGAACCCCGATGAACGTTCGTAATTGAATAAAAAAGCCCGCGTCATCGCTGACGCGGGCTTTTTGCACTGGAGACGCTGTTTAGATCGCCTTGGCCAGTTGCGCCGCGATCCCGGTGTAGTTCGCTGGCGTCATCGCCAGCAGCAGTTCGCGGGCTTCCTGCGGAATCGCCAGCTTGCCGATGAATTCCTGCAGCGCTTCACGCGTGATGCCCTTGCCGCGCGTGAGTTCCTTCAACTGCTCGTACGGGTTCTCGATGCCGTAGCGGCGCATCACGGTCTGTACCGGCTCGGCCAGCACTTCCCAGCTTGCATCCAGGTCGGCCTGCAGGCGGGCGGCGTTCACTTCCAGCTTGTTCAGGCCGCGCAGGCAGCTGTCGTAGGCCAGCAGGGCGTAGCCGAAGCCGACGCCGATGTTGCGCAGCACGGTCGAATCGGTCAGGTCGCGCTGCATGCGCGAGACCGGCAGCTTCTCGGCCATGTGGCGCAGCACGGCATTCGCCAGGCCCAGGTTGCCTTCCGAGTTCTCGAAGTCGATCGGATTGACCTTGTGCGGCATGGTCGAGGAACCGATCTCGCCGGCCTTCAGCTTCTGCTTGAAGTAGCCCAGCGACACATAGGTCCAGATGTCGCGGTTCAAATCCAGCAGGATGGTGTTGGCGCGCGCGATGGCGTCGAACATCTCGGCCATGTAGTCGTGCGGCTCGATCTGGATGGTATACGGGTTGAACGTCAAGCCCAGGCGCGATTCGATCACGTCCTTCGAAAACGCCTGCCAGTCGAAGCCAGGATAGGCCGACAGGTGGGCATTGTAGTTGCCGACCGCGCCGTTCATCTTGCCGAGGATTTCCACGTCGGCGATGCGCTTCACCGCGCGCTGCAGGCGCGCCACCACGTTGGCGAATTCCTTGCCGAGCGTGGTCGGGCTGGCGGTCTGGCCGTGGGTGCGCGACAGCATAGCCAGCTCGGCGTTCACGTGGGCGATCTCGGTGAGCTTGGCGATCAAGCCCTGCAGGGCCGGCACGATCACGCCGTCGCGCGCGGCTTTCAGCATCATGCCGTGCGACGTGTTGTTGATGTCTTCCGAGGTGCAGCCGAAGTGGATGAATTCGGAGGCTGCCACCAGCTCCGGCACGTCCTTCACCTGTTCCTTCAGCCAGTACTCGACCGCCTTCACGTCGTGATTCGTGACCGCCTCGATTTCCTTGATGCGCGCGGCGTCCGCTTCGGTGAAGCCGGCGGCCATCTTGTCGAGATGGGCGATGGCTGCGGGCGAGAACGGCTTGATCTCGTCGAAGCCGGCCTGCGCCAGGGCCTGCAGCCAGGCGATTTCGACTTTCACGCGGTGGTGCATGAAGCCGGCTTCGGACAGGATCGGGCGCAGCTTGTCGGTCTTGGCGGCGTAGCGGCCGTCGAGCGGCGACAGGGCCGACAGGGAAGAAAGTGGGGCGGTAGCGGTCATGGCGGGCGTCCGTGCAAAAACGCGGATTTTACCACCGCCGTCCCCGGCGCCCCTTGTTGTGTACGCAGCAAACGTGCCCCCCGAGCCGCTTCCGGGCGCGGGGGCGGATGGTATACTCTGCCTACATTCTCCCTTCCGAGCATCTATGAAACTCATCGGTTCGACCACCAGTCCCTATGTGCGCAAAGTGCGCGTCGTGATGGCGGAAAAAAAGCTCGACTACAGTTTTGAGCTCGACAACGTATGGGCCGCCAGCACCCAGGTCCACCTCTCCAACCCGCTCGGCAAGGTACCTTGCCTGGTGATGGAAGACGGCAGCGCGCTGTACGACTCGCGCGTGATCGCCGAATACCTCGACACCCTCACGCCGGTGTGCAAGCTGCTGCCGCCGAACGGCAACGGCCGCGACCGCGCCGACGTCAAGGTCTGGGAAGCGCTGGCCGATGGCGTGCTCGACGCCGCCGTGCTGGTGCGCCTTGAAAAGACCCTGCGCCCGGAGCAGCAGCAAAGCCCCGAGTGGATCGCGCGCCAGCTGGGCAAGGTGACGGCCGGCCTGCAAGTCATGTCCGACAAGCTCGGCGACAACGCCTTCTGCATGGGCCACCACTACACGCTGGCCGACGTCGCGGTCGGCTGCGCGCTGGGCTGGCTCGCCTTCCGCTTCCCCGACATTGACTGGCGTGCCGATCACGCCAACCTGGCTCGCCTGCACGACAAGCTCGCCGAGCGCGCGTCCTTCAAGGACACCGTGCCTTTCGAAGCGTGACCGCTCCCGCCACCGCGCCCGCCACCACCGTCGTCTTCGGCGAAGCCCTGGTCGACGACTTCGCCACCGAGCAGGTGGTGGGCGGCGCGCCCTTCAACGTGGCGCGCCACCTGGCCGCCTTCATGGCGCCGCAGCTGATGATTTCGCGCGTCGGCGCCGACCGCAACGGCGAAAGCGTGCGCGCCGAGTTCGAGCGCTTCGCCATGTCGCAGGCCGGCCTGCAGCGCGACGCGATCGAAGAAACCGGCCGGGTGCTGGTCGAGCGCACACCGCGCGGCCACCGCTTCGTGATCGTGCCGAACCAGGCCTACGATTACATCGAGCGCGAGGCGGCGCTGGCGGCCATGGCGTCGGTCACGCCGGCGCTGCTGTACTTCGGCACCCTGGCCCAGCGCAACGAGCGTTCGCGCGGCACCTTGCAGGCGCTGTTGTCCAGCACCGCGGCCACGCGCTTCCTCGACCTGAACCTGCGCGAGGGCCAGTACGACGAGCGCACCGTGTTCCACGCGCTGCACGCGGCCGACATCGTGAAAGTGAACGAGGAAGAACTGCAGGCGCTGTTCGGCTGGTACTTCCAGCTCGGCCCGAACGACCCGCCGCTGGCCGCCGACGAAACCCGCTCGGCCTGCGCCAGCCTGCTGCGGATGTTCCAGCTGCAGGCGCTGATCGTCACGCTCGGGCACCGCGGCTCGGTGTACTTCGGCAGCGAAGGCAGCATCGACACGCGCGACACGCCGGCGCCGCCCTTCGTCATCGACACCGTGGGGGCAGGGGACGCGTTCGCCGCGATCTTCCTGCTCGGCCGCGCGCGCGGCTGGGCGCTGGAGCTGACGCTGGCGCGCGCCAACGAATTCGCCGGCGCGATCTGCGCCGTCAGCGGCGCCGTACCGCAGGACATGGGCTTCTACGACAAGTGGATGAGCCGCTGGCGCTGATGCTTGAACGGGTGGACGGGAAACCCGTCCACCCTACCATTCAAAACCCGAAACGTGCGCCGGCACCGAGCAGCGTCGCCACCCCCAGCCCGGCAAAGATCAGCGCCGCAATCCCGTGCACCAGCGTCAGCGGCACCTTGTTCGCGATCCGCTCCCCAAAGTACACGGCCGGCACGTTCGCCAGCATCATGCCCAGCGTGGTGCCGGCCACCACCGCCGCCACCTCGTGGTAGCGCGCCGCCAGCGCCACGGTGGCAACCTGGGTCTTGTCGCCCATCTCGGCGACAAAGAACGCCAGTACGGTCGTGAAGAACACGCCGAACCTGGCAAACGACGCTTCGGTCTCGTCGACCTCGTCGGGAATCATCGCCCACACCGCCATGCCCAGGAAGGACAGGCCCAGCACCCAGCGCATCACCGATGGCCCCAGCAGCTCGCTCACCAGCGCGCCAACGGCGGCGGCAAAGGCGTGGTTCAGCAGGGTGGCGACAAAGATGCCTGCCACGATCGGCAGCGGACGGCGAAAGCGCGCAGCGAGAAGAAAAGCCAGGAGCTGCGTCTTGTCGCCGATTTCAGCGAGGCCGACGATGCCGGTAGCAACCAGGAAGGCATCCATAAGTGGAGCGGGCAAAAGCGCGGATCATAGCAGAGTCCTCCCCGCACGGCGTGTCAATACGCGGCAAGTTCGCTTTTGTAGGGTAGGCACCTGTGCCCACGCTGTACACCGCCTGAATGTCGAACAACGAGCTTCGTAGGGTGGGTTCTCGAACCCACCGCTTCAAAGCCGACGATCACCCATCGCCCCCGCTTCCGTGCCCGATTCGAAAGTGCTATCCTGCCCAGCTGCTCCACCCGCCCGCCGGGCCCCATCATCATAACGAGACACCATGACAACCAGCCCCCTGCTGCGCGCCACCCTGTGCGCCATCCTCGGCACGGCCAGCGCGCAAGCCTTTGCGCTCGATCCGCTCAGCTACGCCAACTACGACCAGGTGCGCACCCGCGCCCTGCACATGGACCTGAAGGCCGACTTCGCGCAGAAGACCCTGTCCGGCTACGCCGAACTCTCGCTCGACTGGCTCGACAAATCGGCGCGCACCCTCGACCTCGACACGCGCGAGCTCACCATCGCGAAGATCGAAGCGCAGGACGCCTCGGGCCGCTGGACGCCGGTGCGCTACACCCTCGACAAGTTCGACCAAGAAAAGGGCCAGGCCCTGCACGTGCGGCTGGCCGCGCAAGCACCGAAGGTGCGCATCCACTACCGCACCGCACCCAGCGCCAGCGCCCTGCAATGGCTGACGCCGGCCCAGACCATGTCGGGCAAGCGCCCCTTCATGTTCAGCCAGTCGCAGTCGATCAACGCGCGTTCCTGGGTGCCGCTGCAGGACACGCCGGCGGTGCGCTTTACCTACAGCGCGCGCATCGAGGCGCCACAGGGCCTACGCGTGGTGATGAGCGCCGATAACGACCCGAAGGCGACGGGGGCAGGCGGCTGGAAGTTCAACATGCCGCAGCCTATCCCGTCCTACCTGCTGGCGATCGGCATCGGCGAGCTGGAGGCGCGCACCCTCGGCAGCCGCACCGGCGTGTATGCCGAGCCGCTGCGCATCAAGGCCGCCGAATACGAGCTGGCGGACACCGAGAAGATGGTCGAAGCGGCCGAGTCGCTGTACGGCGCTTACCGCTGGGGGCGTTACGACATGCTGGTGCTGCCGCCGTCGTTCCCGATCGGCGGCATGGAAAACCCGCGCCTGACCTTCCTCACGCCCACCATGATCGCCGGCGACCGCAGCCTGGTTGACCTGGTCGCCCACGAACTGGCGCACAGCTGGTCGGGCAACCTGGTGACCAACGCCTCGTGGAAGCACTGGTGGCTGAACGAAGGTTTCACCACCTACGTCACCACCCGCATCCTGGAAGTGCTGTACGGCGAAGAAGTGGCGCTGATGAACCTGCAGCTCGAGCAGGAAGAAGCGATCGATTCGCTAAAGGAGATCCCGCCCGCCAAGCAGGCCCTGATCACGCGCGCCGCCGACACCGCGTCCAGTACCTACACCGACGAAGGCCTGGCCTATCCGAAGGGCGCCTGGTTCCTGCGCACCCTCGAGCAGCGCGCCGGCCGTGCCGTGTTCGATCCTTTCCTGCGTGGCTGGTTCGACAGTCACGCCTTCCAGAGCGTGACCACAGCCCAGTTCATCGCCTACCTGCGCAGCAATCTGCTGGCGAAGCACCCGCAGGTGATGAGCGACGCCGAACTCGATGAATGGCTGTACGGCCCCGGCATCCCGGCGGGTGCGAAATATGCGAAATCGCAGCGCCTGAGTGCGTTGGACGCCAGCACCGCCGCCTGGCTGAAAGGCGAACTGCCGACCGCGAAGCTGGACACCAAGGGCTGGACGGCCGCCGAGTGGATGAAGTTCCTGAACGATATCGACAACAAGACTGATGCAGCGCGCCTGAAGGAACTCGACGCCGCCTTTGGCCTGGCCAAGACCGGCAACAACGAAGTCGCCTTCCGCTTCTACCGCGCCGCCGTGCATGCCGGCTACCGCGACATCCGCCCGCAGCTGAGCGCTTTCCTGATGAGCGTGGGCCGCCAGAAGTTCGTGCTGCCGTTGTACGCCGCGCTGCGCGTAAATGCCGAGGACCGTGCCTGGGCCGAAGACGTTTACAAGAAGGCGCGCGAACGCTACCACCCGGAGACTCAGGGCAGCGTTGATAAACAGATGGCCAAACAATAAAGGAACCAGAGTGCAGCACATGAAACACATTGCAGGCGCGATTCTGATCGCGTACTCCGCGAGCTTCTCCGCCGCCGCCCAGGCGCAAACCCAGGCCGCGCCGGCGATTGCCGCCATCGCGCCAGCCGCCGCCTACGACCTGGAGCAGGACGTCACCCGCACCATGAAGGCCTTTGACGTGCCCGGCATCGCGATTGCCGTCGTCAAGGATGGCAAGGTAATCGCCGCGCGCGGCTTCGGCGTGCGCAAACTTGGCGAGCCGGCCAAGGTCGACGGCCAGACCCTGTTCGAGATCGCCTCGAACTCGAAAGCGTTCACCGCCGCCGCGCTGGCGATGCTGGTCGACGAAGGCAAGCTGAAATGGGACGACCCGGTGGTCAAGCACCTGCCGGACTTCCAGATGTACGACGCCTACGTCACCCGCGAAATGACGGTGCGCGACCTGCTGACCCACCGCAGCGGCCTGGGCCTGGGCGCGGGCGACCTGCTGTGGTGGCCGACCACGAACTTCAGCACCGAGGAGATCATCGAGAAGCTGCGCTACGTGCGTCCTGCAACCAGCTTCCGCAGCAGCTACGCCTACGACAATCTGCTGTACATCGTGGCCGGCAAGATCATCGCCCAGAAGTCGGGTAAATCCTGGGGCGACACGGTGCGCGAGCGCATCCTCACGCCGGTCGGCATGAACACGACCACCACCAGCCTGGCGGAAAACGCGGGCAACCCGAACACCTCGAACGCGCACAGCAAGATCAAGGACAAGATCACGGCCGTCAAATCCATGCCGGTGGCGAACGCCGTGGGCGCGGTCGGCATCAACACGAATGCCGAAGACATCGCCAAATGGATGGGGGTGCTGCTCGATGGCGGCCGTGTGCCCGGTGCAAAAGGCGCCGACGGCAAGGAGCTGCGCCTGTGGAGCGAGGCGCAGTCGCGCGAGATGTGGACCGCGCAGACGCCGATGAAGATCAGCACGCCGAAGGCGCCGCTGGCCGCCACCAAGCCGAATTTCTCGGCCTATGGCCTGGGCTTCCAGCTGCGCGACTATAAAGGCCAGCTGGTGGCCATGCACGGCGGCGCGCTGCAGGGCTTTTATTCGCGCGTGCTGCTGGTGCCGGAATCGAAGCTGGGCATCGCGATCCTGACGAATGCCGAAAGCGGCGGCGCCCTGAGCGCCCTGCAGTATCGCCTGCTGGACCAGTACATCACGGGTTCGACCCCGACCGACTGGATCAAGGCGGTGGCCGACATCGAGGATGAAGCCCATGCCAAGGAACTGGCGCGCCTGAAGGCCGCGTCGACCACGCGCGCCTCCACCTCCAAGCCGTCGCTGGCGCTGGCGGCCTACGAGGGCCAGTACCAGGATCCCTGGTACGGCATCATGGACGTCAAGCGCAATGGTGCGAAGCTGGTGATGTCGTTCTCGCGCACGCCCGACCTGACCGGCGACATGGAGCACTTCCAGCATGACACCTTCATCGTGCGCTGGAGGGAACGCAACTTCAACGCCGACGCCTACGTGACCTTCTCGCTCGACCATGACGGCAGCATCGACCATGTGAAGATGAAGGCGGTGTCCGAAGAGACCGACTTCAGCTACGACTTCCATGATTTGCTGTTCACGCCGGTGAAGGCAGCCGCGAAAAAATAAGCGTGACGGGGCCGATGGCCCCGTTTTCCATTGTTGGCGCCACCCGTACGGTGGGCACTCCGTGCCCACGCGGAACGCCGCTTCATCGGTGACGGTGTTCTGGCCGCGACGCCGGAGCCGGGGCAAGTGTCCCATGGATCACGCGCCAACGTTTCTCCGGGACGACCGCCAACGCTGTGCTTATCGCCGGCGCTAAACGCGGCCAACATGTATCACGCGTTCGCGTGGGCACGGGGTGCCTGTTTGACACAGGGACATAGGTAACACATTGCTAGAGACATAGGTAACACCTTTTATGATCGTTGCAAGCCAACAATTTGGAGCTTGCGATGCCTTGGAAGGAGAGT
>Ga0265780_10010418_pt1 | contig 11078 bp, 10 predicted proteins | sample P1T30metagenome_FD_192432 | JGI IMG/M metagenome (GOLD analysis project Ga0265780, IMG submission 192432) | Plant litter microbial communities from East Loma Ridge, Irvine, California - P1 T30 | ecosystem: Environmental > Terrestrial > Plant litter > Unclassified | place: USA: California... | reverse complement strand
AGGTCCATCAGAGGAAAAGATAGTAATCGCTTGCCCATTTCCTCGCAGTATGACAAAGGAATGGACTTTTCAAGCACGATCTGGAGCTCCCCTGGGCCTTCCTACTGTATGATATCGATGTGCTGTGTAATACAGGATGTGTTGTGCTCTTGAAAACCTTGCGCCTCTTTTACTTCCAACATCTACCGAGACAGAGAGCATTTCTCTGATATTTGAAGCTTATGTTGTCTGCGAATCGTGCACGACATGCGCGACCAGTCCTTTTATCTCGATATGCTTTCGCGGCTGGTAGTTTCCAGTCACATGGGTAGAACCAAGCATACGTGTAGCGAACTAGGGCGTATAAGTCTCGAAGGCCGGACAAATCATTTTGATGCTCGAATTTAGAGGAGTACATAGCCTAGAAGAGTCACTTCAAAGGCTGTGAAGCTCAATGACCGCATGAGAGAGCCCAGTCGATTCGCGTTGCGACATAACGGTACTTGTAGGATGTTTTGTTTCTCGGTAGACACATGTCTTGCAAAGACCTCGCGTGAGATGATTGACATCCAATACACTCAACTTGCATCGCTGTGGATGGGGAGGCTGGACGAGCGGGGCTGATTACATAAGCGCGCTACGGAGGCTCGGCGCCGAGGCTCAAGCTAAAATTTCTGGAGCTCAAAACCGTTCTCTACATCATCCTCATCACCAGCACCACATCGCGCTTTATGATGCGCGCGCTTTCATTCAAGCGCCTTGATCAATATTAACGCAGCCATCGCGTATGCTCTAGTTACCAGGTAAGCCTTTCCCAGCTTCGCGACTCCTGCAGAAGATTATCACATACGAACAATCCAAATCCTACAGCACCGTGAAGGACTACACAACTCTAGAATTACAATGATGCACTCAAGCGCAGCGGCATTATCAGAACATTCATTCCGAATAGCTGCTAACAACGCTTCAGTGTTGCGATCCATATCGCGCTTGGCTTCTCCCTCTCTACTCAATCTCTTCAAAGGTAAGACTTCACCACTACTCCCATCCCCCCTCCGCAGAGTGATGAAAACACGACACGGAAAGGCATTCCTCGACCTGAATATACAATGTCGACACCCTTGCTTTTAGTTTCAGCCTTGTCTGATCCTGCTCAATGCTATCGCATGTTTGCAAAACTTCCTTGCGATCAACGTGCTAACATTGATCCTCGCAGGTACATACTCCCACACTCGATCCCTTCCTCCCTCCCGAATACACCTGGCTTCCTGATGAAACCCTGATGCGTCGGGCGGACATAACGTATGCCTTGACCGGCATCCATCAAAAGCAGGCGTACAAACCTGTGGGTGTTCGGAAGAGGCTTTACTTGTTGATAACAGCATCTCTGATTGCCTCTACAAACAACACATTGCGCTGCTTCTTTGCGGACTGTTCAACTAACAGCCTCCGCAGGTATGGCACACTCTCTTCTCCAGCAGTCGGTCCATCATTATAATGATGATTATGATATTCACACTGTGTGAGAGGCGGCGTTGTAACGAGCGTCCGTCTTACTGATCACGACAAACACAATCTGATTTAATGAGGTAAGTCTGGATCAAAGCCATCGATCCTGCGAACATTCGCTAACATGACGCAGGCTGATTCTTGATGGACTCGTACTTTTTCATCCCATCACGGATGTCGCATGTCTCTGTGGACGTACGCTGACATCTCGACACCAGTGACCCTCTCACCCTCACATGTCTTTCATGCTGCATCTCTCGGTAAGTTCAATCGCATCCCAACTCGCCCGCCACCCCTAGTATGATGAACAACATGATTCGCTGTGTTCTTTCTTAATCACATTGAAGATAATATCACCTTGGAGAACTGATCCCTACACCTTACATCTGTCGCTTTGTCTCCAATATGTGTTGGACTTGCTGGCTAACCATGGACAGTAAATCATCCCAGTTGGTCGATGTTGAGCAGCTTTGCGATGCTCGAGGTGTATATAGCCAATGCAATTGTTTATGAACCAGATTTGATTCCCTTCAACTTGACCGTGATGGCGCAATGTTTCAAATATGATGGTGTTGGAATGATGATCCTTGGATGAGTGCATAGATTCTAACGGCCCACGGTGACCGCTTTTCTCACCGCATACCATCCGGTGTACCTCAACATGTTCACTCGCCCGCACCCGCCAGCTCCCCGAGACCAGATTCCCTGTACCGGCATCTACCAGCATCGTGGGTCTTGGGTGCGTCTATGCAAACCACATTAGGTCTGGTTCGCAGTTAAACGCGCATGCGATACGCGACACCTGCATGAAATGGCGGTCAAGGGACAGGATGTCCGCTGTTGTCAAAATCGCTGCAAGAAAGAGCTTAGCTCTGCAGGTACCCACCTGTTGTTTTCCCCTTCTCGCCGGTGTGAATTGCTTGCAGTAGTATCTGTTTATCTCCCGAGCAACCAAAGATTTTCGCACTTGTTCAGAGTTTGCGTTGGTGAAGCGGGGAAAAAGCTGAGGCCGGGTGGAGGTTGGGGTCGTCTCTATCAGCACTAGATATCACTATCAGATGGGTGCACGGTTTGCTGGGTTTTCACGATATCGACGATGTTGTCTCTGCTGCGAGCGAGGGAGATGGGGTGGTTGGATTTTTGAAGTAAGTCACGCGGGTGATGCATTGGAGAAAGCCTATTCTGGTGTTGATGAAACAGTAGATTGCGTTGTCTCGTATTGTGCTGTCTCTATGCTGTGTTGTCTCGTCTTGTCTTATGAGAAAGAGGTTTAGTTTTGACGCTCTAGAGTATTGGTGTGAGATGACGTGGTGCGTGTAGTGTGGGGTGTGCATGTTTCTCGGTCTGTGGCGTCCTCGCATCGAGAGACACGACTAAGACGTGCATGTATTGATGAGGCGGGGTGATGACAAAGTTTGATATGGGAGCTGAGGCAGAGGGTTGTTTGACTTTATTGGTGTTGTGTGCTGTACCTCCAGTCACGAGACCGCATGTGAATGTGATGAGAGCTACATAGCGTATGTGTTGTTCACGTTGGAGGGGAGATGAAGCAGGTGATGGTAGATCTGCGGAACGGGCAGTATCTCATGCAGAGGATATGCACAGCTTTGCGGGGGATACATCGGTGGTTCTGCTGTACACAGGTCGTCGGTTGCTCAGCTCACGTAAACACTAGCTCGATGGACCGAGGGCCAAATTGCGATCGCAACAACGGTAGTTCACTCGCAGAAGATTTACATGTCCTGTGTCTGCTTCGGACCGAAGCCTTGCGGAGTCCGTGGAGCTGACGTTGGATGTCTCCGATGAGAGATGCCGATAGGCAACGTTCGGAAAGCGGGGAGGCAGTGGTGATCCGTACACTGCAGAGACCCTGAGATGGCGAGATTGATAAAATCGGCGATTATATGGGCAACAAGAGGCTCGTTGGCCGGCTGAACTCTGGGATTCACCGAAAGCTGGCATCGTCAGCTGAGCGCGTTGCTGATGTACAGGACGGTAGCTGAGATGTTGCGAAACGTGAGTGGCTGATTCAACGCAATGAAATCAATAAAGACAAATATGACTGCGCAACCTGACTTCAAGGTCCAGTACCACCTACGTCGTCGTGCAGCAACCAGCGCCACAGCATGAAGCAACGACAGATTGTTCTATCGTAATCGGGAGAACGGTTGGCTCGAGGCTCAGCTACCGTTGCGCTAGCACGTTTCTTCTCCAACGTCTGTCTCCTTACTTCTTCCGAGACAAAGATGCTTTTGACAAGAGGCATGGCAGCTGAAACAAAGCAAGTGTGCCGCGATCGAGCGATGCCATCTCTCTCCTGTGTCAGCGCCCGTCGTTTTGGCCAAGTCGGCGTTGCAGAACGGCCCCAGGAACCAGGTCGTTTAGGTCGGGTGCGCAAGGAGAACCGGTTTTCACAGAGGAGCACAATAGCACGACGTTGTTCACGGGTGACGCAAACGGACACGGGCTGCCCTGAGGTAGGATGCCTCCTATGTTCGTGCCGTGTCGCGTGGGTCTTTGACGTCCCGGCTGTTGTTGCAGGTGGGTGGTGCTCGGGAAGGCTGATAACGATGAGCGTTGCAGAGCCTACCGATGCGGAGTGGGGGACGAATGCGGTGTTCAGACTGATGACATTTCGGTATGCGCACCGGATAGGGTGCGGAGTATGACTTGCAGTGCACCGTACTCGTCTCTGGTGTAAGCTTGTTGGGCTACTGGGGATGGGTGCACGATTGGCTGGGTATTGGGATTTCACAACTGCCTGAATGCACTCATAACACGGAGGTTGCCAGATGACATGGCCAGCTATTGTTGGCCTGGTGATACTGCCGCGCACAAGAATTATGGGTGTTTGAATAGAGAAAAAGATGGTCGTCAATAAAGCGTGCTAGTCAGACTTGGTCGTACGTCTCTGAGGTGATGGGCGATCGAGGTGAAAATTCGGAATAGGAGAGCTCGTGTCGGAGATTCTGTGCCCATCTGGCATCAGGCAGCATTCAGGGTGGGCCGGCAATCTACTCGGATAGCCTGTGACATGATCTCAACACGGGAGAAAGATTCTGGAAGAATGAGGGCCCCGTCGTAAATCTTGATGTTCCCTGGGCCCAACAGCTCGCCCAGCAAAAGACGAAACCATCGTCGAGTGCGCATGGACTGCAGTTCTTGGGTGACATTCAGGGTCCGTCGCTGATAGCGCAGGGACTGACAGGATGAACGACGGAATTGCGCGCGTCGGGAGGGAGCGGCCAGCTTGCAGTGGCCGTCGAAAGTCTGCTTTACTCGTGCAAACTCTCTCGAGACTCGAATGAGGCGCGGTCTATTGATGGGCAAAAGCAACTTTGCCGCACCTCCGCAAAGGTTCCCGCGCAGAATAGAGTTGGGCCTTGCGCTCGCTGCCGTTTGGTCGATCACAGGAGGTTACACGACGCGTCGGGCACTCCACAACGCGCCGCGCCCTGCATCGTTCTCGAAGACGCTTGAGATCATACTTTATCGATGATGCCATGTGACGCAGCCGCTCAGAATCCTGTCTCTGTTTCCATGTTTGGCAGCCGCGTCCATCGCTGTGGAGGAGCAAATCGCGAGCGCATCAAGGACGGTCCTTTCACTACGCTACTGACTCGAGCAGGGGATGAGCCTGACGGTCTATCTCGCCGTCGTTGTTCCGTGGTGCCGCGGGAGGCTAGAGGCACGCCTCGACAGCGAAACCACGTTGACGGGTGCCCACGGCGGACTCTGCCAATGGCGGCACGCGCTAAGCCCCTGACGGCCAATGGAATAAGGCTGCATGACGGCCATCCAGGAACCTGCCACAAATCAGGAACCGGCGCCGGAGCGAGGATGAAAGGGGTGGAAACGTGGGCCGCAGCGAAATGACAGCTTGATGCTTGCTTGTGCCTGTGACGTTCCTGACGCTCCCTTGGGATCGAGGGCTGGTTGCAGGAGGGCTGCCGGCACCCAGGGGGCAGCAGCGCAGGGCAGGCGGCGCGAGGGCAGGCAGAGCGCAGCTACTTGAGTGAGGATATTCTGAGAGTGGCTTTGCGGTGTGTGCGCTGTACAGAGGTGAGGCTATGTCGCGCGCGGTGAATTAGTCGTGGCCGTACATAAGACGCGTGCATGGCTAATGCACATGTATGCGCGCAGGACCAAAATGGCTCTCGTCTGCACGTCACGTCACGTGGGGGGCATAAAGGCACAATGGCAGCAAAAGTCAGCGCAGGGGGCCCAATGAAGGGCGTCGACAAAAAACATCTTGCAACAAATTCGTGCCATGGGCTGCCCGACAGTTGGGCGCTAACCGCTCCGGGCAGCCGAACGCTCCTTCCTGCTAAGCTTGGAACCACCTTCGCGCCGTCCTTCACCACTCGCCCCGAGCCTTGACTGTCAGCCCCCGGTGCTCATTTCGCGCCTATTCACTCCACCCCCCAGCGCCACACTCGCATCTCCCCCAAAAACAATCGCGTCGCCATGCTTCCTGCGCTGACCGCTCTGCACCTGCTCTCGCCTCCCCCACCACGTCTTGTCGCTGCGCATCGTGTTTCGCCCACGCGCTGCTAACTAAGCCGTCTTTGCCTCTCTCCGCCCAGCACCCGCCTCGCTGCCAACGCACGCAGCAGCGACCGCTCTCACCATAGCAACAGGCCGACTGCTGGCCCTCTGACCGCGCTTGTCCCGTCTGGGCCGCCCGATCTTCATTGTTACGACTCACAACGCTCCCCGAGCGCCGCTTCCACTCTAATCTCTTGGGCTAGCCCGCCGACTCGTGCAAAGACCCAGTACCGCACCCCTTGCTGTCTCTCATTACACGCGCCGTCCATCAATCACAGCACCCTCCTAAAGCCGGCGTGTTTTCGTTCGTGTGGCTCTGACCTCCATCACATCTCGCTCCCGCTAGATCGCTCCGTCTTCTACTCACCAAGCCGCATCACTGGACCTGGCCAGCTTTCACCCTCTTCTCGCACCATTCGGAAGTCCACATCCCTACTCCCCCGAGCGCACAGGCACGCTCAAATCTCCCAGCCCGATCATTAAGCCACCTGCGCTATGGTCACAGAGTCATTCCTCTTTCAACCTCACTAGAACATCCTAACCTGCGGAATACTACCCGTCTACCGTGGTCCTGGGCTTGACTCCACACGCCCTCCCAACCGTCGTCTCTCATTTTCTCGACATTCCCGCACCTGCATCAACCTGGACCCTTACTACACGCTCCTATCGCATCTCAAACCCTCGATACGCACTGAACTCCCCCTCCCCCTCAGCTCTCAACCACACCTCCCCTGACGTCTACCTACCACTACCACCTTCTGCAACGCGAATCTTCACATGAGATGAACTAAAGGACCCTCGAGAATCGAGCATCATCGCCCAAGGACTTCATCATTGGTAAGCCCCATCACTGCTCCATCATCACACCTCCTCTAACTTCCACAGTCCTTCCCATTGGGAGCATCTGCTATAACAGATCTTCAACTCAAAAGGGTACATTCACATCAATATGCATCCAGAATCACAAGCACAGCCACATGGCTGGGCCTCTCTTGAGGAGAGGTATGAGGTGATGAAGGAGATTGGCGACGGCAGCTTCGGCAGCGTCGCGCTCGCACGCGTTCGAACTGCGGGATCTCACATCGCTCGTCGTGGTACTCTGGTACGTACAACGTTCCACAGGAGCTAAGATATCGAGTCAACTGACGCGTCATAGGTCGCGATCAAGACTATGAAGAAGACGTTTGACTCATTCTCGAGCTGTCTTGAACTGCGAGAGGTCATCTTTCTACGGTCGCTACCACCGCATCCTCATCTGGTACCGGCTCTGGACATCTTCCTGGACCCCTACAGCCGAAGGCTTCACATTGCCATGGAGTTCATGGACGGCAACCTGTACCAACTCATGAAGGCCCGGGACCACAAGCCAATGGACGCGCACAGTGTAAAGAGCATCCTCTTCCAGATAATGTCCGGACTGGAGCACATCCACGACCGCGAGTTCTTCCACCGCGACATCAAGCCAGAGAACATCCTCGTCTCGACATCGCAACAGAACGACACATCGCATCCTTTCCGCCGCTACTCAGCAATGATGACCCCTCCTTCGACACCCCCAGCCTACACAATCAAGATTGCCGACTTTGGTCTTGCCAGAGAGACTCACTCCAAGCTCCCCTACACCACGTACGTTTCGACCCGATGGTACCGCGCCCCGGAAGTGCTCCTACGTGCCGGTCAATACTCAGCGCCAGTCGACATTTGGGCAGTTGGTGCCATGGCTGTCGAGATTGCAACCTTGAAGCCCCTCTTCCCTGGTGGAAACGAGGTTGACCAGGTCTGGAGGGTGTGCGAAATCATGGGCAGCCCCGGAGGTTGGGTCAACAAGCACGGCCAACGCGTCGGTGGTGGTGAGTGGAAAGACGGTGTCCGGTTGGCACAGAAGCTGGGCTTCTCATTCCCCAAGGTATGTCACATGGAAACTACAGTCTTAATCTCCAGCTAACGGTCATCTAGATGGCCCCTCACTCAATAGACACCATCTTGCCATCGCCACAATGGCCTGCCAGCTTGGCACAGTTCGTCACATGGTGCCTGCTTTGGGACCCCCGTGCCAGGCCTACTTCCCGACAAGCACTCGACCACGAGTACTTCCAAGACGCCGTAGACCCTCTACGACTGAAGTCCTCATCTTCCAGATTATTGGGTCGCAAAGGATCCGAACTCTCCGGCACCAACTCCCCAGACGCATCGCCCAAGCTCACGTCGAAGACCTCATCATGGCTCCGTCGATCATTGGTCGCACGTGAGAGCGCACCAGCAGTCCCGCAACACACCACACAGCAGCCGTTGTCACCGCGACCATCTCCAGCCCATGCTAACTCTGGCGATGTGAGTGGGTCAACGAAGCAGCGTCCTGCTGCCACTAAGCGAGCTACGTGGACGAATGGGGCCTCCAACAACGGAGCTCCCATCCCCATTCTGCCCTCCATCAAGCCGATCTCTCCTTTATCGGCGGAAGTCACTGCACAAGCCAATGTACGTGCTGCCAATGGAGAGCAAGCCGCCGGCAAGATTGGACGACAACTCTCTCTCGCATCACATGGCAACCACTACGCAGACGTGCATCGACAAGAAGCCGAAAGAGCATTGAATGGTCAATCAGAAGTCACTTCACCCTCAAACGGACAGAAGGAAGGTTTCTTCTCACACCTGCGGAAACGTGCTCGACGCCTTTCTGGGCGTTACCAGACTCCCATGTCGCCGAACTCTGACGATATCGAGGCCAACGCTGGATGTGCACCATGGGCTGCCACTAGCGCTAGGCAATCATTGGTGATGGACCAGTCACAAGGCGCAGCGTCTGGTTCTACCTCAGACTTCTCTGAGCTAGACAAGGCATTGCAACATGTCAGGGACAGTGTTGAAGCGCACTCCCAACAGACAGCCTCAACGAAGAGCTCGCGTGTTGCAACTAACCCAATGCTCAAACGCCACCACTCAGTGCCCCACGGTCCCGAGCCCCGGAACTCTGAGAACGCACCCAATGCACCGATCTCCAGCAGGACACGACGCGCGATGCAGAACAAATCGAACCCATCAAATAGGTACGAGACGCCTAATGAGGAAGAGGAACTGCTCAGCGAAGTTCTGGCATCCGCCACAAAGGCTGCAAAGAAGCTGGACAACCCGAAACCTCAAGGACCACGTGGTCCTGCGGCATCCTACCTGACACCGTCGCCATCAGCGAACCGTAACAGCGTGGGTTTCGGACAGTCTGACTACATGACACCCAGCAAGCCTATGGACATCTCTCAACATCAGAGCAAGAACGAGCAGCCTGTTTCCAAGTGGCCCACACCACCCGATGACGGCTCAGACTGGGCTTCAAGTGTGGCTGCCAGCCTCATGGCAGCACAGACCCGACACCGATGATATCCAACATCGCGGGACCCATACTTCTTTTCGCCTTGCCTTCGTTGCATGCTCTTGCATCCATATAATTGTAATTTGGGTCACCGCACCCGCTCTTTGTCGCTCCCTATACGACCGTACGACATTGAGCTCTCCCGTCTGGAACGGTGCACGATTACAGAAAGATAGACACAGACGCGACGCGCTGCAAAGCCCTCAAAAGCAAAGCGCACTTCCTGGGACGGTGTTACTGGCGTCATAACACATCATCGTCCTTTTGCGCAATCACCATCGTTTATCATCTCACAACGTTAACGTTGTCGTTTTCCAATATCACCTCCACATTCGCTCTGTACCACCACCACATATTTTCTTTTTTTGAATCATCATCTCGGGCGGCATCATACATCATACTTGTGGCGGATCGACGCGAGATTGTCGTCTGTTCATTTCGTGGGAAATTGTCGATACCTTGTCATCAAGTTACTTGGGTGTTACTGCAGGGATTGTCCGTGTCTGGGAAAACCCAGTGTACACCTTGCTTCTGTTTCAGCTTCTCTTTGGCGCGCCTTGTTGGCGCTATCCCGTACTATACTAGACCGAGCTTTTTCCTTTATGTGCTTCATTTCGTCGGCGGATACCCCCCAATTTGAGCATTTGGCGACTACATCATACCGTCAGCTTTTATCTCCTCTACTATATATCCTTGTTGGTTAAAAGGGAAGGCTGGGGTGAAGGAAGGGAGGCAAACCATGTTTTCTTGGGATAAACTTGGTAACAACATGGGAGGTGGGTAGAATAGTTTTTGAGCGATCAACTGGCCCTGTTTCAACTCTTCTCTTTGCGTCCCGTTTTCTACTTGCATTCTCCTTGCGTACTCTCATCTCACTATCTTGACTTTTCTTGCAAATCCACACACAACCCGTTGTAATATGTAATAGGACATATAGCCCAGGATGGCTAGTCATTGTACGTTTCTTGCCTCGCGTCTATCCACGCACATGGCTCATGGGAAGGAGTTCGATACCACCTGGCTTGTTTTTTCTCTATTATCTACTATCAACAAAGCGATTGCCGCGGTGCCGAACGCGCATCTCCTATGTACCATTAGTTAGCCATCTCCCTACCATCAATGAAAGCTGCTCGCTTGCCTGCCTCCGTCGCGGCACCAGACTGCAAAAACACCACACTACGTCTCCGCTCTCCCATCTCCATGCCTGACCCTGTGAAATCAATCTACCAGCCTCGGGCCAGCCTTGACGGTTGCGTGATCCGCTCCACAGGACACGCAACGCCACTGCGTCACTCGCCTACTCGACCACCCTCGACTAGCCAACGCATCACTCCCGCCACTGCCATGAACCCTTCTTGCGTTCACGACCAAGTGCACTAGCCACGTCTTCACGTACTTACAAGCATCTTCCCTAATCAGATCTTTCTCTCGCCTCCGAAAGATCTCCATCGGTCCTACTCGTGATCTTCAGCGTGCATGTGTATGACAGTCATTCCTTACCTACCATTGACAGCATCTTCCCAGATAGATGGCTGGATACATGGTACTGGAGTGTACAGCGGTGTCCTCGTCCACCACGGTGAAGTCGGCAGGCATACGCTGACAGTCAGCCGCAGCGTCGACCAAGTCCATAAACCTGGTGATCTTCGTCTACGCGCACACATCACCACCTCTT
>Ga0265780_10010415_pt1 | contig 11080 bp, 11 predicted proteins | sample P1T30metagenome_FD_192432 | JGI IMG/M metagenome (GOLD analysis project Ga0265780, IMG submission 192432) | Plant litter microbial communities from East Loma Ridge, Irvine, California - P1 T30 | ecosystem: Environmental > Terrestrial > Plant litter > Unclassified | place: USA: California... | reverse complement strand
GCCACGCCGGACAGGCGTGGCGGGTTTTGGGTGCCATCCATGGCGCCTGAAATCAGGCCGCGCTGGGTTGGCTGTCGCTGGCGCGGCCGTCGTGGCTGCGCGCCTGCACGATCGGGATCACCCGCCCTGCCGGCGGATGCGCGACATCGCCGGCTTCCTCTTCGAAGAAGAACTTTTTCCGGCCAAACGCGGGCTTCAGGTGATCGAGCCAGGTGGCGTCCGGATCGTATTTGGCAAAGAAGGGCTTGCGCACCCACTCTGGATTACGCGCCTGCAGGAACTGCAGGGCAAACAGCTTTTCGCCATTGATGGTCACCACGCCGTCGATCACGACCTTGCCCGGGAAGGCGCTCATCGACGGCCCGCGCACGGTGCGCGACAGGCCCGAGACCATCGAATACGCCTGCTGGAAGATCTCGTGGGCGCGCGCCAGAGGCAGTGCGAAGTAGTCGCTCGGGCCGGTGTCGCGCTCGACGAACATGTAGTACGGGATGGCGCCCAGGCGCACGCCGGTGGTCCAGAGTTCGGCCCAGCTCTTCGGGTCTTCGTTGATGTGGCGGATCAGCGGCCCCTGCATGCGCAGCGTGGCGCCGGTGCCGACGATGCGTTTTACCGCCTGCTGGGCAATAGGGTGACGCAGCTCGACCGCATGGTTATAGTGGCCCATGATGGCCAGGTTCTTGCCGGCTTTGACCACGCGCTCGAACAGGCGCATCAGATCGTCGGAATCCTTGTCCGACACATAGCGCTGCGGCCAATAGGCCACCGACTTGGTGCCGATGCGGATGTTCTGGATGTGGGCCAGTTCCGGCGCCAGCAACGGCTCCAGGAATTCGGCCAGCGAACGGGTATTCATGATCATCGGGTCGCCGCCGGTGATCAGGACGTCGGTCACGTCGGGATGGGAAGCCAGGTAGGCCACCAGTTCCGTGCACTCGCGCGCATCGAACTTCATCTCGTCCATGCCGACGAACTGCGGCCAGCGGAAGCAGAAGGTGCAGTAGGCGTGGCAGGTCTGGCCCGAGCTCGGGAAGAACAACACCGTTTCCTTGTACTTGTGCTGCAGGCCCTTCAGCGGCGCATCGTTCACGCGCGGCACGTTGTGGGTCATCTGGCCGGCCGGGTGCGGGTTCATGCGCATGCGGATCTGGTGCACCAGCTTGGCAATGGCGGCGTTGTCCTTTTTATCGAGCACCAGGTCGCGCAGCTGTTCGTACTCGCGCGCCGGCAGCATGTCGCGGTGCGGGAAGGTCAGGCGGAAGATGGGGTCGTCGGGGATCTTGTCCCAGTCGATGAGCTGGTCGAGCACGTATTCGTTCACGCGAAACGGCAGCACGTGCGAGACCACCTGGACCGCTTCCTGCAGGTCGGGGCTCATCCATTGCCATTGGCGCGCAAGGGCAATGGTTTGACGCGTGTAGGGTTTGAACTTGGCGGGCGTCGAATCGAGGGTGCTCACGGCATGCTCCTGGAAAGGAAAGATGGAGGGAGGGTGGAACGGCCGTCAATTCTTGGAAAAGAAGTTGGCGACGGAGAGCCATCTTAGGAATCCTCCATGCAAATGGAATTGCATCCAATCAACTACAGCCTGCGATAGTTTCCTTAAAAACATATTCCATGCGGCAAGACAAATGCGGCGGACGCCACACTGGCCTTCACCCTTTGCGCATTCGCAAATTGCCTACAGGAAGTGACGCGTACATTTCTTAATGCACTTAAGAAAGTTTTACCTATCGCACCGCTCTGAAAGGACATGCACCATGAAGCTGCTCGCCACCGCCACCGCCCTGTGCCTCGCACTCGCTTCCACTTGCGCGCTGGCCAACGAACCGACCGAGAAAGACGCCATCGCCATGGCTGAACGCGGCGCCGCCCTGATGAAATCCAAGGGCAAGGCCGAGATGATGAAGAAGATCAACGCCAAGGACCCGGAGTTCGTCCAGGGCGAACTGTACGTCGACATGCGCGACATCAAGACCGGCATCGTGCTGGCCCACCCCTACAACCCCTCGATCGTCGGCAAGGACCTGACTGACGTGCCCGACGCCAACGGCAAGAAATACCGCCGCGAGATCATCGAGCTGGCCGCGGCCAAGGGGAAGGGCTGGGTCGACTACCAGTACAAGAACCCAACTTCCGGCAAGATCGAGCCGAAAACCACCTACATCCTGCGCGTCGACGACGTCGTGCTGGAAGCGGGCATCTACAAAAAATAAGCACCACGAGTACGGGGCGGCTACGGCCGCCCTTTTCTTTTGTCCAGGAGGTAACCATGTTGAAGAAATTGCGGATCGGGCCGAAGCTGCTGCTGGCGCCGGGACTGGTGCTGGTGCTGCTGACGCTGCTCTCCGGCGCCGCCTATTACGGCATGGTGCGCCAGCACGCTTCGCTGGAAAACATGGTGCAGGTACGCGCGGCGCGATTGCAGGACGCGGCCGACGTCGCCGGCGACGCCAAATATGCGCACGCGAATATCTACCAGCTGCTGGCCTGGGTCAGCGGCAGCTTCGCCAAGAACCGGCTCGACGCCCTGATCGCCGACATCCACAAGAAGCACGCCAGCATCGGCGCCCAGCTGGGCGCCCTGGCGAAGGTTGCCGACCCCGAGGAACGCAAGCTGATCGACGCTTCCAGTGCGGCGCTGGCCGCCTACCGCAAGGCGGTGCTGGAAACCATCGAGATGGCCCAGGTCGACCAGTCGATCGCCACCAATTCGATGCAGAAGGCGGAAAAGGAATTCGGCGTGCTGAACACGCAACTGGCCCATCTGGCCGGGTTGGAAACCAGCCTGAGCGAACGCGCCTACGCCGCCGCCGGCGCCGAGTTCAAGACCCTGGGTGTGACGATGGCGGTGCTGGTGCTGCTGTCGATTGCGCTGTCGCTGGTGGTGACCATGCTGGTGCGGCGCGCCATGCTGGCCGACATCCGCAAGATCTCCGACGTTGTGGCCGAACTGGCCGAAGGCCGCCTGTCGGCCGGCGTAGGCAGCGACGGGCGCGACGAGATCGCCGACACCTCGCGCGCGCTGGACCACACCATCGCCAACCTGAACACGACCCTGCACTCGGTGCTGACCTCGGTGCGCTCGATCGACACGGCATCGAAAGAAATCGCCACCGGCAACCTCGATCTCTCGACCCGCACCGAACTGCAGGCCGGCTCGCTCGAGCAGACCGCCAGCGCCATGGAAACCCTGACCGTGGCGGTGAAGGACAACGCGAATAACGCGCGCCTGGCCACCGACCTGGCGGCCGAAGCGGCGCGGCTGGCGGCCAACGGCGGCCAGGCCGTCGACCGCGCCGTGAGCACCATGGAATCGATCAAGGCCAGTTCGCGCAAGATCGTCGAGATCATCGGCGTCATCGACGGTATCTCCTTCCAGACGAATATCCTGGCCCTGAACGCGGCGGTGGAAGCGGCGCGCGCCGGCGAGCAGGGACGCGGCTTCGCGGTGGTGGCCTCGGAGGTGCGCACCCTGGCCCAGCGCTCGGCGGCGGCGGCGAAGGAGATCAAGGCGCTGATCGCGGACTCGGTGGCGATCATCGACGGCGGCAGCGCCTCGGTGGGCGAAGCCGGCAGCAGCATGGGCCACATCGTGGCCTCGGTGCAGCAGGTGAACGACATCATCGGCCGCATCAGCATCGCCAGCACCGAGCAGGCCGACGGCATCGCGGAAGTCAACCGCGCGGTCGGGCAGATGGACGACATGACCCAGCAGAACGCGGCCCTGGTCGAGGAAGCGGCGGCGGCGGCGGAAAGCCTGCACGAGCAGACCGTGAACCTGGCGCGTGCGGTGTCGATCTTCAAGATCGAGGGCATCGCGCCGCTGACCGAAGCCGAGGCACTGGACACGGAGCCGGCCGGTTTCCACGAGCCGTTCGAACGGCGCACGCCGGGCAGCCCGATGCGCGCAGGTTCGCCACGCCCCCTGCTGGAGGCGCATCAGCCGGCGCGCGAGCGCAATTCCGGCAGCAATCGCCTCAGCGGAACGGACGGCTGACGAAGCGCGAGCCGGCCAGCCCGAAGCGCCAGGGCACGTCCATCGCCTTCGAGATGCCGATACGCGGGCCGGCGATCACTTCCAGCCCGGGCGGCGCGGCCAGCAGTTCGAACGGCGGCGCCGCCAGCGACATCCCGTTGAAATCACGCGTCACCTCCAGGGCCTGGCACAGCTTGCCGGGCCCCGAGCACAGCAGGCGCACATCCTCGGCGTCGCGCCGTGCGCGCATCACGTCCAGTCCCGCCAGGGGTTCGATCGCGCGAATCAGTACCCCGGCGCCATGCCCCTCCTCCATGCAGACGAAGTTCAGACACCAGTGGATGCCGTAGGAACGGTAGACATAGGCGTGCGCGGGCGGGCCGAACATGGCGAAGTTGCGCGGCGTGGGGCCGGAATAAGCATGCGAGGCCGGGTCCTCGCGGTCGTAGGCTTCGGTCTCGACGATCCGGCCGCCGACTCCGTCGACCAGCACCGTCACGCCGATCAGCTGGCGCGCCACCAGCTCGGCCGGCGCCATGAAGTCGATTCCGGCCAGGCAGGCATCGGACCGTGCGCCGGCATGCAAAGCGGGTTTCAGGGATTCCATGCACCGATTCTAGGCATGCCTGCAACACCGCTCTGTTTGTTTTGCCACATAAGGCTGCCTGTTGCTGCAATGGAACCTAACCTCGGTTATAGTGGCAGCCTTGCGGTATTTCCAGAAAGCATCATTCCCTCATGAGCACAGTTGCAGCTAAAGCAATGCCCATGCGCGCTGCGGCCGCTGCGGCGCCAGCCTCACCGACCCATCTCGCAGCAGTGGACCAGGTCGATGCGCTGATCAAGTCGATCCGCATCCCGCCCCGCCCCAGCCTGCTGGCCGACCTGCAAGCCGAACTGGCATCGAGCGATCCGTCGCCGGAAGCCATCGGCCGCATCGTCGCGCGCGACGTCGGCATGGCCGGCGCCTTGCTGAAACTGGCCAATTCCTCGCTGTTCGGCGGCCGCCGCGCCAAGTCGATCGAGCAGGCCATCCTCTTTCTCGGCATCAACCAGGTGGCCGCCCTGATGACCGGGCTGCTGGCACGCCAGGCAATCCCGACCAACAACCCGGCCCTGGCCAGCTTCTGGGACGTGTCGACCAAGCGTTCGTACGCGATGATGTTCCTGTCGCGCCGCCTGCGCATCGGCGCGCCCGACATCGCCCACACCTTCGGCCTGTTCTGCGACACCGGCGTGCCGCTGCTGATCGAACGCTTCGCCGATTATGAGGCCACGCTGCAGGACGCCGGCGCCGAGCCGGTGCGCGCGTTTACCGACATCGAGCAGGAACGCCACAGCACCAGCCACGCGCAGGTCGGCTCGCTCCTGGCACGCAACTGGGGCCTGTCGTCGGAAGTGGCCTGGGCCATCCTGCACCACCACGACTACCCGGTGCTGGAAGACGAAAGCACCGACGACACGATCCGCTCGCTGGTGGCGCTGTCGCTGCTGGCCGACCGCGCGATCCGGCGCTACCAGGGCCATGCCGGCTCGGTCGAATGGGACAAGGGCGGCGAACGCGCCTGCACCTATCTGTCTCTGGACGAAGACGAAACCGCGGAACTGCTCGACGAACTCGAAGAAGCGCTGCACGACGATCACTAGTTTTTGACAGCGCCCCGGTCCAGGCGGATACTCGATCCGACATTCCTGGCACCGGAGGTGCGCGATGAAACGCTGGTTTTTGCTGCTGTTGGCGCTATTGCATGTGCTGCTGGCCGGCTGCGCCAGCGCGCCATCCCAACCTGCAGCCGGACTGGCGGCCCTGTTCGATGACACCGCCTTCCCCGCCCCCTCCTCCCCGGCCGACGCCTCGACCCTGTTCACGCTGAGCGCGCCGATGCGCGCCCACCTCGACAGCCCCGCCTTCAAGGCCAGCCTGCGCGAAAAAGGTGCCGCGCGCGGCCTGGTGGCCGCCCTGTACAGCAAGAGCGACCTGCAGCTCGACTACGACGCCAGCGTGACCCGCACCGCGGCCCAGACCTATGCCGCGCGCTCGGGCAACTGCCTGTCGCTGGTGATCATGACGGCCGCCTTTGCGCGTGCGCTCGGCATGGAGGTGCGCTTCGCCAGCGTGCAGGCCGAGGAAACCTGGCAGCGCAACGGCTCGCTCTACCTGATCAGCTCGCACGTCAACATCGCGCTGGCGCCGCGCGCGGCAGGCGTCTACACCGTCAGCACGAATGCCGAACCGCTGGTGATCGACTTCCTGGCGTCGAAAGACGCGGCGCGCCTGCCCAGCACCGAGCTGGGCGAGGACGACATCGTCGCCCTCTACATGAACAACCGTGCAGTGGAAGAGCTGGTGGCGGGCCGGATCGCGGACGCCTACTGGTGGGCGCGCGCGGCGATCGTGAAGCGGCCCTCCTCGCTGGCGGCCTACAATACGCTGGCCGTGGCCTACGCGCGCAAGGGCAGGCCGCTGATGGCCGAACGGGTCTACCGCGCGGCGCTGACGCGCGAGCCGGACAGTTTGGTGGTGATGCAGAATCTGGCGCAGGCGCTGGACGGCAACGGCAAGCCCGAGGAAGCGCAGGCGCTGCTGCGCCGCATCGAGCGCCTGCATCCGGCGCCGCCCTACCACTGGTTCAACCAGGGAATGACGGCCTACCGGGCGGGGGACATGCGGCTTGCCAGATCACTGTTCGCGCGCGAAGTGGCGCGTGCGCCGTACAACGACGAGTTCCATTTCTGGCTCGGCGTGGCGTATCTGGGATTGGGGGAGGGAGAAGCTGCAGTGAAGGAACTGGCGCTGGCGCGCGACAACAGTACGCGTATCGACGCGCGCGAGCGCTATGCGGCCAAGCTGGGCCGCCTGCGCGCGAGCCTGCCCGGCTCGCCGCAGGTGCGCTGAAGGATCAGCGGCGGCGCTGGAAGCCGCCCGGACGCGGCGCAGGCGTGCCGCGCTGCTCGATGTGACGGAACACGATGCGCGCCTTGTTCAGGTCGTACGGCGACATCTCCAGCGTGACCTTGTCGCCCGCCAGGATGCGGATGTGGTTTTTCTTCATCCGGCCCGAGGTGTAGGCGATCAGCTTGTGACCGTTCTCGAGATCGACGCGGAAGCGCATTTCGGGCAGCACGTCGGTCACGAGGCCTTGCATTTCGATGAGTTCTTCTTTTGCCATGATGGTTTTCCTTGATTGAGCTGCGAGCCGGCATACCCACGCCGCCATGAACAATGCTGTCGGTATTCAGTGCCCGCAGGGACTGGACCGGAAGTGAGGTAAATAAACCGCCGTCGCGGCGGGTCAGGATGCGGCGCATGCCAGACCGCGGCTGCGCAGGAAAGAAAAAGGAAAAAAAGCCCGCTTGCTGCGGGCTTCGTTCAATGTATCGCCGAAGATTGAATCGTGCGCCAGCCCGTGCTATCTGCAGGGTGCGGCGCTCCGGATACCCACGCTATCTGCGCGGTGCTCCATTGTGTAACTCGACCAACGTATCTCGATTGACAACCCCTTCCGGCATCATCGCTTGCGGCGTTACACGTCTCGCATGGCGGGCCTGTCGGGGGCGGCTTCAAGGTCACCAGAACCTTGTCGACTGCATGCAGTGTAGCACGGATAGCGAATCGCTGCTTGCCGCCCATGCGTTTTCGCTTGACGCAGCAACACAATGGAGGCACATTATTATTAACAAATTAGTTAATTAAATAATGAACTCAAACCTGGACAAGACCTTCGAAGCCCTGGCTTCCCTGCCGCGCCGCAAGATCATGGCCCTGCTCTCGCATGTCGAGCTGACTACCTCGGAGCTGGCCGAGAAGCTGGCGATCAGCGCCCCCGCCACCTCGCGCCACCTGTCGGTGCTGGAAAACGCCGGTCTGGTGTCGAGCGAGCGGCGCGGGCAATTCGTCTACTACACGCTCAACGGCGACAGCCTGGTGACGCGCCTGTCCGGTTTCATGTTCGAACTCTGCCCCACGGCCGCGCCGCTCAAGCGCGAATCGAAGGCCCTGGCCAGGAAACGCAAACCCACCTGAACCGACAAGGAGCTCGCATGCACTCTCTGGACAATGGCAATGTTGTACATGGAAACATCACATGGGCTCCCGTGAAATCGCTGTGGTGGAGCAGCATGGTGGCCGTCGCGCTGGTCGGCGGCTGGCTGACCTTCAGCTGGGCCGCACTCGGCCTGTTCCTTGTAGCTACCGCATTCGTGCTGCTGTTCGGGCACTCGCTCGGCAGCCACCGCAAACTCATCCACGACAGCTTCGCCTGTCCCAAGTGGCTGGAATACCTGCTGGTGTACACGGGCGTGCAGGTCGGGCTGTCCGGGCCACTCGGCCTGCTGGCCCAGCACGACCTGCGCGATCATGCCCAGCGCCAGCCCGATTGCCACGACTACCTGCGCCATGGCAGCGCCTTCTGGAAGGATGGCTGGTGGCAGCTGCATTGCGAACTGCGGCTCGATAAGCCACCTGTACTGGCCATCCCCGCCCACATCGCGCAGGACCGCTTCTACCGCTTCCTGGAACGCACCTGGATGCTGCAGCAGGTGCCGCCGGCCCTGCTGCTGTTTGCGCTCGGCGGCTGGCCCTTCGTGATCTGGGGCGTGTGTGCGCGCATCGCGGCCGGGGTGACCGGGCATTGGCTGATCGGCTATTTCGCGCACAACCACGGCGCCATGCAGCACACCGTCGAGGGTGCAGCGGTGCAGGGGCACAACGTGGCGCTGGCCTCGCTGCTGACGATGGGCGAGTCCTGGCACAACAACCACCACGCCTATCCCGGCTCGGCGAAACTGGGGCTGTATCCGGGCGAATGGGATCCGGGCTGGTGGGTGCTGGTGCTGTTGAAGCGCGCCGGGCTGGCATGGGACTTCAGGCTGCCGGCCGATTGCCCGCCGCGCGCGGAACTGCGTGCGCATGCGGCGCTGCCGGATACCCTACCGCAGGCGTCGCGGTCCTGGCGCTCGACCGTGGGCGCCATCGCCTCCAGCAGCCGGCAACTGCTCGCGCGGCGCGGCCAGCTGGTGCTGGAAGGGCCCTTCGTTTTGCTGTCCGCACGGGCCACACGCTGCCTGGCCGGCGCCGGGGTCCGGCCGCAACGCACGCCTTCGCGCGCCAGGCTGTCGTTCGAGCACGGTGGCCAGACGGTGCTCGGCCTGCCGGCCCTCTTGATCGCAGTCGGTACGCGCAACGCGTTCACGGCGGCCGCCGCGCTGGTGCTGCTGCCGCTGGCCACCCTGTGCGAACTGGCGCGCAGCCAGGTCGACGCCTGACCCCGTTTGGCTCAAGGCTCCACTGCCGGAATCTCGTCCAGGCTGCGGTAGATGAGCAGCCCGCGCCCCTCGGCTGCCGCGACCATCCGGTCCGCTCCCGCCGATGCGCCACCGATGCGCAGCACCGCGTCGCAGTGCGCCAGCAGGCGCTCGCAGTGGGGGTGGAAGATGGCGTCGTAGACCTCATCGCCCGGCGCTTGCGAGCCGGCGGCGTGCACGACCGGCAGCGCCAGCCACTCGCCCAGCACCGGCACGTGGCCGCGTTCGTACAGCGGTAGCGCGCAGGCTTCCATTGCCGCGACGTTGGCAGCGATGCGGGCCGGATCGTCATCGGTTCCCGAGCGGTAGGGGCCGGCGACCAGGATCATCATGCTGCGCGGCTTGAGCACATGCAGGTGCAGGTACTGCAGCAGCATGATGGTCTTGCCGTCCATGATCTCGCCGCGTTGAACCATCGCCAGCGCTGCGTCGGCATCGAGCTCCAGCACCTCGATGTCCTCGCCTTCCGCCTCGATGCCGCCGCCCTCCCCGACCTGCGAGGCGGCGTCGTATTCGCCAATAAAGAAGTGCAGCCGCTCGGTGACCGAACCGGGGCTCATGAAGACGTCGAAGACCTGCTCCAGCTGCGCGACGCGGCGGCCGGTTTCTTCTTCCAGTTCGGCGCGGATGCGCTGCTCGGGGCTGGCCTTGTCGAGCAGGCCGGCGGCGGCTTCGATCAGGAAGCCGTCGTGGCCGTTGACGTAGGCAGGGAAGCGGAACTGGCGCGTCAGCAGCACCGTGCGGCGCACGCGGTTGTATAGCAGAGCGACGGCGCCATTGCCGCGGTCATAGGTTTCGCGGGTCAGCGTTTGCCAGCTGCCGTCGCGCCGGCGATAGTCGAAGGTGGTTTTCTTCAACACGTGCCAGTCGTTGGCCAGCAATTGCTCGTTGCGGATGCGAACATGATCTTGTACCGAATCTTGCACGATAGGCTCCTTATTGTTTGCGCTTTTTCATATTAACGTGCAAAATCGTGCAATATCAAGATAAATCGTGCAACCATGCTGACCTCACAACGCAAGCTGCTGTTACTCGACCTGCTCAGGCAGGAAGGCAAGATCGTCGCCAAGACCGTCGCCGCCCAGCTCGACATCTCCGAAGACACGATCCGGCGCGACTTGCGCGAACTGGCCGGCGAAGGCCTGCTCCAGCGCGTGCACGGCGGCGCCCTGCCCGCGTCGCCGGCGATGGGCGACTTCGCCGCGCGCCAGCGGATCGCGGCCGACGACAAAAGCGCCATCGGCCGTGCCGCTGCGCTGATGATCCAGCCGGGGCAGGTGGTGTTCCTCGACGGCGGCACCACCTCGGCGCAGCTGGTGCGGCACCTGCCTGCGGACTTGCGCGCGACCGTGATCACGCACAGTCCTTCGGTGGCGGTGGACCTGGTGGCGCATCCGGCGGTCGAGGTGATCATGCTCGGTGGGCGCCTGTTCAAGCACTCGGTGGTGGGCGTGGGGTCGGCGACGGTGGAAGCGATCCGGCAGGTGCGGGCCGACGTCTACTTCATGGGCGTGTGCAGCGTGCATCCCGAGGCCGGGCTGACGACCGGGGACTTCGAGGAAGCCGGCGTCAAGCGGGCGCTGAGCGCGGCGGCGGCGGAGACCATCGTGCTGGCCTCGCCCGAGAAGCTGGCGACGGCATCGCCGTATCAGGTGATTGCGCTGGAGGAATTATCGGGGCTGGTGACGATGAAGAGCGTGGCGGAGGAGGTGCTGGCGCCGTATCGGGCGCGGGGGATTTCTATCCATTTGGCCTGATACTACCAAGAGTAAAGATGGCGTCGCTTGAAGTTCTAAC
>Ga0265780_10010414_pt1 | contig 11083 bp, 7 predicted proteins | sample P1T30metagenome_FD_192432 | JGI IMG/M metagenome (GOLD analysis project Ga0265780, IMG submission 192432) | Plant litter microbial communities from East Loma Ridge, Irvine, California - P1 T30 | ecosystem: Environmental > Terrestrial > Plant litter > Unclassified | place: USA: California... | reverse complement strand
GGTGAACCAGATGGCGGCGCCGGGCGTCGCGGTCGCGAGCTCGACGCTCTGCGCGCTCTCGTACACGCCGGTCGGCAGGCTGATCGTGGGCGCGGCGACGACGATCGGCGTCGTGTCGACGGCGACCTCCCCGCGCGCCACGGCGATCCAGGAGACGACCGGCGCCTCGGTGCCGGCGGTCCGGCGGAAGCTGAGGGTGACGTCGCCGTCCTGCGTGGTGGTGACGGTGCCGCTGAGCATCGCGGTGCGCGAGCTGCCGCTCACCGTGACCTGCTGGCCGACGGTGGTCCCGGCCGCGAGACCGGCGCCGGACGCGTCCGCGCGCAGCGTGCGGGGGCCGCTCCACCACTCGTCCACGCCGGCGGTCACCGTGTAGGTGCCGGGTTCGAGATCGGTGAGCGTGTAGGTCAGCGGCAGGGTCGAGCCGTTCAACCCGTAGAGGCCGGTCGCCGACTTGTCGGTGGCGACGTAGGGCGCGGGGCGGCGGGGGCCGCCGAGGCCGGTGGCGGAGTAGCCCCACGTGCCGACGGCGGCCGCCTGGTCCGAGGTCTCGTTCAGCAGGCCGTCCTCGAGCGCGGCGACGGCGTCGTAGGAGGTCGAGGCGAGGCCGGCGGTTCCGGCGTCGATGAAGTAGGCCAGGTCGGCCGGGACGACCTCGACGTACGCGGTCGTCGCGAGCGTGCCCTCCACGAGGCCCGTGACCGGGACCGTGGCGTAGTGCCGGTCGAAGACGAGGTCGCCCGTGTCCCAGGTGACCGCGGCGGCGCGGGTCGCGCCGGACGCCGTCGTGACCTGGACCTCGGCCGGGAGGGCGGGCGTCTCGCCCGCGACGGTGGCGGCGCCGACGGGGGCGACGACGGCGACGGCCGGGTCCGCGTCGGTGGCCTGGTCCGCGGGAGCGGCCGGGACCTCGGCCGAGATCGGGACGGGCGCGGTGTCAGCCGCGGCTCCGACGGCGGTCAGGCCGACGAGCGCGACCGGGACGGCCGCGACCGCTGCGACCGCGCGCAGGAACGGGCCGGCGAGGCGGCGGGACGGGCGTGGCTGGAGCGAGCGGGCACCTGATGACATCCGTGTCATGAACTCTTCCTCGAGTACGGGGTGGAGCGAACGATGGTGACGTCACCACGTTAGCGAACCCGACCCTAACCCGAAGCGCGGACATATGCCTGTTGACGTCATCATCCGGTCGCCTCGCCTGGCGAGCGGGTCGCCCGGGAGCTCCGGGTCAGGCGCTCCTGCCCGCCGCGACGATCAGCGCGCGGAGCGTCGAGCTGAGCATCGCGCCGTGGCGATCGTCGACGCGTTCCCCGGCCATCAGCAGACCGATGACGTGCAGCCCGACGACGGCCTCCTCACGCACGCGCGGGTCCGGCAGATCCACCAGGGCCCGAACCGCTGCGCTCGCCACGTTCATCACGAGACGCGGGCGGGCGGGACCGCGGACGGGCGCGTCGAGGAGCTCGGCCCAGGGGTCGGGCTCGGCCGTCGGGCCGTCGACGTCGGACGCGTCCCCGCCGAACGCACCCCCGGCCGCCGAGGCCCCCACCAGCAGCACCGGCACCGTGTCGGGTGCGAACGCCCGCAGGTCGAGGTCGACCCCGAGCCGGTCGAGCACCGGCGTCGCGAGGCGCTCGAGCGCGACGACGAGCGACTCCCCCGCCGTCGGCCGCTCCAGCTCGTCCACGAACCGGACGCGGTCGAACGGCCGGATCCGCGCCGTCGACCCGCGTCCGGACCGGACGCGCTCGAGGATCTCGGCGCCGTAGACGTAGGAGCCGTTGACCACGAGGGTGCCCGTCGCGGCCAGGACGGGCGCGAACGTCGCGAAGTCGGCCTCGGACGTCACGTACCGCACGCGGTCGCGGGTGCGGACGGCGTCCACGAGCGTCATCGGCCCCTCGCTGGTCTCCCAGGGGAGGTGGCGTACGACGAGGTCGAGCATCTCGGCGTCCGCGGCCGCCATCGCCAGGAGTCCGGTGGAGTGCACGCGCAGGAACCGGCCGAACGCCGCGGGGTCCCGCTCGGCCAGGCGTTCGACACCCTCGCGGATCCGGAGACCGACCTGCTCGCGGACGTCCGCCAGGAGCCTCCCGTCCTGCAGCGCCTCGCGCGACGCGGTCAGCGGCAGGTCGCCCGCCTCCACCACGAGCCGCACGAAGTAGGCCCAGTCGGGTGCGAGCTGGACGTTGTCGTCGGCGACGAGCATGCCGCGCGAGTACACGCGATCGCCGCGACGGTGGCCCACCCGCCCCGGGCTGTCGGCGATCAGCGCGAGCCCGACGACGCCGGCCACCGGCACCTCCACGACCATCGACGCGAGCGGCGCGAAGCCCAGCTCGCGCACGGCCCAGTCCGCTGCGTCCGCCTCGGTGCCGGACCACGGCGGCGCCGCTGCGGTCACGGCCTCGACCGGTCCGTCCGGCCCCGACCGGACGTCCACCGGAACGTCGAGCAGCCCCGCGAACCGGCGCGCGAGCAGCTCCACGCGGTGCGGCTCGACCCACTCCCGATCGTCGATGCGCGCCGTCACCGTGACGCGCGTTCCGGCGTCGGGCAGCGGCGTCTCGGCCTCGGCCACCGTGAAGGTGCCGTTCGCGCTGCCGATCCACAGGAGGGTCGGCGCGTCCGGCGTGCGGGCGCTGCGCGAGCGCACCTCGATCCGGTCCGCGACGAGGAAGCACGACAGCAGACCGATGCCGAACTGGCCCAGGAAGCGGCGGCGCGCGCGGGTGAGGTCTGCCGTCTTGCTCGACGCGCCGATGGTGGCGAGCACGTCGCGCATCTCCTCCTGCGTCAGTCCGATGCCGCCGTCCGACACCGTCACGGTGCCGGTCGCGGCGTCGGCCTGCACGAGGATCCGCGGCGGCACGCCGCCGGCCGGACGGTCGCCCGCGTCGAGATCCTGGCGCGCGACGACGGCGTCGCGCGCGTTCTGGATGAGCTCGCGCAGGTAGACGCGCGGGCTGGAGTAGAGGTGGTGGGACAGGATGTCGACGACGCCGCGCAGGTCGACGCGGAACGCCTCGCCGGTCACGGGCGGGCCGTCCCGGGGACGAAGGCGGCGTCGCCTCGGTACCAGCGCTCCCCGACCCAGGCGGTGGCGCGCGTGCCACCGTCGCGCGCGTCGAGACCGCGGGCGATCCCCAGCGCCCGCTCGCGCAGCTCGGGACCCCGCGGATCCTCGGGCGCCGTCGCGAGGAGCGCCGCGCCGGACGCGGCGATGAGTCCGAGGTCGGAGGCCGTGCCGCCGTCGACGTCCGCGAGCAGCGCGTCCACGACGGGACGCGGGTCCCGACCCGTGCGGGCCACGACCTCGAGCACGACCCAGCCGGGCACGACGCCCAGGCTCGTGACGTCGTCGTCCACCGACGCGAGCACCTGCGCGAACCGGTCGGTCGTGGAGCCGTCCTCGGGGTGCAGCCAGGCCAGCCAGGTGGTGGCGGCGCGAATCTGCTCGGCGTCGCCCTCCAGGGTGATCTGCGACGCCAGCGACGTGGCGAGCCCCGGCGAGTACCGCGCGACGAGTCGAACCATCTCGAGCCCGATCGCCTCGCGGTCCAGCTGGTCCACCTCGTCCAGCAGGCAGTCGCCCAGCTCCCCCAGCTCGGTCCGCAGCTGCTCGACGTCGCCGCGGTGCGCCGCGATCTCCGCCCGCACCAGGAGGAGCGGGGCGACCGGGGCGCGGGTGACGGCGCGGACCTCGGTCTCGTCGGCGATGAGACGGTCGATCTCCTCCCACGCCACGTCGGGGCACGCGACGGCCTGCTCCACGACGGTGGCGAAGAACCGTTCGCCCATCGCGCGGATCTCGTCGACGACCCACGCGGATCCCGCCGCGAGCTCCTGCTGCGCTCGCGAGTAGCTCGACACGAGGGTCGCGGTGTCGCCCGCCTGCCCCGCGCGGAGGCCGTGCAGCAGCGGGACGAGGAAGAGCGACGTCGCGCACCGCAGCTCGCCTGCCCGGGTGCGCAGGCGGTCGGCGAGCGCGTCGGCCTCGGACGCCGACTCCGCCGAGAACAGCTCCATCGTCTCGCCGAGCAGCGCCTGGTAGCGGTACTTCAGCGAGATCGGCGGATCGTCCGAGCGCACCAGGCCGGTGCGCTCGAACCAGCCGGCGGCCAGGATGCGTTCGGCGCGCGTCTCGACGTCGCCCCAGATCTCGGGATCGTCGACGACGGCGGGGCGCCGCGCCTGCGGCAGCCCGGCCCACCACAGCTCGTCGAGCTCGCGCTCGTGCACCCGCGTGCCGCCACGGCGGTCGTGCTGCTCAGCCCCCTCCTGCGCCAGGGCGCGGAGCAGCTCGCCCTCCTCGCCGTCGGGATCGAGCAGGATGCGGTGGCGCCCGACGGCGGCGACCGTCTCCCAGTCCGTCCCGTCGAGGGCGCTCTCGGCCAGCACGTGGTCGACGACGACGCCCGCCGCCTCCGGCCGCTCCTCCAGCACGGGGATCACCCAGCTGGCGACCGCCTCCCGCGCCAGGACGTCGGACCCGACCGCGGCGACGAGTGCGTCGCCGATGGCGGTCGCCTCGGCGCGGCGCCCCTGGCGCACCCGCAGGAACCCGAGGAGCGCGAGGAGGTTGAGGTCGCCACGCCGGTCGGTCACCCCGGCGTCGAGCGCGTGCGGGTCGATGCCGAGCACGCGCAGGCGCTGCTCGAGCGTGTCCGCGGCCCGGTCGACGTCGAAGCGCGCGATGAGGGGGATCTCCATCTGGATGACGCCGCCGTCGTCGGCCCGCCAGCCGTCGCCGCTCTCGGCGCGCCAGCGGTCGATCCAGCCCAGGGTCGCACCGCCGTCGCCCGCTGCCGCAGCAACCGCGGCGCGCGCGACGTACGCCCCCGTGACGTCGACGCCCCGCCGCCGCATCTCCTGCTCGACGAGGTCGATCAGCCGGGTGATCCGCTCGAGCGGGACGCGCGGGTCGTCCACGAGGGTCATGGCGGTGGTGCCGACGGAGTTCAGGTGGAGCGCGACGTTCGAGGGAGCGATCAGGTCGCCGTACCGACTGATCGTGCGCATGAGGGCGACGAAGACCTCGAGCGCCTCCGCGGCGAGCCCGCCCTTGACGAGGATCGTGCACTGGCTGATCCGAGCGGTCGCGACGAGGTGCGGGAACCCGACGCGCTCGCAGTCCTCGATGAGCTCGTCCCAGGCCTCGACCGTGCCGAGGTCGTCGGGGAGGTCGTGCAGGGTGTCGGCGCGCTCGAACAGTCGTGCGACCTGGGCGCGCGTGGTGTTGTCCAGCGCGTCGACGTCGATGTAGTCGGCGTACGAGATCACCGGGAGCCTCCTCGCGCGGGGCGCGCCCGCGTCGTGTCGTGTCGTGCCGTGTCGTGCTCGGTGCCTGCCGGCCGACTCATGCTAGGCGGGCCACCTGCCGCTCCGGGGGATGGACGACGGCGGCGCCCGCCGGTGCCGGACTCGACCGGGCGCCCTGTCTCGCCGCCCGGCCCGCCGTCCCGCCGCTCGGCCGCGCGTGATCCGGGCGGCCGTATCGTCCAGACGCCGTTCAGCCATTGTCAAGGTCCAGCCTCTACGCTGACGAGGTCGGCCCATGTGATCGGGCCGTTTCCGGCATCACGAAGGAGTAGTCATGGGTATCGGGGACAAGATCAGCAACAAGGCCGAGGAGCTGGGCGGCAAGGCCAAGGAGGCCGTCGGCAACCTCACGGACAACGAGCGTCTCCAGGCCGAGGGCCAGGCCGACCAGGCCAAGGCGCACGGCAAGCAGGCGGGCGAGAACGTCAAGGACGCCGCCAAGGACGCCTTCGGCAAGTAGGCGCCTTCTCAGCACGACGGCGGAGGGCCGGGCGATGACCGCCCGGCCCTTCGTCATGCCCCTCGCCGTCGCATCGGCGACGGCGAGCACGTCCTTCCGCATGCCGCTCGACCACGTGCCGCCTAGTCTCGGGAACATGAGATCCATCGCCGACGACCTGCGCGCCGCTGCCGAGGACCGGGCGGACGGGAAGGCCCTGACCACTGCGGCCGACGTGCTGGAGAGCTACGGACGATCCCCGGGAACCAGGGCAGAGGCATCTCGCGTCGCTCGCATCCTCACCCCCGGCGTGGTCGACGTCATCGGGAAGGGTCTGCGAGACGCCTACCTCGAGGCCCCGCACGACGACCCGGACGCCGCCCTGTTCGGCTCCCCGATCGAGAACCGGTACGCCCTGTGCGCCCTGCTGGTCGCTGCGTCGGGCGACGACGATGACCTGGCCGCGCGAGCGACGGCGTCCGCCGCCGATCTCGTTCCCCTCGTCACCGGTCTGCCGCTCGACGACGCCGAGTCGCTGCTGCACGTCGCCACCCTGCTGACGGGCTCCACCGCTGCCGAGGAGCTGGCCGAGGCTGCCCGTGATCGCCTCGGCCGAGAGCCTGCGACACCGGGGCGCGCCTGGGCCGAGTCTCTCGGGCTGGACCTGCCGCTGGCGAGGTGGGAGATCTCGATCGAGGTACCCGGGGAGCTGAACGTCGTCCTCGCGATGAGGGACTTCCCCGGGCGGAGCACCTCGTTCTCGGTGTCCATGACCAGGACGACGAGGTGGACGACGATGCTCGGCAACGAGGTCGCCCGCCCCGGGACGGTGGCCGCCTACGAGCACCACAGCGATCCCTCGATCGCCGGTGAGGTCGAGGTCGCCCACAGCATCGAGGACTTCCTGCGGCTGCTCCGTTCGCTCCAGGAGGCCAGCCCGACGATCGCGCTCGACCTCGCCGCGGCGAAGGTCCGGGCCTCTCCTGCCCGGGTGCTCACCGCGGCGGGCAAGAAGCGCATCGTCGCCTGGGTCGTCGGAGCGGCCTGACCTGGAGCCCTGCGGTCAGGCGTCCCGGTACCGCACGGCCTCGGACAGCCGTGCCGCGAGCTCCTCGCGGGTCACGGGTCGACCCTCGCCGGGCTCGTCGCCGCTGAAGTACGGGCGCGTGTAGGCGGCGGTGTCGCGCTGGAACCGCCATCCCTCGGCGAGCGGTCCGACGTCGAGAGCGTCGTACCCGATCGCATCCAGGAGCTCCGTGACGCTCGCCTTGGCGGCGCCGTCGTCCCCGGCGATCGCGAGGGTCGAGCGGTCGCTCGCACCGGAGGGCCGGGCGAGGTTCGCCAGGTGCGGGAAGTAGATGTTGTTGAACGCCTTCACCACGAACGACTCGGGGAGGTGGTCCTGGAGCATCTCGGCGGTCGTGGTCGACTCGTCGTCCAGCGCCGGGTAGTGGCCGTCGCGCTCGGGGTAGTAGTTGTTGGTGTCGATGACGGTCTTGCCCCGCAGCTCCTCCACCGGGATGGAGTCGTAGGCACGCAGCGGCACGGAGACGAGGACGATGTCACCGGCCTCGGCGGCCTCCCTCGGCGTGGCGGCACGCGCCCGAGGCCCGAGCTCGGCGACCAGCTCGCCCAGGCTCTCGGGGCCGCGCCGGTTGCTGAGAACGACGTCGTAGCCGGCGGCGATCGCCAGCCGCGCGACGCCGCTGCCGATGTTCCCGCTGCCGATCGTTGCGATGGTGGTCATGGTCGCTCCCTCGTCTCGCTGCGGTGTCCGTGGCGATGTACACGCATCTAGGTACATCGACCGTAGCTCATGTACACCCTAGGCCGTACATCATCGCCTCGCGGGCTAGGATCGGGACCATGGCCAGTCGCTTGGCGAACCCGCTCACCATCCCGGACGAGAGCCAGTTCGACCTCTTCACCGTGATGTCGGCCCTCACCGACCCGGTGCGACGTGCGATCGTCATCCAGCTCGCCGACGAGCCCGGCCGAGCCTGCAGCACCACGGACTACGGCGTCTCCAAGTCCGCACTGACGCGGCACTGGCGAATCCTGCGCGAGTCCGGACTCATCCGGCAGGAGGCGCAGGGGAACCAGCACCGCAACTGGCTGCGTCGCGAGGAGATCGACCGCCGCTTCCCCGGGCTGCTGGACCTCGTGCTCGAGGAGCTGTCCTCAGACCAGACGTAGCGGAGCCGACCAGCCCGCAGGCCGGCTCTCCCGACCGATCGCCGCCCCCTCGCTGTGCACAGGTGGTCGGCTCGTAACGCTCACTGTGCACGGTTGGCCGCCTCCGCCCCGCAAAGGCGGCCAAGGGTGCACACCGAACGGCCGACTGCCTTGATCGCGACCCAGCTGTGTGCGCCTGGTCGCTTCGGAGGGCCGGGAAGGGCTGCCAGCGCGCACACGGGTGCGGGACGGCAGCACGGGCAGGCGGCAGGCGGTGGAGCCGGCCGCTGGGTGGCGGCGGGCGGCGGCCGACGCCGCAGCCGCACCGGGGACGACGACGGCGGCGCCGCCCACCCGAGGTGAGCGGCGCCGCCGTCGTGGATCAGGAGCGGATCAGAAGTCCCAGTCGTCGTCCTGGGTCGTGACGGCCTTGCCGATCACGTAGGACGAGCCGGAGCCCGAGAAGAAGTCGTGGTTCTCGTCGCCGCCGGGGGCGAGCGCAGCCAGGATGGCCGGGTTCACGTCGGTCTGGTCCTTGGTGAAGAGTGCGTCGTAGCCGAGGTTCATCAGCGCCTTGTTGGCGTTGTAGCGCAGGAAGCTCTTGACGTCCTCGGTCAGGCCGACGCCGTCGTAGAGGTCCTCGGTGTACTGCTCCTCGTTCTCGTACAGCTCCATCAGCAGCTCGTACGTGTAGGCCTGCAGCTCGTCGCGACGCTCCTGCGACTCCTTGGCCAGGCCCTTCTGGAACTTGTAGCCGATGTAGTACCCGTGCACGGCCTCGTCACGGATGATCAGGCGGATCACGTCGGCCGTGTTCGTCAGCTTGGCGCGGCTGGACCAGTACATCGGCAGGTAGAAGCCCGAGTAGAACAGGAACGACTCCAGCAGCGTGGAGGCGATCTTGCGCTTCAGGGGGTCGTCACCCTGGTAGTAGTTCATGACGATCTCGGCCTTGCGCTGGAGGTTGGAGTTCTCCTCCGACCAGCGGAACGCCTCGTCGATCTCCTTGGTGGAGCACAGCGTCGAGAAGATCGAGGAGTAGCTCTTGGCGTGCACCGACTCCATGAACGCGATGTTCGTGTAGACGGCCTCCTCGTGCGGCGTGATCGCGTCCGGGATGAGGCTGACGGCGCCGACCGTGCCCTGGATCGTGTCGAGCAGCGTCAGGCCGGTGAAGACCCGCATCGTCAGGAGCTTCTCCTCCGGCGTCAGCGTGCCCCAGGACGGGATGTCGTTGGAGACCGGCACCTTCTCGGGGAGCCAGAAGTTCCCGACGAGGCGGTCCCAGACCTCCGCGTCCTTGTCGTCCTCGACCCGGTTCCAGTTGATGGCGTGGACCCGGCTGATCAGCTTCAGCTTGTCGATCATGTCTGTCGTTCCTCTTCGGCGGTGCGTGTCAGCGGGAGGTGGGTCAGAGGGTGCAGGAGACGCAGCCCTCGACCTCGGTGCCCTCCAGCGCGGCCTGGCGCAGACGGATGTAGTACAGCGTCTTGATGCCCTTGCGCCACGCGTAGATCTGCGCCTTGTTGACGTCGCGCGTGGTGGCGGTGTCCTTGAAGAACAGCGTCAGCGACAGCCCCTGGTCCACGTGCTGCGTGGCGGCGGCGTAGGTGTCGATGATCTTCTCGTAGCCGATCTCGTACGCGTCCTGGTAGAACTCCAGGTTGTCGTCCGAGAGGTAGGGCGCCGGGTAGTAGACGCGCCCGATCTTGCCCTCCTTGCGGATCTCGATCGGAGCCACGATCGGGTGGATCGAGCTCGTCGAGTGGTTGATGTAGGAGATCGAACCGGTCGGCGGCACGGCCTGCAGGTAGGCGTTGTAGATGCCGTGGGCCTGCACGCTCGCCTTGAGCTCGCGCCAGTCCTCCTGCGTCGGGATGGCGATCCCGGCGTCGGCGAACAGCTGACGCACGCGGTCGGTGGCCGGCTCCCAGACCTTCTCGGTGTACTTGTCGAAGTACACGCCCGAGGCGTACTGCGAGTCCTCGAAGCCGCGGAACGTGGTGCCGCGCTCGATCGAGAGCTTGTTCGAGGCACGGATGGCGTGGAACGCGACGGTGTAGAAGTAGATGTTCGTGAAGTCCACACCCTCCTCGCTGCCGTAGTGGATCCGCTCGCGGGCGAGGAAGCCGTGCAGGTTCATCTGGCCGAGACCGATGGAGTGCGACGCGTCGTTGCCCTCCTGGACCGAGGGGACCGAGGTGATCTGCGTCTGGTCGGACACGGCGGTCAGCGACCGGATCGACGTCTCGATCGTCTTGGCGAAGTCGGTCGAGTCCATCGCCTTGGCGATGTTCAGCGAGCCGAGGTTGCACGAGATGTCGCGACCGATCACGTTGTAGCTGAGGTCGTCGTTGAACGTCGAGGCCGTGGAGACCTGGAGGATCTCGGAGCACAGGTTGCTCATCGTGACGCGGCCCGCGATCGGGTTGGCGGCGTTGACCGTGTCCTCGAACACGATGTACGGGTAGCCCGACTCGAACTGGATCTCGGCGAGGAGCTGGAAGAAGTCGCGCGCCTTGATCTTCGTCTTGCGGATCCGGCCGTCGTCGACCATCTCGTGGTACTTCTCCGTCACGGAGATCTCCGAGAACGGCACGCCGTAGACGCGCTCGACGTCGTAGGGCGAGAACAGGTACATGTCCTCGTTCTTCTTCGCCAGCTCGAACGTGATGTCGGGGATGACGACGCCCAGCGACAGCGTCTTGATGCGGATCTTCTCGTCCGCGTTCTCACGCTTGGTGTCGAGGAACCGCAGGATGTCGGGGTGGTGCGCCGAGAGGTAGACGGCGCCGGCGCCCTGACGCGCACCGAGCTGGTTGGCGTAGGAGAAGGAGTCCTCGAGGAGCTTCATCACGGGGATGACGCCCGAGGACTGGTTCTCGATCTTCTTGATCGGCGCGCCGTGCTCGCGGATGTTGCTCAGCAGGAGGGCGACGCCGCCGCCGCGCTTGGAGAGCTGCAGCGCCGAGTTGATGCCGCGCGCGATGGACTCCATGTTGTCCTCGATGCGCAGCAGGAAGCAGGAGACCAGCTCACCGCGCTGCTGCTTGCCGGCGTTGAGGAACGTCGGGGTCGCGGGCTGGAATCGGCCCGTGATGACCTCCTCGACCATCTCGCGGGCGAGCGTCTCATCGCCGTCGGCCA
>Ga0265780_10010413_pt1 | contig 11085 bp, 10 predicted proteins | sample P1T30metagenome_FD_192432 | JGI IMG/M metagenome (GOLD analysis project Ga0265780, IMG submission 192432) | Plant litter microbial communities from East Loma Ridge, Irvine, California - P1 T30 | ecosystem: Environmental > Terrestrial > Plant litter > Unclassified | place: USA: California... | reverse complement strand
CGGCGCCGGCGATTTCCGACCTGCTGGGCGGCCACATCCCGATCATGTTCGACAGCACCATCGCGATCATGCCGCACATCAAGAGCGGCAAGGTCAAGCCAATCGCCATTTCGGGCAACAAGCGTTCCCCGCTGCTGCCGGACGTACCAACCTTTGCCGAAGCCGGCCTGCCGATCGAATCGTATGCGTGGTACGGCATGTTCGTGCCAGCCAAGACGCCAAAGGCAGTGGTCGACAAGATCAACGCCGAAACGCAGAAGGTCATGAAGTCGCCTGACTTCCAGCGCGTGCTGGCCGATACCGGCACCGAGTACGTGGGCGACACGCCTGAGAACTTCGCCAAGTTTGTCCAGGCTGAAACCACCAAATGGTCGAAAGTCGTGAAAGACAGCGGCGCAACCGTCGACTGATTGCCAGCGATTGGGTAGTGCCCTGAAACGGGTGACGCGGCATTGCCGGGTCACCCGTTTTTTTGTGTGTCAGCGTCAGGGACAAACAATGGAGTTTGATACGAGCTCGATAACAGATCGTCAACGGGTTGCGTGCCATGTGCGGACAGACTATAGTCGATATGTCCGAACATATATAGCGAGCATGCTCCATGACCGTCATCTACACAGAAGACTTAACTGAAAGCGTCGCTGACGCTCTGCAGTTCGTCAGCTACTACCATCCAGCGGATTTCATCCACTCTCTCAAGTGTGCCTATGAACTCGAGCAGGGGGCGGCAGCAAAAAACGCAATCCTGCAATTGCTGATCAATAGCCGCCTCAGCGCGACGGCGAAACGGCCGATCTGCCAGGACACGGGCGTTGCCCATGTATTCCTGAAAATCGGCATGGAGGCGCAGTTCCGCACGCGTCATGGTGGCGCGGTGCCCACAATCCAGGAAGCAGTGGACGAAGGCGTCAGGCGCGCTTACCGCAGCGACGTCAATCCCCTGCGCGCATCCATGGTGTCCTCGCCTCTGGGCGCCCGTCGAAACACACGCGACAACACCCCCGGTATCGTGCAGGTCGAGATGGTTGCCGGTAGCCGGGTGGGCGTTACTGTCGTTGCCAAAGGCGGCGGTGGCGACGTCAAGGCGCGTTTTGCCACCTTGAATCCCAGCGATTCGCCTGCTGACTGGATTGTTGAACAACTGCCGGGCATGGGGGCCGGCTGGTGTCCGCCAGGCGTGCTCGGTATCGGCATCGGAGGCAGTCCGGAGCAGGCCATGCTGCTCGCCAAGAAATCCCTGTTTTCGGAGATCGACCTTCCCGCACTTCGCGCACGTGGACCGGCCACGCCGGCCGAAGCACTGCGTCTGGAAGTGGCCGACCGTGTCAATGCGCTGGGGATCGGCGCCCAGGGCCTGGGGGGATTGACGACCGTCCTCGATGTCAAGGTACTGGAAGCGCCTTGCCACGCAGCCACCTTGCCGATTGCCCTGATCCCGAACTGCGCGGCGACGCGATTTGTCACGTTCTTCCTGGACGGCCAAGGTCCCGCCGTGCTGACGCCACCCGAGCCGGCCATCTGGGACGGGATTCCCGACATGATGCCGACTGACAACGGGATCCACGTCGATCTCGACGTGTTGAACAAGGACGAAGTCAGGCAATGGAAAGTTGGACAGACGCTGCTTTTGTCAGGCAAATTGCTGACAGGACGTGACGCTGCGCACAAACGGTTGACGGACATGCTGGCTGCCGGAGAGCCACTCCCGGTCGACCTGCGCAACCGTGCCATCTACTATGTCGGCCCCGTGGATCCGGTCGGCGACGAAGCGGTTGGTCCGGCCGGTCCAACGACGTCGACCCGCATGGACAAGTTCATTGCGCCATTACTTGAACAGACCGGGCTACTCGTCATGGTCGGCAAGGCGGAACGCGGGCGTGAGGCGATCCAGACGATTCGCCAGCACGAAGCGGCTTACCTGGTCGCGGTTGGCGGCGCAGCCTATCTGGTGTCGAAAGCGGTGCAATCGGCACGCGTGATCGCATTTCCCGATCTGGGAATGGAAGCGATCTACGAATTCGAGGTGCTTGACATGCCCGTCACGGTGGCCGTCGATTCTTCCGGTAACAGCATCCACCGCGTTTTTCAACTCGCAACCTGACACCTGCCCACCTGCCCCGCCGGCTATGACACCGAACGCTTCAGTCGCATCGCCACTGCGACGCGGTTCGCAGGATGGACACTCACCGATGCTTCAAACAGCGTTTCGGCCGCATCGAAATACTGACGAACGATCTCCAGGCCGGCAACGCCTGTCTGTACGTTCAACGCCGCAGCCATGTTTTCGTCTATCAACACTGCACGGACGATCTGGCGAATTTCCACGACCCGGCGGCCATAGTGCCGCTCGATCAGGGTGCTGATCAGGACGTCGGGAGATGCCTTGACCTTCTCGACAATATCCCCGTACTGGGGATCGATATAGACATCGGTCCAGCCGACCGGCTCTGCCGTCTGGCTATCCTTGCGCAGGCTCGAAATACACAGCCAGGGCGTACCGTCGACACTACCAAGCGTCTTGGCCAGCGCTCCGTGTGCGACGAGCTGGCGGGCTGACTGCATGACCCGGACATGTGTCGAACCGAACTGCACCAGATCCTCGATCGAGTCCAGGGACGAGCGAAAATCGTTCTTCGGGGTGGCTGACTCCACCCGCGTTCCAGCATTCTTCTTGCGTGACACCAGTCCTCGTTGCTGCAATTCGTTCAGTGCAGCCCGCACCGTATGTCGGCTCGTATTGTAAATCTCGCAAAGCTCTAGCTCACCTGGCAGGACACTCCCGACCGGATAGATGTGTGTGGTGATTCCGTCCGTCAACTCTTGGGCGATCTGGGCGAAAAGTGGCTTGGTATTGTTTTTTTTCATAGCAGGATTTTAGGTCATTTAATTCTTGCTTTCTATGTTCGGACATATTAAGTTTACTTATGTCCGGACATATAGATGCCGAGGACGAGACGATCACCGATTTTTAGAGGAAAACACTATGAGCACTTCCATCCCGATGGCTTGCACCGTCGTCGATTCGATCCTGTACCGCGATGCCTTCGGCACTCCTGCGATGCGCGCGGTCTTTTCGGATCACGCACTGATCCAGCGCTACATCGATACAGAGGTAGCGCTGGCGAAGGCAGAGGCCAGGGTCGGTGTCATTCCGGCCGAGGCTGCCGAGGTCATTGCCCGGGAATCGAGGATCGACCGGATCGACTTCGACCACATGCGCGCCGAGACCGACATCGTCGGCTACCCGATCCTGCCGCTGGTGCACCAACTGGTCGAGATGTGCGGCGATGCCGGCCGTTACGTTCACTGGGGAGCGACCACCCAGGACATCATGGATACCGCCGTCGTACTGCAGATGTGCGATGCGCTGGACATCATCGACGCGGACATCCGCGAACTGCGCGGCATTCTTGCGGACCTGGCGGTCAAGCACCGTGATACGCCGATGGCGGGACGTACCCACTTGCAGCAGGCGCTGCCAGTGACCTTCGGCTACAAGGTCGCGATCTGGCTGGCCATGTTCGACCGCCACCAGCAGCGCCTCGCGGAACTGCGCCCGCGCGTTGCGCTGGTGGAGTTTGCCGGCGCTGCCGGCACGCTCGCCTCATTGGGAACGAAAGGCTTCGAGGTGCAGGAAGCCATGGCCGACGAGCTTGGCCTGGGCGTGCCGGCGACGACCTGGCACGTGGCGCGCGACGGCTTTGCCGAAGCGGTGAACCTGCTGGCCCTGATCACTGGTTCTCTCGGCAAGATTGCCCTCGACATCATGATCATGGCCTCGACCGAATTCGCCGAAGTGGCCGAGCCGTTCGTCAAAGGACGCGGCGCCAGCAGCACGATGCCGCAAAAGCGCAATCCGATCTCCAGTGAATTGATGCTGGCCGCGTCCAAGGCCGTCAGGCAACACGCCGGGCTGATGGTCGATGCCATGGTCCAGGACTTCGAGCGCGCGACCGGTCCATGGCACGCCGAATGGATCGCGATCCCGGAGAGCTTCATCCTGACCGCCGGGGCATTGCATCAGGCAAAGTTTGCCCTGGGCGGCCTGGTTGTCAATACCGGGCAAATGAAACACAACCTGGGCCTGACGAAAGGACTGATCGTTGCCGAGGCGGTCATGATGAACATGGCGCCCTACACCGGCCGCCAGCGGGCCCACGATATCGTGTACGACGCATGCCGCGCCGTGAATGAACAGGGCGGCACCCTGGCAGATGCCCTGGCGGCCTTGCCGGCCGTGACAGAGCATTTCGACCGCGCGGCAATCGACAGGATGACCGATCCGGCCAACTATCTCGGCCTGGCGCCAGACATGGTGGACCGGGCTGTCGCACTGTCAAAAGTCATTTAAGGCAAAGACCGTTGGAGGAGACAATCATGACAATACAGACCAACCAGACACACGACAGCATCCCCCCGAAAAGTACCCTGCCGTGGTACCGCAAGCTCGGCATCCAGGTGCTGCTCGCCCTTATCCTCGGCATTATTTTTGGTTTCGCTTTCCCGCAGTTCGCCGCCAAATTCAAGATTCTTGGCGACATGTTTCTGTCACTTATCAAATGTGGCGTAGCGCCGCTGGTGTTCCTGACGATCGTGCACGGCATCGCGTCGGCGGGTGACATCAAAAGCGCCGGCCGGGTCGGCTGGCGCGCGATCGTGTATTTCGAGATCGTTTCTACCCTGGCCCTGCTGATCGGCCTGGTTGCCGGGAATGTCCTGAACATTGGCGCAGGCATGACGACAGTCGCCGGAGGCGGCACCGTGCCCGCGGCTGCGGCAAAGGCGGCGCCACAGGGATTCCTGGAGTTTATTGCCCACATCGTTCCCGACAATTTTATCGGCGCCTTCACGAAGGGTGAACTGCTCCAGGTCGTCGTGCTTGCCGTGATGACCGGCATCGGCATCCTGGCGATCCCGGACGGCAAGCGCAGCAAGATCAATGCGAGCCTGGACCAGATTTCCGAGGTGCTGTTCGCGTTCATTAACCTCGTGATGAAACTCGCGCCGATCGGTACCTTCGGCGCGGTAGCCTATTCGGTCGGCAGCAGTGGCGCCGCCGTCCTGATCGCGCTGACGCAGCTGGTGCTGAGCTTCTACGCCGTCATTCTCCTCTTCATCTTCGGTGTGATGGGCTTGATCGCCAAATTCAGCAAATTCAGCCTGTGGCGTTTCCTGAAGTACATCAAGGATGAGATCTTCATCGTCCTCGGCACCGCCTCGTCGGAAAGCGCATTGCCACGCCTGTTGATCAAGCTGGAACGCCTGGGTTGCGGCAAGCAGACGGTGGGTCTGGTACTGCCCACCGGCTACGCCTTCAACCTGGACGGCACGTCGATTTTCATGGCGATGGGTGTGATGTTCATTGCCCATGCCTATGGCATTCCGCTCTCGCTGGACGCCCAGCTCGGCATCCTCGTGCTGATGCTCCTGACCTCGAAGGGCGCAGCCACGGTCTCGGGTGGTTCGTTCGTGGTCTTTGCCGCAACCGTCACCTCGACCGGCATTTTGCCGATCGAAGGCGTCGCGGTGATCTTTGGCGTGTATCGCTTCCTGTCGATGGCGATCGCCACCTGCAATACGATCGGCAACAGCGTCGCCACTGTCGTGGTTGCAAAGTGGTCGGGCACCTTCGATGCGGGCGTCGCGGAGCGCCATCTGTATCCGGAGCGTTTCCCGGGGACCGCGCAGGCCGATTCGGCCCTGGCCGACGGAAACCTTTTACCGGAAGACACCCGCGACGGCACACCCCACCCCGAGGGTATCCAGACCCATCGGGCCTGACCCGGACACCGCGTTTGCGCTGGCTGCGTTCGGGAGAACGTTTGCCGGCGAATTCAAGCGGGGTGTGCAGCCAGACCCGGGACAGGGTCCGCACACCTCAGCTTTACAGGCATTGATGCAGTCAACAAGGAGACACACATGAACAAGAAAATGATGGCCGCGCTGGTTTCCGCGCTTGCCGCACACACAGCAGTCGCCCAGTCGAATGTCAGCATCTACGGGATCGCCGATGTCGGTTATGCGGGCGAACGGGGCGGCGAGGCCGGGAATGTCAGCAAGATTACCAGCGGCGCCTCGTCGTATTCGCGTCTCGGTTTTCGCGGCAGCGAAGAAATCGGCAATGGGGTCTCGGCCATCTTCACGCTGGAAAGCGGCGTGAAGATGGACACGGGCGAACTCGACGTGAACAACACGCTCTTCAATCGTCAGGCCTGGGTCGGTCTCAAAACCCGGGCCGGCACGCTCACGGTCGGGCGTCAGTACACCCCCTGGCACTTGACGCTCTCGCAGGTGGCCGACCCCTTCAAGACCGGCTATGCAGGAACGTCCAAGAACCTGTTTCCCGACTCGGGTAGCAACGTCCGCATGAACAACTCGGTGGTGTATGCGACGCCGACCGTTCAGGGCTTTTCCGGCACCCTGGCCTATGGCTTCGGCGAACAGACCGAGAGCAGCAGGATTGGGCGGCAGATGGGGGCTTCGCTGGGCTACAGCGTCGGAAAATTCGCCGTTCGCTTCGGATACAACAACCGGAACACCGATGTCGCAGCGGCGCCTGGCGTACTTCCCGTGACACGGGGATCGAGCAGCAACAAGCTCCTGGCTGCCACCTATGACTTCGGTATCCTGAAGCTGCATGGCGGCTACGGGAAGGACAAGGGTTTCAACAGCGCCCCGCTGCGCAGTGCGGGCAATCCCTACGGCGGCATCGCGCCCACCGCCTCGACCGATAGCAACGTCATGCTGCTCGGCCTCTCGGCACCGGTGCCCGGCGGCGTCCTGATGGCCTCGGTGATGCGCAAGGACGACGAAACAGGCTTTGACCAGGATGCGCGCGGCTGGGGCATCGCCTACGATTATGTGCTCTCGAAACGTAGCACGCTGTATACCTCCTATGGCGCGGTGAGCAATAAAAACGGCGCTGCTTACACGGCGGGTAACAATTCGGAAGCGGGCACTGGCAATCGCCAGTTCAACATGGGGATGCGTCACGCATTCTAGAAATGAAGCGCCATGTCGCTGAGATGACGCCACCATTTTCTTGTGAGCGCCGCCGTAACAATTGAAGCGCACTTGTCGCACATCGCGTTGATGATGCTGTGTCAGCGACACGACTCCGGTATCAGCGTCCCTGCTTCGGCCTGTTTGAGGAGATGGAACTTACCTCATTCGCAAGCTCAACCAGGGACGTTGGCTTGAGGCGATATTTCAGGTACTAACGAGCAAATGGGCTCTGATGTGAATCACCGACTACGGGAAGGTGGTTGTATGTACGGTATTTAGCTGCCAATACCAGGTATTTACAGAATAAATACCACAAATATATCATTTACGATGCCTAAATATTAATGTATTCTTCACAACATTATTGTCATCGTCCTGTCACAAAACTGTGCGGTTCCTGTCATTCGAACAGAAATTCTCAGGCGATCATTTTGGAGAAAACAATATGTCCGCTTTTCGCCTGTCAATCAGTCCCCGCTCTGTTGCCTACTTTCTGGGCACTATCATTGTCTGTCTCTTGTGAGCGCATGCGACAGGCCTTGTCATGCGACTGGGGTTGGGACACGATGTAGTCTATGGCCTGGTCCATCTATTCGACGTCAATGCCGAAGGCAATATCCCGACGTTTTTCTCGGTATGCCTCGGACTATGCAGCGCCGCCCTGTTTGCCTTGATTGCTCTGGATGCGAAAAACCGCGGTGACCGGGATGCCTTCTATTGGACCGTTCTGGCGGCTGGTTTCCTGTTCCTGTCCTACGACGAATGCTTCCAGGTCCATGAAAGAATGACCGGCCCGATGCGCGCGATGCTGGGGGGCTCCGATCCGGCAAATGGGACACGTCTTGGCCTGATGTATTACAGCTGGGTCGTGCCGGGCTTGCTAGGCGTCGTTACGGTCTCGCTGCTTTTCCTCAAATTCATGTTGCGGTTGCCCGCTGTCACCCGCCGTCGAATGATTTCGGCTGCTGCCCTGTTCCTCGGCGGTTGCATCGGCATGGAACTGATCAATGGCAGTGTCATGGAAAGCCAGGGCGACAGTCTGCTCTACAACCTGCTTGTCATGGCTGAGGAAGGACTCGAAATGAGCGGAATGGCTACCCTGATTTACGCCATGACCAGCCATATTGCAAGCCGCGACAAGCTCGAGATCAATCTGCATGCCGGTAAAACGGCAACCGTGCAGCAAGTGGCACCGGTGCGCCAGGCGGCTCCCGCGCAGTACACCTGAGCCACTGCCCAAGCGGCAGTTTCATATACGGGCTTGTTGGTGGCATGACAAATTCATGCATCGGAATCCCTCTGCTGTTGTGGCAGGCTTTATTGCCTCGTACCGGACTTTTTAAACGTGTGGCGAAGTTTATGCGTGGGCCACAACCGCTCTTTGTCAGTCTCGTCCAGAAAGCGATGACGCCAGCGCAACGCAGTATTGCTGTGCACGCCAACGTGAGCCGCAGCTGCACGCACCGATCTGGCTTCGCGCAGCATGACGATGTAATCGAGCCACTTGTCGCGCAACCTGAGCCGCGCCAGCGGTGTGCCGGTCAGGTCGTTGAATGTACGCAGGCACTGACGGCAGCGAAAGCGCTGGCGGTTATTGGCCTGGCCATGCCGGTTCAGTTGCCGGCAAGCGCAATGCGGGCAGCAACGTTGCGTCGACCTGCTATCTGCAATGAGCGCTGCGAGCCGATCAAGATTGCTCTGCGGCTGCGGGACCGCGATTGCCCTCGGCGGCCGGGGACAGTTGAACAACAGACGCTGCGGAACTGATTTAACGAACCTGAAGGATGTCACGGTGTCCTCCCTTGTCACAGTCGGAGTTCGACACCTGCTTGCCGCTCCAGTTCAATCTTCATCATCGCGATGACGACCTTAGCCCCGTTCAGGCGCCATCAACTAACCTCCCAAGACATTGCTCCACCGCTACCGAACACCATGGCTTTTCGATAACGACTAACATCTTTATCAACGTCGTGAACGCTACCGGCACCCTCTCACCACATCCAAGGAGCAAGCATGCATTCGGAAGACAAGAAGGTCGAGAACCAGAACACGCAAGACATGGCGCCATCGCGCCGCCGGTTCGTCGGCACCGTGGCCGCCGGCGTCGCCGCCTCGGCCGCTGCCGTGCCGGCCCTGGCCCAGCAAGCTGCGGGCGGCAACCAGCCGGCCGCCGGCGCCGCGCGCGAAGCGGCCAAACGCTATCCGCGCCCGCCGTTCCCGAATCAGGATCAGCCATGGCCGGCCCTGGCCAGCAAGATGACACCGCGCCCTGACCATGGCGAAACCACCTATCGCGGCAGTGGCCGCCTGGCCGGCCGCAAGGCCTTGATCACGGGCGGCGACTCGGGCATCGGCCGCGCTGCCGCGATCGCGTATGCGCGCGAAGGCGCGGACGTGGCGATCGGCTACCTGCCAGCCGAAGAGCCGGACGCACGCGAAGTGATGCAATTGATCCGCGATGCCGGCCGCAAGGCCGTGGCTGTGCCGGGCGATATCCGCGATGAAGCGTTCTGCAAGAAGATGGTGGAAACCGCCGTGCGCGAACTCGGCGGCCTGGACATCCTGGTCAACAATGCTGCGCGCCAGCAGAACCACGATTCGATCCTCGACATCACCAGCGAACAGTTCGACTGGACGATCAAGACCAATGTGTATGCGGTGTTCTGGATCACTAAGGCGGCGATTCCGCACATGAAGCCGGGCAGCGTGATCATCAACACATCGTCGCAAACGGCCTACGATCCGCCGGAAAAACTGCTCGACTATGCGTCGACCAAGGCGTTCGAGGTGGCGTTCACCAAGTCGCTGGCCAAGCAGATGGCATCGAAAGGGATTCGGGTCAATGCGGTGGCGCCGGGGCCGGTGTGGACGCCGCTGCAACTGGCGGGCGGCAATTCGCCAGAGGGCCGCGCGAAGTTCGGGGAAGACACGCCAATGAAGCGCCCGGGTCAGCCAGCCGAGCTGGCGGCGACCTACGTTACGCTGGCGTCGGATGAATCGAGCTACACCACCGGCCATGTATATGGCGTGGCAGGTGGTGGCGGGCAGCCGTAAGCAGTCAACAGTATGTCCGCCCGGTCTTGCCGGGTGGACTAGTCAACCTGCGTGCTTAGCGGCGACGCAGCAGACGCACCAGCAATGCGGCGAACGGGCGGGTCGGTATCCGGCGGCCCAGCGGTCCCGCGTTGTTGCAGCGTGAGGTGACGGTCATGATTGTTCTCCAAAGTATTGCTTTGCAGATTAACCATTGCCGCCTAGCTCTTCTGTACGCTGGTTCGCATAGTCTTACCTGCTGGCATCAGACAGGGTGTTGCAGTGTGCTTCACGCAACACTCACATCGTTTCCAACACCGTCATCGCGCGTTTGAGCTTATCCGTATGGGGCGTGACGCCATCGCAGGTCATCACCAGCTCGTGCGTGGCGCGGGTCATTGCCACATACAGCAGGCGCGCCTCGTCTTCAACAATGTCCTCTTCCTTGAACCCGGCGCCAAGGCCCGGAATGCCCACCAGTGAAAACTCCAGCCCCTTGCTGCTATGCATGGTGATCAGCTTGACGCTGTCATGCACCGGCGAATAGGCCGCGCCTTTTGCCTGCTGCCACTGAAACGGAATGTCGCGGCGCTTCAGCACCTCGGCCAGCACTTTACCGACGCCATAACGCCGATAGATCAGCGCCATCTCGCCCCATGGCGTGCCGGTCTTGCTGGCAGCATTTGCCGTCACGCGGGAGTGACGCACGACCTGGGGCGCTGGCGCGCGCGCCCCAATCCAATAGCGTCCTACCATGGCGTGACAGGGCGACGGTTGGTCCAGATCGGGTTGGCCGCGGGCACTGTTCACAACGTTACATGGAGGAACATATGGGCTACGCAGATCGCGACAAATATGGCATGTACAAGGACAGCTCCATCGCAGGTCCGGGACCATCACTGATGGGGGCTGATACTTTAATTGGCGAAAATGTTGTCAATGCCAACGAAGAAGACCTTGGTGAGATCAAGGAAATCATGCTCGACATGCAGACCGGTCAGGTTGCTTACGCCGTGCTGGCCTTCGGCGGCTTTTTGGGCATGGGCG
>Ga0265780_10010410_pt1 | contig 11087 bp, 10 predicted proteins | sample P1T30metagenome_FD_192432 | JGI IMG/M metagenome (GOLD analysis project Ga0265780, IMG submission 192432) | Plant litter microbial communities from East Loma Ridge, Irvine, California - P1 T30 | ecosystem: Environmental > Terrestrial > Plant litter > Unclassified | place: USA: California... | reverse complement strand
CATGATATCGGAGGGTTAATTTAGTTACAAAGCAGGGAAACGGGCCGCAAATATCGGCAAAAGTCTGGCATTCACCAAACACCCCGGCGTATTTCTACTCAGAAGGCCCTGAACCGGCCTGCTTTGACTTAAATTTCCAAGGACAGTGGCGGCAGCCGCTCTTGCAGCAGGTGCCCCGGCGCAGGTGGTACTGCTCGGTGAAGACGAGGTAGCCTTCGGGGGTGTAGTAGAAATCGCCGGGTTGGAGCGGCTGGGGAACGGGCACGGGCATAGGGTGAATCAAAGTTAGGACCGGGCGCGTTGAATGGGGTGCGAGTCGTACCTTGTTCATGCAATCTGCACATTCGTTCTATGAAAACGCCTACTTGTTTCGCACGGCCGCTTCTGGCCAGTATGGCCCTGCTGCTGGCTTTGCCCACTGTTGCCCAAGGCCCTACCCCGGTAGTGCTCACGGCTGCTACCGCTCCGGCGGGCGTGCGCCCGGCCCTGACCCGCGACGAGACGGCCTTGGCCGACCCCATGCGGGAAGCGTTGCGCACGTTGCCGCAGGCGAAGAAGAAATTTTTGGCGGGCCTGCCCATCGGCGACCAGTTTCTGCTGTCAGTGCGGGTGATTGCAACGGATACGAGCTTCCGGCAGGCGTCGGCGCGGGTGCTGGGCTGGCACGGCAACACGGTGCAGGCGCTGCTGCTCCCGCCCGCCGATGCGGCCCCGAAAACCGAGCCCACGCCAGTGAGCTTTCCGGAAACGGCGGTGGTGGACTGGACGCTGCTCCGGGCCAGCGGCCGGGAGGAAGGCAACTACGTGGGGCGGTACATAGATACATCGCGGCAGGTGGAGAATATGCCGTTTCGATAGGCCAACGCCACCTTGCGGGCGGGAAAATCGTAGTTTCGTGGGCACATCAACTTTCCCACCTACTTTATGGATACGTCCGCCTCCCCCACCGCCACCAGCAGCCGCGCCGAGCAGCTTATGCAGCTCGAAGACCAGTATGGTGCCCACAACTACCATCCGCTGCCCGTGGTACTGAGCCGCGGCGAAGGCGTAAACCTGTGGGACGTTGATGGCAAGCACTACTACGACTTCCTGTCGGCCTACTCGGCGGTGAACCAGGGGCATTGCCACCCGCGCATCATTGGGGCGCTCACGAAGCAGGCGCAGCAACTCACGCTCACGTCCCGGGCGTTTTTTAATGACCAGTTGGGCGCGGCCGAGAAGCAGTTGTGCGAGCTGTTTGGCTACGACAAGGCCTTGCTAATGAACTCTGGGGCCGAAGCCGTGGAAACGGCACTGAAGCTGGCCCGCAAATGGGGCTACCAAGAGAAAGGCATTGCACCGAACATGGCTCGCATTATTGTGGCCGAGCACAACTTCCACGGGCGTACCACGGGCATCATTTCTTTCAGCACCGATGGCGACAGCACGGGCGGTTTCGGGCCCTACATGCCGGGCTACCAAGTGGTGCCATACGATGATTTGGCGGCGCTGGAAGAAGCGGTGAAGGAGCCGCACGTCTGCGCGTTTCTGGTGGAGCCCATTCAGGGCGAAGCGGGCGTGATGGTGCCCTCGGAAGGGTATTTGAAGCAGGCGGCAGCCATTTGCCAGGCCCACAACGTGCTGTTTATCGCCGATGAAATCCAGACCGGACTGGGCCGCACGGGCCGCATGCTGGCCTGCGACTACGAAGGCGTGGACCCCGATATTCTCATCCTGGGCAAGGCGCTGAGCGGCGGCGTGCTGCCGGTATCGGCGGTGCTGGCCAATGACATCATCATGCTTACGATTCAGCCCGGGCAGCATGGCTCGACCTTCGGCGGCAACCCGTTGGCCTGCGCCGTGATGCGGGCCGCGCTGGATGTGCTACGGGATGAAAAGCTGGCTGAAAATGCGAACCATCTGGGCGAAATCTTCCGCGAGCGGATGCGCCAGGTGCAAGCCAAACGCCCCGAAACGGTGGACTTGGTGCGCGGCAAAGGCCTGCTGAACGCCGTGGTGATTATTCCCACCGAGGACGGCCGCACAGCCTGGGACGTGTGCGTGAGCTTGATGGAGCGCGGTGTGCTGGCCAAGCCTACGCACGGCGACATCATCCGCTTCGCCCCGCCGCTGGTGATTACGGAGGAGCAGCTGCATGCGGCCTGCGATGTGATTGAGGAGGTGATTCTCGCGTTTTAATCACTACTTGTCATTGCGAGCGAAGCGAGGCCACCCATTTCTTTGATATGGCTAGCCTTGTGAGATGACAAAGCTATATTTAACAGCAAAAGTCCCAGTACTGCGCAGTACTGGGACTTTTCACATCTTAAGGGCGGCTGACATTGACAGGACGGATTGCTGCGCTTCACTCGCAATGACAATATTTGTACATGCCGGAGCTTAACCTTTCCTATTGGGAACACCAATCCTTCTTCGGCCCCGCCGATGTGGCCATTATTGGCGCGGGACTGGTGGGGCTCACGGCGGCGCTGTACCTGAAGCACCGACGGCCCGGCTGGCGCGTGGTGGTGCTGGAGCGCGGCGCGCTGCCAAGTGGCGCATCCACCAAAAACGCGGGCTTCGCCTGTTTCGGGTCGATTTCGGAATTGATTGAGCAGGAAAGGCGCGGTGACTTACAAGCGGTGGTAGCTGCCCGTTGGGAAGGATTGGCACGGCTGCGCGAGCTGCTTGGTGATGCCGTGCTCGACTACCAGCCAGTGGGTGGCTATGAGCTTTTCCGACACGAAGAAGCGGCGCTGGCAGCCGAATGCTGCGAGAAACTTGGTTACTTCAACGACCTACTGGCACCGGTGGTGGGCCACGACTGCACCTTTCGGGATGTCAGCGCCGAGGCTGTGCGTTTCGGCTTTGGGAACGTGAGAACGCTGCTGAAAAATGAGCACGAAGGCAGCCTCGATACGGGCCGCATGATGCGGGCGCTGCTGAGCCGGGTGTGGGCGGCTGATGTGCAGGTGCTCACCAATTGTGCCGTAGAAGCTATTGAGGCTTCGGCAGCAGGCCATTTGGTGCGGCTGGCGAATGGGGCGCCGGTGGAGGCTGGCCAGGTGCTGCTAGCCACTAATGCCTTCGCGGCTGAGCTGCTGCCGGAACTGGCCGTGACACCCGGCCGCGGCCAGGTACTGGTGACGGAGCCGCTGCCTGATATCCACTTGCCAGGCACATTTCATTACGACCACGGCTACGCTTACTTTCGTCAGCTGCCCGACCATAGAATACTGCTGGGCGGCGGGCGCAACCTGGATTTCGCGGCGGAAGAAACGACCGCGCCTGGTCTCACGACTAGGGTGCAGCGCTACCTCGAAAACCTGCTGCACGAGGTCATTGTGCCCGGCGGGCAGCCCCGCATCGATTACCGCTGGAGCGGGGTAATGGGCTTCGGGCCAGCGTTGGCGCCGATTGTGGATTGGGCGCGACCGGGCGTGATGGCCGCCGTGCGCTGCAACGGCATGGGTGTGGCCCTGGGTGCGGGCACGGGCTGGCGCGCGGCCGAAATGCTGGCCGGCACCTAGCGGAAACCCGATAAATTTCGTAGAGCACAGTTCAGATTTCACTTTCGGCTTTTCCCTATGCCCGTTGCTACGCGTCCCCGGTTGTTTTTGTCTCATTTGCTGCTGCTGCTGGTCGCGGTTGCTGGGCTGATGAGCAGCTGTCAGAGCAGCCGGTCCAGCTTTGCCTTCCAGCCGACGCCGCGCCAGGTAGAACCCGTTGAAAACACAACTTCGATGGTTGCCACATCAGATTCTGCTAATGCGATGGTGACTCCGACGGTAGCCGCTCCGGCTGCGCATGCCGTGGTGCGGCCTCGGGGCAAGGCGCGGCGGCTGGCCGCTGCTACGCACGTGACCGCGGTAGCAAAAGTGGCTTTGGTACCCATGTTTAGCCGTCCGGCCAGCGTACGGCGGCAGGCGCTGCTGCACCGGTCGCACGGCACGGCCGAAGCGGGCCTGGGCACTACTGTGCTGGGAGTTTTGGGGTTAGTAGTGCTGCCTATTGCGCTTATTGGGCTGGCCATCAGTGGGGGTGGGCTGGTGTGGGCCATTGTGGCGGGCGCGGCGGCGCTGGCGGTACTAGTGGCGTACATCGACCCGTTTGGGCGGTAATCGGAGGTTGGGGCGAACTTTGCGGCGCGTTTTCGCTTTGTAAGCAACGTTCTTTTTTCATTTTTCAGCGGCCGGCTCATGGCTTGGCCCTTCCAGCATATGCTCCCAACCCACCGCCCCCGCCGCAATCGCAAGTCTGCTGTTATCCGCGACATGGTGCAGGAAACCCGCCTCACCGCCCACGATTTCATCTACCCCATCTTCATCACCGAAGGTCAGAACCAGACCGAGGAAATCAAGTCGATGCCCGGCATCATGCGCTTCACGGCCGACCGGTTGATTGACGAAATCGGGGCCTGCGTGGAGCTGGGCGTGAAAGCATTCGCGCCCTTCCCCAACATCAACGAAGTGCTGAAGGACCCCATGGCCCGCGAAAGCACCAACCTAGCAGGTCTCTACCTGAAAGCAGTAGCTGACATCAAGCGCCAGTTTCCGGAGGTTGTCATCATGACCGACGTGGCTATGGACCCCTACAGCTCCGACGGCCACGACGGCGTGGTGGACCCCGATTCGGGCGAAATCCTCAACGACCCCAGCCTGGAAGTACTCGGTCAGATGGCCCTAGCCCAGGCCCGCGCCGGCGCCGACATCATCGGCCCGAGCGACATGATGGACGGCCGCGTGGCCTGGATTCGGCGGGTGCTGGACGAGAACAACTTCCAGCACGTTAGCATCATGAGCTATACGGCCAAGTATGCTTCGGCCTTCTACGGCCCGTTTCGGGATGCCCTATCTTCAGCCCCCAAAAAGGGCGATAAAAAGAGCTACCAGATGAACCCTGCCAACCGCCTTGAAGCCCTGCGCGAACTGGCGCTGGATGAGGCCGAAGGCGCCGACATGGTGATGATTAAGCCTGCGCTAAGCTACCTCGACATCATTCGGGAAGTAAAAAACCACACCAACCTGCCCGTGACGGCCTACAACGTATCGGGCGAGTACGCCATGGTGAAAGCCGCCGCCCAAAATGGCTGGGTCGATGGCGAGCGCACCATGATGGAGGTGCTCATGAGCATCAAGCGCGCCGGCGCCGATGCGATTCTGACCTACTTCGCTAAGGAAGCAGCTGCGGTGCTACGGCGCGGGTAGGTTGCAGGGCGGTACGTGCCCCACCATTTACAGTCTATTTCAAGAGGCCGTTCTGCTGTGCAGAGCGGCCTCTTTTAGTTTATTGGAAAATTGATTGCTAAAAATATTGGTAATATAAACTAAAATATGTAGTCAATTTAAATTTGATTGCGTAATATTGTAGCATCAAAGGCTAACCCTTCTTTCACGGCCTTTAATGAAACAATCTCAGCAAACCATTTTAGCAAAACATCATGACTCAGTCCCGTTTTCTGTATCGCCACGGCGATGTGTTGATTGCCCCGGTTAATGAGCTGCCTGCTGCTGCCTCGCCCCGTTCCGGGCTGGTGCTGGCGCATGGCGAGCACACCGGCCACACCCACCGCATTCAGGAGTTTGGCGCGGCTAGCTTGTATGTTTATGGCAAGGAGCTGTACCTGCTGGTTTCGGGCCCGCGGGCCACGGTGGTGCACGAGGAGCACAAGCCCATTGAGCTTCCGGTGGGCGTGTACCGGGTCTGGCAGCAGCGCGAGTATACCCCCACGGCCATCCGAACCGTAGTAGACTAACCGATAGTGACCACCTAAGCTGCCGCTCAATGTTCAGCATCAACGCCCGAGGCCGGCAACTGCGCCGGCCAGCCGCGCCCGCCCCGCAAGCTGCGGAACCGGCCGCGCCTTTCAGCCCCCGCCCGGCCAGCCCGCCAAACCCGGCCTTCGCCCCCACCCAGCCTGCGGGGCCGGTGCGGACGACGCCCGAGGCGGCGCGGGCCCTGCTGCTGTCGGGCCGGATGCCGGAGGAGCTGATTGTGAGCGGCGCGTTGCGCCTGAACGGCGAGCCCCGGCTGCGCGAATTGCCCCGCTTCCTGGAATGCACGCACCTGGAAGTGAACGACTGCCCCAATCTGGAGCTGATGCCCGAGCGGCTGCGGGCCACCAGTGTGCAGGCTGCCCGCACCGCCATCCGGGAGCTGACCGGCGACTGGCTGGTGCGCGAGACCGTGAACCTGAGCGGCTGCCGGCAACTGCGCCGACTGCCGGAGCGCCTCACCGCCCGCTCGCTGGACGTGACCAACTGTTCGCTGCTAACGCAGCTGCCCGCCACTGTGCACCTCACGCATTGGATAGAAGTGGCCGGCAGCGGCCTGACCGGGCTGCCCGGCGGCCTGCGCGTTAACATCCATTGGCAGGGTACGGCGGTGGATGAGCGCACCGCTTTCCGCCCCGAGGATTTGAAGGGCGTGGACATCCTGAACATCCGCAACGTGACGCGGCGGCGGGTGCTGCTGGAGCGGTTCGGCCTCGACCGGTTTGTGCAAGAGGTGGGCGGGCTCATCATCGACCGGGACCGGGACACAGGCGGGGAGCGGCAGCTAATTAGTATTCCGCTGGAGGGTGATGAGGCCATTGTGGCGTTGCGCGTGATTTGCCCATCTACGGCGCATACTTATGTACTGCGGGTGCCGCCGCACATCCGCAGTTGCCGCCGGGCAGCGGCGTGGCTGGCGGGCTTCGAGAACGAGCACGACTACCAACCGCTGATTGAAACGTAACGGTTTTTAGCGTTGAACACCTGATGGGAAACGTCATGCTGAGCGCAGTCGAAGCATCTCTACCGCGCAACGCAATTCAATTGATGGGATTACTATTGCGGTAGAGATGCTTCGACTGCGCTCAGCATGACGGCCAAACTGGACGTTCAAATATCTTTTCCACCCTTTTCCTTTCACCTATGCAAATAACCCAGCAGCCCACCACCCCAGTGCTTCTCGAAAACATGGCCGACACGACGAGTCTGCTATTAAATTTCCGTGAAGATGTGCCCAACCCGCAGCGCCGGCCGCTAAATGTGGCCCTCGTGATTGACCGCAGCGGCAGCATGGCCGGAGCCCCGCTCCGCTACGCGCTGCAAGCCGCAGCCGATTTTGTGGACCGCCTTACGGCCGATGACCGGTTGAGCATTGTGGTGTATGATGACGTAGTGAGCACGCTGCTGGATGCGCAACTGGTGACGGATAAAACGGGCATCAAGGATATCTTGAGGGGAGTGCGGGCCGGCGGCCTCACCAACCTGAGCGGGGGCTGGCTGCGCGGCTGTGAGCTCATTGCCAAGCACAAAACCGACCAGCACGTGAACCGCGTGCTGCTCCTGACCGACGGGCAGGCCAACAACGGCATCACCAATTCGGCGGTGCTTATAAAGACGGCCAGCACGAAGGCGGAGGAAGGTATTACGACCACGACGCTGGGCTTCGGCAGCCATTTTGAAGAAGATTTGCTGATTGGAATGGCGCGGGCCGCAGGGGGCAACTTCTACTTCATCCAAAGCTTGGACGATGCGGCCGACGTGTTTGGCATCGAGCTGGACAGCCTGAAGGCCATTGCGGCCCAGAACCTGACCGTGACGCTCACGCCCATCGGCAGCACCGCAATTGACGATATCCTGAGCCTGGCCCGGCAGGAAGCGCAGCCCGATGGCAGCATGGTGCTGCACCTGGGCGACGTGCACGAGAACGAGGACAAGCTGCTGGGCTTACAGCTGCGGCTGCCGGCGCTGCCCGTGGGCAGCCACCAGCTCCTGCACATTGCGTACCGGGCCGATGCCATTCGCAACGGCGGCATCGAGGCCATTGCGGGCGAGCACACGGTGCAGGTGACGGCCGGCAACATTGAGGCGGTAGCAGCGGCTTCGGATGGCGGCGTGATGCTGGACTTGGCCCGCCTGCGCATTGCCCGCGATAAGGAGCGCGCCGTGGACCTGGCCGATGCCGGCAAGCACGCCGAGGCCGAAGCCCTGCTGCACCAGTTGGTGGCCGAGCTGACCGCCAAAGGCCTGCACGAGCACTTCGAGATTGCCGAGGAAATCGACCAAATCAATCACTACGCCCAGCGCATTGCCAGCCGCCACCTCGACAACGAGAGCCGCAAGGAGTTGCGCGACCAGGCCTTCCAGGGCCGGCGGGCGCGGGTGGACCTGGCGGGCCGCGGCGTGAGCGTGGACCAGGCGGCGCACGCGCTGCCGGTGGTGAGCGAGCCCGGCGCGGGCGTGGAGCTGGAGTGCTTCCGCGAGGGCGGCAAGCTGCGGGTGCGGGTGGTTTCGGATGGGTATCAGGACCTGAACATCCAGTTTCCGCGCGCTATTCGGGCCGAGGGCGCGCACTACATCGTGGAGGAGCTGGAACTGAGTGCCGACGGCACGTTCTACCGGGCCAAGGGCAACATCACGCGCCTCGTGCGGCCGGGCGAAACCGACCCGCTGGCGGGCGGCCACTACGGCTCGTCGCGCAGCCGGGGCAGCAGCAGCGGCAGCACGCGGGCAGCCAAGCCGGCCACCACGCTGGCCGATTTGGAGGAAACCGACACCATCGGCTCGGGCATCCTGATTCAGTGCGTGAAGGACGGCAGCAAGCTGCGCGCCCGCGTGGTGAGCGACGGATTTGACCCGAACTGGAACATGCGCTTCCCGCGCGGCATCCGCGACGAGCACACGCTGTTTGTGGTGGAGCACGTCAATACCGCGCCAGATGGCAAGTCTTACATCGCCAGCGGGGATATCAAGAAGTTCGTGCAAACGACATAGCCTCCGCCGAGCGCGGGTAAGGCCAGCAAAAAATACAGAGGGCCCGGCGCTAGCGCCGGGCCCTCTGTATTTTTTCAGGAAGGCTGCGGGCCAGCGCCGGGGCCTGTTTATTTTCTCAGGAGCACCTGGGTGCTGCCCCGCAGCCCTGTGTATCTGCTCAGCCCCGGTTTGCCTGCTGATGACGCGTTGTGAAATCTCGTGCGAGATTTGGAGCAAAATTACCTCGCTATGCTTCTTACCCGCCGCGCCACCCTTGCTGATATACCCGCCATTCTCGCCCTTGTGCGGCGCGTGGTGCCGCTGATGCAGGCCAGCGGTAATTTCCAATGGTCGGCCGACTACCCAAACGAAGCTGTTTTTACGGCTGATATTGAGCGAAACCACCTCTGGGTGGCGGAGCTGGACGGTGCTATTGTCGGCGTGGCCGCCCTCACCCAGGACCAGGACGCCGAATATGCCCAAGCCAATTGGGATGTAACCGAGCCGGCCCTGGTCACGCACCGCCTGGCGGTGGACCAGGCCACGCAGGGCAAGGGCGTGGCACTGGCCCTGATGGAGCAGGCCGAAAAAGAGGCCCGAGCACAAGGCCTGAAGACTTTACGGGTGGATACCAACTCCGAAAATACCGCCACGCAGCGGCTCTTCCCGAAGCTGGGCTACCGCTTTGCGGGCGAAATCACGCTGGCCTTCCGGCCGGGGCTGCGATTCTTCTGCTACGAGAAGCGGCTGGCGTAAGCTGACAACCAGCAATTGGTCCTGCCCACCCTCACTGCCCTATTCGGCTTTCAGCAGCCGCAGGTGGTGGCGCGGATGGCCAGTGCCATCTAGTGTGAGGATATAGCTGCCGGCGGGGCTGGCATGCAAATCCAGGGATAGGGTATTGTGGCCCGCGTGCTCGGCCAGGGCCCCGGTGCGGACCACCTGGCCGGTGGCATTGGTCAGCACCCAATGGCCGGGGCCTTTGGTGGCAGCCTCCCATTCGATGGTAGCCGTGGCCGTAGTAGGATTGGGATATACGGTGGCGAGTTGGACAGGTGCCCGCACAGCCTGCATCGGGCCATAAGTGGCGGTGCCACTAGCATCCAGCTGCCGGAGGCGGTAGTAACTGGTGGCTGTCCGCAGCGGGTGCTCATCGAAGTAGGCGTACTTGTGCGGGGTTTGGCTATTGCCCGCGCCCGGCACGAAGGCCAGCTCCTCAAACTGCTCCCCATCGGCGGAGCGCTGCACGGCAAAACCCTGGTTATGCTGCTCGGTGGCAGTGGCCCAGCGCAATGCTACCGCTTGTTCCTGGGCCGTGGCCTCGAACGACGTGAGCGTAACCGGCAGCGGCGTGGTGGCTCCAAACACTTCCATCTCCCAGAGCGAATAGCCGTAGGCGGTGGCCCGCCGGGTACCGGTGAGACGCAGGAAGCGCCCGCTGCCAGCTAGGCCCGTAAGGTTGTCCACCCCGCCGTCACTGTTCAGCACCGTGAGCAAGGGTGTCCAGGTGGTGCCGTTCAGCGAGGTTTCCAGGCGGTAGTCTGCCGCGTAGGCAGCCTCCCAAGTGAGCAGCACGCGGGCGAAAGACTGGACGCTGCCAAAGTCGAGCGTGAGGGATTGGGGGTCGGAGAAGGCACTGGCCCAGCGGCTGTTGATGTCAACGTCGGTGGCATTGCCGCCGCCGGTGGTGGCTTTTTCCTGCGATGTGGCCGTTACCGACACGGGCGTGAGCCGGCCCGCTTCCCAGCCCGCGGGCAGCCCCACGTACTCCTGGCCCAGGGCGGTGAGCTGGCCGGAAGCGGGGGCCAGCAAGTTAATGAAGGGAATTTCGGTGTTGCGCCCCGAGAACCAGGCGTAGCGGAAGATGGCGGGCTCCTTCTCCAGGTAGTTCACGGCGTCGAGCAGGTACTTCTGCTGCACGGGCAGCGTAATCTGGTTGGCCGGCATGTCGCCGCAGGCAAACTCGGTGAGCCAGATGGGCTTGTTGTACTTCTTCATCTCCGCGATTTTCTCACGCAGGTACCGCTCCTCGCACACGTAGGTGTGCACCGCAATGTAGTCGACCTGGCAATTGGGGCAGGCGGCAAAAAAGTCGTCGAGGTACCTAACTGGCGAGTTGTAGGTCACGCCGTTGGCCGACACGCAATTGCCGCAATAGTTGACGGCCGGCGACGCCAAGCGCAGGTTTTTCTGGCGGGCCACGGTTTCGAGCACCGGCCAGATGGCGGCGGCCTGGGCGGGCGTCAGGCTGGCCTGGCTGAGGAAATTGGGCTCGTTGAAGCCCAGCAGGAAGCGCGCGCCCGCCGGGATGTTGGCGGCCAGGGCGGCGGCTGTCACGGTGGTGCCGTTCAGGTTCTCGTCCCA
>Ga0265780_10010408_pt1 | contig 11088 bp, 10 predicted proteins | sample P1T30metagenome_FD_192432 | JGI IMG/M metagenome (GOLD analysis project Ga0265780, IMG submission 192432) | Plant litter microbial communities from East Loma Ridge, Irvine, California - P1 T30 | ecosystem: Environmental > Terrestrial > Plant litter > Unclassified | place: USA: California... | reverse complement strand
AAGAAGAGCCAGATCCCGGTGATCGCCGACATCCACTTCCAGCCGAACTACGTGTTCCAGGCGATCGACGCCGGCTGCGCGGCCGTGCGCGTCAACCCCGGCAACATCCGCAAGTTCGACGACCAGGTCGGCAAGATCGCGGCCGCCGCGAAGGCGGCGGGCGTCTCGATCCGCATCGGCGTCAACGCCGGGTCGCTCGAGCCGAGCCTGCTGCAGAAGTACGGCAAGGCCACGCCCGAGGCGCTCGTCGAGTCCGCCGTGTGGGAGGCCTCGCTCTTCGAGGAGCACGACTTCCACGACTTCAAGATCTCGGTCAAGCACAACGACCCGGTCATCATGGTCAAGGCCTACCGTCAGCTCGCCGAGCGCGGCGACTGGCCGCTGCACCTCGGCGTGACCGAGGCCGGCCCCGAGTTCCAGGGCACGATCAAGTCGGCCACCGCCTTCGGCATCCTGCTGGGCGAGGGCATCGGCGACACGATCCGCGTCAGCCTCAGCGCGCCTCCCGCGCAGGAGGTCAAGGTCGGCCTGCAGATCCTCCAGTCGCTGAACCTGCGCGAGCGCAAGCTCGAGATCGTCAGCTGCCCCAGCTGCGGTCGCGCCCAGGTCGACGTCTACAAGCTGGCGAACGACGTCACCGACGGCCTCGAGGGCATGACGGTGCCGCTGCGCGTCGCGGTCATGGGCTGCGTCGTGAACGGCCCCGGCGAGGCCCGCGAGGCCGACCTCGGCGTCGCGTCGGGCAACGGCAAGGGCCAGATCTTCGTCAAGGGCGAGGTCATCAAGACCGTGCCCGAGGCCGAGATCGTCCAGACCCTCATCGACGAGGCGAACCGCCTCGCCGCCGAGATGCCCCCGGGCGAGGTCGGCTCGCCGCAGGTGCTGACCGTCTAGCGACCACCCCGTCCCGTCCCGTCGAGGAGGCGCGGTGCAGGCTCCGGCCGCACCGCGCCTCCTGCGCGTCCCGGCCCGGTCCCGCCGGGGTCGACCGACGCGGTCGGCACCCGGGCCGCGACAGGTGTGTCGCCGTGTGACGCCCCGATTGTGAGCCCGGCCCCCGGCCCCGTCACGATGGTGGGGCGCACGGTCGTGGTGCCGGCGGCAGCAGCCGGCGACGTGCGCCGCACCGTCTGAGAGGAACCGCATGTCCGAGGCAACACCCCTGATCGAGGCCCCGAAGAAGAGCCGAGGCCGCCTCGTGGCACTCGTCGTCGCGATCGTCGTCGTGCTCGCGGCCGTCGGCGTCGGCATCGCGGTGGCCAACCGCGGCGGAGACCCCGTCCGCATCGGTGTCGTCGGCGCCAGCGACCCCTACTGGGCGACCTTCACGCAGGCCGCCGCCGACGAGGGGATCGACGTCGAGATCGTCGACTTCGCGAGCTACGAGCAGCCGAACCCGGCGCTGACCGAGGGCGAGCTCGACCTCAACCAGTTCCAGCACATCGTCTACCTGGCCCAGTACGACGTCTCGGCGGGCGCCGACCTCGTGCCCATCGGCTCGACGGCGATCTACCCCCTGCCGCTCTACTCGCAGGAGCACACCTCGCTCTCGCAGTTCAGCAAGGGCGACACGGTCGCCGTGCCCGACGACGCCAGCAACCTGGCCCGCTCGCTGCTCGTGCTCCAGTCGAACGGCCTGATCGAGCTGAAGGACGGCGGCAACGCCTTCTCCGGCCTCGACGACATCGACACCGACGCGTCGACCGTCACGGTCAGCCCCGTCGCCGCCGACCTGGCGGCCACCTCGCTGCCGGACTTCGACGGCGCGATCATCAACAACGAGTACGCGACCAAGGCGGGGCTCTCGCCCGACTCGATCATCGCCCAGGACGACCCGTCCGACCCGGCGGCGCTGCCCTACGTGAACGTGTTCGCGGCCCGCGCCGACGACGCGGACGACGAGCGGTACGCGAAGCTCGTCGAGATCTACCAGGACACGAAGGCCGTGACCGACGGCGTCGTCGAGAACTCGGGCGGCACCGCCCTCACGACGAAGGTGCCCGTGGCCGACCTGCGCGAGTCGCTGGACCAGACCAAGGAGCTCGTCGGCCAGGAGGGCTGACGCCCCCTGCCGCCCTGACCGGGCCCGGCCGCACGCCCGAGGGCGCGTGACCGGGCCCTCCGCCCGTGACGAGGAGACCATGCCCGCCATCACCCTGACCGACGTCGTCAAGACGTACCCGCCCCGCCAGAAGGGCGCCGAGCCGCTGACCGCCGTCGACGGCGTCAGCCTCGACATCGCCGACGGCGAGATCTTCGGCATCATCGGCTACTCGGGCGCCGGCAAGAGCACGCTCGTGCGGCTCATCAACGCGCTCGAGCAGACGACGAGCGGCCGCATCGAGATCGACGGCCGCGCCGTCACCGGGCTGCGCGAGCGCGAGCTGCGCGGCGTGCGGGCCGGCATCGGGATGGTGTTCCAGCAGTTCGCGTTGTTCTCGTCGAAGACCGTCTGGGGCAACGTGGAGTTCCCCCTCAAGGCGGCCGGCGTGCCCAAGGCCGACCACCAGCGCCGCATCAGCGAACTGCTGCACTTCGTCGGCCTCGCCGACAAGGCGCACGTCCGCCCGGACCAGCTCTCGGGCGGACAGAAGCAGCGGGTCGGCATCGCCCGTGCCCTCGCCACGTCGCCCGGCGTGCTGCTCGCCGACGAGGCGACGAGCGCGCTCGACCCCGAGACGACGCAGGAGGTGCTGGCGCTGCTGCGGCGCGTCAACGCCGAGCTCGGCATCACCATCGTCGTCATCACCCACGAGATGGACGTGATCAAGTCGATCGCGGACCGTGTCGCCGTGATGGACGGCGGACGGGTCGTCGAGATCGGCCGCACGTTCGACGTCTTCTCGGCCCCGCGCGAGGAGTCGACGCGGCGCTTCGTGTCGACCGTCGTCGCGGGCGCGCCGGCGGGGGAGGACCTGGCGGCTCTGCGCCGCCGCCACGAGGGCCGTCTCGTGACCGTCCGGGTGTCCGAGGGAGGCGTCGACCAGCAGCACGTGTTCGGCGTCCTCGCGCGGCACGACGTCCGCTTCGAGATCGTCTTCGGCGGCATCGACGAGATCGGCGGCCGGACCTTCGGCACGCTCACCCTCGCCCTCACGGGCGCCCCCGGCGACGTCTCGGCCGCCGTCGCCGAGCTCGGCGCCGCCGCGACCGAGCTGCCCGCCGAGACCACGACCCCGGACGCGGAGGCACGCTGACAATGGACTCCCTGATCGCCCTGCAGCCCCAGCTCTGGAAGGCCGCCTACGAGACGGTCTACATCGTCGCGCTCACCCTGCTCTTCGGCGGGCTGGGCGGGCTCGTGCTCGGACTCGCCCTCTACCTGACCCGCGAGGGGGCCCTCTTCGCGAACCGCGTCGTCTTCGGCGTCCTCAACGTCGTCGTCAACGTCTTCCGCCCGATCCCGTTCATCATCTTCCTCGCGGCGGCCCAGCCGCTGGCGCGGGCCGTGGTGGGCACCGGCGTCGGCAACACGGCCATCATCTTCACGCTGTCGCTCGCGGCCTCGTTCGCCATCTCGCGCATCGTGGAACAGAACCTCCTGACGGTGCAGCCGAGCGTCGTCGAGGCGGCGCGGGCGGCCGGTGCCGGGCCGTTCCGCATCATCCGCAGCGTGGTGCTGCCGGAGGCCCTGGGCCCGTTGATCCTCGGGTACACGTTCATCTTCGTCGCGCTCGTCGACATGTCGGCGGTCGCCGGCTACGTCGGCGGCGGCGGGCTCGGCGCCTTCGCCCTGCTCTACGGCTACCGGCAGTTCGACCCCGTGGTGACCTGGGGCGCGGTGCTGCTCATCATCGTGCTCGTGCAGCTGGTCCAGTTCCTGGGCAACCACCTCGCGAGGAGGGCGCTCCGGCGGTGACGTCGGACGCCTCGGTTACAGTGGGCCGCGTGACCGACATCTCGACGACGCCTCCGCCCGCGGCCGCGACGGGCGGCCCGATCAGCCCCGCCGACCTCGACCGCGCGGCGCGCATCGTGGGCGCGGTGTCGCACGCGTTCTCGAGCAAGGTCGTCGGGCAGACCTCGCTGCGCGACACCCTGCTGATCGCCCTGCTCACGGGCGGGCACGTGCTGCTCGAGAGCGTCCCCGGGCTGGCCAAGACGACGGCGGCGCAGACGCTCGCGCAGTCGGTCGAGGCGAGCTTCACGCGCATCCAGTGCACCCCCGACCTGCTGCCGAGCGACATCACGGGCACGCAGATCTACGACGCCCAGAAGTCCACGTTCGTCACCCAGCTCGGTCCGGTCCACGCCAACTTCGTGCTGCTCGACGAGATCAACCGGTCGAGCGCCAAGACGCAGAGCGCCATGCTCGAGGCCATGCAAGAGCGCCAGACGAGCATCGGCGGCACGGTCTACCCGCTGCCCAAGCCGTTCCTCGTCCTGGCCACGCAGAACCCGATCGAGCAAGAGGGCACCTACCAGCTGCCCGAGGCGCAGCTCGACCGGTTCCTCCTCAAAGAGGTGCTCGACTACCCGTCGCCCGCCGAAGAGGCCGAGGTCATCCGGCGCATCGACGCCGGCGTCTACGACGAGCAGCGGGTCGACGCGCCGACCGGCGTCTCGCTCGACGACGTCGTGTGGCTGCAGGGCCTGGCCAAGCGCGTCTACGTCGACGCGTCGATCGTCAACTACGTCGTGCAGCTGATCTACGTGACGCGGCACCCGCAGCAGTACATCCCGGGCAGCCTGGCCGACTACGTGCGGTTCGGCGCGAGCCCGCGGGCGAGCATCGCCTTCACCCAGGCCGCCCGCGCCCTGGCGCTGCTGCACGGCCGCGACTACGTCATCCCCGAGGACGTGAAGCACCTCCGGCACGGCGTGCTGCGGCACCGCGTCGTCCTGGGCTACGAGGCGACGGCCGACGACGTGGCCCCCGAGACGATCATCGACGCCGTCTTCGCCTCCGTGCAGACCCCCTGACGACCGTGGCGAGCCTCCTCCTCCGGGTGCGCACGAAGATGTCCCTGTTCGCGCACCGTCGCACCCTCGACCTGCTCGAGGGCGGGTGGGCGTCCGTCCACCACGGACGCAGCCACGACTTCGACGACCTGCGCGCGTACGTGCCGGGCGACGAGGTGAAGGACATCGACTGGAAGGCCACCGCCCGCCACGGCGAGCCCCTGGTCAAGCGCTACGTCGCGAGCAGGAGGCGGTCGGTCGTCCTCGTCGTCGACACCGGTCGCAACATGGCCGCGACGGCCGCCAGCGGCGAGACCAAGAAGGACATCGCGATCATGGCCGCGGGCGCCCTCGGCTACGTCGCCTCCCGTCACGGCGACGTCGTCTCGCTCGTGGCCGGCGACGAGGGCGGCACCGTCGCCCTGCCGGCCGGCTCGACCGAGGCGCACCTCGAGCGCCTCCTCCGCGCGGTCGACCGCCGGGTCTCCCTCGACTCGCCGCGCAGCGACCTGCGGGGCGTCCTCGACTGGGTGGCCCGCGGGGTGCGCCGACGGTCGATCCTCGTGGTCGTCACCGACGACGTGGTCGTCGACGCCGAGCTCGTCCGCCTGCTGCGTCGGCTCCGCGCCCAGCACGAGGTCGTGTGGGTGACGGTCGGCGACGCCGACCTCATGACGCGGTCCGGGCACGCGAGAGAGGTCTACGACGTCCAAGAGGTGACGGCCCTCCCGGCGTACCTGCGCGAGAACGCGGCGCTGAGGCGCGCGTTCGACGACGCCTCCGAGCGACGCGCCGACGACGCGGGCCGCCAGCTGCAGGCGCTCGGCATCAGCAGCGAGCGGCTGTCGAGCCAGGCCGGCGTCGTGGCCGGCCTGTTCACCCTGATGGAGAAGCACCGCCGTGCTTGACGACACCGGCTTCTTCGGGCCGTACCAGTACCAGCTCTGGGTGCTCTGGCTCGCCCTCGGCCTCCTGCTCCTCGCCCTCGTCGTGGCCTGGGTCGTGTTCGTGCTGCGCTTCTCCGCCCGGCGCCTGCCGCCGTCGGCGCGCCGTGCGGCGGCGGACGCCGCGGTCGACCTGCCGTCGGTGCGGCTCCGCTACCTCGGCCTCATCGACGAGGTCCAGGCCGAGTCCGACGCCGGCCGGCTCGGCGAGCGGGCGGTGCACAGCCGGCTGAGCCTCCTGCTCCGCTTCTTCGTGCACGAGACGGCCGGGGCGGACACCCACGTGATGACGCTGGCCGACCTGCGCGAGGCCGACCTGCCCCGGGTGGCCGACGCCGTCGAGCAGTGGTACCCGCCGGCCTTCGCGGCGCAGCACCCGGGCGACCCCCGACGTGCCGTCGACACCGCTCGAGAGGTCGTGCGCTCGTGGTCCTGATCTGGTGGTGGGCCCTCCTGGCCGCCCTCGTCGTCGCCGGCCTGGGGGCGTGGCTGTGGATCGTCCTGCGTCGGCGCGAGCGGGCCCGTCTGCGACGGGCGGGCACGCCGGTCGCCCACAGCGAGCGGCTCACCGAGCTGCCGGTCTACCGCCGCCTCGTGGCCCGGTACCGCACCGCGCTCGTGGGCACGCTCGTGCTGGTGGTGGCCCTCACGGGGCTCGGTGCGCTGCTCGTCGCCCGCCCGGGCTCGGTGCAGGTCGTCGAGCCGCCTTCGTACAAGCGCGACATCGTGCTCTGCCTCGACGTGTCGGGCTCGATGACCGAGGTCGACTCGCAGATCGTGGCCCGGTTCGCCGAGCTCGCGTCCGGGCTCGACGGCGAGCGGATCGGGCTGACGCTGTTCGACAGCTCGTCCGTGCAGGCGTTCCCGCTCACCGACGACTACGACTTCGTGGCCGACCAGCTGAGCTCGTACCGGGACTCGTTCGACAGCGCCGGCGAGGACGGCACGCGCTACTGGACGGGCACCGACCTCGGGCAGGGCGCCTCCCTGATCGGCGACGGCCTCGCGTCCTGCGTCCTCAGCTTCGACGGGGGCAGCGAGAGCACGCGGCCGAAGTCGATCGTGCTCGCGACCGACAACTACGTCAACGGCGCGGCCCTGCTGACGCTCGACGACGCCGGCCAGCTGGCGGTCGACCGCGGGGTCCGGGTGTACGCCCTCAACCCCGCCGACTACTCGGCCGACGCGGTCGCCGACGAGGTCGCGGGCGAGCTGCGCACCGTCGCCGAGTCGACGGGCGGCGCCTACTACGCGCTCGACGGCGCGACGACCGTGACCGAGATCGTGCAGAGCATCGACGAACAGGAGGCGGGGCTCTTCACCGGCACCCGTCGCCTCGTCGTCACGGACGCCCCCCAGGTCGCCGTCGTCCTCGCCCTGCTCGCGGCCGCCGCGTCGCTCGTCCTGCTCTGGCGGGTGCGGCTGTGACGCCCGCCGCCGTCGCGCTGCCCGCGGCGATCGTGACGCAGCCCGTGCTGCCGTGGTGGCTGCTCGGCGTCGTCGGGGTCGCGCTGCTCGCCTTCACCGCGTGGCGGGTCGTCGCCGAGCGGGGCGACCGCCGCCTCCTGCGCAGCTGGGTCCGCCGCCTCGTCGTCGTCGCGCTGCTGCTCGTGGTGGCCGTGCGGCCCGGCGTGCCGGGCGGCAGCGCCCAGGCCTCGGTCGCGGCGCTGAACGTCTTCTTCGTCGTCGACACGACGTCGAGCATCGCCGCAGAGGACTGGGACGGCGACCGGCCCCGGCTCGAGGGCGTGCGCGCCGACGTCGACGCGATCGCCGGCGAGCTCGCCGGCGCCCGGTTCTCGCTCATCTCGTTCGACAGCACGGCCGTGCTGCGCACCCCGCTGACCGACGACGCCGCCGCCGTGGTGACGGCGGCCGCGGTGATGAACCAGGAGATCACCTACTACTCGGGCGGCAGCAGCATCACCGAGGCGTCCGACCTGCTCGCCGAGCGCCTGCAGGAGGCGCGCGACGCGGATCCCGAGAGGGCCAACGTCGTCTACTACCTGGGCGACGGGGAGCAGACGTCGGACGAGCCCGTCGGCTCCTTCGCCGCGGCCGCCGGCGACGTCGACGGAGGCGCCGTGCTCGGCTACGGCACGTCCGCCGGCGGGCGCATGAAGGTGTTCGACGGCTACGGCGACGCCTACAGCAGCACCGAGTACATCAAGGACCGCACGCAGCCGGGGGAGCCCGACGCGCTGTCGGTCATCGACGAGGACGCGCTGCGCACCGTCGCCGCCGAGCTCGGCGTCGACTACGTGCACCGCGACGCCGACACCGGGGTCGAGGCCGTGGTCGCCGACGCGCGGGACGGCGCGGTGGCGTCCGACGAGGGGCGGGCCGAGGCCGTCGTCGACCTCTACTGGATCGCGGCCGTGCCGCTGTTCCTGCTCGCGCTGCTCGAGGTCGGCCTCGTCGCCCGGGCCCTCGCCGAGATCCGGGTGCGGCCCCGGCGTGACGACGGGCCCGGGGCCCGTCGCGGTCCGGCCGGCGCGGCCGCCCCGCCGTCAGGAAGGACGCCCTCGTGACCGACACCCTGGTGCCGCCGCCCGTCGACGAGGCCGACCGCGCGCCCGCGGCCGAGCCGAGCCTCGAGCAGTACCGCCGCCGTCTGCGTCGCCGGCTGTTCCTCTGGTCCGCGCCGGTGGTGCTCGTCGTGCTGCTCGTGGCGCTCAAGCTGCTGAGCCTGCCGCTGTTCGCGGCGCTGACCCAGCACGCGTACGACGACCGCGCGTTCGAGCGTGCCGCGTCGCTGAGCGAGCCGCTCGGCGTCGCGAACCTGGTCGAGCCGTGGGTGCACCACTTCGACCGCGGCACCGCGTACGCGCGGGTCGGCGTGCTCGACGTGGCCCGCGCCGAGTTCGTCACGGCGCTCGACCTGGCCCCCGAGGGCGACGAGACGATCTCGTGCGTCGTCCGCACCGACCTCGTGCTGGTCATCGAGGCCCAGGGCGACGCGGCCCTGCTCGAGCTGAGGTACGCCGACGCCGAGCAGCTCTACGAGCTCGGGCGGACGACGGTCGACGAGGCGCCGGAGGGCTGCTTCCAGCCACCCGACGACCCGCAGCAGCCCGACACCTCGCAGCCCCTCGACGACGCCCGCGAGCGACTCGACGAGAAGGAGCAGCAGGCCCAGGGCGGCGACCAGGGCGATCCCTCGGGCGGCGACGGCTCGGAGCCCGGGCAGGGCGGCGGCGAGGACGAGGGCGAGGGCGGGGCCGGCGGCCAGGACCCCCTCGACCAGCTCCGCCAGCAGGGCGACGACAGCCAGCAGGAGCGCCAGCAGGACACCGACCGCGAGCGCTACTACGAGCAGGCCCCGGGGGAGTACGACGGCCGGCCCTGGTGAGGCCCGGCCCCGGGGTCCGCGGGCGCGCCCCTATGCTGGGCGGGTGTCCACGCGCCTCTCCCAGCTCTTCGTCCGCACCCTCCGTGAAGATCCCTCCGACGCGGAGGTGACCAGCCACCGCCTCCTCGTCCGGGCCGGCTACATCCGGCGCCAGGCGCCGGGCGTCTTCGCCTGGCTGCCCCTCGGCCTCCGGGTCAAGGCCAAGATCGAGGCCGTCATCCGCGACGAGATGACCGCCGCGGGTGCCCAGGAGGTGCACTTCCCGGCCCTGCTGCCGCGCGAGCCCTACGAGGCCACGGGTCGCTGGACCGAGTACGGCGAGGGCATGTTCCGCCTGAAGGACCGCAAGGACGCCGACTACCTGCTCGCGCCCACGCACGAGGAGGCCTTCACCCTGCTGGTGAAGGACCTGTACTCGTCGTACAAGGACCTGCCCCTCACGCTGTTCCAGATCCAGGACAAGTACCGCGACGAGGCGCGGCCCCGTGCGGGCCTGCTGCGCGGCCGTGAGTTCACGATGAAGGACGCCTACTCGTTCGACGCGAACGACGCCGGCCTCGAGGCCAGCTACCAGCTGCAGCGCGACGCCTACGAGCGCATCTTCACGCGCCTCGGCCTCGAGTACGTCATCGTCCAGGCCGACGCCGGGGCCATGGGCGGCTCGCGCTCCGAGGAGTTCCTGCACCCGACCGAGGTCGGCGAGGACACCTTCGTCCGCACGGCGGGCGGCTACGCCGCGAACGTCGAGGCCTTCACCACGGTCGTCCCGGAGCCGATCCCGCTCGAGGGCCTGGCCGAGGCGGTCGCGCTCGAGCCGGCGGACACTCCCACGATCGCCACCCTCGTCGACCAGGTGAACGAGTCGCACCCGCGCGCCGACGGCCGCCCGTGGACCGCCGCCGACACCCTCAAGAACGTCGTCGTCGCCCTGACCCACCTCGACGGCACCCGCGAGGTCGTCGTCGTCGGCCTGCCGGGCGACCGCGACGTCGACATGAAGCGCCTCGAGGTGGCGTTCGCCCCGGCCGAGGTCGAGGCCGCGGGAGACGCCGACTTCGCCCGCCACCCCGTGCTCGTCAAGGGCTACATCGGCCCGCAGGTGCTCGGCTCGGAGTCCGAGTCGGGCATCCGGTACGTCGTCGACCCGCGCGTCGTCGAGGGGTCGGCCTGGGTCACCGGGGCCAACGCGCCGCGGCACCACGTGTCCGGCCTCGTCGCCGGTCGCGACTTCGTGGCGGACGCCGTCATCGAGGCCGCCCAGGTCCGCGAGGGCGACCCTGCCCCCGACGGCTCCGGCCCGATCGAGACCGCCCGCGGCATGGAGATCGGCCACGTGTTCCAGCTCGGCCGCAAGTACGCCGAGGCCCTCGGCCTCAAGGTGCTCGACGAGAACGGCAAGCAGGTCACGGTCACGATGGGCTCGTACGGCATCGGCGTGACGCGCATCCTCGCCGTCATCGCCGAGGCGAACAACGACGAGAAGGGCCTCGTCTGGCCCGAGAACGTCGCGCCCTTCGACGTGCACGTCGTCGCCACGGGCAAGGACCCGGTCGTCTTCGAGGTGGCCGAGGCGCTCACCGCCGAGCTCGAGGCGCACCGCCTCGACGTGCTCTACGACGACCGCCCGAAGGTCTCGCCGGGGGTCAAGTTCGGCGACGCCGAGCTGCTCGGCGTGCCGCAGATCGTCGTCGTCGGCCGCTCCGCGGGCGAGGGCGTCGTCGAGCTGTGGGACCGCCGCACGGGCGAGCGCACCCCCGTCCCGGTGGCCGAGGCCGTCGCGGCCCTGTCGGCACCGCGCGCCTCCTGACGGCGCCGACCCGCGCCTCCTCGTGCCCGTCGGGACGCAGGAGGCGCGGGTCGCGTACGGTGCTCCGCCCCCGTCGCACTCGG
>Ga0265780_10010406_pt1 | contig 11090 bp, 10 predicted proteins | sample P1T30metagenome_FD_192432 | JGI IMG/M metagenome (GOLD analysis project Ga0265780, IMG submission 192432) | Plant litter microbial communities from East Loma Ridge, Irvine, California - P1 T30 | ecosystem: Environmental > Terrestrial > Plant litter > Unclassified | place: USA: California... | reverse complement strand
GCGCTGCACGCATCCTCTCCTCCAATTCGCGGGGGTCGCCCTCACCCTGAGCGCGTGATGGATGTTCGGAGCTGCCGCAGACCGGGCAGGGCTGGCCGTCCACCAGATGCTCGCCTGCCAGCAGCTGCGCCTGCGCGTCGATGAAGGCGCGCTCCGCTTCGATTGCGTCGTCGCGAAGCGGCTGGAGCCTGCCTGCCGTCTCGTCCCGCTTAACCCGAGCCTTCTCCAGCACACCCCTCGCGAGAACGACCTTCCGTTCCGCTTCATGGTGCGCCCTGGCGGTGGCGTGCTCGACCTTCGCTGATGCAAGCTGGGAGCACAGTTCCGCACGACGCACCGTCGACACGCGCGCCGCTTCGAGATCGCGAAACAGACCGGAGCGACGCGTCTCCAACTCGGCGCGCTCGCCTTCCAGCCGATCGAAGGCGGTCCACGCATCGGCGCGCTCGTCCCGCCTGATCGCAGCCTGCTCCTTCAGATCGCCCGCACCTACGAGAAGCGCCTTCAGACGGTCGATCTCGGCGACGCGTGCGACCATGCCCTCGATGCGACCCACGTTGCCGCGCTCCGCGACGACTGCGGCCTCGCTCCGGCCATATGCCACCTCCGCCTTCGCCGAACGATCGCAAGCATCCTGCGCATCCCTCTCGACCTTCGCATGGGTGACCTGGAGATCCTTCAGGCGCGTCGCCAGATCGATCGCGCGCTCTGCGCTCTCGGCACGGGAAAGGACGATCTGGAGGGCGTCGATGTCGGCGGCCTGATCGCCAAGCTCCCGAACGCGCCCCTCCGACATTTCGGCAGCCTTGAAACGTCCTTCGATCGCCTCCGCTGCAAGGTGCGCCTGCTCGGCGACCTGCGCGGCCTCGTCGGCAGCGGTGGCCTCCTCGAGGCGATTCTGCGTCTCCTCGTCGGCGGCGGCGATCCCCGCGGCGAGTTCGTCGGTGCTCGCGTAGCCGCCCTCGGCAAGACGGCGCGCCACGATGCGATGACCGTCCTCAAATTCACGCTTCGCGGCTGCCGCCTCGTCCTTCATGCGCTTGGCCACACGCCGGTAGATGTCGACGTCGAACAGCTCGCGCAGGATGTCGACCCGCTGATTGCTGTCGGCGACGAGGAAGCGCTCGAAGCGGCCCTGCGGAAGGAGGACTATTTGGCGGAACTGCTCCACGCCGTAGCCGAGCAGATCCCTGATGATCCTCTGCACGTCTCCGACCTTCGTCTCCGCCAGCACGACGCCGCAGTTGTCGCTGGTCACGTCGTCGACGGGAACCTCGGTGACGTCGAACAGCCAGGCCTTGTGCGAGTCGCTGGTCTCGCCCTCACCCCGCTTCTTCGGACGGGTCTGCTCGGGCTGCCGACGCACGAAGTAGCGCCTGCCGCCCATCTCGAAGAGGAGGGAGACCTCGGTCATCCTGTCCGCGTCCGCATGGCCGGAGCGCATGGTGGCAATCGGCTGCTCCTTCTTTGCGCCCTCGCCGAAGAGCGCGAAGGTCATCGCGCTGAAGATCGACGACTTGCCCGATCCCGTCGCGCCGTAGATCCCGAACAGGCCGGCGTCGGTCGCCTCGCGGAAGTCGACGACCTCGGTTCCGGCGTAGGGGCCGAAGGCCGTCATGGTGAGCGTGATCGGTCTCATGCGTCCTCTCCCGCGACGGCGAGATCCGCGAGCGCCGTCTCGACCAGTCCCCGTTCCGCGTCGGTGATCCCGCTGCCCCGGACGAAGCCCATGAAGTCGGCGATGACCTCCGGCGGACGCTCCAGCGCCGCACGTCCCTCGCGGAGGCGCTGCTCGGTCGGCGTCGACTGCCGCTCGTAGGTCAGCTTCACCGCATTGGGATGGAGCGCGCGCACCCGCTTCATGGGATCGATCTGGTCCGTCTCGTCGGTCAGGACCACGTTGACGAGATCGTTCGACCCCTCCGGCGCTGCGAGCAGTTCCGCCAGCCGACCGCGGATGGTCCTGATCCTGCGGTGGGGCACGAACGCGATCGTGGTTGGCAACACCGTCCCCTCCCCGTCGATGTCGACCAGGGTCATGGACTTCTCGTGGCCCTCCTCATCGAAGCCGAAGGCGAGCGGCGCTCCCGAGTAGCGCACGTGCTCCGCGCCGACCGTCTGAGGTCGATGCAGATGGCCGAGGGCGACGTAGTGCGCTCCGTCGAACACCGAGGATGGCACCGTCTCGATGCCCCCCACCGCCCGGGTGAGCGGACGCTCGCCCTCGCTGGTGGACGCGCCTTCGACGAAGGCATGCGCCACCACCACCCAGCGGGCGCCATCCGGAACGTGACGCCTCGCACTCTCCACCTGCGCCCGCAGCACATCCGCCGGACAGGAGATGTCGTCGCTGCCGAAGCAGGCCCGCGCGGCGAACTCGAACGAGAACGGCAGCGCGGAGATCGCGACTTGGCCGTGCTCGTCGGAGAGGAGGAGCGGCCGCTCCTCCGCATCGAGCGGACCGCGCACCAGCGAGCGGTCCGCGTCTGCGAGCACGTTCATCATGCCGATCTGCGCCGCCGAGTCGTGATTGCCGGCGATGATGACGATCGCCGTCCGGCTGGCGGCGCCGGTCCGCCTGACGAAGTCGCCGAAGCGCCGGAGAGCGGTCTGCGAGGGCGTCGCACGGTCGAAGACGTCCCCCGCGATGATCAGCACGTCCGGCTGGTGGATCGCTATGGCGGACTCGACCTGCGTCAGGATCGCGTCGTGGTCCTCGTCGAGCGGCACCGAATGGAACTGACGTCCGAGATGCCAGTCGCCAGTGTGCAGAATACGCATACCGCCCTCCTGTATATTTCCTATACGTATTGAAACTATATGGACTCTCTTCGTTTCGTCAAGTAGTGTTCACGCATGTCCAATCCCGAGCCGAGACCCGCTGCGAGAGCGCGCCTGGCCTATCTGGACCAGTGCTTCCGCTGGCGCGGCAATGCCAATCGTGCGGCGCTGACGACCAAGTTCGGCATCTCGCCCGCACAGGCGGCCGTGGACTTCCGCGAGTATCTCGCCCGCTGCCGCGAGCCGCGTCCAGTCTACGACGGCGCTCGGAAGACCTACGTCGCCGACGACCACCATGTCGGTCTCGAGGGCGTCGTCGATCCGCCGCCCATGCTCGAGGTGATCGCAGATGGAGCCGGCGAACGCTTCGAAGCGCTGCCCATGCCCAAGCGCAACTGCCCACCCGAGGTCGTCCGGCAGCTCTACCAGGCGATGGACAGAGGGCTGCGGATCAGCATCGACTACGTCTCGATGAGCTCGGGCCGGACCGCGCCGCAGTGGATCGCACCCGCAAGGATTGGCTACGACGGCGAACGCATCCACTTCCGCGCGTGGAGCTACAGGCATGCGGAATGGCGCGACTACCTGCCGGTCCGAGTTTCAGAGGACAGCGCCTTCATCGTCGAAGCTCTGCCCGAGCCGCTGCCGCGCGACGACGAGTGGGAGAACCGCGTCCGGGCTGAACTCCGACCGAAGTCGGGGCTCTCCGAGGAGCAGCGTTCGGCTGTTCTGGCAGAATACGGCATTGGGAACGCCGGACTTGTGGTCGAGACCAACGAGGCGCTGGCCTTCTATCTCGATCGCCGCTGGGGTCTCGATCAGCCAAACGCCCGTCTGGTACGTGCGCATGGCGCACTCGCCCCCGACGCGGCAATCCATCCACTCAAAGGTTAGAAGCCAGGTAGCGAGGCAAATAGCGACGACACCGCCGTACGCAGACCCGTGACCCGATGCGAAATCATGGACGTCCTCGGAAGCCGATTCTATGGAGACTACCTAGGGTTCAGAATCCATCGATGTGAGCGTCGCGATCTGATTCAGGCTCCGCAAGGAGACCGGGATGAGCGACCTGTTTTGGCTGACGGACGGTCAGATGGAGCGGCTGCGGCCGTTCTTTCCCAGGAGACACGGCAAGCCGCGCGTTGATAATCGACGATTGTTGAGCGGCATTGTGTTCGTGAACCGCAATGGGCTGCGGTGGCGCGACGCGCCCAGCACCTACGGGCCGCACAAGACGCTTTACAACCGGTGGAAGCGCTGGGGCGCGGCGGGCGTGTTCACGCGGATGATGGAAGGGCGCGCGGCGGCGGGAGCCGAGCCGAAGACGGTGATGATCGACGCCACCTACTCGAAGGCGCACCGCACGGCCTCGAGCCTGCGGGTAAAAAGGGGGATCTCGGCCGTTTGATCGGCCGCACCAAGGGCGGCATGAAAACCAAGATCCATGCCGTTGCCGACGCGAACGGCCGACCCTTGAGCTTCTTCATGACGGCGGGCCAGGTCAGCGATTATACCGGCGTGGCAGCGCTGCTCGATGATATGCCAAAAGCGCAGTGGCTACTGGGTGATCGCGGCTACGACGCCGATTGGTTCAGGGACGCTCTGCAGGCCAAAGGCATCCAGCCCTGCATCCCGGGCCGGCGATTCCGCAACGAGCCGGTCAGATACGACAAGCGGCGATATCGGCGACGTAGCCGCATCGAGAGCATGTTCGGACGCCTCAAAGACTGGCGCCGCGTCGCGTCCCGCTACGACCGTTGCCCAACCGCATTCTTCTCCGCCGTCGCGCTCGCTGCCACTGCCATCTTCTGGCTGTGATCAACGAGTCCTGACCCTAGTCACTCGACTTTTGATAGTACCGTCTTGTCTAACTCATCGATGGCATTCGGACGGCGATAACGGGGCGACTAAGCAGGCGCTGATTCGATCGACGCCATCGACTCTTGTACGGTAGGTCTCGCCCGACGTGTTCATCTCGTCGAGGTAGAGCTTGCGGAACGCCGCTCCCTTGAAGATGTCGACGACGCCTTCGGTAAAGTTCAGAACCCTGCGTAACGCCTCCATCCCGCGTTTAAGTTCCGGGCCAATCGCCTGAACAAAGGTCTGCTTACTGCAGACTCAAACCGAAAGCGGCCTAGCCGGTTTCCACCACCAACAGGTGTTCAGTGCCCCTGCCCCGCCTGCCAAAGCTCGTTCACGAACGACCATCCATGACCGCAACTAAAGTGGGCATAAAAATGGGCAAATTGACCCACGCTACCCACAAAAGCCTCGATTTGAAGGTTTTTTGGCGGAGACGGAGGGATTCGAACCCTCGGTACGGTTTCCCGTACGACGCTTTAGCAAAGCGTTGGTTTCAGCCACTCACCCACGTCTCCGGGCCGGCGTGAGGCGCGGCTATAGCGAGACGGACCGCAGCGATCAACTGGGTGCGGACGATTTCCGCACATCGCGCTGGCGACTCCGGTCGTCGTGCCGTTCATTGCCGCGACAGCACCGTGCGGCCTATAACGGCGCGATGATCGAGGGGGCAGGCATGAAGCGGACCGCACAACGCAGCATCGGGGCAGCGCTGCTGGTCGTCGCGCTCATCGGCGCGCCGCTCGGCGCGGCCGCGCAGGTGCGGACCATCGACCCCAATGCCGCGATCGATGGCGATGTCTCCACCGCCCCGCCGCCGCGCAGCGTCCGCACCCCCACCGCCCCTGCGCCGGCACGGCCGCTCCCCGCGACACCCCCGCAGGAGCCCGCACCGGTGCCGCAGACGGCGCCCCCCACCACCGGATCGGAAGTGCGCGCCGACGCGACCACCACTGCGGCCTCGACCTACAAGCGCGACGATCTGATCGCCGCGGGCGAGGGCGTGTTCGGCAAGGGCGCGGAGGGCTTCGCGCAGATCATCGAGAACATCCTGAAGGACCAGGGCGAGCCCAACGCCTATATCGCCGGGCGTGAGGCGTCGGGCGCGTTCATCCTCGGCGTCCGCTATGGCTCGGGGATCATGACCCACAAGGTCGAGGGACAGCGCCCGGTCTACTGGACCGGACCGTCGGTCGGCTTCGACGTCGGCGGCGACGCGAACAAGGTGTTCGTGCTCGTCTACAACCTCTACGATTCGCACGAATTGTTCACGCGCTTCCCCGGCGCGGAGGGGCGGCTGTATTTCGTCGGCGGGTTCGCCGCGACCTATTTGCGCAAGGGCAATGTCGTGCTGATCCCGGTCCGGCTCGGCGTCGGATGGCGCGCGGGGGTGAACGTCGGCTATATGAAGTTCACCGAAACCTCGAAGTGGCTCCCCTTCTGACGCGCGCCTGACCGGCGGGCGTCAGCGCCCGCCCGGAAAGCCGGTCGTCTCGAAGCGGATCGGCGCGCCCTGCGGTGCGTCGCCGAGCTGGTCCTCCCACATCGCCACCTGCCCGCGCACGATCGTCCCGATCGGCTTGCCGGTCAGCTCCATGCCGGTGAACGGCGACCAGCCGGCGCGCGAGCGCAGCCAGCGCTCCTCGATCGTCCAGCGCTTCTTGAGGTCGACGATCGTGAAATCGGCGTCATAGCCCGCCGCGATCCGGCCCTTGCCGGTCAGCCCGAAGATCCGCTGCGCGCCCGCGCTGGTCAGCTCGATCACGCGCTGGAGCGTCAGCCGGCCGTGCGCGGCATGGTCGAGCAGCAGCGGCAGCAACGTCTGAACCCCCGGCATCCCGCTCGGGCTCGCCGGGTACGGCTTGTTCTTCTCTTCCAGCGTGTGCGGCGCGTGATCCGACCCGATCACGTCGGGCACGCCCTGGTTGAGCCAGTGCCACAGACCGTCGCGATGCGCGCCCGAGCGGATCGGCGGGTTCATCTGCGCCAGCGTGCCGATCCGCGGATAGGCCTCTTCGCCGGCGAGCGTCAGATGCTGCGGCGTCACCTCGCAGGTCGCGATGTCCTTGTTCTGCCCGAGCAATTCCAGCTCGGCCGGCGTGGTGACGTGCAGGACGTGGATCCGCCGCCGCGCCGCGCGCGCCAGCCGCAGGATGCGGGTCGTCGCGAGCAGCGCACTCTCATCGTCGCGCCACACCGGATGCGACGACGGATCGCCCTCGACGCGCTCGCCGGCGCGCGCGTTCATGCGGTCCTCATCCTCGGCGTGGATCGCGACGCGCCGGTGCCCGCTCGCCAGCACCTCGGCGAGCCGCGCATCCTCGCTGACCAGCAGGTCGCCGGTCGACGCGCCCATGAAGATCTTCACCCCCGCGGTGCCCGGCAGCCGCTCCAGCTCGGCAAGATCGCGCGCATTGTGGTTGGTCGCGCCGACGTAGAAGGCATGGTCGCACCACATCCGCCCCTTGGCGCGGGTCAGCTTGTCCTCGATCGCCTCGGCCGAGTCGGTGTTGGGCTTGGTGTTCGGCATCTCGAACACCGCTACCACGCCGCCCATCACCGCCGCCTCGCTGCCGGTGGCGAGGTCTTCCTTATGGACCAGCCCCGGCTCGCGGAAATGCACCTGCGTGTCGATCACGCCCGGCAGGATGTCGAGCCCGGTGCAGTCGACCGTCCGCCCGGCATCGCCGCGCGCCCCGATCGCGACGATTCGCCCGTCGCGCACACCGACATCGGCGACAACGGGGCCGCCCGGGGTATGCACCGTGCCACCGGTCAGCAGGAGATCATAGGTCGCCATCGTCAGCCCTTTCCGGCTCTTTCGCGGGGTCGCCGCTCTCCCTACCTTGGCGTCATGGACGATACCACCCCGGCGACGATGCTGGCCGACCGCGCGCTGCTGCGGCTGTCCGGCGAGGATGTGCGCGGCTTTCTTCAGGGCCTGCTGACCAACGATGTCGCGGGTGCACTCCCTTTCTGGTCGGGGCTGCTGACCCCGCAGGGCAAGGCGCTGTTCGACATGATCGTCTGGGCGAACGGCGAAGACATCCTGCTCGACGTCGAGCGTGAACAGCGCGACGCGATCGCGCGCTGGTTGACCATGTACCGGCTGCGGCGTGCGATCACGATCGCGCCCGAGGACGGCGTGGCAGTGCACTGGGCCCGCGACGCCGTCGGTCAGACCCAAGATCCGCGGCTGCCGGCGCTCGGCGCGCGCTGGCTCGCGCCGCCCGCCCCGGCGGCGACCGGCTGGCACGCGCATCGCCTGTCGCTGGGGATAGCGGAGGGGGTCGCCGATCTCGGATCGGGCGAAACGCTGTGGCTGGAGGCGAATGCGCGCGAGCTGCACGGCGTCAGCTTCACCAAGGGCTGCTACGTCGGGCAGGAAAACACCGCGCGCATGCACCATCGCGACAAGGTGCGCCGCCGGCTCGTCGTCGCGCCGATCGACGAGAGCGACCCACGCAAGCGCTCGACCTATCCAGATCTCGGCCTGATGGTCACGCTTCGCCGTGCCGACGCGCTGGGTGATGCGCGCATCCCGGAGTGGTTGACGGAAGCCATCGGCACCGAGGCCGGGGATGCCAGCTAACCAACCCATTGCGAGCGGAGCGAAGCAACCTAGGGCCTCCTGATCCGGCACTGGATTGCTTCGCTACGCTCGCAATGACGGGTGGGTTGAAGCTGTAGCCACGGCGACGGACCGGAAGAGGTCAACGACGAAACGCGACCGTCGAACTTACCCGGAGCCACCCACAACAAAAAAGGAGGCCGGCTCGCGCCGACCTCCCTTTTTCCGGTCACCGAAGTGATCGACCTTACTGACCCGAACCCGGGCCGTAGGTGATCTCGACGCGACGGTTCTGCACTTCGCGGACGCCATCGGCGGTCTCGACGCGCAGCTTGGTCTCGCCGAACGCTTCGGTCGTCATCACGCCGTCGGGGATACCCTTCGACGCGAGGTACGCCTTCACGCCGTCTGCACGACGCTGCGAAAGGCCCACGTTGTACTTCGCCGAACCCGAGGTGTCGGTGTAGCCAGCCAGCATGACCTGCGCGTTGTTGCAGCTCTGGTACTGGGTGACCGCGTTGTCGAGGATCGACGCCGCTTCCGGGGTGACGTCCGACTTGTTCCACTCGAAGAACACGATGAACGGACCCGGCGAGCAGACCACTTCCGGGGGCGGAGGCGGCGGCGGCGGGGGGGGAGGCGGCGGCGGCGGCGGCGGCGGCGGCGGCGGAGCCGCTTCTTCCGGCGCACCGAAGTTGTACGTCACGCCACCCAGCAGGCTGTGCGAGCGGAAACGACCGTCGTACGCGCTGCCATAGGCGTCGGCGAGCTTGACGTTGTCGGCGTTGAAGAAGCGATACTTCAGCGAAACGTCGACGTTCTCGCTCAGCGGCGCGCGGATACCGGCCAGCGCCTGCCAGGCGAAGACGGTGTCCGAGTCGTCGAGGAAGCGGAAGTTGTTCGGCGCAGAGGCACGGGCCTGGACGCGGGCAACACCCGCACCGCCGCCGACGAAGCCCTGCAGGCCGTCGTCCTCACCGAAGTCAAGCAAACCGTTGACCATGAAGCTCAGCGCCGAGGTACGGCCGCCGACGCCATCATAGGTGCTCGGGTTCGCCAGCGCGGTGCCGCCGATCGGAACGCCCGCGGTGGTGCGGAGGCTGTCGATGCCCGCGCGACGATAACCGGCTTCGGTTTCGAGGCGGAACGCGCCGAAATCGTAACCGACGACGCCGTCGACATCCCAGCCATAGTCATGGTCGACAGTGGCGGTGCCGCTGCGGCCGGTGGTGCCGGTGGCGCCGGTTACGGACCAGTCGATGTCCTCGACGATCATCGCACCGCCTTCAACGCCTACATACCACGCCTTGTCGCGCGCGAGCGCGGGCGTGGCGAGGGCGGTGGAGGCAAGCGCCATGATCATGGCAAGCTTACGCATCATAATCCCCTTTCCTTGGTGTCACTACGGACAGCGCAAACTCACTATCGAAAGGATGGTTTCGTCACAAGTCGACAAATACCGCCCGGTGTGACGCAATTGCCACACTCCGCGGCCCGCGAAAACGCCAGTTAACTGGCAATAAGCCCATGCTTTCGCAGCATAATCAATATCGCTTCCACACAGGCGCGAAGTTCCGCGTCGATCGTCGCACCACTGCTGGGCACGGTGATCGCCGGCCCCCGCGCACCGACCACCTGCACGCCGTCCACCATCAGGCTGGTGGCGCGGACTTCGCCGGTCTGCCAGCCAATCCCGTCGCAGACCGCCGTCTCTCCGCTCGGCAGATGCCGCGCGCAGAGGCCCGCGCGCGGCGCGACGAACCGCCAGCCGCCCGCGGTCCAGCCGGCGATCGCCCCCGCCCGTCCGCTCCACGCGCCGGTCGGCGTCGCGCCGACGATCCAGCATTGCCCCGGCTGCGGCGCGGCCGGTGGCGCGTTGCGGCCGAGTTCCTCGACGGTCGCCTGCACCGCGATGTCGAGCAGCGCCAGCGCCTCGTTGTGCCACAATTCCTTTTGCGCCTGCCCCGCCGCCAGCAACGGCAGGCCGAGCCGCGCACTATCCTCGTCGGTCATCGTCCGTCTCCCTCGATCAAGCTGGTGGTCGCCGGCGAGGCGGCGAGCGTGCCGAGCTGGCGCACCGCCACCGACACCGCGCCCGCTGGCAACAGCGCGGCGGGCACGGTCAGCGCCGGCGTGTCGCTCTCGACGATCCGCGCCGCCGCGCCCGTGCCGATCGTCACCCGATAGCGTTCGCTTTCCTCGCCGAGCGGGGCGTCGCCGTCATCGCGCCATCGCCAGCCGAGCCGGCTGCGCCGCACCCAGCGCACATCGAGCCCCTCGCGGTCGCGCACGGCGCGCAGCCGCACCGGCGCGGGCGGAGCCAGCGACCGGCCGCCGAGCGCGACCGTCACCGTCACCGGCTGCGGATCGCCCGCGCCGCTCGCCAGCAGGCGGATCGTGTCGCCGGGCTGCGCATGCGGCAGCGCGATCGTCGCGACGCAGCCGCGCTCCACCAGCGCGAACCGCGCGTCGGCGCCATGCGCCGGCGCCGCGCTCCCGCGCCGCCCACGCAGCAGCGTCGACAACCGCCAGCGCCGCGGCGCGATCTGCTCGGCGTCGCGGAACTGGAGCAGTTCCTCGTCCAGCAACGCGAGATTGCCGCCACGATCCAGCGCCGCATCGTCGATCGACAGCAGCGTCAGCGCGTCATGCGCGAGCTCCACCTCCAGCGTCGCGGCACGATCGACCAGCCAGGCGGTGCCCGCCGCGACCGGCACCGCCAGCCGCCCGACCACCGCCGGCGCTGCGGTGCCGCCGGCCTCCTGCCATGTCGCGCCATCGTCGTCGCTGGTCAGCAGCGCCGCGCCGCGCCAGCCCGGCGCAGCGCCGTTCGCCAGCACCGCGAGCCGCATTGTCTCACCGCGCGCCTCGTCGAGCG
>Ga0265780_10010405_pt1 | contig 11091 bp, 10 predicted proteins | sample P1T30metagenome_FD_192432 | JGI IMG/M metagenome (GOLD analysis project Ga0265780, IMG submission 192432) | Plant litter microbial communities from East Loma Ridge, Irvine, California - P1 T30 | ecosystem: Environmental > Terrestrial > Plant litter > Unclassified | place: USA: California... | reverse complement strand
GCATCGCCCCCCAGCTCGACGCCGAAGTTGGCGGCGAAGATGTGCTGGCGGTACTGGGCGTCGCCCTGGATCTTGTTCAGGTAGGGGTAGCCTGGCGCATTGGCAAGGCTCGGCATGGCGGCCATGGTGGCCGGGTCGACCACCCGCGGATCGATGCCGCCGCGTTCCGAAAAGCCGTGGTACTTGGTTTCGGCGCTCAAGCTCAGGAAGGCGTCGGTGAACGGCGTCAGGCCGATATTGGCCATGCCGTCGCCGGTGTGTCCGCCGCCATCGTAGTAGCCGCCGCCATTCACGTTGGCGCTGCCGCCACGGCTATTGGTCTTGAGGATGATGTTGATGACGCCGGCGATGGCGTCGGTGCCGTATTGCGCGGCGGCGCCGTCCTGCAGCACCTCGATGTGATCGATCGCCGCCACCGGGATGTAGTTCAGGTCGGCCGCGGCCCCGCCCTGGTAGGGGCCGCCCAGCACGGCCAGGTTGGCGGTGCCGTGGCGGCGCTTGCCGTTGACCAGCACCAGCGTGTTGTTCGGACTCAGGCCGCGCAGGCGCGCCGACAGCGTCATGTTGGCCATGTCGCTGCCGAAGGCCTGGGCATTGAGCGAAGGCAGGTTCTGCGCCAGCGCCTGGATCAGGTCGGGCTGGCCGGTGCGCGCCAGCGATGCGGCGTCAAGCACCTGGATCGGCGACGCGCTGTTTTCGACCGTCAGGCCGGCGGCGCGGGTGCCGGTGACGATCACGACGCCGCTATTGCTCACGCCCGGTGCGGCGGCGTCAAGCGGCGCTGCTTCGGCTTCGGCAGTCGCGCCGGCGCCGGTGGCGGCGGCAGGATTGGCGTGCGCCGCGGCGAGTGAGCAGCCCAGCAGTCCGGCGACGCCGGTATGGAGTATGGCCTTGTACATGGAATTCCCTTGGTCTTGAAGTTTTTTAGTCGAGAACAACGCCGTCTACTTCTTTGCTGCTACTACTTCGATTTCCACCAGCCAGCCCGGATTGCTCAGGGCCGCCACCTGCATCACCGCGCGCGCCGGCAGGTTTGGCTGGGACCCGCCGAAGAACTGGGTATAGCCGCCCATGAAACCGGCGACGTCGGCGCGGCCGCCGTGGGCCGGGTCGCCGACCAGGAACACCTGCATCTTGACCACGTCGCCCATCCCCAGGCCCATGCCCTGCAGGATCTCCTTGATGCGATTGAGGACGCCGACGGTCTGGGTGCGGGTGTCGCCGAAGGCCGCAATGGCGTTCGGATCGGCGCCCTTGTCGACGATCGGCGGCACCTGGCCGCTGATGAAATGGATGGTCGCGCCGGGCGGCAGGGTCACCGCCTGCGCGATCGGGAAATCGGAACCGGGAATCTTGTGGCGCACGATGTCCTGGGCGCCGGCGGCGAATGGCGACATCAGGAAGGCGGTGGCGCAGGGAAGCAGCAGGCGTGAAGCGGCAAATTTCATGTGGCGTTCTTTCGTGGGTGGATAAAAGAAAAGCAAACAGGCGTCAATGCTGGTTACCGAAGCGGCTGCGGCTGGCGGGCGGCACCTGCAGCTCGACCCGCCGCGCGGCGACCTCGGCGTCGGATACCGGCCCCGCGCGATTGCCCCAGCTGGCCCGCGCATAGCTCAGGACCAGGGCGATCTCGACGTCGTCCAGGCTGCCGCTGAAATCGGGCATGCCGCCGCGCCCCTTGAGCAGCACCTCGGCTGCCTCTGGCGCCGCGCCCAGCACCAGGGCGCTGCCGGCCAGCGCCGGGAAGGCGCCGGGAATGCCGCGGCCATTGGCCTGGTGGCAGGCGGCGCAATTCCTGGCGTAGAGCGTCGTTCCATCGGCGCCTGGCGCCGGCTGCGCCAGGGTCGCGCCGGCGCCCAGCCAGGCCAGCGCGGCATGGATCAGGATCGAATGCCGCTTCATGCGCTGGCCCTCCGGTGCAGCTGCTCCACCTGTTGCCAGGCCGATTCGATGGCCCCGGCCTGCCAGCCAGTGAGATAGCTCAGGTGTTCGCCGGCCAGCAGCACCCGCCCTTCTCCTTCGAGCAGCACCGGATAGGCGCTGCGGCGCGCGGCCTCGTTCCATTCGGCCCAGCCGCCCAGGCTGTACTGCACGCGGTGCCAGGCCACCGAGAACGCGCTCTCGTAGCTGCGCCGGTAGGCCGGGAAGATCTTCTCGCCGGCCGCCAGCGCAAACTCCGCGCGCTGCGCCGGAGTCAATGCGCTGACCTCGATCGCATCGAGCGCGTAGTTGTAGTAGCCGAGCACGACGCCCTTGCGCTGCTGCCAGCCGCTTGACGGCAGCGAGATCGTGTTGATGCCTTTCAGGTCGGTGAGCACGTGGCCGCCGTAGATCTGCTCGTCCTCTTCCCAGAAGCGGCGCCCCATCTGCAGGCCGATCTTGCCGACCGGCGCGTACGGCACCGCCTTGATCGCGGCCTTGAAGGGCTCCGAGAAATCGGTGTCGATCATGCGCAGCACCGACAGCGGCACGGTGCACAGGCAGTAGTCGCCCCTGACGCTCGACAGCCTGCCGCTGGCGGCGTCGCGCACGTCCAGTGTGACCCCGGCGCCGTCCTGGCGGATGCGCTGGACTTCGGCCCGGTAGCGGATCCGGTCGCCGAGGCGGCCGGCCATGGCGCGCGGGATGCGGTCCATGCCGCCCACCGGCTGGAACATGGTCGCGTGCATCGGGAATTCCTGCACCGCGCTGTACACCTTGCCGACTTTGGCCGCGAGCAGGTCGTGGAAGGCCAGCGGGTCGGAAGGCGTGCCGGCGCCGGGGTGCATGCCGGCGCCGGGATTGGTGGCGAAGCCGCGCCCGCTGCGGCCCTTGTAGGCCAGGTCGCCCTTGGCCAGTGCGCCTTCGCGCACCAGGTAGTCGAGCAGCAGCGCCTGGTCGTCGGTGCTCAGCTGGGCGTCGAGCTGGCGGCTGCGCACCGACTTGGCCAGCAGCTCGGCCACGTGGCCGCGCATGTCGGCCTTGATCTGGGCGCCGCGCAGGCGCTGCTTCGACAGCGGTCCGCCATCTTCGAGATAGACGAAGGCATGGTCGTTCTCGTTGACCATCACCTCGAGCGGGACCTTGAATTCACGGGCGTAGTACAGCGTCGACTGGTGGTCGAGCGGGATGCGCCAGGGCCCGTGGTTGATGTAGTGGCCCTGGTCGAAGCGGCAGTGCTGGGCCTCGCCGCCCAGCTCCTGCAGCGTGAATCCCTTGCGCGCCGTCTGGCAGCGCCCGCCCGCGAAGTCGCGCGCCTCGAGCACCTGGACCCGGTAGCCGAGCTTGACCAGCTCGAGGGCGGCGCTGAGGCCGGCCAGGCCGGCGCCGAGGACGATCACCGTCTTGCCCTTGCCGCTGCCGGCGAGCGGCGGCGGCTGCGTGACCCTGGAAGCGATCCCCATGCCCCAGGCGTCCATCGATTTCAACAACAGCGCCGAGCCGCCTACTGCTGCGGCGCGGTACAGGAAGTCGCGTCGCGTGAGCGACGCCGTCATGCGCTTCATCCCTACCTCCACGAGTCATCACCGAACACCATCGGGTCGATGCTCATTCAGCAATCCGCGTGCCAGGAATTGCTCGAATTCAAGCTTGAGGAGGAATTAAAATTCGGATTACTGACTCATCAGCAAAATGTAAGCAGATTGTAAGTAGATTTATGCAAACAGGATTCGGTCGATATGTACATGGCGAGTATTTACAGAGAACTTGAGAAATTGCGTCATGTCAGTTCGTTTTTCGACGCCAAACTATATTGATCTCAAGCTCCCGATCGCTTTTCGCGCTGTGCAAAGTCCCGGCGCGGGCGAGCGTGGTGCGGCGCACCAGAATGGCGTAAATACGCACTTGATTGGATGGGGATGCCTTACGCTGGACCGCAGCGCTGACCGGCATCGCGCATGCGGCGCCGCCTTCAGGCGGGGGGATTGCCCTTGTCGCGCCGCAGCCAGTACATGAACTGGCCATAGCTCGGGATCGCAGCCGGGTCGCGGTCCCCGAAGTCATCGGCGATCATGCGGCGGTAGGCGGCCAGGCGCGACATGCCGCCGCCCTGCAGGTAGCGCACGGCGGCGGCCTGGAACACGGCGCGCAGCGCGGCGTCGGCGTTCAGCCCGGCCGGGCCGTGCTTGCGCGGACGGCCACGCTTGGCGCCGGTGCCCACGCCGGCGGTGCGCGGCCTGGCGTGCGCGCCCGTGCCGGCTGCGCCCGGCGCCAGCGCTTCCAGGGTCTGGCCGCGTTCCCAGTAGCGCCGCAGATAGCGCATGATGGCGGTCGTGGTCATGCCGTGCTGGCGGCCATACGCCGCCACCAGGAGCATGCGCGGCTGCTGGTGGTACAGATCGGGGAGGTGTTCATGCAGGGCGCGCACGGCGTCCCAGGCCCGCATCTGCTTGCGGCGCTGCTTGTCGGACAGGGAAGCAGCCGGCGCTGCGCGAAAGGGGTCGGCCAGCAGCAGCCGTGCGCGGCGCGCCAGGGCGTCGTCCACCAGCAGCTGAAGCCGCACTGGCTGGGGCGCCGGCAGGCCGCGCGCGCCAGGGCCAGCGCCGGCCGGCGTCAGCGGATAGACATAGGCCAGGCGCGCCCCGTCGTCGATCCAGAGTATCCGGATCATGCGGCCCGGCGGGTCCGCGTATTCAAGCACATCGTTTGGGAAGAACATGGGCGGCTCCTGGACAGGTAGCCGCCGGCATGCAAATACCGCGCCAGCAAGGCGGCGCCGGGCGGCGCCGCCGTCCGTTCATTTCTGTGCCAGGATCCACTTGGCCAGCGTCTGCGCGTCGGCATCGCTCACCTGCGGATTGGCCGGCATCGGGATCGGACCCCAGGTGCCGCTGCTGCCCTTCTGGATCTTCTGCACCAGGCGCGCCTCGGCGCCGGCATCCTTGGCGTACTTGGCGGCGACGTCCTTGTAGGATGGGCCGACCAGCTTGGACGCCACGGTGTGGCAAGCCATGCAGGCCTTGGCCTTGGCCAGGTCGGCGCTGGCGTGGGCTGCGGGCATCGCGGCGGCGGCGGCGAGGGTCGCGGCCAGGATCATGGTGTTCTTCATTTGTGCTCCTGTGTGGGCTGTAGTGACAATGGGGCGCTGTGCCCAGGGACCGACAGCCTCGTCCCTGACGCACCCGGCATGATAGCCGACAATGCGGCGCGATTGCGACCCTAAGAAGCGGGGATCGCCAGCGCCGGCAAGGGTGTATGGACGATGATCGCGGTCGCGCAGGCCGCCACCAGCATCACTGCGGCGGCCATCAGCGCGATGCGCAGGTATCTACTCGGATGCATGGAAACCTCCAGCCAAAGAGATGATGCGGCGCCGTCATGCCGGCAGCAGCGCAGCCAGGCGCGGCGTGGCGCGGCTTTGCTCCGGCAGCGCCGGCGCCGTTGCGCCGGGCGCGAGGCGGAAGGCCGCGACCAGGCGCCCCAGGCCGACCGCCTGCCGTTCCAGTTCCGCGGTCGAGGCCAGCGAGTGGCCGGCCAGGTCGGCGTCGTGGCGCGTGGCCTCGTCGATCGACACCAGCGAGCGGCTCAGTTGCTCGACCCCGGTGCTCTGTTCGCGCGAGGCGGCGCTGATCTCGGCCATGATGGCGGCCACCTGGCCGGCGCCGGCCGCGACCTCCTTCACCGCCGCCCCGGCGTCGCCGGCCACCCGCGCGCCGGTGCGCACCCGCGCCAGCGCCTCCTCGATCAGCTGGCGGATCTCGCGCGCCGATCCGGCGCTGCGGTTGGCCAGGTGGCGCACCTCGCCGGCCACCACCGCGAAGCCACGCCCGCTCGCGCCGGCGCGCGCCGCCTCGACCGCCGCGTTCAGCGACAGCAGGTTGGTCTGGAACGCGATCTCGTCGATCACGGCCACGATGCCCGACATGCGCTGCGCCGATTCGCTGATGCTGTCCATGGTCGCGCCGACTTCTGCCATTGCACCGGCGCCGTTGGCCGCGGCGCGCGCGCCGCTGGCGGCCAGTTCGCTGGCGCGCAGCGCATTGGCCGCGTTGTTGGCGACCGTGGCGCTCATCTCTTCCATGGTGGCCGCGGTTTCTTCCAGCGTCGCCGCCTGGGTGCTGGCGCGCTGGGCCAGCTCGCGGCTGCCCGTCACGATGTCGCCCGCTACCCGTTCGACGTGCACCGCGCCGGCGCGGATCTGGCGCACCATGTCTTCCAGCCGCGCATGCATGCGCGCCAGCGCCGCCAGCAGCTGGCCCGTCTCGTCATTGCCGCGGACGACGATCTCGCCGTCGAGCCGGCCCTGGGCCACGCGCCCGGCGATCGCCACCGCCTCTTGCAGCGGGGTGGCGATCAGGTGGGCGATCCAGTACGCCAGCAGGCCGCCGACGATCACCGCGCCCACCAGCAGGGCGGCGATCCGCGACCGGGCCTGGCGATAGACCGTCTCGGCCTGCGCCGCCGCGACCGCGCTGCCCGCCTGGTCGATGTCGACCAGCAGGTTGACCAGGTCGGCGCTGCGGAAGTTATGGCGCCGCGAGTCGCCCCGCAGCAGCGTGCGCGCCGCGCTCTTGTCGCCGCTGCGCGACAGGGCCGCCACCTGGCGCGAGGCGCCCTGGTAGGCGGCCAGCGACGCCTCGAACTGCGCCAGCGTGTCGCGCTCGGCACCCGGGAGCGCCAGGCCGCGGTACTCGTCCAGCTGCGCTCCCAGGGACGCCATCTGGCGCGCCATCTCGGCCTCGTAATAGGCATGGTCGGCGTCGCTGTCGGACAGCACGTGCTGCACCTCATAGGTGCGGTAGCGCAGCAGCGCCCCCTTGATCTGCAGGATCGCGCTCACGCTCGGCTGCCACTTGTGCTGCATGTCGCCCACCACCGCGTGCAGGCGGCCCATCTGGCCCACGCCGAAGGCGGCCAGCAGCGCCATCAGCGCCGCCATCGAGGCGACGGCCAGCATGATCTTGGTAGCGATTCTCAAGTCCTGAAACCATTTCATTGTCATGTACTCCTTCGGTTGGCGGGCCGCCCACGGGGCCCGGATCGCTGCATTGAACCGATGATAGTCAGGCAACGCCGGCGTCACCATGCGATGTTGGTATCGGCAAGCTATACCTAGGTTTAATGCCGGCCGGCTCGCGCCAGGCGGTTACTTGCCATATACTCCAGATGGTCGAAAGGCCAAGAGAGTCGACGACGAGGGATGCGGCCAGCGCCGCCTATAACAAAAGAAAGAAGACATGTTCCAGTCACCTGGTTCGAACCTGCGCGCCGCCGGCGTGGTGCTGCTCACGCTCGCGATCTTCGCGGTCGACGCCTTCACCGCGCTAAACATCGCCATCGCCGTGCTGTACGTGGTGGTGGTGCTGTGCGCCACCAGCGTCTGGTCGCGCCGCGGCGTGCTGCTCACCGGCGTCGCCTGCGCGGCGCTGACGGTGGGCGCCTTCGCCCTCACCCACCACGACGTGCTGTCGAGCCCCATGGCGCGCTGCCTGGTCAGCGTCGCCGCGATCTCGATCACCACGGTGCTGGCCATGGCCGGCATGGCGGCCACCGACGCGCTGCGCCAGCGCTCCGAATCGCTGCGCCTGTCCGAGGCCTTCCTGGCCAGCACCCAGCGCATCAGCCGCACCAGCAGCTTCCGCTTCCAGGCCCCGGGCGGCGCCCTGTACTGGTCGGACGAAGCCGCGCGCATCTACGGCGTCGGCCTCGACGTCACGCCTTCGCAGGCGCTGGTGCGCGAACGCACCCATCCCGACGACCTTCCGCTGCTGGAAGACGCGGTGGCCCGGGCCGACCGCGGCGAGCCGGCGATCGAGCTGCGCCACCGGCTGCGCATGCCGCACGGCGAGATCCGGCACGTGCACATGATCGCGCGCCTGGCGGCGGTCCACGGCGGCCAGTTCGAATACCTGGGCGCGCTGATGGATGTCAGCGCCGCCCACGAGGCGGCCGAGGCGCTGCACCGTACCCAGGCCCAGCTGGCCCACGCGACCCGCGTCACCACCCTGGGCGAACTGGCGGCCTCGATCGCGCATGAAGTGAACCAACCGCTGGCGGCGGTGACCACCAATGGCAATGCCTGCCTGCGCTGGCTGAACCGGTCCGAACCCGACCTGTTTGAAGCGCGCCTGGCGCTCGACCGGATCCTGGCCGACACCTCCCGCGCCAGCGAAGTGATCAAGCGCATCCGCGCGCTGGCGCGCAAGGGCGAGGCCCAGCGCGTGGCGCTGGACGTCAATGCCCTGCTGCGCGACACCGCGGCCCTGGTCCAGCGCGAACTGAGCAACCACCGCATCGTGCTCGAGCTGCAGCTGGCGCCCGCCCTGCCGCCGGTCGAGGGCGACGCGGTCCAGCTGCAGCAGGTGGTGATCAACCTGCTCATGAACGCCATGCAGGCGATCGAAGGATCGGCGCCGGACTGGCTGCGGCGCCAGCAGCGCATCGTGCTGTCCACCCGCCTGGAGGGCGACCAGGTGGAGATCGAAGTGGCCGACAGCGGTCCGGGCCTGAGCGAACTGCAGGCCGGCCGCCTGTTCGAGGCCTTCTATACCACCAAGGCCGACGGCATGGGCATGGGCCTGGCGATCTGCCGCTCGATCGTCGAGACCCATGGCGGGCGCATCCGCGTCGTGGCGCACGCCGGGCCGGGGGCGACCCTCGCGCTCACCTTGCCCAGCGCGGTCACGGTCGACGCCACGGCGGGAGTGCCGGCATGAACCGCGGCATGACCATCGACCCGCGTTCGGACGAGCCGGTCGTCTTCATCGTCGACGACGATCCCTCGCTGCGCGCCGCGCTTGCGAGCCTGCTCGGCTCGTGCGGTTTCCAGACCGCGGCCTTCGCCTCCGGCGCCGAGTTCCTCGCCAGCGCGCTGCCCGACGGCCCCTGCTGCCTGCTGCTCGACGTGCGCCTGCAGGGCGCCAGCGGGCTCGATTTCCAGGCCGAGCTGGGGCGGCGCCGGATCGACCTGCCGATCGTGTTCATGACCGGCCACGGCGACATTCCGATGACGGTGCGCGCGATGAAGGCCGGCGCGGTCGATTTCCTGGCCAAGCCGTTCCGCGAGCAGGACCTGCTCGACGCTGTGGCGGCGGCGCTGGCGCGCGACGCAGAACGGCGCGCCAGCGCGCGCGCGGCCGATGAGCTGGCGGCGCGCTATGCCGGCCTGACCCCGCGCGAGCGCGAGATCATGGGCCTGGCCGCGAGTGGCCTGATGAACAAGCAGATCGCGGACAAGGTAGGCACCAGCGAAATCACGGTCAAGATCCACCGCGCGAACGCGATGCGCAAGATGCAGGCCAAGACCTTCGCCGACCTGGTGCGCATGGCCGAGGCGCTGGGCCTGGACATCGCCGAAGCGCGACCCGGATCCTATACCCGGGTATGATGTCGCGCGGCCGGGAATGCCGCTATCCTGCTTGCGAGAACAGGATGCCTTTCGCCTCCTGAACCGGAGCGCCCAGTGTCACAGTTAACCATTTCCATTATCGACGACGACGACTCGGTGCGCCAGGCGCTCGGCAGCCTGGTGCGCTCGCTCGGCTTCGCCGCCGCGCTGTTCGGGTCGGCCGAGCAGTTCATCGAGGCCGGCGCCGTCAAGGCCAGCGCGGTGGTCGTCACCGACGTCCAGATGCCCGGCATGAGCGGGGTCGACCTGCAGGACCGCCTGCGCAGCGAAGGGCATACGGTGCCCATGATCTTCATCACCGCCTTCCCCGAGGAAGCGCTGCGCAAGCGTGCTTTTGCGGCCGGCGCCTGCTGCTTCCTGGGCAAGCCCTTCGACGGCGACATCATGATCCGCTGCATCGAGTCGGCGCTGGCGCCCGACGACCCGATCTATTGATGGCGCCGCGCCTCCCGAGCTTGCCGCAGGCGCAGGCCACGCGCCGCCTGCGGCCGGCACTGTACGTCCTGCTGGCCGGCGTGATCGCCTGCAGCGGCGCGCTGTCGTTCGCCATGGAGCGCACCGCCGGCCAGGTACGCGACGCCAGCATGCCGCTGCATGCGCGCCAGGTCGCGCTGGTCGACGACCTGGCTCGTTGCGACCACGCCCTGCAGTGCTACCAGCTCGCGCTCGAGGCGCGCACGCGCATGGTGGCCGCCAGCCGCGAGACCGAGCGCAGCATCGACAGCATCTCGCGCATGGTCCACCTGTTCAACGTGCTGGCCCTGCTCACCGCCGGCTTCATGATCTGGCAACTGCGCGAGCGCTTTCGCAGCGAGGACGAGCTGGCGCACCAGGCCCGCCACGATCCCCTGACCGGCCTGCCCGACCGGCGCAGCCTCGAACTGGCCCTGCAACGCCTGCGGCCCGGGATGCCGGCCACCCTGGTGCTGGGCGCCATCGACCGCTTCGGCGCGGTGGTCGGCGGCTACGGCCACGGCTTCGGCGACCGCATGATCCAGAGCCTGGTGGCGCGCATCGATACCGTGGCCCAGTTGCACGGCGGCGCGCCGTTTCGCCTGGACGGCGCCAATATCGCGGTGCTGTACCGGCTCGGGCCCGACGATCCGGCGCTGCTCGGCGCGGTCGAGGCGCTGCTGCGCAGCGTGGGCACCCCGTTCAGCGTCGATGGCCACGAAGTGTTCTCGAGCCTGAGCCTGGGCCTGGCCGGCGCCCCGCACGATGGGCCGGACGGTCCCGCGCTGCTGCGCAATGCCGACGCCGCGCTGCGCCACGCGCGCCATGGCGGCGGCGACCGGGCGCTGGCCTATTCGGCCGACCTGAACGCGCGCACCGCCCAGCGCCTGGCCCTCGACGCCGCCCTGCGGCGCGCCATCGAACGGCGCGAACTCGAGGTGGTCTATCAGCCGCAGCAGCGCCTGCGCGACGGCGCCCTGGTCGGCTTCGAAGCCCTGCTGCGCTGGCGCCATGACGGCGCGCAGATTTCCCCGGCCGAATTCATCCCGCTGGCCGAGCAATCGGGCCTGATCGTGGAGATCGGCGAATGGGTGCTGGCCCAGGCCTGCCGCCAGGCGGTGCTGTGGCGTGCGCTGGCCGACGCGCCGCCCGTGGTGGCGGTCAATGTGTCGCCGCGCCAGTTTGCCCAACCCGGTTTTGCCGACATGGTGCGGCGGGTGCTGCGCGCCAGCGGGGCGCCGCCGGCCGCGATCGAACTCGAGATCACCGAGGGCGTGATGGTCGAAGGCGGCGAGCGCGCCGAGGCGCTG